>ERZ808040.18-NODE-18-length-183409-cov-6.785395_pt1 | contig 183409 bp, 164 predicted proteins | sample MGYA00380191_ERZ808040 | MGnify/ENA primary metagenome ERZ808040 (study PRJEB31490, sample SAMN06133395) | mouse gut metagenome | isolation source: J6 | host: mice | place: China: Chengdu | collected 2015-05 ...
GGCGACGCGGAAGGGACTTGAACCCTCGACCTCCGGCGTGACAGGCCGGCGTTCTAACCAACTGAACTACCGCGCCAGGCAGTTCCGGGGGATATAGGGGGTCGAAATGGTGGGAACAACAGGGCTCGAACCTGTGACCCCATGCTTGTAAGGCATGTGCTCTACCAGCTGAGCTATGCTCCCGAGCAACCGTGCGACGATTATTATATCGTAAATCGAACGCTTTGTCAACACCGAGAGCGGAAGTTTTGTAAAATTTTTCTGCGGATGGAGGATGCCTCACCCTCCATCCGCAGTATATGCCGAAACCCTTACTTGCGTACCACGCGGATTATGCGGGTTATCGCGGTGGCGAGCAGCAGGTTGGTCGCAAGCTCCACCAGGAAGTTGCCGCCGCACAGTCCGAGGATGATGTACTGCACCATCGAGTCGCTGCCCGCAGCCCATCCGCTTATCGTTCCGAAGAAGAAGATGAGCATTCCGGCAACGAACAGTCCGGTATTCACAACTGGGCAGACGATGCCCGCGGTGATGACGCCGACGAGCCGGTTCTTCTTTGCGATCGCCGCGTAGACAGCTCCTGCCGCCAGTCCCGCAGCCGCGCCCTTGACGATGCAGATAAGCACCGTAGCGACGGGATTTATTCCCATCAGCAGCATGACCGTGCCGCCGTCCCAGCCGAGCACGCCGGTAATGAGCACCACCAGACCGAACACTCCGCCGAGCATAGCGCCCGTTCCCACGCCGTAGACAGCCGCTCCGATGATTATCGGCGCGAGCGCGAGCGTGATGGAGAACGGTCCGAACTTGATGAAGGTGCAGATTATCTGCACGACGACGATGATCGCGGTGAGTATCGCGATTCCGGTCATTCGCTGCACCTTGCCGTGACTTGTAGAACTCTGCATATTACATTACCTCCGCTGCCGCCCCCGCACTCGTCCACAGGGTACGGCGCATATTTGAGGGCACGCCCTCATGCTTTGATTATACGCAATCTTTCTCGAAAATGAAAGATGTTTTTAGCCAGAAATCGCTGCCGCCTATCTGCGCCCGGTTTGTGCGTTTTTCACATAGATGGCGTAGAGACCGTCGCAGAGCAAGCCCTCCGCCTCCACCGCGCCGAGCGTCGAGCGGGACGCAAACTCCCCCGCCTGCTCTCCGGTCACCACCACATTGTCCGCGCCGACCTCGTCGCACATGCGTCGCGCCAACGCCTCCGCGGCGCCGGCTATGCCGTAGCTCAGTCCCGAATTGACCGCGTCCTTGGTGGTAAGCCCCATCGGCGCGTCGGTGAAGTTGAAGCCGAGCGAGCTGAAAAGCGCCGCGCCCTTCAGCGCCTCGAGCGAGGTCTTGACCCCCGGCATTATCGCGCAGCCGCGGAAGCGGCGCTTGTCGTCCACCGCGGCGACCACCAGCATGTCGCAGAAGTATGCGACCACCAGCGGCGGCTCAAACTTCGCGAGCGCTCCGGCTATCACCGCGACGATGTCCGCGCCCAGCTCGGACGGATTGCTGCTCTCTATCGCAAATCCGGTGCGCGTGCCCGGTCCGACGGTCATCGGTCGGCGTCCGGTTATGCGCTTCATCGCGTCGGAAGCCGCGTCGGTCATAGCGGGCACAACGCTTGCGAGTATCCCGCCGGACGCGTCGGTCGGCTTAACTCCGCAGAGCATCATCAGCTGCGAGTAGTCGACCGCCAGACGGTCGCTCGTCGCGCGCGGATCGGTCGCGGTGGACGCGGAAAACACTCGCGAGCCGTCATCCGAGTAGCCCGCGAGTGTGGTTATGCTGTTTTGTATGCAGACGGCGAGTATCATGCTTAAAACTCAGCCGAGCCGGGCGTGCGCGGGAAGGGCAGCACGTCGCGGATGTTCGCGATTCCGGTGAGGTACATTATCAGGCGCTCGAATCCCAGTCCGAATCCGGCGTGCTTGGTGCTGCCGTACTTGCGAAGCTCGAGGTACCACCAGTAGTCCTCGCGGTTGAGTCCGAGCTCCTTTATGCGCGCCTCAAGCACGTCGAGACGCTCCTCGCGCTGGCTGCCGCCGATAAGCTCGCCTATGCCCGGAACGAGCATGTCCACCGCCGCCACCGTCTTGCCGTCGTCGTTCTGGCGCATATAGAACGCCTTTATCTCCTTCGGATAGTCGGTCACAAACAGCGGTCCGCCGACAACCTTCTCGGTCAGATATCGCTCGTGCTCCGCCTGAAGCGCAACGCCCCAGCTCACCGGATACTCGAACTTCTGGTCAGCCTTCTCAAGCTCGGCGATCGCCTGGGTGTACGGCATGCGCGCAAACTTCGCGTCGCGCACAGCCTTGAGGCGGTCGATGAGTCCCTTCTGCACGAAGCTGTCGAAGAACTCCATCTCGTGCGGGCAGGTGTCCAGAACATGGGTTATGATGTGCTTTATCATTCCCTCGGCGAGATCCATGTCGTCGGACAGGTCGGCAAACGCTATCTCCGGCTCTATCATCCAGAACTCGGCTGCGTGGCGCGGGGTGTTCGACTGCTCGGCGCGGAAGGTCGGTCCGAAGGTGTAGGTGCGCGCGAACGCCTGGGCGAAGGTCTCCGCCTCCAACTGTCCGGAGACGGTGAGGTTGGTCTCCTTGCCGAAGAAGTCCTGCGAGAAGTCGACCTTTCCGTCGGCTGTGCGCGGGATGTCGTTAGGGTCGAGGGTGGAGATGTGGAACATCTCGCCCGCGCCCTCGGCGTCGCTGCCGGTAATTATCGGGGTGTGGACGTAGACGAATCCCCGGTTGTGGAAATACTCGTGGATGGCGAACGCGGCCTCCGAGCGCACGCGGAACACCGCGTTGAAGGTGTTCGAACGCGGGCGCAGGTGCGCGATGGTGCGCAGATACTCGAGCGAGTGGCGCTTCTTCTGCAGCGGGAAGTCGGGCGTGGACGCACCCTCGAGGGTTATCGTCTTCGCCTTCAGCTCAAACGGCTGCTTTGCCTCGGGGGTGAGCACCAGCGTTCCCTCGGCATATATCGCCGCGCCGACGCTCAGCTTCTTCGCGTTCTCGAAGTCGGCGGTGTTCTCATCAAGCACGAGCTGGATATTTTTCACCGTCGAGCCGTCGTTCAGCTCGACGAATGCGAATGCCTTGCTGTCGCGTGTCGTGCGCACCCATCCCGCGAGGCGCACCGTCTTATCGCCGTACTTCTCGGGCGACAGGAATATGTCCTTTATGCGCGTTGTCTCCATAAATTTCCAATCCTCCATTCAGCAAACTGCTTATTACGATTATAGACGCATTTTGCGCCGTTGTAAAGCCAAATTTTGCTTTTGGCGGGCAAATATCGCATACGCGCCGCGCTTTCGGGAAAACCTTCTGGTGAAAGGCGGTGTTTTCGGTATGACCGGAATAATCTTCAGCATCATCGCGGGTGCAGCGATGAGTTTTCAGGGCGTGTTCAACACGCGTTTGAGCGACGAAATAGGGCTTTTCGAGTCGAATATGTTCGTCCAGGGGACGGCGTTCGTGCTGTCGCTTATCGCGCTTCTTATCGCGGGAAAGGGCAGTTTCAGCGGCTTTGGCGACGCGAACATCGTATATAAGCTCGGCGGCGTGCTCGGCATCGTGATAACCATAACCGTCATGCTCGGCATAAAGAATCTCTCCCCCGCGCTGTCCATCTCGATAATACTCGTCAGCCAGCTGCTCGTAGCCGCCGCCATCGACGCGTTCGGGCTGTTCGGTCAGGAGAAGGTGGCGTTCGGCTGGAACAAGTGGGTCGCGGCGGCGATGATGATTGGCGGCGTCTGCCTGTTCAAGTGGAAATAATTTTCCAAACCGGGGAACTTTTTCGCAGTTTGATGCGTCCAAGCAGTAGAACCACAAATTCTAACGGTTTGGAGGCAGTACACAATGAAGAAACGCATCACGGCAATCGCCCTCGGCGCGATAATGACGCTGAGTATCGCCACCCAGGCACTCGCGGCGGAGAGTCCCGCGGACTACGGCATAATGCCGATATCCGCCATCCTCGACGAGAGCGTCGGCATCACCGAGGCAAACAACGAGGCGCTCGCCCGTGTGACGCTCGCCGTCAAGGGCACGCTCGGCATAGGCGACAGCTACACCGAGTTCAGCGGCTCGAGCGACAAGACCGGCGCGCTGAACTACTGGTCGCTGAACTGGTCGAGTGAGGACGGCAACATCACCGTTCGCGCAAACGACGCGGGCAAGGTGCTGTCGTACAGCTACTACGACTCGAACAGTGATGTCGCGGTCGAGTGGTCGCGCCGCTTCTCCGCTCACATCCAGGAGAATACCCGCGAGGACGCGCTCGAAGCCGCGAAGGCGTTCGTCGCTCCCCTGCTCGATGAGAACGAGTCGGTCGAGTGGCAGGTGTCCGACGGAGTGCGCGAGCTTGGCGTAAGCAACTACTTCGTCGCGGGCACGCTGTTCATAAACGGTGTCAAGTCGCCGATAAGCATAAACGTCAGCGTCCGCGCGAGCGACCTCGTCGTCACCCGCTTCAACCGCGGCGACTCGTACACCCTGCTCCTGCCCGAAGTCCCGTCCGCCGACGCGACCTCAGACATCGACGAGGCAGCCGAGCAGCTTCGCGGCGCTTACACCCTCGAGCTTCAGTATGTGCTCGACGACGGACAGCCGGTGCTTCGCTATGTGCTCGTGAACTCGAAGGAGCTGCTTGTCGACGCAAAGACCGGCGAGCTCATCGACGTCGCCGCGCTGCGTGACCTGGTGCGCGAGGGCGGTTTCGGCGCTGACACCGGCGGCGCCGTTATGGAAGATGCGGTTGCCGACAAGTCCACGATGAACAGCGCCGCGAGCCTCTCCCCCGTTGAGCAGCAAGCTATCGCCAAGTTGGAGGGCGTGAAGAGCATAGACGAGCTGGAGGCGGACGCGCGCGCTGTCAAGGCTCTCGGTCTCGACGGCAAGTTCTCGCTCGCAAGCTCTAGCTACTCGCAGGTGAGCTTCGTCGACCCCGACGCGCGCGAGGAGAACGACGAGGACGTGACCGAGGTCTACGCCTCCCTCCGTTTCGTGCGCGAGCGCAAGGACGACGAGGGCAAGGTCATCCGCACCTCCAAGACCGTCCGTCTCGACGCGAAGACCGGCTCGTTCGAGAGCGTCAGCGGCTACTCGAACGAGCCGACCACGCTCAGCGAAAGCACCCTCCGCGCCGCCGCCGAGTCGTTCGCGAAGGAGCACGCCGAGCACTTCGACAGCTATGTGCTGAGCGAGGGCGAGGCCTGGTATAAGGGCACCTACTTCACCTACTACCGCCACGAGAACGTCGTTCCGTTCAAGCAGGACAGCATAACCGTATGCGTCGACGGCTCGGACGGCTCGATAGTCAGCTTCAGCTATAACTACACCGACGACCTGACCTTCCCCGACACCGACGGCATAGTCGACATGGACGCCGCGCTCGATGCCTACTTCGGCGCGTACACCGTCGAGCTCGGATACGCCGAGCTTCCGACCGCCGTCACCCCCGAGGACATCCGTCCGCTCTGCAAGGAGTTTGCCGAGGCGGGCTACGGCTACATATACGAGCTGCGTCTGGTCTACGGTGCCGAGCTCACCGAGGGCTGGCTGCGCGGCGTTGATGCAAAGACCGGCGAGGCGGTCATCGAAAAGAGCGAGCCGCGCACCGGCATCACCTACGACGACGTGGACACCAGCTACGCCGCAGCCATTGCAAAGGAGCTTGGCGAGTACGGCATCGGCTATCGCGGCGGAAAGCTGAACCCCACCGCGTCGCTCAACCAGCTGGATATGCTCTGCCTGCTGCTCGCGGCGGACGGCTATGAGGTGCCCGACGAGCCGACCGAGGATGACATCAATTACTTCTACACCCGTGCCGAGTGGCTGGGCGTGACCTTCGAGGAGAAGGATCCGACCGCGATCGTCAGCCGCATGGAGTTTGTGCGCACGCTCATCGGCATGACCACCTATTCGAGCGCCGCGAAGCTTGAGGGCATCTGGGCGCCCGGATTTGCCGACGACACCGCCATCGCCTCGAGCGACATCGGCTACCTCGCGATAGCCAAGGCGCTCGGTATCGTCAACGGCGACACCGACGGCAGCTTCCATCCGACCGACGCGATAAGCCGTCAGGACGCGCTCATCGTGCTGTACAACTACATGACAAAGTAAATCCCGAAACAATAACGCGAAAAAGCGGAGGATTTTCCTCCGCTTTTTGCTGCTTTTTGTAAGTTTTATCCGCCGTAGATGATGTGCTCCGCCGTGCGAATGCCGTCCACCGCGGCGGACATTATCCCGCCCGCGTAGCCGCAGCCCTCGCCGCATGGATAGACCCCGCGCACGCTCGCCTGACCGCTGTCGTCGCGCAGGATGCGCACCGGCGAGCTTGAGCGGCTCTCCACGCCGATGAGTGCGGCGGAATCTCTGTCAAACCCGCGTATCCTCCGACCGAATATCGGGATACCGCTTCGCAGCGAATTTGTGACGAAATTCGGCAGAACCTCCGATAAATCGCAGATATTCACGCCCGGACGGTATGTCGTTTCTATCTCCCGACCGCCGTCGCGACCCGCAAGGAAGCCGCCTATCGACTGCGCAGGCGCGCGGTAGTTCGACCCGCCCGCAAGATACGCCGCACGCTCGAGCCGCCGCTGAAACTCCACTCCCGCAAGCGCTCCGTCCCCACCGAAGTCCTGCGGCAGAGCGCTCACGAGCAGCGCCGAGTTCGCGAACCGACCGTCCCGCGCGTGCAGGCTCATGCCGTTGGTGACCACCGTTTCCGGCTCGCTCGCCGCCGCAACGACCTGCCCGCCGGGGCACATGCAGAAGGTGTACACACCGTGGCCGTCGTCGAGGTGCGCCGCGAGCTTGTACTCGGCGGGCGGCAGTGTCCTGCGCTCGCGACCGTACTGCGCGCGGTCTATCAGCGACTGCTCGTGCTCCACGCGCACGCCGACCGAGAACGCCTTGCGCTCCATCGCAATCCCCTGTGCCGCAAGCATTTCAAACGTGTCGCGCGCACTGTGGCCGAGCGCCAGCACGACCTGTCGCGTGGGCAGCTCGTATTCTCCCTCAGAAGTTGCGATTTTTACCGATTTCAACCCCGAATTGTCGCTGTCATAGCCGATAAACTTCGCTCCGAAGCGGATCTCGCCGCCCATCTCCTCAATCGCCGCGCGCATCCGTTTTACCACGCCGCGCAGCAGGTCGGTGCCGATGTGCGGGTGCGCGAGGTATGCTATCTCCTCCGGCGCGCCCGCCTGCACAAAAGCCGCGAGTACGTCGCGGATTCGCGGGTCTTTTATGCCTGTGGTGAGTTTTCCGTCCGAAAAAGTTCCGGCTCCGCCCTCGCCGAACTGCACGTTCGACTCGGAGTCGAGCGACCCTCCCGACCAGAATTTCTCCACCGCGCGGACACGCTCGTCGACAGGCCGCCCGCGCTCGATGACTATCGGTCGCAGCCCCGCTCGCGCAAGGGTCAGCGCCGCGAACAGCCCCGCCGGGCCGCTTCCCACCACCACCGGCGGCAGGTCGAACGACTGCTCCCTCGCGGCGGAAATGAGACTGTCCGAATGGCGCAGGAAGTTTTCGGTCGGCGCGGGTTTTTCATTAACTAAAACGGTGTATATCCAGAAGATATCCGGCTTTTTGCGCGCGTCAAGCGACTTTTTCAGCACAAATATCTCGTCGCTGAAATCCTTCGATTTTATCCCGAGTTTTCTCGCGACGGCGCGGCGCAAATCGTCTGGCGAGTGGTCGGCGGGCAGCTTCAGATCCTGTATCCGCATCTCACTTTTCCTCCCGAATCGCTTGCGCCGCAGCGATTCCGGCTATCTGACCGGTCGCCCATGCCCAGTGGAGGTTGTAACCGCCGCAGTCGCCGTGGACGTCGAGCACTTCGCCCGCCGCGTACAGCCGTCGGTCGCCGAGCGACTCCATCGTCGTCGGCGAGAACTGCCGCGCCCGAACACCGCCCGCCGTCACCTGCGCGCTGTCGAAGCCCATCCGTCCGCCTATCTCAAACGCGAAGTTTTTCAGGCAGTGTGCCAGCTTTTCCAGCAGTTTATCGTCGAATTTCGCAACTTCTAGCGACAGTTTTTCCACCCCAGCCGCGCGAAATACCATGTTTCCGAGCCGCTTGTGAAGCATCCCTACGAAGAAATCCTCCGCCGTTTTCGCCGAGAAAATCGCGCGGCGGCGCTCGAGTTTTGCGGTCAAATCGCCATCCGACAGCTCGGGCATGAAGTCTAAAACCACTGTGTCACAAGGCTTTCGCGCGGTCACCTGGAAAATCGGGATGCCGCTCAGACCGTAGTCGGTGAACAGCACCTCGCCACGCTCGGCGTGTATCGTTTCGCCGCCGCCGGATGCCTTCACCTCCGCACGGACGCGAATCCCCTTCAGCGCCGTGACCGACGGTTTTGCCACCTTCAACTGCACCAAAGCGGGCTGTAACGGCGATATTTCATACCCAAGCGCGCGAAAAAGTTCAAATCCGCTGCCGTCCGAGCCGAACTTCGGCGACGCGCAGCCTCCCGCCGCTACGATTACCGCGTCGGCGACGATTTTTCGTCCGTCATCGGCGCAAATCTCCCACCTATCGTCGATTTTGCGCAGTTTTGCGACCGCAAAGTTCTCGACAAGCTCGCAGCCCTCCGCCGCGACGCGCAGCGCGTCGAGCAGTCCCGCGGCGCTCTCGCTTTTGGGATAGACCCGCCCGTCCTCGACATAAGGCGGCACGCCGACGCTCTCGAAAAACTCTATCGCCTGCGCCGTGCCGAATCGCTCTATCACTTGCGCCGCAAAGGTTCTGTCGCCGTGGTAGTGCTCGATCGACAGGTCGGTATTCGTGAAGTTGCACCGCCCGTTTCCGGTGACGAGCAGCTTCTTTCCCGCGCGGGGAAGGCGTTCGAGCAGAAGCACGCGACCCGCGCCCGCACGCTTCGCCGCTATCGCCGCCGCAAGTCCCGCCGCGCCCGCGCCGATTATCGCAAGCGTGCTCACTTTGCCTCCTCCTGCTCATCGTCGGACGGCGGCGCGGACAGCACAACGCGTCCGTCCTGATATTCAAGCCGCACCTTGTTGCCGCTCACGCCGATGCGGTCGAGCATGTCGCGCGGAATTTGCAGGCGTCCCGCGCGGTCGAGCACCGCAAACTCGTCCTGCGTCGACTCGTCGTCGGCGAGGCTCGCGACGTCGGCGAGGTTGCGCTTTACGACAAACTCGCTCGCGGTCTTGCCGTCGCGTATCGCGACAACGCGCTCGACCTTGCGCGCGAGCATCCGGTCGTGGGTGACGATGACGATGGTCGTGCCCAGCTCGCGGTTGAGCTCGCGAAACACGTCGAGGATGTAGCTCGCCGTCGACAGGTCGACCGAGCCGGTCGGCTCGTCGGCAAGCAGCAGCCGCGGATTGTTCGCGAGCGCGAGCGCGATGGCTATGCGCTGCTGCTCGCCTCCGGACAGCATGTTCAGCTTTGAATTCTTTCGGTGCGACATTCCGACAAGCTCGAGCAGCTGCAGCGCGCGGGTCTTGCGATTCTGCGACAGCACCATCTTGCCGTCCCCCGCCGACTGCATCTTTCCGAACAGCATCGGCATCTGCACGTTCTGCCACGCGGTGAGGTAGGGCAGCAGATTTCGCGCGTTGTTCTGCCACACAAAGCCGACAGTGTTCCGCTTGTAGTCGACAAGTTCCTTCTCGCTCAGCTTGAACAGGTCTTTGCCGTCGACTATCAGCCGACCCGCGCTCGGTCGGTCGAGACCGCCTATCATGTTGAGGAAGGTGGACTTGCCCGAGCCGCTGTTGCCGATTATCGCCATCAGCTCGCCGCGCTCGACGGTAAGCTCAAGTCCTTGCAGCGCAAGCACTTCGATGTCCTTAGTCTTGTATATCTTGACCAGATTTTCGCACTCGATTATGTTCTCCCTTACCTGCTCGCTCACTCCGCCTCGACCTCCTCTCCGGTCACGAGTTTGCCGTCACTGAGCTCGTACACACAGTCGGCAAGCTCGACGAGGCTCACATCGTGGGTGGTCATCACCAGCGTCACGCCCTCCGCCTCGATAAGCTCGCGGAAGGTCTTCATCACCGCGAACGCCGTGCCGGTGTCCAGCTCGGCGGTAGGCTCGTCCGCGAAGAGCACGGCGGGGCGGTGCGCTATGGCGCGGGCTATCGCGACGCGCTGCTGCTCGCCTCCCGACATCTCCTGCGGCATGTGGTTCATTCGCGAGCCAAGTCCAACCAGGTGCAGGCACTCCTCGGCGCGCTTTCTCCGCTCGGCTGCCGGCACTCCCGCGATGCGCATACCGAACTCCACGTTTTCAAACGCGGTCATCATCGACACCAGCGCCACCGACTGGAAGATGAAGCCTATCTTCTTGCGGCGCAGCGCGTCGCGTGCAGGCTCGCTCGCCGACGTGATGTCCACGCCGTCCACCTCAACTCTCCCCTCGGTCGGACGGTCGAGCGCGCCGAGTATGTTCATAAGCGTCGTCTTTCCCGAGCCGCTGCGCCCGCGAAGTATCGTCAGCTTTCCGCGCGGGATGCCGAGCGTCACGTCCTTCAGCGCCCAGAAGTCGCTGTCCCCCGCCTTAAACGAGCGCCCGACGCCTTCGGCAAGAATTATGTTTTCCATAGTGTCCTCCTTAATCCTCGCCCAGCTTGAGCGCCTGAGCTATGCGTATCTTCGAGATGAGCGCGCAGAGTATCGCGATGCAGACCGCGAGCATCGCGCCTATCACGATGAACAAGCGCGCGAAGTCGCCGCCCTCCGCCGCCACCTGAAGCGGCAGCGCGTTCTCGCCCGCCGAGTATCCGAGCTGTATCAGCGGCACGAAGAACTTGGACGCGAGCACTCCCACAAGCGCGCCGAAGCCTATCGACGTGCCCGATATGAAGAGCTGCTCGCTGACAAGCAGCGCGAAGATGCTGCGCATCGACATGCCCATCGCGCGGAAGATGCCGAATTGCAGCACACGCGAGCGTATCGACAGTATCCAGTAGATGAGGAATCCAGTCATGCAGACCACCAGAACGATGATGAAGCTGACGGTGAGCACGCCGTTGGTGCCTTGCAGCACCGGGCTGTTCTTCTCGCCGACTATCGCCGCGTCCGCGTCGAGGAAGGTCTCGAACCGCATCCCCTGCGTCTCGGCAAGCTCGTAGACCGGCGCGGCGGAGTCGCACTTTATCCACACCTCGTAGGGCGTCACGCCCCACTGCGACTGCACCTGCGCGAGATTTGCCACCGCGAAGTAGTAGTCCTTGTAGGTCACGCCGCCCTCGCCGTCCGCCTCCGTCTCGGTCATTATAAGCGAAGGCCAGTAGTCGACAAATCCGCAGACCACGCCGCTGAAACCCGCGCCGTCCGGCGATCTCAGGTTTATCGTGTCGCCGAGCTGCACGTTCTGCTTTGTGTGGAAGTTGGTGGAGAGCAGCACAGCGCGCGCGTCGGACGCCATCGCGTTCAGATACTCGTTCCGGTGCGCGGGAAGCAGACCGTCGCGGAACCACGCTATCTCGCCGAACTGCTTGGTGTCTATGCCGAGCAGTGTGATGTTCGACACCTTCGGCGACACGGTGCTGACCTCCTCGGTGCGCTGCACCTTGGTATACTGTGCGCCCGACGCGCTCAGCGGCGCGTAACGCTCGTAGTCCGGCTCGTAGTAGACTATCGCGTCGGAGGAGGACACGAGGTTCTTGTTCGAGTCCCACTTCTCGGCGAGCACCACGTCCGCGCCGTACTCGTAGCGGATGTTCTGCTCCATGTTGAGGTTTATCGTCCGCGCCGCCGACGCGCTGAATATTCCGGTCGCGACGGTGAGCACGAGGAATATCATTATGAACTGCTCCTCTCCCACCGACCGCGTGATGCGCAGGAAGGAGGCATACAGCGACGGCGACCAGAACCGCCGTCCGACGCGGAATATCAGCTTCATAAGCAGCGGGAAGATGCGCACGAGCAGCAGTCCCGCGCCGATAACGAACAGCGACGAGTTGATAAACAGCAGCGGGTCGATGCCGCCGCCTCCCGCTGAAAGCAGATCCTTCTGGTTGTTGTAAGAGTAGAGTCCGTATATCGACTCGGCAAGCAGGATGATGTCCAGGAAGAACTTCTGCCATATCGGACGGCTCTTGCGTCCGGTGGTGGAGCGCTTGTGGTCGACGATGGTTATCTTCGAGTATTTGAACGCGGGCACGACCATCATAAGCACCGACAGCACCGCCGCTATGCCGCTGTACATGAACGCCTCGGGCACGAGACGAACCTCCAGCGCCGCGCGGCTGACAAGTCCGAGGAAGCCGTCCGACGCGCCGAGCACTCGGCAGATGAGCAGTCCGAGCGGCAGTCCGAGCAGGAAACTTATCGCGGCGACTATCACGCTCTGTCCGAGGAATATGCGTATCACCTGTCCCCGCGACGCGCCGCGCGACTTTATCACCGCTATCGAGTTCTTCTCCTGCTCGAGTATCTGCTTTGACACCATGAAGATGAAGAATGCGAACAGCACAAACATCGGCGCCTGGAGCACCCACATCGTCATTGTCAGCTTCTCCGACTGGACGAGGAACTGCTCGAGCGTTCCGCGATAGCTAGCCTTGAACGCGCTCTGCCCGAACCGCTCGAAGTTCTCGATTGCGGCGTCGGTCGCGTCGAGCGCGGTCTTCACTCCCGCGGCGTCGAGCGCGGTGTAGTCGAACAGCTTGTAGTAGGTGACGGTGAAGTTCACGTTCGCGGGATGGTTGTCGATGAAAAGGCTCATAAACAGCGACTCGTCCATCAGCGCGACGTCGGTGAAGTTCTGCGGCGAGTAGTACCAAAATTCGTCGTTTTCCTCGCTGTTTGTGTATGTTCCGACCACCTTGAAGCGCACCGAGCTGCCGTCGTCGAACCGTGCCTGGCGCATCTCGAGCACCTCGCCGAGTATCAGGTCGCGCTCGACAAGCGTGCGCTCGTTTACTATCGTCTCTATCACGCCGTCCGCGCCGATTTCCGGCGAGTACATCCGACCGCCGGTCAGCTTTATGTGCTCCTCCGCGCCGGTGATGAACTGCAGGCGCATCATGCGGGTGTTTTCGGTTTTTCTGCCCTCCACGCCGAGCGCCTCGTATTCGCCGGTCGAGTAGACCGCTATGTCGTGCCTCAGCGGCAGCTCCATCGCCCGCTCGAAGGTGTCGACCCGCTCGATAAAGTTCTCAAGCGACGCCAGCTCCTTGCCCTTGGCTGCGTTGAGCGAGTTCATCTTGAGTTCGGCGGCGAGGGGATATACATTCTTGTCCGCCTGCCGCTCCTGCATCGTCTGTCCGACCATACGCTTCATTATCGCGTCCGAGTAGACGGGTACGCTGGACACCATCGCGCTGAGCAGCAGATTGCCGATGAGCAGGCTCACGATGAGCCACTTGTTCGACAGCATCTTGCGAAGTATAAATGAAAACATAGCCGCCCCCCTAACCCACGCTGACCTGCTCGCCGACTTCGAGACCGTCGAGCACCTGCGTGTTCTTGTCGTCGGACAAGCCGGTGGCTATGAAGCGCTTGCGAAGCTCGCCGTCGCGCATTACATAGACAAAGCGCTTGCCGTCCTCGTTCTGCACCGCGCCGTTCGGAACTATCACCGCGTCGTCCGCCCGAACGCGCTCGGTCTCCAGGCGTATTCCGCTCGGCAAAGACGTCGGGCGCCCGGGTCTTCCTCCGGTGCTCGGGTTCAGCTCGCCCGCGCTCTCGGTAAAGGCCTTCATAAGCTCGTCCGGTATCGCCACCGCGAATATGCCGGTTGCGGCACCCTCGACGTTCGGCGCGGCTATGACCTTCGTCTCGTACTCGCCGTCCAGACCGCGCGCGCTAAGCGTCATCGTCATGCCGTACCGCACCGCGCCGGAAAGCTCGCTCGTGCCGACAAGCGACACGTCGTCGTAGGTGACAAGCGTGCATATCTTGCCGCCGAGCGGTATCGCCGCACCCTCCGCGCGCATCTCCAGGTTCGCTATGTATCCGTCCGCCGGCGCGACTATCGTCGTGCGCGATATGCGCTCGACAAACTCGTCCACCTTACGCTGCGCCGCGTCCACGCTCTGCTCGACCGACTTTCTTGTCAGCTTCTCGTTTATCTCGGCACGCTCGAGCGCCAGCTCAAGCCGTCTGCGCGCGGTCGCGTCCTCGCCGTCGTATTCGGAAAGCGATTTCTTCGCGCTCGACACCGACGCCGACGCGTCGCTTATCCTCCTGTCCCCGCTGCTCTTAGCTATCGAAAGCTCCGCGCGCAGCGACTGAAGGTCGGCTTCGCTGTGCTCTATCGACACCGTCGCGAGTATGTCCCCCTTCGCGACCGTGTCCCCCGCGCCGATGTTATAGCTCACCACCCGCGCGCCGTCGAAGTCGCAGGTTATCGTCTGCTCCTTGTAGCGTATCGAGCCGTCCGCCGAGTAGCTCCGCGCGACGCTGCCGACGGTCACATCGGCGAGCCTAACGTTCTGACCTGTCGACGCGCTCTCCACCGGCTTTATCAGCACCTCGCCCGTCTTCTCCTCGCCCGCGCAGGACGGAAGTCCGATGAGCGCCGCGGCGAGCAGTACCGCCGCTATCCGCTTAGTTCCCCACATAGACTTCATCCCCCTCGCTAAGCCCCTCAGTTATCTCGACATATGCGTTAGATGTCGCGCCGGTCTTTACCTCGGTGTATATCTTCTCGCCGTTTTCGACGAGATAGACATATGTGATGCCCGAGTCGCGCCGCACCGCACCTGTCGGAAGCCGCAGCGTGTTCTCCGACCGCTCGCGCTCGACGCGTATCTGGACATATGTGCCCGACGCGGGAAGCTCGCCGCCGTCCGCGCGCACGAATCTCGGCGGAGGGGTCTCGCCGTTTGCGTCGAACGCGGCGTTCTCCCTGTCGGTGTACTCGTAGCGCACAAGCTCGACCGTCTCGCCGTCTATCACCGCGCTCGTCGGCTTGCCGGAGGGCATATTGCCCACGCCGTCGTAGATTATGAAGCGACCATCCTCCGACACCACCGTCGCGACCGCCGACGCAGCCGACGCGTAGGCGCCCTCCTCCGGCAGTGCCGCGACCGTGCCGTCTATCGGCGAGCGCAGGGTGCAGGCGGAGATGGATGCCTCCAGCTCGGCTATCTGCGACCGCGCCGACGCGGTCTGCTTGTTGTAATTTGCGTCGTAGTCGCTCAGCGCTATCTCGCAGCGCTCGACCTCTATCTTCGCGAGGCTTATCGCGGTCGAGTCGCCGCCCGCCTCGGTCTCCTCAAGCGACAGCTTCGCAAGCTCCAGGTCTATCTCGACCAGCCGTCTGCCCAGCGCTCCGGTGTCGACAAGCTCGTCAAGCGACTCCTTCGCCGCCGCGAGGCTCTCCTCCGCCGCCTCGGTGTCCAGCTTCAGTATCGCGTCGCCCGCGCGGACCTCGTCGCCTACACGGACGAACAGCTTGTCCACGATGCCGCTCGTCTCGTCCATCGCCGCCTCCGCGACGTTCGGCATGACGCTGCCGTCGTAGACGAGGGTCGCTATGACATCTCCACGCTCTACCGGCGCGGTGTCGTATACGACGCTTATCGAGTCGGCGAGCGGCGGCGCGGACACCTCCGCCTCACCGCACGCCGAGAGAAGCGTCATCGCGGCTATCATCAACGCAAAAACTATCCTTTTCACTGCGCTATCACCTGCTCTCCCTCCGAAAGTCCGGAGACTATCTCGGTATATCCGTCGGCGGAAAATCCGGTCTCCACCTCGCGCAGCGTGCGCACGCCGTCGGACAGGGTGTAGACTATCGACTGTCCGTTGGCGCTCTTTATCGCGCCCGACGGCACTCGCAGCACGTCGTAGACCGCGCCGGTCACCACCCAAACGTTGCCGTAGCTGCCCTCGCCCACGCCGGAGATATGCTCCTCCGGCTCGAGCGTGACCGACTGCTCGGTCTTTTCGACTATCGAGGCGGGGTATGTCTCGTCGCCCACCGATATTTCCACTTCATCGCCGATCTCGAACAGAGCCGCTGCCGCCGTGCCTTCCGCGGTGAAGGTGAGCATCGTCTTGTCGCTTATCGTTATGAACGCCTCCCCCGCGGTCGAGCGGTAGCTCTCCGCGCCGAAGCTCTTTATGAAGGTCACAGTGCCGTCAAACGGCGCGTACAGCTTGCGGCTCGCTATCCCGTCCTCCAGTTCTCCGAGCTTGCTCCGCGCAGCCGACAGCCGCAGCTTCGACGCGTCGATGTCCGCCTTGTATCGCTCGGAAGTCGACTCGCGCGACGCCTTGAGCTGCGCGTTTTCGGGGTCTGCCGATATGCGAACGTCGAGCGCGCGCAGCTCGAGCGCAAGGTCGCGCTCAAGCGTCTCCACGCTCGCCTCAAGCTCGGCTATCCTCTCACGCTGCGCGTCGGCGAGCTCGACAAGTCCGTCGTCGTCCAGCTCCGCGAGAAGCGTTCCCTTCTCCACCGTCTCGCCGACCGTGACATACACCCCCGCGAGCATCGAGCCGTCCACCGGAAACGCGAGCGACTCCTTCAGCGCGGGCGCGTACTTGAATGTCGCCTTCTCCCGCTTTACTATGTCGCCGCGCTCGGTCGCCGCCATCTTGTACTCGGTCTTTTCATATGACCGTATTATCGGCGGTGTGGGCGCGCTCTCCTCCTCCGGAAGCAGCCCGCATCCGGCGAGCATTACCGCGGCAAGTCCCGCCGAAATCAGTCCGAACAGGCATCCTCTCTGCATCTTTCCCCTCCTCAAAGAAGTTCTTGAATCGCTTCTTTTACGCTTCCGACGCGCACGACTTCAAGCCCGTCGGGTATCCTCACCCCGCGAGCTCCGCGTGAAGGTATCGCGCATCGTTTGAATCCCAATCGGTGCACCTCGGCGAGCCGCTGTTCGGTCGCCGCCACCGCCCTCAGTTCTCCCGCAAGCCCGACTTCGCCGAACGCCGCGAGGTCGTCGCCGGTCGGACGGTCGAGCATCGCGCCCGCAAGCGCGAGTATCGTCGCGAGGTCTACGGCAGGCTCGTCCACCCGCAGACCGCCGACCACGTTTATATACGCGTCGCGGTTGGAGGTTATCAGCCCCGCGCGCCGCTCGAGCACCGCAAGCATCAGCACGGCGCGGTTGTAGTCAAGCCCGCTGGACATCCGGCGCGGATTTCCGTACGCCGTCGGCACGACGAGCGCCTGCACCTCGGCGAGCACCGGACGCGAACCCTCCATCACGCACGCGACACAGCTTCCCGCGACCCCCTGCGGACGCCCGCTTAGCAGCATCTCGGACGGATTCGGTATCTCGCGAAGCCCGTCGCCCGCCATCTCGAACACGCCTATCTCGTTTGTCGAGCCGAAGCGGTTCTTCTCGGCGCGAAGTATGCGGTGTATCAGGTTTCGGTCGCCCTCGAAGCTGAGCACGCAGTCGACGATGTGCTCGAGCACCTTCGGTCCGGCGAGCGACCCCTCCTTGTTCACATGACCGACGACGAATATCGTCACGCCCTCGTTCTTCGCAAGCTGCATCAGCGCGAGCGTGCACTCCTTTATCTGACTGACGCTGCCCGGCGCCGACGCGTTGGTCGTGCGGAACATCGTCTGTATCGAGTCTATTATCAGGATGTCCGGCTGCTCGGTGCGCGCCGCGTCGAGTGCCTTGTCCAGATTCGTCTCGCTCATAAGCGACAGGTTGTCGCTCGCGACGCCGAGCCGCTTCGCCCGCATGCTTATCTGGCGGAGGCTCTCCTCGCCGGACACATACAGCACCCGCTGGCGCTCGCACAGCGACGAGCATATCTGAAGCAGCAGCGTCGACTTTCCCACGCCCGGCTCGCCGCCCACGAGAACAAGGCTTCCCTGCACCGCGCCGCCGCCGAGCACGCGGTCGAGCTCGCCGAGTCCGGTGGAAAAGCGTATCTCGTCGGTCGACGACACCTCGGACAGCTTCATCACCTTGCCGTCGTAGCCCCCCGACGCCTGCATCGCGCTCGCGGGCTGTTTTGACGGAGATCCTGTCACCGTCGTAGCCTCGACAAAGGTGTTCCACTTGCCGCAGCTCGGGCACTTTCCGTACCATCTTGTTGACTCAAATCCGCAATCCGAACAGAAAAACAGCGTCTTCTCTTTCAAATTATCCCTCTTCCGTGCTCCCGACAAGCGACCCGCTCTCATATCGAAGATATGCGCAGGTTATCGCAAGCGCGAGTTTCTTTTGATGTCCGTCCTGCCCGAGCAGCTCGAGGTCGCGCGCGTTTGAGAGAAATCCGCACTCGGCGAGCACCCCCGCACAGGACGCCTTCTTGAATATGTACACGCTCGACGCGACCGGCTTTATCACGCGCTCGTTCGACGGGTCGAGCTGCGCGCGGATGTCCGCCTGTATCGCCTCGGCGAGCGGACGCGCGTTCTCCCCCTTGTAGAAGATGTGCGCGCCGCCGTATCGACTGTCCCCGAACATGTTCTGGTGTATGCTGATAAGAAACGCGTCGTCGGTCGAGTTTATTATCTCCACCCGACGTTTGAGATCCGCCGACTTCGCGCTGCGTCCGCTGCCCTCGCCGAGAGCGGAGTCGGTCTCGCGGACAAGCACCGGCTCGACGCCGAACAGCCGCATCGCGTCAGCCGTTTTGAGTGCTATCGACAGGTTTAAGCCGCTCTCTATGACTCCGCTCGAGCTGACAGCCCCGCCGTCAAACCCGCCGTGCCCCGCGTCTATCACCGGCGTGTGCGCCGCGGCGGGACGGACGAGCAGCGGTATCGCGATAAGCAGCGCCGCAAGTCTTTTCATGATACATCACCCCCGCAAAAACTCTATGCGAGGGACAGGCGGTGAAATTACTTGGTGTCCTGCTTCTTGTAGACCAGCTTCGCGCCTATCGAGAAGCCCTTCATGCCGAGCGTGTACGCGACGTGGTATATCGCCGGCGCGATGACTATCGGCAGAAGGCAGAACAGCGGCGAGATGTCCTCCAGTTTTTGCAGAACATACATAAACGGCATATAAAACGCGTGATAAAGCACCGGAATAATCGAGCTTATGCCGGTCTGGAGCGCCGGAGCGACCCCCGCCGCGCGCTGACCGAGCACCACGAATCCGTGCGCTATCATCAGCACCGCGAGCAGCGCGCCCACGCTCTCGGCTATGCACGCAGCCTTGAGCCCGCGCAGCTTGTCCTTTTTGATGTGGCCGTAGTTCATCATGTTCATGTCCTGCTCGCCCGCGCGCCATCCCTCGATGTAGAGCACCGCGACGAACGCGAACGCGCCCGCGATGTAGCCTATCGCCATTGCCGCGCCCTCGCTCATCACCAGTCCCAGCAGGTTCATGCCGACAAACGTCAGAAACGCCGCGATTATGTGCGCGCCGATGATGTTTATCACCTGCGGCGACATCTTGCGGCGGCGCGCCTCCATGCGTTCGCTGTCGCTTATGCGCGACGCCCACTGCACCGGCTTCTCGTTGCGATCCGCCCATGTGTTCTCCTTGCGCTCGGACAGATTCTCGTTGTTATCGCTCATTTCTTCACCTCCGAGTATAATAAAACATTGCATTATAAACTATAACACATTTTCGCCCGAAATGGAAGAACAAATTATGAATAATGACAAAAAACTCCCCCGGAAATTTCCGGAGGAGTTTTTGGGTAGGTATTCGCGTTTGGTTTGCCGTGGATCAGTCAGCTCCGGTGCCGCTGAGATAGCGATAGAACGCGTTGTTGACATACAGAGCGTTGTCCTCTATCTCAACATCCTCAGAGACCGACTTAGCCGCATTGCCGACCTTCTCGACATTCTCCGGCATGCTGAACGAGTGTATCTCGTAGTTGCCGTTCTTGATGACGTTGTCATATATGAGGGTGTAGTCCTCCGTGCCCATCTCGGTGCTCGAGGAGAACAGCGGCTGCCACCACGCGCCGATGATAAGTCCCTCGAAGCTGCCGTCCTCTTTCTGGTCGGCAAAGTTCTTCTTGCAGTACTTGCTGACGATGTCGCTGAACGCGTCCTTGTCCTCCGCGGTATCAAACTCTATCATGAGGTCGTATTCCGGGAAAACAGCATCCGCAACAGCGCTTGCACGCTCGGTAGGATCGGCGTTCGGGTCGACCCATGCTGCCATGCCCTGATATATCGACAGCTTCGGCTCTATCTGGAGATAGGCGTCTATGCCCTCGCTGTCGAGCAGCGTGACCAGCTGGATCGCGTGTGCCGGATCGGAATGACCGTAGCGAATGGTATACTCCGGAATGAAGTTGCAGTTGTAAGCGGTGCAACGGATGCCAAAGCCGGTGGTGGCATCCTGCTCCATTATCTGGTAACCCACATCGCCGAGCACAACATCGTTGTACAGGTCCGCGCGCATGATCTGATTGAAGCCGTGCTGCAGATTCGACAGGATGTCGGCGTCGCTGACACGTCCGATGTAGTTGCGGCCGTGACCGGAGGTCTGCGCAACGCCCATCAGCAGCTCGGCAGCGGTCTCGCCGTCGAGGTCGCCGTTCGGGTCAAGGGTCGGAGCGATGATGTTCGCGTCGAGCGCGCAGGCATAGTAGGCAGCCGCGTCGCCCTCCGGCATCTCAAAGGTCACGCCGGCGCTCTTGAGCGTCTCGGCAGCCTTCTCGGCGGTGTAGGTCTCGGCAAGCTCCTGAAGTCCGGCAGCCTGAACAGCCGAGATGACAACAGCCGCGTTCAGCGCGGGAGCAAGCTCCATGGTCACAGCCGGATTCTCGTCGCCGAGAACGGTCGCGACAGCCGCGTTCCACTCGCCGGTGGTGACTTCCTCGTTGAACTCAACGCCGAAGAAGTGCTTGATATACTCGGCAGCCTTGGTGCTCGGGGCAGTGCCGACTACGCCGTTAACGTAGACCGAGCCGCTCTCGAGGTCAAAGCCGACGACCATGTCGAGAGCCTCGGCGATGGCGCGGATCGGCAGGTAGGTCGTGCCGTCGTTGATGAACACCTCGACGCTCTCGCCGTTCACGTTGGTCGGCTCAAACGCCGCGCCGTCCATGTAGATGTCCACGCCGCCCTTGACCGATATGGTCTTCTCGGTCAGGGTAGCCGCTCCCGCGAACGCAAAACTCGCGACGAGTGCGACCGCCAGAAGCAGAGCCACGATCGAACGCTTTGCATTGTGCTTCATGTTCCAGTTCTCCCTTCAAAATTACAGTGTTTTTGGGTTTTTACCCCACGACGCAATTATACCACCGTTCGACAGATATTGCGAGTGAAAATATGCCTGTATCTCCACTTTAGTTCTTTTAGCCAAAAGAAATCGTTTTCCTGTTCCGAATTTGCGCAAAATGTCGGCTTGAGTCGACTTCAGACGCCCGTCCGTCGGCTTCGACATCATTCGTCACTATTTGACAGTGTTGCATGGGAAATTTTCAAAATTTATGTGGATATTTGAATTTTATACTTGCATTTTGTCGTGGAATGTGATACTCTGGATTTCCCCGCAAAACGGGAATCAAAAGATTGGAGGCAAAAGTATGAATGCAATTCGGTATGATTCACAGTCCTTCTCGCCGGAAATCGGGCGTATGCTCATTCGTGCGGGTGTCTCCCCGCACATATCCGGATTTGCCATGCTCGGCACGGCGGTCAGGCTCACGCTCGAGGGCGGCGGCGGTCACAAGATAACCGGCGATCTCTACCCCGAGGTCGCGAAGCTCTTTGGCACAACGCCGTATAGCGTGGAGCGCAACATACGCACAGCTATCGCGCGGGCATGGTCGCTCGGAGCTCTGAAAAACTTCTACGACGGCATCGGCATGTATGCCGACCACCGACCGTCGAACGCCGCCTGCATCGCACAGCTGGCGTACGCCTATGCCAACGGAATGGTGGACGAGCAGAAGAAAGCGCAGTGACGGCATAACAAAAGGGAGGCGGCTTCGCGCCGTCTCCCCTCCCATATTCGTCTGTTACTTCATCGGCTTGTCAAAAGAGGGATTGAAAGCGTAGAAGTTGCGGCTGTTCAGTCTTTCGGTGGTGCGGCGCAGCCCCTCGCCGAAGCGCTGGAAGTGCACTATCTCGCGCTCGCGCAGGAAGCGTATCGGGTCGAGCACGTCCGGGTCGTCGACCAGACGCAGGATGTTGTCGTAGGTCACACGCGCCTTCTGCTCCGCCGCCATGTCCTCGACGAGGTCGGCGATGGTGTCCCCCTTCACGCCGATATACGCCGCGGTGAACGGAGTCCCCGACGCCGCCGACGGGTACACGCCCGCCGTGTGGTCGACAAAGTAGGCATCATAGCCCGCCTTCTTGATGTCCGCCTCGCTCATCGAGCGGGTGAGCTGGTGGACTATCGCGCCTATCATCTCGAGATGGGCGAGTTCCTCGGTGCCTATGTCGGTGAGCAGCGCCTTCAGCTCGGGATAGGGCATCGAGAACCGCTGGCTCAGGTAGCGCAGGCTCGCGCCGAGTTCCCCATCGGGACCGCCGTACTGGCTTATAATGAACTTCGCGAGCGCGGGGTTCGGATTTTTGATGTTTACCGGATATTGCAGCTTCTTTTCATACTCAAACATAACTATGCACCCCTCCTACGCGACGCGTCCCACGGCCACGGGTCGCTTATCCAGCTGTACTCGTCGTCGTCTGTGATGTCGTGCTTGCTTATCGGGCCGAAACGCTTAACGTACTCCTCGCGCTTCTGCTTATACGCAAGCTGGAACGCGCGGTAGAGCGAGAGCGCCTCGCTGTCCTCCGGATGGGTGTCAAGGTAGAGTCCGAGCTCGACTATGCAGAAGTCGAGCGCCTGAAGCTCGCCGAGCGGTGTCTTCGGCACGCCGGTAACGTTGAAGTTGTTCAGCCACGGCATTTCAAGCCCGGGATAGAGCGTGCCGCGGCTGAGCGCCTCCTGCGGCTCAAACTTTGCCGAGTCGCTGCGCTGCATCGGCGTGTAGGTCATGCCTATCACCGCTTCGCAGGGCAGATCGCCGACAGCGGCGCCGGGCGCGGGACAGCCGCTGTTTATCTGCATGAGAAGTTTCTCAAGGTCCATTGTATACCGCCATTTCTCCGCGCTTGGATTGCTGGTCGCCGAACCGGCGCGGGCGGCGCGGCAAGCCCGAATAGGGTCGTGCCATTCTACGTCGCTCGGCGGTGATGTGTGACCTTATCTGCCGCGCCAGAACTCGACCGCGCGGTCGAACCAACCGTCGGCGGCGGTGTCGGTCGCAAGTCCCACGCCGTGTCCGATGCCGGGGAAAATGTCCATCTTCACCGGAACGCCCGCCTTCTCGAGCGCCGCCGCCATCTGCTTGGTGTTCTCCGGAGGGACGGCGTCGTCCGCGTCTCCGCACCAGACGTATGTCGGCGGATAGGCGGCGGTCACCTGTTTTTCGACGCTCCATGCGTCCTCCAGCTCGGGTGTCGCGTCCGCGCCGATTATGTTGTCGTGCGTGCCCATGTGGGTAAACGCCCTGTCCATAGTTATCACAGGATAGATGAGCACCATCGCGCCCGGCTTGGGAAGCCCGTACTTCTTGTATCCGAGGCTCTCGGTGCCGAAGGTCGCGGCGAGGTGTCCGCCCGCCGACGAGCCCCAGACCGAGTAGTTGTTCGGGTCGATGTCCCACCTGTCCGGGTCGCATATCACCTCACGCACCGCGCGGGCGAGGTCGTCCTGCGGCGCGGGATGGTGGGCACGCTCGCGCACGCGGTAGTAGACGATGAACGCCGATATGCCCATCTCGTTCAGCTTTCGGGCAAAGGGCACGCCCTCGACAAAGCTCGCCACGAAGAAGTATCCGCCGCCCGGCGCGATTATCGCCGCGGGATGGCGCTTTCCGTCCCGAATGACGAACCGCGTGTCGAGATAGTATTCGTTCTTCGCCTCTTTCATGTCCCACTCGCGCTGTTCCGCGTCCATATAGGACGGCAATTCCATGTTTTCCATCGTTTTTACCTCCAAGGAAAAATTACTGCTTCAGATACTTGTCGAACCAACCCAAAATCTCCTCCATGCGGCGGGCGCGACCCTTGGGCTTTCCCGAGCGGCTGAGTTCGTGCGTCTCCCCTTTGAACAGGCAGAGCTTGGTGTCGCAGCCGTTCTGTTTCAGCGCGGTGTACATCGAAAGTCCCTCCACCATCCAGCAGCGATAGTCCGCGTCCGAGTGGATGAACAGCGTCGGTGTCTTGCAGTTCGGCGCGTACGCGAGCGGCGAGTGCTCCCACAGCTGCTCCATATCGGTGCGGGTGAGCGCCTTCTGATGCAGCTCGGTGAACAGCACACCGATGTCGGTCGTGTGCTCGAAAGATATCCAGCTCGCTATCGAGCGCTGGCTGCACGCGGCTTTGAAGCGGTCGGTGTGCCCGATTATCCAGTTGGTCATAAATCCGCCGTAGCTGCCGCCGGTCACGCCGAAGTTCTTCTCGTCGGCGTCCGGATACTTCTTCAGCATCTCGTCGGCAAACTCCATTATGTCGCTGTAATCTATCGTGCCGTATTTGCCCCAGATGTCGCTGAACTCGTTGCCGCGTCCGTCCGAGCCGCGCGGATTGCAGAAGAACACGAAGTAGCCGGCGTTTGCCCACATCTGCATCTCGTGGTGATAGACGGTGTGGAAGGTGGTCTCCGGTCCGCCGTGGATATGCAGTATCGCGGGATACTTCCTCCCCTTCTCATAGCCGGAGGGAGTGAGCGCCCAGCCGTGGATCTCCACGCCGTCCGAGTTTGTAAAGACGTGCGGCTCGGGCGTGCGGACGTCGAATCCGTCGAGAGCGGCGCTGAAATTCGTTATCTGCCTGCCGTCGAGATATATCTCGTTCAGCTTCTGCCCGTACATTCCGCAGTAGACGAACTTTCCGTCGTCGGAGATGTCGAAGCTCGAGCACGCGCCGTCGGGGGTGAGCGCCTCGCTGATATGTCCGTCGCGGTCTATCTTGTATACCGCGCAGCCGTCGCCGACCGTACTGACAAAGTAGAACTCGCCGTTATGTACCTTCGCGCCGATGCCGCCGCCGAAATGCGCGTCGGTGCCGACCGAGCCGTAGCCCACCGTGTGCTCATAGTCGGCAATCTTGCGCCACTCGCCGCTTTTCAGGTCGAGCAGGTAGAAGTTCGGGTCCTCGAGGAAGCTGTACTTCTTACCCTCGGTCGCGGCAATTATCATCGTGTCCTCGTCAAGGAAGTCGTATCCGCTGACGTTTGCCATTATCGCGGGGAAGATCTCGCGGCGCTCGAGCGTCTCGGTGTCCACGAGCAGTATCGGCTCGCGCTTCTTGTAGTCGCTGAAGCCCCGCCACTCGCTCGGCATTATCGCGAACCTCTTTCCGCTCGGGGACAGCGTCGCCGCGTAGCAGTCCTCCCACTCGCCGGTTATCGGTTTCAGCTCGCCAGTCGAGCGGGTGTAGAGGAATAGCCGGTTGCGCTGTCCCGAGGTGAACCCGCCGCCGTTTTCCCAGAAGGGATACTCGGTCAGCACCTCGCAGGGCGACTCCTTGCGCTCCTTCAGCACCTTAGCCTTCTCCTCGTCACTCATCGTCGACAGGTCGGGAAGGGTGTTGTCCCAGCCCGCGGCGACTATGTAGCGGTCGGTGTCGATGGGGCTCAGCCGAGCGCCGGACAGCGGCAGCGTGAACGCCAGCTCCGCCTCGCCGCCGCAGGGGTCAAGCTCGTAGAACGCGGTTATCGGCTCGCCGCTCTCCGCCTTCTTTTTGAGCTTGTCGTCGCGCATAGCCGAGAACAGCAGCTTGCCGTCCTTCGTCCAGGTATAGCCGCGCGCGTCGCCGCGTGAGGTCAGCCGACGGCTCTCTCCGCTCGCTGCGTCGATTATGTAGAGGTCGCCGAGGTACTTGTTCTCCTCATAGTCGCTGCGGGTCACGACATAGGCTATCGACTTTCCGTCCGGCGAGAACCCGGGCGCGGACGCGAACTCGAAGTCGAACAGCGTCTTTATCTCGATCTTTTTCATTATGTACTCCCCTTTCTTTACAAGCCACGCCCGATAGCGAACTACCGGGCGTTAGCGTTAAAACTCCACTTTTATCTTGTCATCCTCGACCGACAGCCGAATCGTCTTTATCTGACGCTCGTAGTTGTCGATGAGCACCGTCGCGATGGCGTCCTCCACCTCGCGCTGTATCAGCCGGCGGAGGTTTCGCGCGCCGTAGGTTATCGAGTAGGACTTGCCGACGAGCCACTTCTCCACCTCCGGCGTCCACTCGAGCGTCATCTCGCGCTCTGCCATGCCGTCGCGGAGGTCGCCGAGCATTATGCCGACGATGTGCGAGAAGTCGTCCTCGCTCAGCTGGTTGAACACCACGATCTCGTCGACGCGGTTGATGAACTCGGGGCGCATGAAGTCGCTGAGCGCCTTCATCACCTTCTCGCGGGTCTGCTCGCCCGCCTGGCGCTCGAATCCGACCGCGCCGCTGCCCTTCTTGTCGCTGCCGGCGTTGGAGGTCATGATTATCACGGTGTTCTCGAAGTTCACTTCCTTGCCGTGCGCGTCGGTTATGCGTCCGTCGTCGAGTATCTGCAAAAGGACGTTCAGCACGTCGGGATGCGCCTTCTCGATCTCGTCGAACAGCACGACCGAGTAGGGCTTGCGGCGTATCTTCTCGGTCAGTTGACCCGCCTCGTCATAGCCGACATATCCCGGCGGCGAACCGACGATGCGGCTGACCGAGTGCTTTTCCATAAACTCGCTCATGTCGAGGCGTATCAGGCTCTCCGGCGAGTCGAACAGGTCGCGCGCGAGGCACTTGACAAGCTCGGTCTTGCCCACACCGGTCGGTCCGACGAAGATGAAGCTCACCGGCTTGCGCTTGGCGGAGATGCCCACGCGACCGCGGCGTATCGCACGCGCGACCGTGTCCACCGCCGCGTCCTGACCGATTATCCGCGTCTTGAGACGGTCGGCGAGGTGCTTTAAGCGCTCGAACTCAGCCTCCTGTATCGACGACGCGGGTATCTTCGTCCAAAGCTCGATGACCCGCGCGAGGTTTTCCACCGTCAGCGAAGGCAGCCGCTCCTCGCAGTCCTTCAGCCGCGCGTTGAGTTGAAGCTCACGGCTGCGCAGCATTGCCAGCTTCTGATAGCTCTCCTGCGAGTCGGCGGGCACCTTGCCGCTGTCGGTCTGAGCCGCAAGCTCGGCACGCTCGCGCGCGAGGTCGTCCAGCTCCTTACGAAGCCTGTCCCGCTCGGCTATGACCGGATCCTTCAGATTCACGTCCGAGCACGCCTCGTCGATGAGGTCTATTGCCTTGTCCGGAAGGAAGCGGTCGGTGATGTAGCGCTCGCTGAGCACCGCCGCCTGTCTCGCAATGTAGTCGCTTATCTTCACTCCGTGGAACTCGGAGTAGTAGTGCGCGATGCCCTTGATAATCTCCACCGTGTCGTCTATCGACGGCTCGGCGACGGTGACCGGCTGGAAGCGGCGCTCAAGCGCGGTGTCCTTTTCGATGTGCTTGCGGTACTCGGCAAAGGTGGTCGCGCCGATGACCTGTATCTCTCCGCGGGACAGAGCCGGCTTGAGGATGTTCGCCGCGTTCATCGAGCCCTCGGCGTCGCCCGCTCCGACGATGCTGTGCACCTCGTCTATCATCAAAATTATGTTTCCGAGACGCTTTATCTCGTCGATGAGCCCCTTCATTCGACTCTCGAACTGACCGCGGAACTGCGTTCCGGCGACCAGCGCGGTGAGGTCGAGGAGGTAGACCTCCTTCGACTTGAGCTTCTCGGGCACGCGTCCCTCGACTATCCGCTCGGCAAGTCCCTCGGCGATGGCGGTCTTGCCCACGCCCGGCTCTCCGATGAGGCAGGGGTTGTTCTTCTGACGTCGGTTGAGTATCTGCGTCACGCGCTCTATCTCGCTCTCGCGCCCGACGACGTGGTCTATCCTGCCCTCCGCCGCCTTCTGCGTAAGCGAAATGCAGTAGGCGTCGAGGAATTTGCGGTTCTTGTCCTGCTTCTGTCCGCGCTTTTCACGTATCGGCGGACGCTCGGGCGGATTATTATTCGGCGCGCCGCCGAACTGACCGTTCGGGTCTCCGTTCGCGCCGAACAGCCGGTCGAGGAAGGGGAAGGTCGCGGTCTTGCCCTCTATCGTGTCGTCATCGTCGCTATCCTGCGGCGCGGGAAACATCTCCTGCGGAGGCTGCTCGCCGTCGCGGTTCTGACCGCCAAGCGCGTTCAGCAGCTCGCTCTGCGCCTGCTCGAACTCCTCCGGCGTTATGCCCATCTGCTCTATCATGCTGTTGAGCTGATCGAGCGCCGCGTCGGGCACCTTGATGCCCAGCTCCTGCGCGCATTTGAGGCATAGACCCTCGCTCTTTTGCTCGCCGTTCTCCACCTTTGTGACGAATATCATCGCCAGATTTTTCTTACACCTGGAACAGATTGCCGGTTGCATTTTAGTCCTTTCTTTCGCACCACGCGAAGCAAATGTATTATCTATGTTTCCTAAGCCTTCCTGCCCTCTTTTATCAGGCTGAGCATTTTCAGTCCGTATACGACCGCAGCCGCGAGCGTAAGCGCCAGCGCGCAGCTCATAACTATCGTCGCCGCGGTCTTTGGCACCTCAAACATCATCATCGCCAGACAGCTCGCGAAAAATACGACCGTCGCGGTCTTGCCGAGATAGTTGGAGGGCGGGACGTCGTCGATATGCTTGTACAGCACTATCGAGCCTATCATCATCGCAAGCTCCTTTGCCGAGTAGACGATGAATATCCACAGCGGTATCACGTCGGATATTACGATGCAGACAAGCGCGGCGGCGGTCATAAGTTTGTCCGCAAGCGGGTCGAGCACCCGACCGAGCCGCGTTATCTTGTTGTACTTGCGCGCTATCTTGCCGTCTAGCATGTCGGTTATCGCCGCCGCGAGGAAGATGACGCCTGCCCATCTGTGCGCGTGCGGCACGTCCGCGAAGAACACGCCCACGAAAGCGGGCACCATAACAAGTCTCAAGAGCGACAATGCGTTTGGCAGATTCATGCCGCCACACCCCCTTGCTGCGATATGAACGAGAGCGGACTGAGGTCTCTGAAGAACTTAAAAAGTATCGTTCTGTCCGCTGTCTCCGGCGGGATAAGTCCGGTGAACATGCTGAGCACCGAAACAAGCAGCAGCACGAGCAGCGCGCCGGTGATGATTCCGGTCACCAGTCCGAGCAGGCTGTTGAGCGTGCCGAGCACCGGCAGTCGGAACACGAGATCTATCGCGTGCGCGACGATCTTGAGAATTATCAGTATCACAACAAACGCCACGATGCTGACGATGCAGCGGGCTATCGACAGGCTGAGCGCGTCGGTGAGCGGCTGGGTCACCGCGGCAAGCGCGCCGTTCAGGTCGAGTTCGGCAAAGGTCGGCAGGTCGCCGAGGCGCACGCCGAATATGACTATGTCCTCAAGCCCGAGCGCGTCGCCCGCCTCGGCTATCGCGGGAACTATCTTGTCCCCCACCAGCGGCGCGATAAACTGTGTCGCGACTCGCTCGGCGAACAGGTGCGAGATAAGCATTGCCCCGAGCAACGCGATGATGTAGGTGACAAGTCCCGCAAGCGTCAGCACAAAGCCGCGCTTTGCTCCGCGCACGGCAAAGACGACAAGTATCAGCGCTATTACAATGTCCAGAACGATGTTCACACCCAAGACCTATCGCCTCGCTTTCTCAATACTCGTAGAGCATCGCCGAGTTCGCGCTCAGTACATACGCCGCGCGGTCGTCGGCAAGCAGTATCCGTCGACAGCCCGCGGTCGCGTCTCCGTCCGCGACGCTCTCTAAATAGTTATTATACACCAAAACGCTGTCGCTTGTCAAAACCCCCAAGAATTCGCCCTCAGCCGACAGATCGAGCACCCCGCCGAGCGCGCGCCGCGCAAGTTCGTCGCCCGCGTAGGACAGGGTCACCACCCACGCGTCGCTGCCCTCCGCGGTTATCGCGAGCGCGACATATCCCTTGCCGACCGCCGCTGCCGCGAGCGCTCCCGAGCCGAACGCGCAGCGGCCGAGCTCCTCGCCGGTGTCGCCGTCAATGAACACCGCCGCTTTCTCGCATATGACGAGTATCCGCGCGTCGTCGAGGAAGCGCACCGAGGTCGGAACGCCGTCGGTCGTCTCCCAAAACGCTATCGGCTCGTCGCTGCTAAGGTCGTATATGTACACCGACGAGATTATCTGCGCGTTCGACTGGCGCACGCCGCCGAGCGCTATCCGCATGCTGTCCGGCGCGATGTCCCCCGAGGTGAGGTATCGCTCGGCGCTCTGCATGGTGTACGCCTCCTCGCCGTTCGGGCGAAGCACCGACGCGACCGCCTTCCAGCCGCTCTGCTCGCCGATTATCAGCCGCCATCCGTCCGAGTTTATCGACGCGGTTATGATGCCGAGCGTGCTCGGCGCGTCGCTTATCAGCTTTTCCTTTTCGATGTAGAGCATATTCGAGCCGCCCGCGTCGTATGCAAGCAGACGGTCGCCGTCCACCGCAAGCGCGGGGTTGCCGAAGCTCTTGGAGGTGTCGAGCACCGCCTCGCCGTCCGGTCCTATCACCGTAAGCCCGCTCGGGCTGAGCACCGCAAGTCCGTCGCGGTACGCCGCGAACACGTTCTTCTGGTTTGCGACAAAGTCCAGCTCCTTCGCGCGGACGACTTCGCCCTCCTCGCTTCCTCCGAAAAAGGTGGCGTAGAATCCGTTGTCACGGATGCTCGGCCAGCTTATCACCGCGAGCACGCAGAACAGCACCGCCGCGAGCACCAACAGCACGCGGAGGACTATCCCGAGCGGGTCGAGCTTCTTCCGTTCCCTCTTTTTGGTTTTCTCGTTTCTCTCTGCCATTATCTTCCTCGAAAAGTTAGATTATGCCGTTCGGATACCACACGCCGGTCATGTACAGCCCGCACGCCGGAAGGGTCGGTCCCGCGGCGGTGCGGTTCTTCGACTCGAGCAGCGCCGGAATGTCGGTCGGTTCGAGCTTTCCCTCCGACACATAGACGAGCGTTCCGGCGATCGCGCGCGCCATGTTGTAGAGAAATCCGTTCGCCTTCATGCGTATCGCGACCGTTTCGCCGTCCTCGGTTATCTCGATCTCGTGCATCGTCCGCACGGTGGTCTTTACGTTTGAGCCGACCGAACGCAGCGCCGCGAAGTCGTGCTCGCCTACCATCTCCGCCGCCGCCGCCCGCATGCGTTCGATTTGCAGCTCCTGCGGGTAGAAGTGCGCGCGGTTTATCAGAAACGGGTCGTGTATCCGTCCCCGACGGATGAAGTAGGTGTACTCCTTCGCCGTCGCCGAGAAGGTCGAGTGGAAGTCATCACTCACGTCGACCGCGCGGTAGACCGCTATGTCGCGCGGCAGCCGCACGTTGACGGCATAGGGCAGCCGATCGGCGGGTATCTGTGAGTTCGTGTAGAAGTTCGCGACATACGTCCGCGCGTGCACTCCCGCGTCGGTTCTGCCGCATCCGGTGACCCGAACCGCTTCGCCTGTCACCTCTCCGAGCGCCTTCTGCAGGGTCTGCGAAACCGTGACGGCGTTCTTCTGTGCCTGCCAGCCGTGGTATGCCGTGCCGTCGTAAGCAAGCCGCAGCGCGATGTTTCTCATATGCCGAACACCGGAACGGGGAACACTTTCAGCAGGATTATCGCCGCAGTCAGCAGCGCCATAACGAGCAGCGCTATCCAGTCGACCGAGTGGAACCGAAGCACCCGCATCCGCGTGCGTCCCTTGCCTCCGTGGTAGCAGCGACACTCCATCGCAACCGCAAGCTCGTCCGCTCGGCGAAACGCGCTTATGAACAGCGGCACGAGCAGCGGTATCAGCGCCTTCGCGCGCTTGAGGATGTTCCCGCTGTCAAAGTCCGCGCCGCGAGCCTTCTGCGCCGACATTATCTTGTCCGCCTCCTCGATGAGCGTCGGGATAAATCGCAGCGCTATCGACATCATCATCGCAAGCTCGTGCGCCGGAACGCGTATCTTCTCAAGCGGCTTGAGCAGGCTCTCGATGCCGTCGGTCAGCTCGAGCGGCGAGGTCGTGTAGGTCAGCATGAACGTACCGCAGACAAGCAGCATTATGCGCACTATCATAAACGCCGCGGTGACGATGCCCTCCTTGTATATGGTGAGCTTCCACAGCCTGAGCAGCGGCTCGCCCTCGCCCGGTGTGTAGAACATGTTGAGCACGCCGGTTATCGCGATTATGATTATCAGCGGCTTCATTCCGCTCAAAACCACCTTCGGGCTTATGTGCGATATCGCGATGACCGTTACGAGAAACGCGGCTATCGCGATGTAGCTGAGCAGTCCGTCGGCGACAAACAGCACGACGATGTAGAGTATCGTCATAAGCAGCTTCATGCGCGGGTCCATGCGGTGAACGGGTGTCGTTCCGGGGAAGTACTGACCGAGCGTCACGTCCTTGAGCATAGCCATCAGCCGCGACCCCCTTTCAGTGCGGCAAGCGCCTTCACGCCGTCCGCCACGGTGTACACCGCCGGGTCGACCGCCACTCCGCGCTTTTTCAGTTCGCGGAACACCTTGGTCACCATCGGTATGTCGAGTCCTATCTCCTCAAGCTCTCCCGCGCGCGCGAACACCTCGGCGGGCGTTCCGCTGCAATGGATGCCGTTGTCATCGAGCACGATTATGCGGTCGGCGTAGCGCGCAGCCTCCTCCATGCTGTGGGTCACGAGCACCACCACCGCGTTTGTCGCACGGTGATACTCCTGTATCCGCCCGAGTATCTCGTTTCGACCGCGCGGGTCGAGTCCCGCCGTCGGCTCGTCGAGTATCAGCACCTCCGGGCGCATCGCGATGACTCCCGCTATCGCCACACGGCGCTTCTGCCCTCCCGACAGCTCGAACGGCGACTTATCGAGGCTCTCCTCGTCTATGCCGACAAACGCGGCAGCCTCGCGCACCCGCTCGTCTATCTCCTCGTCACTGAGCCCCATGTTGCGCGGACCGAAGGCGATGTCCTTCGCCACCGTCTCCTCGAACAGCTGGTACTCGGGGTACTGGAACACCAGTCCCACCTTGAAGCGCACCTCGCGTATGTCCGAGTCCTTATCCCATATGTCCTTGCCGTCGAGCAGGACGCGCCCGCTCGATGGCTTCAGCAGTCCGTTCAGATGCTGTATCAGCGTCGACTTGCCCGAGCCGGTGTGCCCGATAAGCCCGACAAACTCGCCCTCGCACAGCTCGAGGTCTATATTATCCAGGGCGCGGCGCTCAAACGGCGTGCCCGCGCCGTAGATATGCGTAAGACCCTCAGTCTTTATGACCGGCTTCACCGTTCGCGCCTCCCTTCAAAAGTTTATCCTATCGCCGCGGCTATTGCGGCAGCGCACTCGTCCACATCCAGCGCGTCGAGCGGCACCTGTATGCCCGCTTTCCGCAGCTCGTACAGCAGCTCGACCGTCTGCGGCACCTCAAGCCCGACCTCCCGCAGCAGCTCGACCTCGGTGAACACCTCGGTCGGCGTGCCCACCGTGATTATCCTGCCGTGATCCATCACCGCGACGCGCCCGCACTGTGCCGCCTCCTCCATGTGGTGGGTTATCAGCACTATCGTCGTACCCTCGTTGCGGTTGAGTTCGAGTATCGTGCGCATAACCTCGCGCCGTCCTATCGGGTCGAGCATCGCCGTAGGCTCGTCGAGCACGATGCACTTGGGGCGCATGGCTAGCACGCCCGCTATCGCTATCCGCTGCTTCTGCCCGCCGGAGAGCTTGTGCGGCGCGTGGCGCGTGTATTCGGTCATCCCTACCGTCGCGAGCGCCGCGTCCACCCGCTCGCGTATCTCCGCCGACGGCACGCCGAGGTTCTCGGGCGCGAACGCCACGTCCTCCTCCACCACCGACGCGACTATCTGGTTGTCCGGGTTTTGAAACACCATTCCCACCGTGCGGCGGATGTCGATGAGCTTCTCCTCGTCGGCGGTGTCCATCCCGCTGACGTACACCTTGCCGCCGGTCGGAAGCAGCACCGCGTTGAAGTGCTTCGCGAGCGTCGACTTGCCGCAGCCGTTGTGTCCCAGTATCGCGAGCGTCTCGCCGGCGCGCACCTCGATGTCCAGATCCTCGAACACCTCGACCGCGCCGTCGTCCGCGTCATATTCAAATTTCAGGTTCTCCGCTCTCAGGATCGCGTCGTCCATTCCCGCTCCTCCGTCAGCTCCGCACCCAGCGACCGGTCGCTCCGCAGGGAAGCGCCAGTCCGTTTGCGGTTATCTCAAGTCCCAGTTCGTCGCACTCCACCCGACCGCCGTATCGCTTAACCAGTGCGCGGGAGAGGATGTAGCGCAGCACTCCCGGCGCAAGTCCGGTGGTGTACGAGTTTATGATGAAGAACAGCGGCGCGTCGCTCAGCACCTTCACGCACTCGTCCACAAGCTCGCAGAGCGTGTCCTCGATGTGCCAGACCTCGCCGCCCGGACCGCGCCCGTAGGACGGCGGGTCCATCAGTATCGCGTCGTACTTGTTGCCTCGGCGCTGCTCGCGCTGCACGAACTTCAGGCAGTCGTCCACTATCCAGCGTATCGGCTTGTCGCCGAGTCCGCTCATCTGCGCGTTCTCCTTGCCCCACGCGACCATGCCCTTCGCCGCGTCGACATGGCAGACCTTCGCGCCCGCAGCCGCAGCCGCAAGCGTCGCCGCGCCGGTGTATCCAAAGAGGTTTAAGACGCTTATCTCGCGATTTTCCTCGCGTATCGTCCGCATCATAAAGTCCCAGTTTGCCGCTTGCTCGGGAAAAACTCCGGTGTGCTTGAAGTTCATCGGCTTTATCCCAAACTTCAGCTTGCGCCAGCCGATGGTCCACTCGGTCGGCAGCGACGGGCGCTTGTCCCACTTTCCCCCGCCGCTCGACGAGCGCTCGTACCGACCGTCGGCGTCGCTCCAACGCGGGTCGCTCGTCGCGGGCGTCCATATCGCCTGCGGGTCGGGTCGAACGAGTATGACGCCACCCCACCGCTCGAGACGCTGTCCCGAGCCGCAGTCGATAAGCTCATAGTCGTGCCAGTCGGGCGCAAGCCACATACGCTTTTTCCTCCGTTAAGTCACACTGCCCCAAGTTAGAGCGTATATATTGTATCATATGTTCGAGCGCGGCGGCAAGCGTCAATTCTACTAAAAAAAGAGCACCAAACGGTGCTCTTTTTACATGATGCAAGACTAAGTTTGCGGATGCCGCCGCGCACCTCTTTGCACGGCGCGGACGTCACAGAACCATGACGAGTGTTCCGGCGGTTATCAGCACCGCGCCCACGCCCGACTGCCAGGTGAACTTCTCGTGCAGGAACACGAATGCCAGAATCAGCGTCAACACAACGCTCATCTTGTCGATAGGCACGACCTTGGACACCTCGCCTATCTGTATCGCCTTGTAGTAGCAGAGCCAGCTCGCGCCGGTCGCGAGTCCCGAAAGTATCAGAAACAGCCAGCTCTTGCTCGAAATCGCGCCGATCCCGCCCTGCTGGTTGGTGATGAACACCATCACCCACGCCATCGCCAGCACCACGACGGTGCGGAGCGCGGTCGCGAGGTTGGAGGGCACGCCGTCAATGCCTATCTTCGCGAATATCGACGTCAGCGCGGCGAACACCGCCGACAGGATAGCAAACACCATCCACATATTTCCCTTAGCTCCCTTCTCCATAGGCTCACAGCGCGGCGCGGAGAGCGTCGACGCGGTCGGTGTGCTCCCACGGAAGGTCGACGTCGGTGCGTCCGAAGTGACCGTACGCCGCGGTCGCCGAGTATATCGGGCGGCGCAGGTCGAGCGCGTCGATTATCGCGGCGGGGCGCAGGTCGAAGTTCTCGACTATCAGCTTCTCGAGGCGCTCGTCGCTCAGCTTGCCGGTGCCGAAGGTCTCGACGTGCACCGACAGCGGATGCGCAACGCCTATCGCGTAGGCTATCTCCAACTCACAGCGGTCGGCAAGTCCCGCCGCCACGACGTTCTTCGCCGCGTAGCGAGCCATGTACGACGCCGAGCGGTCGACCTTCGTCGGGTCTTTTCCGCTGAACGCTCCGCCTCCGTGGCGACCGTAGCCGCCGTAGGTGTCGGCGATGATCTTGCGTCCGGTCAGTCCCGAGTCGCCGTGCGGCCCGCCGACCACGAAACGCCCGGTCGGGTTGATGTATATCTTGGTGTTCGCGTCGATAAGCTCGGGCGCGATAGCCTTGCGGATGACCTCCGCCTCGATGCCCTCGCGCAGCGTCTCCATCGACACGTCCGGCGAGTGCTGGCTGCTGACGACAATCGCCTGGATGCGCTTCACCCTGCCGCCGTCGTACTCGACCGTAACCTGCGTCTTGCCGTCGGGTCGGAGGAAATTAAGCCTTCCCTCGCGGCGCGCGTTTGTCAGCTCGCGGGACAGCCGGTGCGCATAGGCTATCGGGGCGGGCATAAGCTCGGGGGTCTCGTTGCAGGCATAGCCGAACATCATGCCCTGGTCGCCCGCGCCGATGAGGTCGTATTTGTCGCTGCCCGAAGCCTTGAACTCCATCGACCTGTCCACGCCGAGCGCGATGTCCGGCGACTGCTCGTCGATGCTCGTCAGCACCGCGCAGGTGTTGGCGTCAAAGCCGAGCGCCGGGTCGTTGTAGCCTATCTCGCCTATCGTCTTGCGCGCGATGGCGGGGATGTCGGCGTAGCAGTCGGTGGTTATCTCGCCCATCACCAGCGCCATGCCGGTGGTGACGATGCACTCACACGCTACGCGCGCGTTCGGATCCTTGGCGATTATCGCGTCGAGGACCGCGTCGGAAATGCGGTCGCACACCTTGTCGGGGTGTCCTTCCGTGACCGACTCTGAAGTGAAAAACTGACTCATTTTTTGCTTCTCCTTTCGTTTTTAGACAATAAAAAATGCTCCCTAAGGAGCATACGGATTTTCGCTATTGCTCCTTATCGCTGTAAGCAGAACCACCTTTCCCTCTCGGGTAGGTTGGTGTGGGGTCACTGAGCTTACTCTCTCGCCCACTCTCGATAAAGATATTCGATTTTACTGGGAACGTGGGGTATTATAGCACATCCCGTCGGCGATTGCAACCCCCGATTTTGCGGGTGCGATTGTCGAATTAAGTCGCAAAATATTTCAAAATCTCATCTAAATTTTTATAAATATATTTACAACCATATTTTGTCATGGTATAATATGGATGCAAACGGTGAAACAATCTATAATATAAGGAGGTGTGATTTTATTCCGTTTCGTTTCACTCATTCTGCAATATATTTTGTAATAAAGGAGAAAAAGCATGTTTAAGTTCAAAAAATTCGTTTCTTTATTTTTAGTTGCTAGCTTGATGCTAACGATATGTCTGCCCTTTGGCTCGGCAAGCGATACCGAAGATGCCCCTGTTCTAGATTACGAATTCTTATCGAATTCTAACATACATGCCAAAGATGGGGCTGTCATAATTGAACGCGACTCTGTCGCATCGCCTCACAGTCGGTCTGCTTCTGATGCCAAGAAGGAAGTCGTTGTTCTGGTTCCTCGCGAGGATGTCACGACCGATACTATAATCGACAGCATCGATACCTTCTTGAATGCTCGCTCCTCCGGAAGTAAGTACGAAGAGGACTGTGACAGCACACTTTCTGTGAAAGCATATACCACAATTTTTTATGACAGGAAAACTGAAAACCAGAGAGAGTATGTCCGCTTGACAAAAGTAACCGGTGGATTTGATATAATGGATAGAAATGTAGTTGTGGAAAGCCAGCAACTATCCTATGGGCAAGGTAGTGCATTCGATACTCCTCAATCCGCCACTAAGACTCCGACGACATGGAGCTGGTCATATACCACGCCATCATCGTGGGGGTACACCTATTACAACATCGAAGGTTCTAGTCTCAACGCTATATATACTCTTAATATGAGACATGGCACCAGTTCGCGTTGGAGCATGCAGCTTGTGAATGATCTCTTTAACAATATGAGTCCTATACAGTAATGAAAAGGTACAAATCAGCTATCGCATACATCGCTATCTACATAGTGTTCATAGCGCTGTCCGTCCTGCTCGCGAATATGTCGAACGACCTGCCTCCGTTCAAGTACACCGGCGCGCTCATTCTGACCATAGCCAACCACCTCATGTTCGGCGTGACCATCGCCGTCCGTGTGGGGCTGTGCATCAGCTTCCCGGCAAAGGTTCAGCGGATAGTGCTGCCCGCCGTGTTCGCTGTCATCTCGGTCGGAGTATCGTTCTGGCTGCTGCACAGTGGCTATAAATCGTACACATATCCATGGACGCTCGCCGCAGCCGACATAGCAAGCATCTTCATCGGGTTGGCGAAGAAGCGATAAGCGCCGCACCCCACAGGACCCACCCCACGCGGGCGGGTCCTTTTTTGCTTTACAACGCACAAAAATTCTGCTATTATATTCTAAAATACACGCGAAAGCGAGTGATACCATGTCTCAGGATGTCACACAGATAGCCGCGCGCATACGGGAGCTGCGCGATGTGTACGGATACGCCGCCGGCGAGGTCGCATCGTCGCTCGGCATAACCGTCGAACAGTACGAGGGCTACGAGCGCGACGGCGCGGATGTGCCGATTAGCGTGCTCTACCACCTCGCGAATATGTACTCGGTAGACCTCGTCGAGATACTCACCGGCTCGACCCCGCGGCTTAACACCTTCACCGTCGTGCCCGCGGGACACGGCGTGGATGTCGACCGCTACAAGGAGTACCACATCAAGAGCCTCGCGCACCGCTTCTCCGGCAAGCGGATGGAGCCTATGCTCGTGACCCTCGACCCGGAGGACGAGACTCCCCCGCTCGTCGTCCACGACGGTCAGGAGTTCAACTACGTCCTGTCCGGCTCGATCCACTTTCTCTTCGAGGACAAGAAGCTGCTGCTGGGCGCCGGCGACTGCGTCTACTTCGACCCGACCCATCCGCACGGACAGGTGGCGGCGGGCGGCAAGTCCGCCACATTTCTGACTGTGATAACGGAGGAGCGCAAGTGATGTCTGTCACCGAGAGATTTTTGCCGCGAGATAAGTTCTCGTCCTACGAGGATTTCATCGCGAATTATAGGATAAACTGCCCCGAAAATTTCAATTTCGGCTTCGATGTTGTGGACGCGTGGGCGGAGGAGGACCCGTCAAAGCCCGCGCTCGTCTGGTGCGACGACCACGGCGGCGAGCGACGGTTCAGCTTCGGCGAGATAAGCGAACTCAGCTCGCGCTGCGCGAACTTCTTCGCTTCGCTCGGCATCTGCAAGGGCGACCGCGTCCTGCTGATACTCCGCCGCCGCTTCGAGTATTGGATAGCCGCTCCCGCGCTGCACAAGCTCGGCGCGGTGCTCATCCCCGGAAGCCTCCAGCTGACGGCAAAGGACATACGCTACCGCGCGCAGGCTGCGGACATCCGCATGATAGTCGCGGTAAACGACCCGTTCGTCATCGAGCAGGTGGAGGCAGCCGCGCCCGACTGTCCGTCGCTCGTGGCGAAGGTTCTCGCCGCCGGCTCGCGTGACGGATGGACAAGTTTTGATGATTTTGCGAACTTTTCGGACGAGTTTCCGCGCCCTGTCGGTGAAAACGGCGTGACGGCGGACGATCCGATGCTGATATACTTCACCTCCGGCACGACCGGCATGCCCAAGATGGCGCTGCACAGCTTCAGCTATCCGCTCGGGCACATCACCACCGCCAAGTTCTGGCAGAAGGTGCAGGACGGCAAGCTGCACATGTCGGTTTCGGACAGCGGCTGGGCGAAGTTCGGCTGGGGCAAAATTTACGGTCAGTGGATATGCGGAGCGGTCATATTTTGTTACGATATGGACAAGTTCAAGCCGGAATTGCTGCTTGAAAAGCTGCAAAAGTACCGCGTGACCACCTTCTGTGCTCCCCCGACGATGTACAGGTTCATGCTTGAGCAGGATGTCGCGAGCTACGACCTCTCCTCCATCGAAAACGCGTGCAACGCTGGCGAGCCGCTGAACGCCGACGTCCTCAACCGTTGGCGCGAGCTGACCGGATGCACGCTGCGCGAGGGCTTCGGGCAGAGCGAGAGCACCGTCATGCTCGCAAACTACGAGTGGTTCGAGCCGAAGCCCGGCTCGATGGGCAAGCCGTCGCCGCTGTACGACATCGTGCTCATGCGCCCAGACGGCACGCTCTGCGACGACGGCGAGGAGGGCGAGATCGTCGTGCGCGGCGCGCTCTCGACACGTCCGCTCGGGCTGCTCCGCGAGTACTACAAAAATCCCGAGGAGAACGCGGACGCGTTCCGCGGCGGGGATTATCACACCGGCGACGTGGCGTGGCGGGACAGCGACGGCTACTACTGGTTTGTCGGGCGGAACGACGACGTGATAAAGTGCTCGGGCTACCGCATCGGACCGTTCGAGGTGGAGAGCGCGCTTATCGAGCACCCGGCGGTCGTCGAGTGCGCGGTCACCGCCGTTCCGGACAGGATACGCGGTCAGGTAGTCAAGGCGACCATCGTGCTCGCGCAGGGGTACACGCCGTCGGACGAGCTGACAAAGGAGCTTCAGAACCACGTCAAGCACGCGACCGCGCCGTACAAATACCCGCGCGTTGTCGAGTATGTCGACGAGCTGCCCAAAACCATCGGCGGCAAGATAAAGCGTGCCGAGATACGCCACACCGACGAGTCGAAGGGGTAAAAAGAATTAAAAAAACGAGCCGTTCGGCTCGTTTTTTGTTATCCGTTTGTCGGTGTCGTGCTGTCCGACGCAGTGTAGGTATCGGAGTGATTTTGCATGAAAAACAGCAGCTCGATGAAACTCGGCGGGTAGGGCAGGAACGCTCCGTCGGCGATCAGGGCTAATATCTCGTCCATGCTCGCCCACTTCACCGCCTGCACCTCCTCGTATTGCAGGGTCAGGCTGTCAAGCGCGACGTCTTTTCGCGAAGCTCGCGTTCCGCCGCGATAGCGCTCGTCTCCCCCGCGACGGCATGTCCGCCGGCGGTTATGTCCCAGAGATTCGACCAACCGGACTTGAACGGTTGTCGCTGCTGAATAAGCATCTCACCTCTGCTGTTAAAAATACAGATGTTGGCGACTATTCGATAGGTTCCGGCAGGCTGTTCTTCGCCGCGCACCATCGTGCGTCCGGTCTTTGCCCTGTCCTTCGTGTACAGATCCCAGCGTTCCAACTTTCTCCGCCTCCGATCACAGCAGCTTTTTCTTCCACTCGTCGCCGTCCGGATAGTGAAACTCCTCAACGGCGTCGCCGAGGCAGAGGTCCATCGTCCAGTCGAAGCCGTCCGCGAGGTCGAGCGACATGAGCTCCGACTTCCTGCACCAGAACACATCACCCTCGTCGCTCGCGCGCAGCTCTCCGCCGCAAGCCTTCGCGGCAAAGCAGATGACTATGTAGCGCCGCTCGTCGGTCCACTGTTTCAGTCCGCAGAGACGGATATCGGTTATCTCGAGCCCGGTCTCCTCCATTGCCTCACGCTTGGCGCTGTCGACAAATGACTCGCCCCGCTCGACGTGTCCGCCCGGGAAGGTGCAGCCCGGCCAGTCCTTCTTCGTGCGCCGCTCGACGACCACACTCTCTCCCGACTCGTCCTCTATCATTATCAGATTGGTCAGTTCGACCGGCTCGATCCTGTCCATATCATCACTCCCAAACATAAAAACAGAGCCGAGGAAACCCCCGGCTCTGTTCGATTTTGAAACTTAGCCCTTCAGCGAGCCGATCATAACGCCGGTGACGAAGAAGCGCTGAACGAACGGGTAGATGCACAGGATCGGGGCAGTCGCAACGATCGTCGTGGTGTACTGGACGAGTCGCTCGTACTGGTCGATCTCCTGGCGGTTAGCCATGCCGACGTTCTTCATCATGTTGGACGTGTCGTTACGAATCAGGATCTCGCGCAGAACCAGCTGCAGCGGACGCAGCTCCTGGCTGCGCAGGTACAGCATCGCCTGGAACCAGCTGTTCCACATGCCGACCGCCATGAACAGTATGATAACCGCGATGGTAGCCTTGATAAGCGGAACGAAGATCTTGAACAGGATCGTCATATTGCCCGCGCCGTCCAGCTTTGCCGATTCCTCTAAGCTGTCCGGTATGCCCTGAATTGACGTTCGCATTATGACGACGTTGAACACCGAGATCGCGCCCGGCAGGATGATCGCCCAACGGGTATCGTACATTCCGAGGTTACGGATGACGATGAAGGTCGGGACCATGCCGCCGTTGAACATCATTGTGAAGGTGATGATAAAGACGATCACGTTCTTGAACATGAAGTAGGTACGCGAAAGCACGAAGCCGGCTATCAGGGTACCGACCACGCCGATTCCGGTGAAGCAGGCAACGTAGATAAGGGTGTTGCCGTAGCCGGTGGCGATGTTCTTGTCCTTGAACACTATGCGGTAGCCCTCGAGCGTAGCCTTGCCGAGCGGCCAGAGGATGGTTCCCTTAGCCGCGAGCAGCTTGCCCGGCTCGCTGAACGACGCCATGAGCACGTGCCACATCGGGAGGATACACGCAATCGCGATAAACGCAAGGAGCAAGTAGTTAATGATATCGAATACTGTCTTTCCAACTGTTCTTTTCTGTACCATTCTCTACACCTCCCCTTAGAATAGACTGGTCTCGGAAACCTTGCGCGAAATGGTGTTGGTGATAAGGAGCAGCGCAAAGTTGATGACCGAGTTGAACAGACCGACGGCTGCGCCGAAGTCATATCGCGAGCTCTGCAGCAGCGATACGCGGTAGACGTAGCTGGAAATGACGTCCGCAACCTCCATCGTCAGGTCGTTGTACAGAAGGATTATCTTCTCGAAGCCGACGCTGAAAAGGCTGCCCATGCGCATGATGAGCATGATGATGATGGTCGGAGCGATGCCCGGCAGGGTGATGTGCCAGGTCTGCTTCCAACGTCCCGCACCGTCGATAACCGCCGCCTCGTACAGCTCCTGGTCGATCGACGACAGCGCCGCGAGGTAGATTATCGAGCCGAAGCCGATGCCCTGCCAGATGTCGGTGCCGATGTAGATGACGCGGAAGAGTTCCTTCTTCTCCAGCAGGTTTATGCCCTGTCCGCCGTAAGCGCCCAGGCTCTGAGCCAGCGTCGAAAGCATGCCGCCCGACTCGCAGAAGTCCTTGATCAGACCGCAGATAACAACCATCGAGATGAAGTGCGGCAGGTAGCTGATGGTCTGAACAGTCTTCTTGAATGCCTGGTTCTTGACCTCGTTCAGCAGAAGCGCGAAGATTATCGGCATCGGGAACGAGAACACGAGCGAATAGATGCTGATGAGGAAGGTGTTGCGCACCAGACGCCAGAAGAAAGGACCGGTGATGAACTCCTGGAAGTGTGCAAATCCAACCCACTGAACTCCTGCGCCCAGGAATCCGACGTTCATGTCGTACTTCTGGAACGCCATGACGAGACCAACCATCGGTATGTAGTTAAAAACTATGAAGTACGCGATGATCGGGATTGACAGAAGATAAATCTGCCAGTTCATTTTGAAGTCGTGCCTAATGGCAGCTACTGTCCATTTCCGCTCTTTTTTGCGGACGGGCGCGACTTCAGCCGTTTTTCCAGCCATGACTAACCTCCTTTGTGGTTTTCCCGTTCCGAATTGCTTGCTACATCCGACAGTGCCTTCATCACTGTCCGATATAGCCCGACCAAACGGCTCGGTTAACTTACTTGAATATTGTACTATGAGATTGGGCAAATTGCAAGCCCTTTTCGCTGTTTTTCACAAAAAAATCTTTGCCGACCCGAAAGATTCCGGCTTTGCCCGTCCACCGATTGCGAATTTGACGAATTTTCGCGAAAATTCAAATTCCCCTTTTGTGCGAAATTGCGTCCAAAGAAAGCGTTCTCCGTTTCAAAAAAATTGTGCGTCTTGCTAATTTGTGAACAACTCGTGAATTTTTGACGTCCGTGCCATTTTAGGCAAAAACTGCTCAGCGATTTTCTCGAACAAGTTTTCTCTTTTCGGCGTGCGAGTCGTAAGGTGACACTTTTCGACAGGAACGACCCGAATTTGCGACTTTCTGAGATAGTCTGAGATGCACACTTGACAGCGCGCGAAATAGCGTATAAAATAGGGGTTACGGTTTTTATTATATTGTATGAGGGAGCAATCTGTCAATGGAATACATGGGTCTTAACGAAATACGCGAAAAGTTCCTCTCGTTCTTCGAGACGAAGGGTCATCTGCGGCTGCCCAGCTTCCCGCTGGTGCCGCAGGGCGACGCGTCGCTGCTGCTGATAAACTCGGGCATGGCGCCGATGAAGCCGTGGTTCACCGGCGAGCAGGAGCCGCCGCGCCACCGCGTCACCACCTGCCAGAAGTGCGTGCGCACCGAGGACCTGGACAACATAGGCAAGACCGACCGCCACGGCACCTTCTTCGAGATGCTCGGCAACTTCTCGTTCGGCGACTACTTCAAGCGCGAGGCGATACACTGGAGCTGGGAGTTCCTGACCAGTCCCGAGTGGATGGGTCTCGACCCGAACCGCCTCTACCCCTCCGTCTTCGCGGGCAGCGAGACCACTCCCGCCGACGATGAGGCTTGGCACATCTGGCACGACGAGATAGGCATTCCCGCCGACCGCATCTTCAAGTTCGGCAAGGAGGACAACTTCTGGGAGCACGGCTCCGGTCCGTGCGGTCCCTGCTCGGAGATATACTACGACCGCGGCGAGAAGTACGGCTGCGGCAAGCCCGGCTGCACCGTCGGCTGCGACTGCGACCGATACATCGAGGTGTGGAACAACGTCTTCTCGCAGTTCAACAACGACGGCGAGGGCAACTACACCGAGCTGAAGCAGAAGAACATCGACACCGGCATGGGTCTCGAGCGCCTGGCGTGCGTCATGCAGGATGTCGGGTCGCTGTTCGACACCGACACGGTGATAAGCATAACGAATAAGGTCAGCGAGTACACCGGCGTCCGCTATCACGAGGACGAAAAGAAGGACGTCTCGCTGCGCATCATAACCGACCACATCCGCGCGTCGGTCATGCTCATATCCGACGGCGTGCTGCCCTCCAACGAGGGTCGCGGCTATGTCCTGCGCCGGCTGCTCCGCCGCGCGGCGCGCCACAGCCGTCTGCTCGGCGTTGACCATCCGTACCTCTTTGATGTGTGCGACACGGTCATAGACATGAACGAGAAGTCCTACCCCGAGCTTCACGAGCGCCGCGACTACATCAAAAAGATAATCCGCACCGAGGAGGAGAACTTCGCCCGCACGATAGACGGCGGAATGAAGGTCTTCGGCGAGATGCTCGCGGGACACCGCGCGAAGAACGAGACGGTGTTCAGCGGCGCGGACGCGTTCAAGCTGTACGACACCTACGGCTTCCCGGTCGAGCTGACCGTCGAGATGCTCGCCGACGAGGGCATGACCGTCGCCGCGGACGGCTTCCATGAGCTCATGCAGGAGCAGAAGCAGCGCGCGCGCAAGGCACGCGAGGCGCTCGGCGACCTCGGCTGGGCGGGAATCGAGTTCGGCAAGGAGATAGCCGAGACCGAGTTTGTCGGCTACGAAAACGACGTCTGCGACGCAAAGGTTCTGGCGATAGTCGCCGACGAGGAGCTGCGCGACGAGATAGTCGCCGGCGCCGAGGCGATAGTCGTTCTCGACCGCACGACCATGTACGCCGAGATGGGCGGTCAGGTCGGCGACCACGGCACGATAGCCGTCGGAAACGACATATTCGAGGTACACGACGTCCAGAAAAACAAGGGCGGCAAGTATATGCACTACGGCGTGCTGAAAAGCGGCGAGCTTAAGGTCGGCGACGCGGTAAAGGTGTCCATCGACACCGACCGCCGCGCAGCCATCCGCCGTGCCCACAGCGCCACCCACCTTCTCCAGAAGGCTCTGCGCGACCGTCTCGGCAGCCATGTCGAGCAGGCGGGCAGCCTCGTCGAGCCGGATCACCTCCGCTTCGACTTCACCCACTTCTCCGCCATGACCGCCGAGGAGATCGCCGACGTCGCGCGCGAGGTCAATCGCCACATCCTGGCGGGTCTCGAGATACGCACCGACGTGAAGCCCATCGAGGAGGCTAAGAAGATGGGCGCGACCGCTCTGTTCGGCGAGAAGTACGGCGATGTCGTGCGCGTCGTGCAGATGGGCGACGACTACTCGGTCGAGTTCTGCGGCGGCACTCACCTGGACAACACCGCCAAGGTCGGTCCGTTCCACATCGTTTCCGAAGGCTCGGTCGCGTCCGGCGTGCGCCGCATCGAGGCGTTCACCGGCGAGATAGTGCTCCACATGCTCACCGAGCTTACCCAGCGCGTAAACGCGGTCGCGGCGGAGTTCAAGAGCACTCCCGCCGACCTGCTCGAGCGCGCGAAGGCTCACATCGAGGAGATGAAGGGGCTCCGCCGCGAGCTGGACAAGCTCAAACTCCGCGACGCCGAGAGCGGACTCGACCGCTATCTCATGGGCGCGCGCACCGTCGGCGAGCTGAAGGTCGTCACCGCGGCGCTCGGCTCGGCGGACGCAAACACGCTGCGCGGTATGGGCGACAAGCTTCGCGACAAGGATCCGTCGATAGTCGCGGTGCTCGCGTCGACCACCGACGACAAGATAACCTTCCTCGCGGTCTGCGGCAAGGACGCGGTCGCGAAGGGCATCAAGGCGGGCGACCTCGTGCGCGAGGTCTGCAAGGTCGCGGGCGGCAGCGGCGGCGGCAAGCCGGACAGCGCGATGGGCGGCGGCAAGGACGCCACCAAGCTGGACAACGCGCTCGCCATCGTCGACGATTTCGTCACTTCCAAACTCGGTTAAGGAGTGTTTATATGGAAAACTGCCTGTTTTGCAAGATAATCGCGGGCGATATACCCTCGACCAAGGTGTACGAGGACGACCTCTGCTTCGCGTTCAAGGACATCAATCCCCAGGCGCCGGTTCACGTCCTCGTCATCCCGAAGGCGCACATCGAGTCGGCGGCGGCGGTGGACAGCTCTAACTCCGCCGTCGTGGCGCACATCTTCGAGGTCATCCCGAAGATAGCGCGCGAGCTGGGGCTTGACGGCGGCTTCCGCGTGGTCAGCAATGTCGGCGACGACGGCTGCCAGTCGGTGCATCACCTGCACTTCCACATCCTCGGCGGCGCCAAGCTCAGCGAGACCCTCGGCTGATGCGTGCGGTCTTTCTCGCGGCTGTCGGCTTTGCGACCGCGCTGTTCATAAGCGAGTTTATCGGCGCGTATGCTCTCATCCCGGTGGGAGTATGCGCGCCTTTTTCGCTTGCCTTTTTCCTGCCGCGACGAAAGAATCCGAACTCCGACCGCCGTCTCAAAATCGCGATAACCGCCTGTGCCGCGCTTGTGGGCGCGCTGTGGCATCTGCTGTTCACCGTGTTCTTCTACTCCCCCGCAGTCTCGCTTGTCGGCGAGCGCGGCGAGTATGAATCGATAGTACGCGACTATCCGAAGCACTACGAACACGGCTCGTCGGTCGAGGTCGAGCTGGACGGTGTGGGCTCAAACGCGCGCGTTCGGCTGTGGATAGGGCATCACATTGACCTCGATCCGGGCGACCGCCTGATATTCGACGGAAAACTGGACACGCCGGACAGCACGCCGAACTTCGATTTTCTCAGTTACTACCGCTCGCGGCGCGTCTTTCTCGACGGCGAAGTGACCGAGGTCGTGGCTGTCGAGGCGGCAAACCGCACGCCGCTGCGGTTCATCCCCGCGGTCATACGGCACGCGCTCGGCGAGCGGTTCGCGAAGCTCTATTCGGGCGACGACCTCGCGATGGTTCGCGCGCTCTGCCTGGGCAACCGCTCGTCGATGAGCGACAGCCTTCGGTTCGCGGTGCGCGCGGGTGGTTTGAGCCACCTGCTCGCGATAAGCGGACTGCACATCACGCTGCTCTGCGGCGCGCTGGTCGCGGGATTTAGAAATCGCAGACGCGGAAAGCTGGGCGCAAGTCTGTTTTCGATGCTCGCCGTGCTCATGTTCATACTCGTCTGCGGAGCGCCCGCGTCGGCTGCGAGGGCGTTTGTCATGCACGGATTTATGCTGCTCGCGGTGGCGATTCGCCGCGACGACGACCCGCTCACCGCGCTCGGAGCGTCGCTTCTGCTCCTGCTCGTGATAAATCCGTACGCGATAAGCGACCTTGGGCTTCAGCTCAGCTTTCTCGCCACTCTCGGCATACTTCTCCACTTCGGAAAGGCGCGCGGGTGGGCGTCGACGAGGTTCGCGAAGCGGGTGCGTTCGGCGCTCCCGCCGCTGCTGCGAAAGCCGTTTTGCGCGCTCGTCGACGCGGTGCTGCTCACGCTCATCGCAAACCTGTACACCGCGCCGATAATCGCCTATACCTTCGGCTCTCTGCCGCTCTACGGCGTGCTTGCCAACATACCCGCGCTCCTGCTCATGCCAATAGTTCTCGTCGGCGGACTATTCAGCGGACTTCTGTCCTTCGTGGCTCTGCCTGCGGCGCGGGCGTTGGCGGGGTTCGCCTCCCCCTTCATCGGGATGCTCCGCGGGGTGGCGTATTTCTTCGCGCGGCTGCCGTTTGCACTTGCGGACACAAGCGGCGCGTACAACATTCTGGCGCTCGCGCTCGCCTACGCACTCATTATAATATGGAGAGCGACGCCGGGCAGAAAACACGGCAAACTCTGCGGAACGCTTGCCGCGCTTGCGTTTGCTCTGTCGCTTTCCCTCGGCGAGATTCAACGGCGGTGCGACTCTCTCGACGCGTCGGTGCTCGATGTCGGTCAGGGTCAGTCGATACTGCTCACGTCAAACGGACGCGCGGCGCTGGTAGACTGCGGCGGCGACTGCTACGAGGGCGCGGGCTGTCAGGCTGCCGAGGCGCTTATGCTTCGCGGCCGCTGCGAGCTGGACGCATTGATCCTCACCCACTACCACGCCGACCATACGAACGGAATTGCCGACCTGCTGCGATTTGCAAATGTCAAGCAGGTCTACGCTCCGCCGCCGGAGGAGGACGAGCCGGTGCTCGAGCTGCTCGAAAATCACGGCGCGGAGATAACCTTCGTCGACGCCGACGACGTCGAGCTTGCGTTTGCCGACGCGACGCTCACCGTCTGCCGACCGGTTCAGCGCTCAAGCGAGAACGAGAGCGGCGTCGCGATACTCGCAAGCAGCGGCGGGTTTGACCTGTTTATAACCGGCGACCTCGGCTCGTCGAGCGAGAAGATCCTCCTCGAACGCTACGCGCCCTCCGCGATAGAGGTCATCGTTGCGGGTCATCACGGCTCGAAATACTCCACCTTCGACGAATATCTCGACCGATTGTATCCACAGGCGGCGCTCATCTCGGTCGGATACAACACCTACGGGCATCCGGCGCGGGACACGCTCGAGCGGCTGGAATCCCACGGTCTTGACATATATCGCACCGACCTCGACGGCATGCTCACCGTGCGGGTCGGAAAGGAGGCGGACTAATGGCACAGGCAAAACGCGCGCCGTCGCAGAACAATCTCCGAAAGTTCCGCGACGAGCTGGAAAGCAGCAATTTCCACAACCTATATGTCTTTCACGGCGAGGAGCGCTACCTTCTCGAATACTACCTCGGCGAGCTTCGCAAAAAGACGGTTGCCGAGGGGATGGAGGACTTCAACTACTTCGCGTTCGACGGCGGCTCGGTGGACATGGACGAGCTGGGCGACGCGGTGGAGGCGCTGCCCGCGTTCAGCGAGCGCAAGCTGGTGGTGGTGACCGACCTCGACCTCTACAAGCCGGGCGCCGACCGCAAGGAAAAGCTCGAAGCGCTCGTCGCCGACATCCCCGAGTACACCGTGCTCGTGTTCGTCTACGACACGGTCGAGTACAAGACCGACGCGCGCGCAAAGATACACAAGCTGCTCGGCGAGAGCGCGCTCGTCGTCGAGTTTCTGCTTCAGGGGGACAGCGAGCTTGTGGGCTGGCTGCGCCGCCGATTCCGCGCGCTCGGCAAGGACATAGACATGCAGACCTCCGAGCACATGCTGTTCGTCTGCGGGCGCTCTATGACGCTGCTCGTAAACGAGGTGGAAAAGGTCGCGGCGTACGCGTCGCTTGACAGGATAACCGAGAGCGACATAGACGCGTCCTGCGCGCCGATAGCCGACGCGGTGGTGTTCAGCCTCGCCGACGCGGTCGCCGCCGGAAAGTACGCGCAGGCGCTTGAGCTTGAACGCGACCTCGTGTCCATGCGAAACGACCCGGTCTACCTCGTCGGCGTGCTCTCCCGCCAGATGCGCCAGCTGCTCTACGGTCGCATAGCGCTGGACAGTCGGCGCGGTCAGGACTGGTTCATGCGCGTCGCCGACACCCCGAACCCCTACGCCGCGCGCCGGCAGCTAGACCTCGCCCGTAGGGTGAGCACCAAGTGGTCGCGCGCCGCGATGAAGCTCTGCGTCGAGTGCGACTACGAGCTGAAGACCTCCGCCGCCGACCGAAGCGCGCTGCTCGAGACGCTGCTTCTCAGGATAGCGGCGCTCGAAAAGTGAGCCGCCCGAGGATAGCCGAGGCGATCGTCGTCGAGGGTCGCTACGACCGCAACATGCTGCTCCAGGCGGTGGACGCGGTGGTGGTCGAGACCGACGGCTTCGGCATTTTTTCGGACGACGAAAAGCTGGGATTCATACGAGATTTGGCGCGTCGGTGCGGGATAGTCCTGCTCACCGACAGCGACAGCGCGGGCTTTTTGATACGAAACCACCTGCTCGGCAAGCTCGGCGACTGCCGCGTGCTGCACGCCTACATCCCCGACGTTGCGGGCAAGGAGCGGCGCAAGCGGGTCGGCGGCAAAGACGGGCTTATCGGCGTGGAGGGCATGTCCCCCGCCGTGATCATCGACGCGCTTCGCCGCGCCGGGGCGACATTTGTCGACGAGCAGCCGTCCGACACGCGGGTGGTCGCTCAGGAGGACAGACTCACCCGCGCCGACTTCGTCACGGCGGGGCTGTCCGGCTCCCCCGACTCGTCCGAGCGGCGCGCGAAGCTCATCAAGATGTTGGGGCTTCCCGCCCGAATTACCCCCTCCGCGCTCTATCGGTTGTTGTCCGCCAGGTTTACAAAAACCGAGTTTTTAGGGCTTATTTCGAGGCTTTGAAAAAATTTTTTCGACCCTCTACGCCTTGTCCCGCATAGGTTTCGCCCATTCCGCCACCGGTTGACGTAAAATTTATCCTTGACAACCATCCTTCGCCGTAGTACTATATCTATGCAGCCGCTTCGGGAGCAAATACAATATCTTGTGTCTCATCCTTCCAAATCCGGAAAAGAGCGGAACTAAATGCGGCTGAAAATCCTGTTTAATTAAGCCCTTTACCGCGTGGCGAGAACGAACAGAGGTAAAATCACAGAGGAGTTGGGAAAAATGGTGTGTGAAAGCCAAATCGTAAAAACCATCAAGAAGCGTGACGGACGTACCACTGCGTTCGATGTGTCGAAGATCGCCGCCGCGATAAACAAGGCATTCGAGGCGACCTCCCGCTTCGGTCAGGAGGAGACCTCCGACCGTCTCGCAAACCAGGTCGTCGCTCTGCTCGACGCCGAGGGCTGCGACTGCCCGGACGTTGAGCACATCCAGGACCTCGTCGAAAAGGTGCTTATGGACGGCGGCCACGTCCAGACCGCTAAGGCGTACATAATCTACCGCAACGAGCGCAGCCGCGTTCGCGACATGAACACCCGCCTGATGAAGACCTTCGAGGACATCACCTTCAAGGATGCCGACGAGTCGGACGTCAAGCGCGAGAACGCGAACGTCAACGGCGACAGCGCGATGGGCACGATGCTCAAGTACGGCTCGGAGGGCGCGAAGCACTTCTACGAGATGTTCGTGCTCAAGCCGGAGCACTCGGAGGCTCACCGCAACGGCGACATACACATCCACGACCTCGACTTCCTCACCCTCACCACCACCTGCTGCCAGATAGACATAAAGAAGCTGTTTGAAGGCGGATTCTGGACCGGTCACGGCACCCTCCGCGAGCCGCAGGACATCTCGTCCTACGCCGCGCTCGGCTGCATCGCCATCCAGTCGAACCAGAACGACCAGCACGGCGGTCAGTCGATAGTCAACTTCGACTACGGCATGGCTGTCGGCGTCGCGAAGACCTACGTCCGCCTGTACCGCCAGAACCTCGCCCGCGCGTTCGTACTCCTCTGCGACATGGACGATGGCGAGGCGGAAAAGCTCGCGCGTTCAATAGTCGAGAAGGCGGCCGAGAAGAGCGGCGTAAAGCCGAGTCTCAACTGCAGCGAGGACTATCTCGCGGCGGAGAAGGAGCTGCTCGGCGATGTCATCTCCGACGAGAAGCTGCTCGAAAAGGCGCAGCACTTCGCCCGCGAGCGCGCCGAGAAGGAGACCGACCGCGCCACCTTCCAGGCGATGGAGGCACTGATACACAACCTCAACACCATGCACTCGCGCGCCGGCGCACAGACCCCGTTCAGCTCGATAAACTACGGCATGGACACCTCGCCGGAAGGCCGCATGGTCATGAAGAACGTCATGCTCGCCACCGAGCAGGGACTCGGCGCGGGTGAGACCCCGATATTCCCGATACAGATATTCCGCGTTATGCACGGCGTGAACAGCGACCCGGGCGACCCGAACTACGACCTGTTCCGCCTCGCCATCCGCGTCAGCGCGAAGCGTCTGTTCCCGAACTTCTCGTTCATGGACGCTCCGTTCAACAAGCAGTACTACAACGGCAAGCCGGAGACCGAGATAGCGTACATGGGCTGCCGCACCCGCGTCATCGGCAACGTCTACGACCCGAGCCGCGAGATATGCAACGGCCGCGGCAACCTGTCCTTCACCAGCATCAACCTGCCGCGCATCGCGATAAAGGCTAACGGCAACATACAGTTCTTCTTTGAGGAGCTCGACCGCAAGATAGACCTCGTTATCGACCAGCTGCTCGAGCGCTTCAACATCCAGGCTCACAAGAAGGTCAAGAACTATCCGTTCCTCATGGGCAACGGCGTCTGGATAGACTCGGACAAGCTGGACATGGAGGACGAGGTCGGCGAGGTGCTCAAGCACGGCACGCTGTCGGTCGGCTTCATCGGACTTGCCGAGACGCTCAAGTGCCTCATCGGCGCTCATCACGGCGAGAGCGAGACCGCGCAGAACCTCGGCCTCGAGATAATCGGTCATATGCGCGCCCGCATGGACGAGGAGTCGCAGAAGACCGGACTCAATTTCTCGCTGCTCGCCACCCCGGCGGAGGGTCTCAGCGGACGCTTCGTCAAGATAGACCGCGAGAAGTACGGCGTCATTCCGGGCGTCACCGACCGCGAGTACTACACCAACAGCTTCCACGTTCCGGTCTACTTCCCGATAAAGGCGGTGGACAAGATCCACCTCGAAGCCCCCTATCACGCGCTCACCAACGCCGGACACATCACCTACATCGAGATGGACGGCGACCCGACCCAGAACCTCGAGGCGTTTGAGAAGATAATCCGCACCATGCAGGAGGAGGGCATCGGCTACGGCGCGATAAACCATCCTGTCGACCGCGACCCGGTCTGCGGCTTCAGCGGCATCATCAAGGATCAGTGCCCCGGCTGCGGACGCACCGAGGAGGACGGCGTCAAGTTTGAGCGCATCCGCCGCGTCACCGGCTATCTGAGCGGCGATGTCCGTTATTTCAACAACGCCAAGCGTGCCGAGGAGCGCGACCGTGTCAAGCATGAGATCTGACATCCTGCGAGTCGCTGGACGCGTCCAGGACAGCATCGTCGACGGACCTGGACTTCGCTACGCGCTGTTCGTGCAGGGCTGCCCCTACCACTGCGAGGGCTGCCACAATCAGAAGACCTGGGACTTCGACGGCGGCGAGGAGTTCACCCCCGAGCAGATAATCGAGGAGATACGCTCCAACCCCCTGCTCACCGGACTTACGCTAAGCGGCGGAGAGCCGGCGTGCCAGGCGAAGGCGCTCATCCCGGTAGTCGAGTTTGCCAGAAGCATCGGGCTGAATGTCTGGATATGGTCGGGCAACACCTTCGAGGGACTGCTCGAGCAGAGCGACCCGGATGTGCTCGCGCTGCTTCGACTGTGCGACGTGCTGGTCGACGGACCGTTCATCCTGGCACAGCGGACGCTCGCGCTCGAGTGGCGGGGCAGCAAGAACCAGCGGCTGGTCGACCTCCCGAAGTCGCTTGAGGCGGGAAAGTACGTCGAGTACCGCGAGAAGATCTACGGCGACGAGTTCGAGGTTCCGCGCTGGGGATAAGGCGCCCGCACGAACCGAATAGAGCGATAAAAAACGTGGGCAGATGCCCACGTTTTTTCGTTGCGGTTTCGACGCTCAATCCACGTTCGCGTAGTACCACTCGTAGTAGTCGTACGCCGACTCCGCGCCGACGACCGTGCCTCCGCGGTCGATGAACTGCTGAAGCGCGACCTTTACTCTCCCATGCTTCGCCGCACGGATGTGGTCGAGCGCGTCCTTTTGCTTCGCGGTGCTGACCCACGCCTTGTCGGTGTCCTCAAGCCCAATAAACGCCGCCGTTTCGAGGTTCGGCAGGCTGTTTATCAGTTCTATGTCCCGCCATACGTCGGTACTGCTGAGCTGCAAGTGGCGGATATTCTCCGCGCCGTCGAGCGATTCAAGCAGCTTGGTCGACAGGTTTGACCCAAGCACCAGCGTGTCGATGTTCGAGTCTTTCAGCGGAGACAGATCCCACTCGGGGAAGTCTATCTCCGTGTACCCTTCGCTCCCATACGGATAGGCGTGCAGGTTGAGGTGCAGCAGGTGCAGCGACTCGCTCGACGCAAGCGGTGTGAGGTCGCACGGCTCATCCGAAAATATCTGAAGCTCTTTCAGATTCGGCATTTTGGCGAGCACTTCCGGGTCGGGCGCGGTGCCATCGAACACCATCGTCTCCACGCCGTCGCCCAGCTCTATCGCGCATTTTCTCAAGCCCTTCAGCTCGAGATAGTTCACGTTGCTGTTCGCGATTGCCGACAGGTCGAGGCGCTCGGGGTATCCTTTTGCCACTATCCTATCGGGCATATTTCGGTGGTAAGAGAACTCACCCGAAAACCGCAGCGATTCTAGCTTTTTGCACCCGCTCAAGTCGGGCAGCGTTATCGTCGCGCCGCGCGCCTGAGCGTCGAACACGATCTCCACCGACTCCGCCGTGGTCAGGTATCTCATCCACTCGAGCGACGTGTTTTGCCGCAGATTGACGATGAATCGCGCCTCCCTGTTGTTGCCGCTCTGAAGCGACACTCCCGGGTGCTTCTCGGCAATCTCCTCCACCGACATGAAGTTGCTCGGCTCGATCGTGCACCCGCACATCGGCAGAAGCAGCACGGCGCACAACAAAACGGCGATGGCACGGACAGCTTTTCTCATATCCCCAGTTTCCTCCGCGCGCGCTCGATGGCGACCACCGTCGTCTGGTGGGTTATCCGACCGTCCTCTATCGCGCGCTCCGCCTCGTCAAACGTCCACTCGCCGACCTCAATTTCCTCGGTGTCGTCCAGCTCGACGCCGTCGGTCCTTTCGCAATCGGTGAACAGGTATATCCACATCCGATTGTTGTTCCGCGCGGGATTTGTGTGGTAGCAGCCGAGCAGCACAGGCGGATGCGGCGAGCTGTACCCCGTCTCCTCGCGAAGCTCGCGTATCATCGTATCGGTCGGATCCTCGCCATCCTCGGGAGTGCCCGCCGGCACCTCGTAGCTGAAGTCGCCCGAGCCGTGGCGGTACTGCTTCTCGATAAGCAGCTTGCCCTCCCGCGTGACCGCGACGCAGTTGACCCAGTCGGTGTACTCCATCACGTTGTACTCCTCGATTATGTTCCCGTTCGGCAGCTGAACGCGGTCGAGCCGCAGGTTGCCGAACTTAGATTTATACGGATATTTCGAGCTTATCAGTTTCCACTTTTCCATGATTTGTCCCCCTTATCGGTACTTTTCGAGCAGCTCGACGGTTTCACTCCGTCCGTGCTCGCATATGTAGTCGTACACCCGCGAAAGCGCCTTCTTTACAAGCTCGCGGTTGAGCAGCGGAAGCGCTTCGGCGAGCGGACGCTTCACCGACGCGTTTATCGCCTTCAGCCGCAGGGTGTCGGCACGCTTGCGCTCCGCCTCCTCGGGTGGGTATCCGCAGCCGAATTCGCCGTCGAACAGTCGATTCAGCGTGTCCTGCATGTTCAGCTCGCCGAGCCAGCCGCAGCCGAGACCGAGCGACAGCGACGCGGCGTTGCCTCCGTTTATCCTTCCGAAGAGAAACGCGTCGGACGGCGTCGGCAGATAGCCGCAGAGCACCCCGGGCAGGCTGTTCATCGCGAGCATCATTCCCTGCCCGCTCGAGCATCCGGTCACTACGAAGTCGACCGCGCCGCTCGCGAGCAGCAGGCACGCGCCGACCGCCGTCTCGATGTAGGATATGCTTGCGTTTTCGTCCGGGAACACGCCGAAATTTACCACTTCCGCGTCCTTTGCTGCGAGTTTTGTACACTCGTAAAGCATCGAGTTCTTCTCCCGCTGACTGGTCGCCTGCATCACGCCGATCCGCATGGTTTTGCCTCCATTCAAGCAAAAAACCGCCCTTTCAGGCGGTTTTTGCGGCTTATTCTTCCTCGTCCCAGTTGTGCCAGACCTCCTGCACGTCGTCGCTGTCTTCGAGCAGGTCGAGCATCTTCTGCATCTTGACCTTGTCCTCCTCGCCGAGGGTGACGTAGGTCTGCGGCACCATCTCGACCTCCGCCTCGATGAAGCTGTAACCCAGCTTTTCGAGCGACGCGAGCACCGAGTCGAAGTCGTCGGGCGCGGTGGTTATCTCAAAGGTCTCGTCTGTCGCCTCAAACTCGTCGGCGCCGCTCTCGATGGCGTCCATCATCACCTTGTCCTCTTCGAGGTCGCCGCGCTCTATCACCAGCACGCCCTTCTGGTCGAACGACCAGCTCACGCATCCGGTCACGCCGAGAGAACCGCCGAACTTGTCGAACGCGTGGCGGACTTCGCTCGCCGTGCGGTTTCGATTGTCGGTCATCGCCTCGACTATCACCGCGACGCCGCTCGGGCCGTGTCCCTCGTAGGTTATCGACTCGTAGTTCGCGCCGTCCGCCGAACCGCTCGCGCGCTCTATCACTCGCTTGAGGTTGTCGTTCGGCACGTTGTTCGCCTTCGCCTTGGCGATGAGGCTCGCGAGCTTGGCGTTCGAGTCGGGGTTCGGGCCGCCATCGCGCACCGCAAGGATTATCTCGCGCGACATCTTGGTGAATATCTTCGCCTTCTGCGCGTCGGTCTTGCTCTTCTTCGCCTGAATGTTATGCCACTTGGAATGTCCGGACATCAGATTCACACCTTCCACGCGTCCGCTCGGGACGCAAATTTTTGATTATGTACGCGCACTTTCGCGCGAGTTTCAACACTTAATTATAGCACAGATGCAGCCGCTATGCAAGTCAGTTGAGGAAGTCCTTGAGTTTCTTCGAGCGGCTGGGATGACGCAGCTTTCGCAGCGCCTTCGCCTCTATCTGACGGATGCGCTCGCGGGTGACATTGAACTCCTTGCCCACCTCCTCGAGCGTGCGGGTTCTGCCGTCCTCTATGCCGAAGCGCAGACGGAGCACCTTCTCCTCGCGCGGCGACAGGGTGGACAGCACCTCCACCAGCTGCTCCTTGAGCAGCGCGAAGCTCGCGGCTTCGGCGGGTTCGCTCGCGTCCTCGTCGGGGATGAAGTCGCCGAGATGGCTGTCCTCCTCCTCGCCGATAGGTGTCTCGAGCGACACCGGCTCCTGAGCTATCTTCATTATCTCGCGCACCTTGTCCACCGGCATGCCCATCTGCTCGGCTATGTCCTCCGGCTGCGGGTCGTGACCCAACTCCTGAAGCAGCTGACGGCTGACGCGGATGACCTTGTTTATCGTCTCCACCATGTGTACGGGTATGCGTATCGTGCGCGCCTGGTCGGCGATGGCGCGGGTTATCGCCTGGCGTATCCACCAGGTGGCGTAGGTCGAGAACTTGTAGCCCTTGGTATAGTCGAACTTCTCGACCGCCTTGATAAGACCGAGATTGCCCTCCTGAATGAGGTCGAGAAAGAGCATGCCGCGTCCGACATAGCGTTTGGCGATGCTCACCACCAGGCGCAGGTTCGCCTCGGTCAGCTTCTTCTTCGCCTTGTCGCCGACCTTTACCGCCTTCTTCAGCTCGGCTTCCTTCTCCTCGTCAATGTCAGCGAGCTCGCCGGTAAGCTCCTCGCCATTCGCACGCGCCTTCTCAAGAGCTTCGAGCAGCTCCTTTGCCTTGGTGCCCTCGCCAATCTGCTTCGCAAGCTCTATCTCCTCGTCCGCGCTGGACAGCAGGTCGACCGAGCCTATCTCCTTGAGGTACATGCGCACCGGGTCGTCGGTCTTTATGCCCTCGGCGAGCGCCTGCGGATCGCTCAGCTCGTCCTCGGGTATCTCCTCCATCGCCTCAAGCTCCTCCGGCGGGACGTCGAGGTCGTCGTCGATGGGCTCAAGCGCCTCTATCTCGATGTCCTCGCCCTCGACCACTATCTCCACCGACAGGCTCTCGAGCGTGTCGTAGAGCTTTTCGATGTTGTCGTCGTCCAGACCGAGCTCGTCGATGACCGCCTTGACCTCGGCGGACTCGAGCTTGCCGAGCTTCTTTCCGCGCTCGATAAGTTCCTTTATCCTAAGTTTTCTTTCCTCCGTAGTCATGCGCTCCTCACCGTCATTCATCATCTTTATCCTCCGTCTCTTTTTGTTTTCTCCGCTGCCAGACCGACATCAGGTCGTCCGGCGCGGACTGCTTTCCGTACTCGTTCTCCACGACCGCGATGTATCCGTCAAGCGCCGCCTCGCCGCCCGGCTCTGGCTTCATCAGCACCGCGCCGACAAGCGAGCTCTCCGCCTCGTCAAGACACCCCTCAAGCACCGCGGCCCCCGGCGGTCTGCCGTCGTGCAGCGCGTCGACAAGCGCGGAGTACGCCTTGGCAAGTGCCGGCGAGCTGAACTGCTCGGGCTTCAGCCGCTCGGACGCCTTTCGCAGAAGCTCTCCGTCCGAGTAGACGCACCGCAGCACGCCCTCCTCCGCCAGCGCCGACCGCGGGTTTGAATAGCTCAGCTCGCGGTTCTTGGGCACAGCCTCGGCAAGCGGATTGAGTGCCTTCCGCCGCTCGCCCGAGCGCTCCTTCTTCGCCTTGCGGTTTCGCGCGAGGGTCACCTCCTGCGCCACCGCCTCGCTGCTTATGCCGCTCATCTCCGCCGCCCGCGCGGTGTAGACCTCACGCTCGGCGGGGCTTTCGATGGTCGCGAGCACCGGCGCCGCAGCCTTGACGAAGTCGAGCCGTCCCTCCGGCGTCTGGAGGTCGTACTGCGTCCTAAGCACGCCCAGGCGGTACTCCATGTGACCCTCCGACCGCTCCAGCCGCACGCTCAGCGCGTCCGCTCCGAACTTTTTGATGAACTCGTCGGGGTCTTTCGCGCCCGCCATGTCCACCATACGAACCTTCACTCCGACGTCGCCGAACAGCTTTATCGCCTTGTCCACCGCGTTTCGCCCCGCGCCGTCCATGTCCAACGCGACGACCACGTCCTTCTTGTACCGCGATATAAGCCGCACCTGCTGCTCGGTCAGCGCCGTGCCCTGTGCCGCCACCGCGCTGTCAAATCCCGCCTGGTGCAGCGTTATCACGTCCATATACCCTTCGGCGAGGATTATCTCATTCCGCTGCGACTTCTTCGCGAGATTCAGCGCGAACACGTTGCGTCCCTTGGTATACGCCACCGACTCGGGTGAGTTGATGTACTTCGGAAGCGAGTCGTCGAGCACCCGCCCGCCGAACGCCACCACCTCGCCGCGAATGTCGATTATCGGGAATATCACCCGCCCTCGGAATCGGTCGTAGAAGCCGCCGCGCTGATTCTTCACCACAAGCCCCGCGTCGTACAGATCCTGCTTGTCATATCCGAGGTTCTGTATCAGGTCGTCCCACCTGTCCGGCGCCCATCCGAGACCGAACCGCTTTATCGTGCGCATCGACAGCCCGCGCCGTTTGAAGTAATCCATGCCCGGACCCCCCTCCGAACCGATGAGGTTCTCGTGGAACCGCCGCGCTGCCGCCTTGTTTATCTCGAGTATCTTCTTTCGCAGGGCGGACGCGCTCGGGTCGCCGTCCTCGGGCACGGTCATTCCCACCCGCGCCGCGAGCACCTTTACCGCGTCCACAAAGTCGAGATTTTCTATCTTCATTATAAAGGTTATCACGCCGCCGCCCACTCCGCAGCCGAAGCAGTGGAATATCTGGCGGTCGCGGTTGACCGAAAAGCTCGGCGTCTTTTCCGAGTGGAAGGGGCAGAGCCCGAACATATTCACGCCCTTTTTCTTCAGCTCGACATAGTCTCCGACCACGTCCGCTATGTCGCAGCGCTCTACCAGCTCGTCGATGAATGACTGCGGTATCGGCAAGGCTCTTCCCTCCTCTCCCCGCGCCGGGGCGATAACATATTCCCCTATGGCGCGCAAAAATATACATAAACGGCAGGTTTTGCCGCTTTTTAGGGCTGTTTTAACCGTGCTTTGTCCATCCTCCCGGCACAAACAGCTCGTTGAACCGCTCGACCGCGTAGTTGTCGGTCATGCCGGATATGTAGTCGGCGGCGGCGCGCTCCGCTCCGAACCGCTCGACCAGATACTGCTGATCGTCGGGCAGGGCGTCCGGATGCTCGGCATAGTGGAAGTAGAGCATCTTCAGCATCTCCTTCGCCTTGCCCTCCTCTCCCTTCGCTATCGGGTTGCGATAGACGTGCTCGAACATGAACTTTCGCAGCTCGAGCATCGCGTCGCCGACCTCGTCGCTCATCTTTATCTCCTCGTCCTCGCTTGTGAGGATGAGATCGAGCACCATCGTGTTTATCCGCTCGGAGTAGTGCCCGCCGAGCACGTCGCGAAGCGCCTTCGGTATGTCCTCCTCGCAGAGTATCCCCGCGCGTATCGCGTCGTCGATGTCGTGGTTTATGTACGCTATGCGGTCGGCGAAGTGCAGCACCCTGCCCTCCGGCGTGTACGAAGGCGTGTCCCCGCTGTGACAGAGCGCGCCGTCCACAACCTCGGCGGACAGGTTAAGCCCCGCGCCGTTGTGCTCGAGAAGCTCCACCACCCGCGCCGACTGCTCGTTGTGCTTGAATCCTCCCGGCACCACCTCGTCGAGCGCATACTCCCCCGCGTGACCGAACGGCGTGTGACCGAGGTCGTGCGCCAGCGCCTGCGCCTCGACCAGATCCTCGTTAAGCCTCAGCCCGCGCACTATCGTCCTCGCGATGCGCGCCACCTCGAGCGTATGCGTCAGCCGCGTGCGGTAGTGGTCGCCCTCGGGGCGCAGAAACACCTGCGTCTTCTGCTTGAGCCGTCGAAACGACTTGCAGTGTATTATCCGGTCGATGTCCCGCTGAAAGCAGGTGCGAATCGGGCAGGGTTCCTCCTCCCGCGCGCGGCCGCGCGACCGCGACGCGAGTGTCGCGTAGTCGCTGAGCGTTGCCCGCTCCAGCTCCTCATAGTGCTCCCGAAGGGTCGTAGTTATCACCTCTTGATGCTCGTCTGGTTTCTTTTACGCCGTCGACGCCCCGAAACACTCTTTTTCGCGCAAAAATATTTCTGTTGCGCCGCCGGTTCCTTTCATGGTACAATCATATCGACAAAAACATCCGCGGAGGTGCGCGATATGGCAAAGAAACCGCTGTCTTCCGACTCGGTCATAGTTCTCGGAAAGTCGACACCGATAAGTCAGTATCACGCGTTTCTGCGCGAGGCGACCGGTCTGGACATGCCCGGCTGCGAGTTCCTGCCCTGGATACGTTCGCAGGAGGGCAGAAAGCTCGGCGAGCTTATCGAGCCGTACGCCGACGCCGCCGAGCGCAAGAGCATGGACAGGCTGCTCGCCGAGCCTCGGTTCAACTTCATCTCACCCGAGAACAAGGCGTTCATCCTCGCGTTCGACGAGGAGATGCGCGCGCTCGGCTACGACTGCGGCGGCGGCATCGGGGACGGCGGCTGCTGGGGCAGTCACATGATAATCTACTCGAAGGTCGGCGTGAAGAAGGGGAGCGTCGCCGCGCGCATATACATCGGCGACTACGGCATAAATCTTCGGCTGTTCCTGAACGGCATAGACAAGCACATCGCCTACATCGAGTCCGCGACGCCGTACATAAAGCGCGCATTCGAGCACGGCGACGGCGAGTGCAAGTGCCGGCCGAAGCCGGAAACCTGCAAATTCCGAAAGTCGTACACCCTCGACGGCGAGCGCGTCGACAAGTGCAACGGCGAGGTGTTCTACTACCGTGCGCCGACGATCGAGCATCTGCCCGAATATGTCGCGCTTCTGCACGAGTTCTACCCCGTGAAGAAGGCAAAATAAGCCAGATAGGACGCAAAAACGACGCGGCCGCAGCGAGAAAATCGCCGTGACCGCGTCGCTTTTTATTTCACTCTGACCGCCCGTCGAGCCTCGCCGCAGGGCTTCGGCTGCACTCGACCCGCCGTAAGCTCGGTTATCCGCCGCTCGAACGCGTCCTCGCCGCCGTCGGGTATCCACAGCTCGAGCGTCACCGCGTCGGCGTACTCGACGTTCGTCACCTCGCCGCCCGCCGCCTCTACCTCGAGTTTCAGCCGCTCGAAGAAGGTGTAGTCGGCGCGTATCGAGTAGTTCACCACGCGGCGCATGGCGGCTGTTCCCGCGGCGTCGAGCGCAATCTTTGCCGAGTGCGCGTAGGCTCGGATAAGCCCTCCCGCGCCGAGCAGCGTTCCGCCGAAGTATCGCGTCACCACCACAAGCACGTTGGTTATTCCCTCGCGGGTTATCACCTCGAGCGTCGGTCGACCCGCCGTGCCCGACGGTTCGCCGTCGTCCGAGCATCTGGTCGTGCCGCCGAGCAGCGAGTAGGCGTACACGTTGTGGCTAGCGTCCCAGTACTTCTTCCTAAGCTCGTCGAGTATCGACTGCGCCTCCGCCTCGGTCTCCACGCGGTACGCCCTGCCGATAAACCGCGACTTCTTCTCGACAAACTCGTCCTCGGCGCTCTCGAGAAAGGGCACATAGTATTCGTCAGCCATCTATCTCCACCTTCTCCGCGCGCAGCCGTTCTATGAGCCGCTCGTCGCACTCCGCTTTGACCACCACCGCGTCCGGCTGATAGTCCACGCCGCAGACAAGCCCGTCGGTGCGCACCATCTCGATAAGCCCTATCTGCGAGTAGGCGAACCGCAGCTCTACCGGGCGGCGCGGCAGCTCGAGCACCCGCCTAAGCGACGCGATGAGCTCGCCAAGTCCTATCCCCATCGACGCGCTTATCGCGACGTCGTTTTCACGCAGCGGCGCAGGCTCACCGCACCTGTCCATCTTGTTGAACACGCGGATGCGCGGTGTCTCGGCGACGCCAAGCTCGGCTATCAGCTTCTCGGTCACCTCGGCGTGGCGCTCCCACTCGTCGGATGAGTAGTCGATGACGTGCAGTATCGCGTCGGCGTACTTCAGCTCCTCGAGCGTCGCCTTGAACGCCTCTATCAGCGCGTGCGGCAGCTTGCGGATAAACCCGACCGTGTCGCTGAATATCGCCGAAAATCCGTCGTTTGCCTTGTACAGCCGCGCGGTCGGGTCGAGCGTGTCGAACAGTCTGTCCCGCCCGACGATGCCGTCGCCGCAGAGCGCGCCGAGCAGCGTCGACTTGCCCGCGTTGGTGTAGCCCACTATCGCGACGGTCGGTATGCCGCTCTTCATCCTGCGCGAACGCTGTGTCGAGCGCACACGCCGCACCCGCTCGAACTCCTCCTCGAGATGCTCGATGCGCCTTCTGATGTGGCGGCGGTCGCTCTCCAGTTTCGACTCGCCCGGTCCGCGCGTGCCGATGCCGCCGCCCAGCCTGCTCATCGCGCTGCCCAGTCCGCTCAGCTTGGAGAGCATATAGCGGTACTGCGCAAGCTCGACCTGAAGCCGTCCCTCACTCGTGTGCGCGCGGTCGGCGAAGATGTCGAGTATCAGCGCCGGTCGGTCGAGCACCGTCTTGCCGGTCGCCTTGGAGAGGTTGCGCAGCTGGCTCGGCGAAAGCTCGTTGTCGAAGATTATCAGCTCCGCGCCGGTGTTGGTGGCGGTCAGCTCCACCTCCGCCATCTTTCCCCCGCCGATGAACAGCGCGGGGTCGGGCACGCTGCGGCTCTGCAATATGCTTGCCGTACACTCGCCGCCCGCTGTCTCGAGCAGCTCGGCAAGCTCCTCCATAGATTCGTAGTCCGAGCTGTCCTCGCCGAGTATCGGGCAGTCCAAGCCGACAAGCACGGCGCGCTCGGGTGTGTTTTTGTCTCCGTCCATTCAGTCCTCCGTTCTCCGGTCGCAAGTAAAAGCGTCCCCCGAGGCACATTGTACCACATATCTTTCGGCGGCGCAAAAAATTTTTTCCAAACCCCCTTGACAAAGGTAGGCTGCCTATGTATAATCATTAGGTAAGCTAACAATTTGGTTTTCAACCTATATTTCCGAAAGGAGGAGAGAGAATGCGAAAGCCACCCGGCGAACCACCTGTCGTCGACGAAAACGCCCCGATAGAGCAGCGTCTGCTGTCGGCGTTTTTCCGCTTCGTGCACACACCATGGCACATCGTCCCCGCGCCCGGACTTACCCGCACCGAGACCGGCATACTTATGGGCATAGACCGAGCCAATCACCACGGCAAGCCGCTTCGCGTGCGCGACCTGTCCAAGATAATGCGCGTAAGCTCGCCCACCGCGACGCAGCACCTGAACAAGCTCGAGGAGCAGGGATTCGTTCGCCGCGAGCAGTCGAAGGACGACCGCCGCGAGGTGTTTATCGTCCTCACCGACAAGGGTCTTGAGGAGCTGGAGGCGCACCGCAAAGCGCTTGACCAAAACCTTCACGAGCTTATCGAGCACCTTGGCACGGAGGGCGCGGAACGGCTGCTGTCACTGCTCACCAAGACATCCGATTTCTTCTTTGAGAAGGAAAAAACTTACCGCGATTAGGAGTGATACACTTTGAGTTTGATAATGAAACGGCTCAAGCCCTATCGCCTGCTTATCTTCCTGACGATAATCATGCTCTTCACATCGGCGCTGCTCGACCTGTTCCTGCCCAGCCTGATGAGTGACATCGTCAACAAGGGAATAGGCGCGGGCGACACCGGGGCGATAATTCGGATAGGACTGCTCATGCTGCTTGTAAGCCTCTTGTGCGCCGCGACCGACTTTGTCTCCAACTACGTCTCGGCGCGCACCTCGATGGGCTTCGGACGCGACCTGCGCACCGAGACCTTCAAGAAGATAAGCGGCTATTCGCTGCACGAGGTGGACAAATACGGCACCTCGTCGCTGATAACCCGCACCACCAACGACGTCGGACAGGTGCAGATGCTGCTCACCTTCGGACTTCGCATGATGGTAAACGTACCGCTCATGCTCGTCGGCGGCACGATAATGGCGATAAACAAGGCGCCGTCGCTGAGCTGGATAATTCTCGTCTGCATACCGCTGCTCGCGCTGGTCGTCGCGATAAACATCAAGCGCGTCACGCCGCTGTTCAAGGTCATGCAGACCAAGCTCGACAAGCTCAACCGCGTGCTTCGCGAAAAGCTGACCGGCACCCGCGTCATACGCGCCTTCAACAGCGTGGAGCGCGAGCAGAAGCGCTTCAACGACGCGAACGCCGACCTGACCGGCACCTCGCTGAAAGCGACCCGCCGCATGGCGCTGATGATGCCCGCAACCTCGCTTGTCATGAACGCAGCGATGGTCACGGTGCTCTGGCTGGGCGCGGGCAAGGCTCAGGCGGGCGTGATGAGCGCCGGCGACCTGATGGCGTTCACGCAGTATCTCATGCAGATACTCATGTCGATAATGATGGCGTCGATGATGCTCAACATGATCCCGCGCGCCGCCGTTTCGGTCAAGCGTATCGGCGAGGTGCTCGATCAGCAGCCGAGCGTCAGCGATCCCGCTTCGCCCGAGGCTCCCGCCGAGGGCGTCCACGGCAAGGTCAGCTTCGAGCACGTAACCTTCCGCTATCCCGGCGCGGAGAATCCGGTGCTCAATGACATAACATTCGAGGCAAACCCCGGCGAGACGGTCGCGATAATCGGCTCCACCGGCTCGGGCAAGTCGACGCTGATAAACCTCATCCCCCGCTTCTACGACATTGAGAGCGGCAGCGTGAAGGTGGACGGCGTGGATGTCCGCGAGATGGAGCAGGTCGGGCTTCGCCACCGCATAGGCTACGTTCCGCAGAAGTCGCTGCTGTTCACCGGCTCGATATCCGAGAACATCCGCTACGGCAAGCCGGACGCCGACGAGGAGGAGGTCCGCGAGGCGGCTCGCATAGCCCAGGCGCTCGACTTCATCGAGGCAATGCCGGAGGGCTTCGACTCGATGCTTGCCCAGGACGCGACCAACGTCTCCGGCGGCCAGAAGCAGCGCATCTCGATAGCGCGCGCGCTCGTACGCCGCCCCGAGATATACATCTTTGACGACAGCTTCTCCGCTCTCGACTTCAAGACCGACGCCGAGCTTCGCGCCGCCATGAAGCCGATAACCAAGGAGTCGACGATACTCATTGTCGCGCAGCGCGTCTCCACCGTCATGACCGCCGACCGCATAATCGTCCTCGACGAGGGCAACATGGTCGGCTGCGGCACCCACGACGAGCTGATGAAGGACTGTGAGGTCTACCGCGAGATTGTCGCAAGCCAGCTGAAGGAGGAGGATATAGCATGAACACAAACAACACACCTCCCAAGGATATGAAGAACATGCCGGATGGCGCTCCCAAGGGTATGCCGCCCAAGGGTGCTCCTAACGGAATGCCCCCGATGGGCGCGCCGAACGGAATGCCCCCGATGGGTGCCGACGGCAAGCCGATGACCAAGAAGCAGCTCAAGCAGCTTAAGAAGCAGCAGGAGATGGCGGCGATAATGGCGACGAGCAAATACTCCCGCAAGCCCGGACAGCAGGGCGGCGGACCTCGTCGCGGACCGGGCGGTCCCGGCGGCGGTCGGCGCGGAGGTCCTCCGGGACGCGGACCGACAGAGAAGGCGAAGGACTTCAAGGGTTCGCTCATCCGCACAATAAAGTATGTCTCCCGCTTCAAGTGGCCGATACTCTTTGTGGCGCTGCTCTGCATACTCTCGTCGATAGCGCAAATCTTCTCGCCGAAGGTGCAGGGACAGGTCATAAACGTCATACAGGAGGCGTTCACCACCGGAACTCTCAACACATCCGCGCTGTTCAAGTGGATACTCCTGCTCGGCGTGATATATGTGCTCAGCGCGACGTTCTCGTTCATCCAGCAGTGGACGACCGCGGGCGTCACTCAGCGGCTGGTCTTCAGTCTCCGCAAGGACGTGGACGAGAAGCTCGCGAAGCTGCCGCTCAAGTACTACGACACGCGCACTCACGGCGAGATACTCAGCCGCGTTACAAACGACGTCGACAACGTGTCGAACACGCTCCAGCAGTCGATAACGCAGGTCATAAGCTCGATAATAACGCTTGTCGGCGTGCTCGCGATGATGCTCTCGATAAGCTGGGTGCTCACGCTGATAACCATGTGCATCACCCCGCTGTACATCATCGTCATCTACGTCATAGCGCCCAAGTCGCAGCGCTACTTCGTGGGACAGCAGGCGGCGCTCGGCGACATAAACGGACACGTCGAGGAGATGTACACCGGCCAGAAGATAGTCAAGGCGTACGGCCGCGAGAACGAGAGCATCGAGGAGTTCAACGAGATAAACGACCGCTACTACACCTACTCGGTGCGCGCGCAGACCATATCCGGACTGATAATGCCGCTCAACCGACTGCTCGGAAACTTCGGCTACGTCCTCGTCTGCGTCATCGGCGGAATGTTCGTCGCGAACGGCTCGATGCTGCTCGGCGACGTCCAGGCGTTCATGCAGTATGTCCGCCAGTTCAACCAGCCGATACAGCAGACGTCGAACATGATGAACACGCTGCAGTCGACTATCGCCTCCGCCGAGCGCATCTTCGAGATACTCGACGAGCCGGAGGAGCCCAAAGAGGCTAGCGGCGAGCACGACCTCAAGAACCCCGAGGGCGCGGTCAAGTTCGAGCACGTCAAGTTCGGCTACAGCCCCGACAAGATACTCATGCAGGATCTGTCCATCGACGTGAAGAAGGGCGAGACAATAGCCATCGTCGGACCCACCGGCGCGGGCAAGACGACGCTTGTCAACCTGCTCATGCGCTTCTACGACGTCAACGACGGAAAGATAACCGTCGACGGAGTGGACATCCGCGACATGACCCGCAGCGGCCTGCGCTCGATGTTCGGCATGGTGCTTCAGGACACCTGGCTGTTCAACGGCACGATACGCGACAACATCGCCTACGGTCGTCCGGACGCCACCGACGAGCAGATAGTAGCCGCATCCAAGGCTGCGCGCTCCGACCACTTCATCCGCACGCTGCCCGACGGCTACAACACCGAGATAAACGAGGAAGCCTCGAACATCTCGCAGGGACAGCGCCAGCTGCTGACCATCGCCCGCGCGTTCCTCGCCGACCCTGAGATACTCATTCTCGACGAGGCGACAAGCTCGGTCGACACCCGCACCGAGGTGCTGATACAGTCGGCGATGAACGAGCTGATGAAGAACCGCACGAGCTTCGTCATCGCGCACCGTCTGTCCACCATCCGCGGCGCCGACCTGATACTGGTCATGAACCACGGCACGATAGTCGAGCAGGGCACGCACGAGAGCCTGCTCGCCGAAGGCGGATTCTACGCCGACCTGTGGCAGAGCCAGTTTGCGGGACGCGATCTCGACGAGGAAGAAGTCGGATAACAGAACAGATCAAAACATCTTACAACAAAACAGGCGGTCTCGGAGCACTCCGAAACCGCCTGTTCTTTTTATGCGCTCACACCGGATAGCCGTCCGCGTCCGCGACCTCCGCCACGCCGACAAACTCGCCGTTATTATACACCGCGTGTACGGTTATGCCGTCCTCGGTCTGCGTCGACGAGCCGAAGGTGAACACACCTCCGTCCGGACTCGTGTCCGCGAAGTGATTGACGTGCTTGCCGTTAAGCGACAGGTTGCGCTCGGTGCCGCTCGGAGTCTGCTTCTCCTCGTAGACAAGACCGTAGGGCGCGTACTTGTCGAACATGTTCGGGAGCGGCACGCCCTCGTCGGTCTCGTCGCCCGAAGCGACAGCGGTCTGAACGACAACCTTCAGCGTTGGATAATATATGCCGCCCTCGCCCGGCTCAAGTTCCACGGCGTACTGCGCCCCATGATTCTCCTCGGTCTCCTTCAGTCCCGTCAGCTTGCCGTTTTCGTAGACAGCCTCGAGGTCTATCGCGTCGTCGCCGAGGTCGCTGCCGTTCATGTTGTTCGCAAGCCACGCGCCGATCTCGCCGTCGTACAGGCTGTGGACAGGCTTGCCGCCGTAGCTCATCGACAGCGTACCGTCCATTCCGAACTTGTACTCAAGTCCGACCGCCTTGTACGCGTAGAGAAGCTCGCGCGTCTCGACATTCGCCGTCAGTCCGTAGAACGACTCGGGGTCGGTCGGCACTTCCTCCACCGACAGCTCGAAGTGCAGGTTCGCGCCGGTAGCTTTGCCAGACGCGCCGACCTTGCCGATGAGCGCGCCCATGTCCACCGTCGCGTTCTTCTCCACCTCCACGTCGCCAAGATGCGCGTAGGTCGACGCGTAGCCGTTCTCGTGCTCGATCTTTACGAAGCTGCCGAGCGTCTCGTCGAACCCGACCTCGGTCACTCTGCCCTTCGCAATCGAGAACACGAGCGTACCCTTCGGCGCGGCGATGTCCACTCCCTTGTGCGCGTCCGAGAATCCGTTGGATATGACCAGTTTGTCCTCCGGCTCTATCGGCAGCATAAAATCGGTTGCGGTCGCGATCTCGTCGCCCTTGCTCACGATGACCTCCAGCTCGGTCGTCGCCACCTGACCGAGCGTTATCCGCTGCGCGAGCCGCTGCTCGACCTCCTCGTCGGACAGCTTCTCGAGGCGGATTATCGGACCGAACGGGTCGGTCGAGCCGTCGTCGTTCTGCACCGACTCGCGCACCGTGCGCAGGCTCACCGTGCCGTCGGGGCGATAGTAGTTGCAGCGGCTGGACACGCCGCCGTCGGCGACCTCCACGCTGTCCTCGAACCACTTCACCTTCTCGCCGTTATAGTAGAGCGCGTCCTCCTGCTCGTTAAGCGTGATGCCGAACGGCTCGTACTCATCTATCGGCGGGATCTCGTTTCCAACCGCCACGCCGTCTCTGCCCATCATCAGCATCGTGTCGGTCGAGCCGTCCACCGTCTTGGACACGAGATAGCCGTTTTTGATGTCCTCCAGCGTCTGCTCGTACATCGCGATGCTCTCGTCTATCATCTCCTGCGTCCAGACGAAGTTGCCGCGGCTCTGCGTCCATCCCTTCTCGCCGAGCATCGACTGAAGCTCGACCTTCTCGTTTTCCAGCCACTCCTTGTACTCGTCGTACGTCCACCACTCGACCTTCGGCGTGGTGAGCTTTTTCACTCCGCCCGGGTCGGCGAGCACAATGTCGTCGGGCGGCTCGGCAGCCGAGGTCGCGAGCACCGCGCCTGTGCCGAGTATCAGCGCCACCGCCGTAAATATGGCGACGACCGATGTTTTCTTGCTTTTCATAATGGATACTATCCTTTCTTCTGTCGCGTTTTTGCTGAAACCGTTGTAGAACGCGCTAAGTCCGCTCCTGCGCTCCTCCATTCGGATAAGTGCGCGGGCGTAGTCCGCCTTCGACTCACCGCCGAGCACTCGGATGACCGCCTCGTCGCAGGAGATCTCCAGATCCCTGTTCGCGAGGACATACATCACCCACACCAGCGGGTTGAACCAGTGGACGCACACCGCGGCGACGAGCAGCAGCTTGCTCACCGCGTCAAACCGTCGGATGTGCACAAGCTCATGCGTGAGCACATACTCAAGCGTTCGCTCGTCGCTCATGTCGATGTTCTTCGGCAGGAGTATCACCGGGCGAATGATGCCGTAGGTCAGCGGTGTGGACACGCGGTCGGACTGCCTGACCGACAACCTTCGGCGCAGCGGATGTTCGCGCAGCCACCGCTCGACTCGCTTGCTCTCCACCGGCAGCGACTCGCGGAACTCACGCCGGCAGCGGACATACATCTCGACCATCGCCGCGGCGCAGATGATAACTCCCACCAGCCAGATGGCAAACCACGGGTCGACGGTGACAGTCTCGCTGACCCTCGGTGCCGCCGACGCCGCCGTCGCAGCCGTTCCGACCGTCGTGACCGGCGCGCCGCTGATAGCCCGATAGACCCGCACGCCGCTCGGCGGTTCGACGGGGTTCATCCACGCGCTGAGCCGCTCCCACAGCGAATATACGCTCACCTGCGACGGCAGGGTGTAGGGCAGCATCAGCCGCACGAGCGCTATTCCCCACAGCGCGAGGAATGTCCGCTTGGGCAGCTTGTTCAGCGCGACCGCCCGCACCACCGCGATGACAAGTATCATCACCGCGCCGGCAATGCTCATCTCGATAAGGCTCATAGCTCCACCTCGTCCAGGTCGCCCACTATCTGCTTGAGCTTCTCTATCTGCTCAGCCGACAGCTTCTTCCTGCCAAGCAGCGCCGCAAAGAGTTTGTCCGCCGAGCCGTCGTACAGCTTGCCGATAAGCTCGTCGGTCTCCGCCTGCTGCGCCTCCTCCTTGGTGATGAGCGCGTGACAGAGAAAATTCGGCTCGCTGCGCCTTATCGCGCCCTTTGCCACGCACTTCTTTATCACGGTGTAGGTGGTGTTCATGTTCCAGCCTATCTCGGTCTTGAGTATGTCCGAGATCGCCTTGGCGGTCAGGTCGCCCTCCTTCCAGAGCACGTCCATTATCTTCAGTTCCGAGTCAAAGAGCTTCATGTTATCGCGTCCTTTCTGTAAACTACTGCAATAGTCTATGGTCATATACTACCACCGTAGTGTGAGATTGTCAACACTATTCGAGTAGTTTATTGTAAACGATTTGTGAACGCTTCTCAATCCCTTGTCCCCCACCGCTTGCAGCAAAAAAGACGGCGCGAAGGCTCCCTCCACGCCGTCTTTTTTGTCGTCTATTCGCCGTATTTCGCCGGAAATTTGTCCCTCGACAGCCTCAGCGTCACGCGGTCGTACACTCCGCCGCGCACCTCGCGCATCCCAACGTCGCGGTGGAACTCCTCGAAGCCTACCCGCGCCGCCATGCGCAGCAGCCGCTCGTTTCCCGACCAGGTCTGGGTGTACAGCTCGCCGTCGCCCAGCGAGAAGTAGTAGCGGCAGAGCGCCTCATACACCTCTCCGCCGAGCCCCTGCCCCCAGCAGTCCGGCTCGCAGATGTCGATGCCGATGGTGTGCCTGGGCGGCGAAAACCTGCGCTCGTCGTCGAAGTTGCAGTCGCCGTCTATGTAGTAGCTGCCGGTGCTTCCTATGTGCCGACCGTCCGCAAGGCAAATCTCAAAGCTCTTGCGCACCATATCGGGTGTGCGGTTCGCTATCCGCTCGAGCGTCTTCCGGCGGCAGTCCTCCGCGTCGAAAGACCGCAGGTCATCCTCCTTCTCCCACGGCGCGTCAAAGTCGTGCCAACGCGTCTCGGTCGTGTTCCAGCGTATCTCGTCGGCGATGTCCGCCTCGGTCTCGTCCCGCAGGACTATTCTCTTGTGTCGAATCTCCAAACTATTTTCCTCCGTTTTTGAGTGATTTTGTTTTCAGCAAGACTTTTCATGTAGTTTTTCATCTCAATCACCTCTTGTTTTTATATGGATCGAACGCCTTTGCCTCGGCGTAGATCTTCAGATAGCTCTCGTAGCGCGAGCGCGGTATCTCGCCCCGCTCGACCGCCTCGCGCACCGCGCAGCCCTTGTCGATGCCGTGCGCGCAGCCGTAGAATCGGCAGTCGGGTATGAACCGCTCGAACTCGGGGAAGCAGTCCTCCAGCTCCTCCGGCGGTATGCGCACCTCCTCGCCGTCGTCAAACGACGAAAATCCGGGCGTGTCCGCGATAAGCCCGCCGCACGCCTCGAAAATCTCGACATGTCGGGTGGTGTGCCGTCCCCTGCCGATGCGCTCGTTTATCGAGCCGGTCTCGGCGCGCGCACCGGGCAGCAGTCGGTTGAGCAGGCTGGACTTGCCCACTCCGCTCACCCCCGCGAGCGCGGAGAATCTGCCCTTCAGCTCGGAGGCAAGCGCGTCCACGCCCTCGCCTGTCTCCGCCGACAGCGCAAACGCCCGAAGTCCCGCGCGGCGGTAGGTCTCGACGATATCGCTGCCGTCGACGAGGTCACACTTGTTTATCGCCACCATCGGCTCGACATTCTTCCGCCGCGCAACCACCGTCATGCGGTCGACGAGCAGCAGCGGAGTGACCGGCGGCGCGGCGGACGCGACTATCACGAGGGTGTCCAGGTTCGCGATCGGCGGTCGCTCGAAGCTCGAGCTTCGCGGCAGTATCTCGGTGAGGTACGCCACCCCCTGCTCGTGCGTCTCTATCTCCACGACGTCTCCGATGGTAGGGGTCACGCCGTCCTTGCGAAAACGACCGCGAGCGCGGCACTCGACAAGAGCGCCACGCTCGGTTTTTACGAAATAAAGTCCGCCTATTCCCTTGAATATCCTGCCTTTTTCGCTCATTAACGGTTAAAAGTTATCGATTCGCTCGAGTAGAGCACGTCGTCGAAGTAGACCTCGACAAGCTGCGTTCCGCTGCCGCTTATCGTCGGGCTTATCAGTATCTTAGCGGTCTCCACCGTCTGGTCGTACACCGTCTGACCGTCCACGCGTATCGTGACCTTCACCTCCGCGCGGTTGGTGGGCAGGCTTATGTCGATGTGACGGCTGGACGAACCGGACGGCTGCGTGCTCGGTTCGACCGGAGGCTCGGTGCTCGGCGCATGGCTCGGCTCTTGGCTCGGTGCGTGGCTCGGCTCCGCCGAAGGATTAACCACCGGTATGCTTGACGGCTCGGTGGACGGTTCTGCCGAAGGCTCGGCGCTCGGCTCGGTCGAAGGCTCATCGCTCGGCTCGGTACTCGGCTCGACATAGAACGCGCCGTTGGACACATAGATGTACACCGACGTGCCCTTATCCACGTTCATGCCCTCGACCACGCTCTGGTTGACTACCTCACCCGCGGGCTTGTCGCTCTCCTGCGTGCGCGAGCCGGCGTAGACCAGACCCATCGCCTCAAGCGCCTTTATCGCCTCCTGCTCGGTGCGTCCGAGAAGGTTCGGCATCACAGCCTGTTCGACGTCCGGTCCGGTGCTCACCACCAGCACGACTTCCTCGCCCTCGCCGAGTATGCTTTTCGCCTCCGGCTCGGTGCGGATGACGTCGCCCTGGAGCACCGTGTCGCTCGGCTCGAACTTGGCTTCGCCGACCGTCAGTCCCGCCTTCTTTATCTCTATCTCCGCCACGCGCTCCTCGAGACCGCTCAGGTCGTCGAGCTCTATCGTGCGCGGTCCCTTGCTTATCGTAAGCGTTATCGTCGAACCCGGGTCGACGCTGCGTCCGCTCGACGGACTCTGCTTGACTATCGTGCCCGCCGCCTCGTCGCTGAACTCGACCGTCGCCGCCTGCACTATGCTGAAGTCGCCGCCGTTGGAGACATCGTACTCGGCAAACACCTCGTCGTAGTTCTCACCGAGGAAGGACGGCACGTCTATCTTGTTGTTGTCCGGATTTATAAGCGGATTTACCACCTGCCACAGGAAATAGAGCATCGCGCCGACAAACGCGAGCACCAACAGCACCGCGCCGACCATCGCCGCGATGCCGAACTTGCTTCTCGTGCGTCCTCCGTCTCTCACGCGCTCCTCCTTCTGCTTCTTAACCGGCTTGGGTTTCGGCTTGCGCTCCGGCTGGCGCACTGCCTCGGTCTGTTCGCTTCCCGGAACGGGAACGCGGCGGGTAGGCTCGTCCACCTCCGCCGTAATTGCTCCCGCGAGATACCCGAACGACATTCCCGGGTTCTTGCGGAACTCCTCCAGGTCGCGGTGCATCTCCTCCGCCGACTGGTAGCGACGCGATATGTCCGGCTCCATCGCGTGCATCGTTATTTCTTCCATGCCCTCGGGTATCTGGTCGTCTATCTCGCGCGGCGACAGCGGCATCGAGTTTATGTGCTGTATCGCGACAGCAACGGCGCTGTCCCCCTCAAACGGAAGCCTGCCGGTCAGCATCTCGTATAGCACCACACCGACAGAGTATATGTCGCTGCGCGCGTCGCATATGCCGCCCTTCGCCTGCTCAGGCGAGATGTAGTGCACCGAGCCGAGCGCCTCCTGTGTCAGCGTGTTCTGCGCCGACGACACCCGCGCTATGCCGAAGTCCGCGACCTTGACGCTGCCGTCGCGGAGCACCATTATGTTGTGCGGCTTTATGTCGCGGTGGACTATCCCGCGGCTGTGGGCATGCTCAAGCGCGCGCACTATCTGCGTCGTGAAGTGCAGAGCCTCGCGCCAGTTGAGCTTTCCCTTGCGGCTCATATACTGTTTGAGCGTGATGCCGTCGATAAGCTCCATGACAAGGTATTCCACACCCTGCGAGCGGTTGACGTCGTACACCGCCACGATGTTCGGATTGCTGAGCATCGCGACCGCCTGGCTCTCGGCGTGGAAGCGCTTGCGGAATTCCTCGTCCTTGGCAAATTCCGGGCGCAGTATCTTGACCGCGACAAGGCGGTTCAGGCGATGGTCGCGCGCCTTGTAGACAAGCGCCATGCCGCCCTCGCCCACCTTCTCGAGGATCTCATAGCGGTTGTCCAGCATTATGCCGATGTAGCTGTCTTTTGCATCCATAAAATGAAACCTCCGGACTAAATCTCGAGCAGAACGGCGGTGATGTTGTCCCGACCGCCGTGCTCGTTTGCGAGGGCGACGAGACGTTCGCACACAAGCTCCTTGTCCCCTCCGTGAAGCACCTCGTAAAGTATCTCCTGCTCCTCCACCATGTTCGTAAGCCCGTCCGAGCAGAGCAGGATGTGCTCTCCGGGACTCATCTTGCGGTAGTATACGTCGCACTCGGCGGCATCGTCCGCGCCGATGGCTCTCGTTATCAGATTCTTTGAGGGATGGGTCTTCGCCTGCTCGCGGGTCAGGTCGCCCTGCATCATCATATCCTCCACCAGCGAGTGATCGCGCGTCAGACGCATGCAGCCCTCAGCCTCGCTTATCAGATAGGCGCGGCTGTCCCCGATGTTGGTTATCACAAAGTCGCTTCCCGAGCCGACCGCGGCGACCAGCGTCGTGCCCATGCCGTTGTAGTCGGGGTTCTCCTCCGCCGAGCGGCATACCTCGCGGTTCGCCGCCAGCACTGCCTCCTTCGACAGTTCCTTGAGAAACTCCGCGTCGCGGTGCTCGCCCGGCGCGCGCTGTCTTATCTCCTCGATGAAGGCGCTTGCGGCAATGCGCGACGCGACCGCGCCGGCGGCGGCTCCGCCCATTCCGTCGCACACGACGCAGGCGGTAAACCCGTCCGGCTCAAGCTCGACGAAGTATGTGTCCTGATTCTCGCCGCGCACACGCCCGGCATCTGTCTTTCCCCACGCTCTCACCGAAAGCACCTCCTCTCGCAAATTATCAGATTGATTATCCGTTCTGCCGCTTGCTTCTAAGCTGTCCGCAAGCCGCGTCTATGTCCGCTCCCATCCGCCGACGCACCGTCACGTTCACGCCGCGGCTCTCGAGTATCTCCTTGAACCGCCGCACCCGCTCGGGATCGCTCGGCTCAAGCGGCGAGCCGTCCACATGGTTGAGCGGGATGAGATTGACATGACCGTCGCTGCCCGAAAGCAGTTTCGCCAGCAGCTCCGCCTTCTCATCGGTGTCGGTGATGCCGCTCGCCAGCAGATACTCATAGCTCACCCGCCGCCCGGTCGCCTTCCGATAGGCGTTGCACCGCTCGATAAGCCGCTTCACGCCGCCGCTTGCGCGGTTTATCGGCATCAGACGCGAGCGGGTCTCGTCGTCCGGCGCGTGGAGCGACACCGACAGCGTGAGCTGAAGATCCTCCTCCGCGAGCCGCTCTATGCCGCCCTCCGGTCCGCAGGTGGAAAGCGATATGTGCCGCATCCCGATGCCCGCGCCCTCCGGTGCTCCGACCATCCGCAGAAACTTCATCACGTTATCGAAGTTGTCCAGCGGCTCGCCTATGCCCATCAGCACGATGTTCGAGATGTCAAGCCCGCTCGCCTTTGACGACCACTGCACCTCGTCGAGCATCTCGCCCGGCGTGAGGTCGCGCAGCTTGCCGCCCCTCGTCGACGCACAGAACGCGCAGCCCATCCTGCACCCGACCTGTGTCGAAATGCACACCGTGTTGCCGTGGTGGTACTGCATGACCACACTCTCCACCGCGCTGCCGTCCGAAAGTCCCCACAGATACTTTATCGTGCCGTCGGACGACTTCTGCTCGGCGAGCATCTCCGGCCGGTGCAGCTCACAGCATTCGGCGAGCTTCTCGCGCAGGTTCTTCGGAAGGTTTGTCATCTCGTCGAACCCGCCGACCGCAGCCGCCGTCCACCGCCAAACCTGCTCGGCGCGGAACTTCGGCTCGCCCAGCTTCGCCATCAGCTCGGCAATCTCCGAGCGCTCCATGCTCCTTATATCATACATCTTTTCGCTCCATTATGCAAACATAAAATCCGTCCCGATCGTTTTTTTCGCTCCAAAAGGTCGTCATTCCGTTCTCGCTCTCGCCCTGATTGTTCGGCAAAACGAAATCTTTCGATGAAAATTCGGGGTGTTTCGCGAAAAAAGCTTCTACAACGCCCTCATTCTCCTCTTTTCTCCATGTGCAGGTGCTGTACAGCAATTTCCCGCCGTTTTTCACGCATTTCGCCGCCGACTGGAGCAGTTCGAGCTGCAATTCGGGCAGCTTCTCGACGTCGCGCTCACTCTTGTACCGTATGTCCGGCTTCTTTCGTATTATCCCGAGCCCCGAGCAGGGGGCGTCGCAAATCACGCGGTCGAACGCGCCGAGCCACTCGTCACACGGTTCGCGACCGTCTCGCGTGCTCACCTCTATGTCAAATCCGAGCCGCCGCGCGCCGTCGCGAATAAGCTCGGTCTTGCGCTCGGTCAGGTCGTTCGATGTAACCTCGCCTCCGTCGCACGCCGCGCCGAAGCTCTTGCCGCCCGGTGCCGCGCAGAGGTCGAGCACGCTCATGCCGTCAGCTACGCTGAGTGCCGCGACCGCGAGCTGCGACGACACGTCCTGCACCCAGAACTTTCCCTCGCGATAGCCCTTGAGCTCGGCTACGTCGCCGCCTCCGACCACCGTCACCGCGCTCGAGATTATGCCCTCCGACACCTCCGCGCCGTCTGCCGAAAGCTCGGCTATCAGCGACGCACGGTCGGTCGTCCTTGTGTTCACCCTGAGGGTAGTCGGCGGCGCGCAGTTGTTCGCCGAAAGCTCGGCTTCCGCACGCTCAAGTCCCTTGCGCCCCACCAGCTCGCGCACTATCCACTCGGGATGCGAGTAGCGTATCGACAGCCGCTCTATCTCGTCCCGCGCGTCGAACGCGAACGGGTCGTCCACCTTCGCGACCGCTCGGAGTATCGCGTTTACGAACCCCGCCGATCGCCGGTCTTTGCCGCTCATCAGCGCAACCGTCTCGCCGACCGCCGCGTGCTTCGGTATCGAGTCGGCGAAGAACAGCTGGAACGCACCGAGCCGCAGCGCCATCAGCACCCGACGTTCGAGCTTCGCGAGCGGCATCTTGGAGAACTGCGCGAGCCATCGGTCGATGAGTATTCGGTTTTGAATGACGCCGCCCGCGAGAAAGGTCGCAAGCGCCGCGTCCCGTCGGTCAAGCCCCGCGTTCGCTATCGAAAGCGAGAACCGACGGTTGTCCCACTCGCCCGCCGTCTCCCATCGGACAAGCTCGTCCAGCGCCACCGCGCGCGCACTCTTTGCCATAGTCAGCGTCTCCTCTGACTGCGCGAGACTATCGCCATCAGCCGCAGCAGCTGCATGAGGCTCACCGCCAGCGCCGCGACGTAGGTCATCGCCGCCGCCGACAGCACCTTCCTCGCGCCCCTAAGCTCGTCCTCGTCCAGCATGTTCGAGTCGCGCAGGGTCGCAAGCGCGCGCCTCGACGCGTTGAACTCGACCGGCAGCGTCACCAGTTGGAAGAACACCGACAGTCCGAAGCAGATTATGCCCACCGACCAGAGCGGCGGAAAGGAGAACAAAATACCGAGCAGTATCAGCGGCACAGCCAGCCGCGAGCCGATATTTGTCGCGGGGATTATCGCCGCGCGCAGCTTCATCGGAAAGTAGCCCTCGGCGTACTGCGCCGCGTGACCGCTCTCGTGCGCCGCAACGCCCACCGCCGCGAGCGTTTTCGCCGAGTAGACGCTGTCCGACAGCCGCACGACGTTCGTCCTCGGGTCGAAGTGGTCGGTGAGGTTTCCGCTCACCCGCTCTATCTGAACGCCGCGCACGCCGCTGTATCGCAGCACCTCGTACGCCGCGCGGGCGCCGTCCAGTCCGCGGCTCGTGCCCACCTGCGAATACTTCTTAAACACCGAGTTCACCCGCGCCTGGCAGATCAGCGCAAAGATGAGCGCGGGCAATACAAACAGGATATAGTACTCGTCGATATACAAAAAAGGCATAGAACCCTCCTTTTTAGCCCAGTTTTGTTCCTATCTCCACCTTGTGACCGCGAAGCCACGCGTCGGCAGCCATTCGCTTTCCGCCTGCCGCCGCAAGCTCGGTTATAACTATCGAGCCGTCGCCGCACGCGACCTCCAGACCGCCGTCGGTCGAAATCACGCAGCCCGGCTCGCCCAAACGGCTTCCGACCTTCGACGCGTACAGCTTCATCGGCGCGCCGTCATATTTTGTGTAGGCGGTCGGGAACGGATTCATCGCGCGGATGAGGTCGAATATCTCGCGCGAAGGTCTTGTCCAGTCGACCGCGCACTCCTCCTTGGTGATAGGCGGCGCGAGCGTTATGCCCTCCGACGGCTGCAGCGTGCGCGGAGCGGTCCCCGCCTCTATCTGCCGTATCGTCTCGACGAGCAGCTTTCCGCCCATCTCGGCGTAGCGGTCGTGCAGGCTGCCGCCGGTGTCGGCGTCGGTTATCGGTGTCTCGGCGCGGAGTATCATGTCCCCCGCGTCCAGCTCCTCCGCCATATACATCGTCGTCACGCCGCCGAGCGTGTCCCCCGCGGCGATGCAGCGCTGTATCGGAGCCGCGCCGCGCCATCTGGGCAGCAGCGACGCGTGCATGTTTATCGAGCCGTGCTTCGGATAGTCGAGTATCGACTTCGGCAGCAGCCGTCCGTACGCCGCGACCGCGATAAGCTCGGGGTCTATCTCGGCGAGCAGATCGCCGCACTTTTTCAGCTTCGTCGGCTGATAGACCGGTATCCCGCGCTCGGTCGCGAAAACTTTCACCGGCGACGGCGTGAGCTTCATGCCGCGGCCCTTCGGGCGGTCGGGCTGGGTGAACACTCCCACCACGTCGATGCCGGCGTCCACCAAGGCTTTCAGGCACTCCGCCGCGATGTCCGGCGTACCCATGAACAGCACCCGCATTATCTCGTCTCCCCCGCGCGCATACGCTGAACTTCCTCCGGCGAGATGAACCGCAGCGCCTTATCCACAAAGCAGACTCCGTCCAGGTGGTCGACCTCGTGGCAGAAGCACTGGGCGGTTATGCCGACGCCGCTCACCTCAAACGTCTTGCCGTTTCTGTCCTGCGCGCGGACGGTCGCCTTCTCGGGGCGCAGCACAACGCCCCACTTTCCCGGAAAACTGAGGCACCCCTCCGGCATCTCATGCTCGCCCTCGCGCGAGATTATCTCGGGGTTGACAAGCTCTATCGGCTCGTCGTTCGCGTCGAGCACGATTACCACGCGGCGGAGCACACCGACCTGCGGTCCCGCAAGTCCGAGCCCTTCGGCGTCGGCGAGCGTCTCCTTCATGTCGTCGAGCAGCGTCCACAGCCGCTCGTCGAACTTCTCCACCGGACGGGACGTCTTGCGGAGTATCGGGTCGCCGTCCTCAACTATCTTTCTAAGTGCCATCTTCTTCTGCTCCTTTTCAACTATATGTCGTTTGGTCCTATATCTGCGAATATCGAACACCCTCTCCTGTCGTTTGCACGAAATTCCTTGAGCGTGTACGCGATAACGCGCCGCAGCTTCGCGTCCGCCTTCCCCATCAGCGTCAGACGGTATCTGCTCCGTCCGCTGACACGGAACACCGACGCCTGTGTCGGTCCGAGCACCAGCGTGTCCGGCGAGTGCGCCGACGCGAGTTGACGCAGCATATCCCGCACCCACATCGCGCCGTCAAGCGCCGCGTCACCGTCGACCGCGCTCACCTCCACCGACGTTATCTCGCGAAACGGCGGGTAGCCCATCCGCTCGCGAAGTTTTATCTCCTCGCGGTAGAACCCCTCATAGTCCTGCCGCGCCGCTGCCAGAATTATCGGACTGTCCGGCGTATAGGTCTGTATCAGTGCCCTACCCTCGTCCGCGCCGCGCCCCGCTCGACCTACCACCTGCGTGATTATCGAGAAGGTGCGCTCGTTTGCGCGGAAGTCGTCGGCATACAGCGCGTCGTCCGCTCCCAAAACGCCGACAAGCGTCACGTTCGGAAAGTCCAGTCCCTTCGCAATCATCTGCGTGCCGAGCAGTATGTCCGCGCCGCCCGACCGAAACTTTTGCAGTATCTCCTCGTGCGAGTGCCGCGCCGCCGTGGTGTCCGAGTCCATCCGAAGCACCCGTGCGTCGGGCAGCAGCTCGGCAAGCTCGCCCTCCACCCTCTGGGTGCCTACGCCCACCTGCTTTAGGTCGCCGCCGCACTTGGGACAGCGGTCGGGCAGCTTCTCGCTGGCGCCGCAGTAGTGGCACATCAGCCGTCCGTTCGCCGAGTGATAGGTGTACGCCGACGAGCAGTTCGGGCACTCGGGGGTGTAGCCGCACTCGACGCAGACCACCTTCCGAGCCGCGCCGCGACGGTTGAGAAAGAGTATCGACTGCTTGCCGCGAGCCATCTCGCGAAGCAGCGCGTCCCTCAGCGTCAGGCTTATCCTGCCCGGATTGGCGCGCCGAAGCTCCTCGCGCATGTCCACTATCTCCACCTTCGGCAGCGGACGCTCGGCGTATCGTTCCTTCAATGTGACAAGCTCATAATTACCGCATTCCGCGCGATAGAAACTCTCCACCGACGGCGTCGCCGAGCCGAGCAGCAGCAGCGCGTTCGCGTCATAAGCCCGCCGTCTCGCGATGTCCCTCGCGTGGTATCTCGGCGTCGACTCCGACTTGTAGCTGCGCTCCTGCTCCTCGTCGATGACGATAAGACCGAGGTTCTTCATCGGCGCGAACACCGCCGAGCGGGTGCCGAGCACCACATCGGCGACCCCCGCGCGTATCCGCTTCCACTCGTCCGCACGCTCGCCGACGGTCAGCGCCGAGTGCAGTATCGCCACGCGGTCGCCGAATCGGCTGCGGAACAGCCTCATAAGCTGCGGCGTCAGCGCTATCTCCGGCGCGAGTATCATCGCCCCGCGACCGCTGTCCAACACCCGCGCCGCAAGCTCCATGTACACCTGCGTCTTGCCCGAGCCGGTCACGCCGTAGAGAAGCGACGCGGCAGCCTTCCCGCTAGACGCGAGCTTCCACAGCCGCTCGAGCGCCGCCGACTGTTCGTCGTTCAGCGTCGCCGGGCCGCTCGGCGCGACCGCCTCAAGGTTCGGTCGGCGGTAGGTGTCCCGCTGTTCCTCGACGAGCAGCCCCGATTTCTTGAGCGCGGTCACCTGCGCCGTTTTGCAGCCGGTGAAGTAGGTTATCTCGCCCAGCGCCGCCTCACCCGATTCGAGCACAAAGTTCAGTATCTCACACCTGACCGGGCTTTTCATGCGGCTTTTCTCGATATATCGTTCGGTATCCTCCCTGCTCTGACCGAGTGAGAAGATGCGCACCTTCTTGTCTCCGACGATGCGGTTCGCGGCGGTGTCCCGCACGACCACGCCCCTCGCGATGAGCGCGTCGAAGGTCTTGCCACCCGCCGAACGCTCGCCCTCCGCGACGCTCACGCCGTCCGCCGCAAGCTCCACCGCCGTGCGCTCCTCCGCCGACGCGGTGAGCTCGAGCGCGTCCGACTTGTCGAGTCCCTCGCGCAGCTTGTACTCGTCCTCCACCGCGTACCAGATACCGCTAGGAAGCATCGCCTTCGCCGCGTCGTAGAAGGTGCAGAAGCACTGCTCGCGCAGCGTGAGCGCCAGCTTCACAAGCTCGGGCGTGAACACCGGCTCGCTTTCGAGAGCGCGCAGTATCGGTTTTAGGCGCTTGTTCGAGTCGTCCTCGCCGAGCGCGAGTATCATCGCCTCGGTCCTGCGGTTTCGGTTGCCGTAGGGCACGAGCACCCGCATACCGACGCATAGCTGCTCGCAAAGCTCGTCGGGCACGAGATACGAGTAGGTGTGGTCGGCGGCGTATACCGCGCCGTTTACCGCCACCTTCGCGACTATCGCCGCCACCGCTTACTCCCTCGCCGAGCTTTCCAGTCCGTCGTAGAGCGTGCCGCGAACGTGACCCTCGTATATCTCGTTTATCGCCATCTTGACCGGCTTTTCATCGAGATGCTCGCCGTTCACGTCCGCGCGCTCGGCTATCTCGCGGGCGCGCTGTGCGGTCACGTTGACCAGCATATAGCGGTTGTCGACGTGCTTCAGAAGTTCGTTGATAGTGGGATAAAGCATTATTTTAGTCCTCCTTTGACTGATTCAAGTGACTTGTTTGCCTTCAGACGTTCCGCCCGCACGATGGCTTCGACATCCGCCACCGCGTCGGACAGCTCGTCGTTGATAACGATGTAGTCGTAGCCGCCCATCTGAGCGACCTCGGTGCGCGCCTTCTTCATACGCGCCTCTATCTGCTCCTCGGTCTCGGTGCCGCGACCGCGAAGCCTCCGCTCAAGCTCCTCAAAGCTCGGCGGCACAAGGAATATCAGCACCGCGTCCGGTCGCTTGACCTGCACCCACCGCGCGCCGGTCATCTCGATGACGAGGATCATGTCCCGACCCGCGTCGAGCGCCTCGTCCACAGGCGCAGCCGGTGTTCCGTAGGACGCGCTGGTGTACTCGGCGTACTCCAAAAACTCGTTCTTCTCAATCATCTCCGAAAACCGCTCGGGCGAGACAAAGTAGTAGTCGACGCCCTCCTGCTCTCCCGGGCGCGGCTTTCGCGTGGTAGCCGACACCGAGAACCCGAGCTCTGGATGACGCGCGAGCAGCTCGCGCACGACCGTGTCCTTGCCCGTTCCGCTCGGCGCGGAGACGACAAACAGCGTTCCGCGTCTACTCATCCTCTTCCTCCTCGTCGTCGGTGTCGTCCGACGCGTCCAGACGGTGCGCTATCGTCTCCGGCTGTATCGCCGACAGGATGATGTGATCCGAGTCGGTCACAAGCACCGCGCGGTTGCGCCGTCCGTAGGTCGCGTCGACTAGGCTTCCGCGGTCGCGAGCCTCGGATATTATGCGCTTTATCGGCGCCGAATCCGGGCTTACGATGGCGATGAGCCGCGATGCCGAGACCATGTTGCCGAAACCAATGTTTATCAGCTTCAAACCCTTGTCCCCCTTTGGTTTTAACTTACTCGATGTTCTGCACCTGCTCACGTATCTTCTCTATCTCGCTCTTTAAGCCCACGACCTCCTTGGCTATCTCGAGGTCGCTTGCCTTCGAGCCGATGGTGTTCGCCTCGCGGTTGAACTCCTGGATAAGGAAGTCGAGCTTGCGTCCGCACGCGCCGCCGGCTTTCAGCATCTTGCGAAGCTCGGCGATGTGGCTGCGAAGGCGCACCGTCTCCTCGTCCACCGCGACCTTGTCGGCGTATATCGCGGCTTCGGTCACCACGCGACCCTCGTCCGCCTCCACGCCGAACTTGTCCAGCGTCTCTCTGAGCTTTGCCAGAAGCCTGTCTCCGTAGGTGGACACGCACTCGACGCTGCGCTTCTCCACCCGTCCGACCGTCTCCTCGATGGTCGACGCGCGGTCGAGGATGTCGGTCTCCAGCCGAGCGCCCTCGCTGCGCGACATATCGAGATAGCTCGCTATCGCGCCGTCCAGAGCGCCGAGCACCGCCGCCTTCATCTCGTCCTCGCTCGCGTCGTTCGACTCGACGGTGAGCACGCCCTCGAGCTTCGCGATGTCCACCAGATCGACCCGCAGTATCTGCTCGAGCCGTATCCCGCTAAGCTGCTTCATGTCCCGAAGCTCGCTTATCGCGTTCAGATACGCCTCGGCGGTCGCGCGGTTGAGCGACACCTTCGGCGCGGCGCCCTCCTTCTTCTCGATGGTCACGAACACGTCCACCTTGCCGCGTGACACCGCCTCGCTCACCCGCGCCTTTATCGCGTCCTCGAGGTATAAGTACATCCGCGGCAGGCGCACATTGCAGTCGAAATATCGGTGGTTGACCGACCGCAGCTCGACCGTTATGTCGCAGTCGGCGGCGCTTCCGGTCGCGCGGCCGTAGCCTGTCATGCTCCGAATCATGCCTATCTCCCCTTTCTCAGCAGCTTGCCGAATTTGGAGTTGAAAACCAGAATAAGTCCCGAAAAAGCGAAGTCATACAGCAGAAATATCGCGTTCCCACCGAGATAGATGACCCATGTCGCCCACTCCTCGCCGAATATCTCGCTGAATATCGCCCGCGCAAACAGCACGATTATCGTCAGCGCCACGTTGAAAGTTCCGAGCTTTATCACCCACTCGAGCACGCGGTTTCCCACCCGCTCGGCTAGGCTCTTTATCATCGGATAGTGCCCGAACACCACAAGGTAGAGAAGCGCGGCGCTCTTGTTCGGCACTATCAGAAACGCCAGCACCGCCGTCGCTCCGTACGCCGCAAATCCGCTCGGTATGCCGCCCGCCATCACCATCACGCAGGGAAGCAGTCCCGCGAGCGCCACAAGCGACAGCCGCATCGTCGGCAGCATCGACGAGAGGTAGAGGCATACCACACCGAGCGCGGTCATCATCGCCCCGAGCGTCAGCACGCGTATGGCAGTCTTTTGATTTATCGCCATCCGTCCGCCTCCTTAGCAGCAGGGAATGAGGTCGCCGCCCATGCACTCGCAGCAGCAGTCGGCGCAGAGCAGGTCGCCGCAGCATCCGCAGCCGCTCAATCCGCCGCTTCCCATGCTTCCGCCGCGATACATGCCGCCGCCGTTCTGCATCATCGTCAGCGCCTGGCGGTACTCGGCGTTCGACGGATCCATGTTGCACGCGGTCTGAAAGTTGCGCTGAGCCTCGTCAAACCATCCCTTTCGCTGGCAGAGCGCGCCGTAGAGGAAGTACCACTCGGCGTTCTTGTCCGGCACCGAGTTCAGCATCTGCTCCGCCTGCACGAGATTACCCATCTGGATATACTGGCGTATGCGTCCGTACACGCCGACGCCCGAGCCGCCGTAGCTTCCGCCATAGCCGGCACCGCCGCCGCTGTATCCGCCTGACGCTCCGCCCTGACGCATCTTCTGTATCTGGTCGTACGCCTCGTTTATCTCCTTCATCTTCTCCTCGGCAAGCTCCTTTGCGGAGTCGTCGGGGAAGCGATCGGGGTGGTATTTGCGCGCAAGGTCGCGATACGCGCGCTTTACCTCCTCGTCGGACGCGGAAGGCTCAACTCCCAGTGTCTTGTAGGGATCGTTCATCTCAAAGCTCCTTCTTATCTTTATTGCGGGACTTCCATCTCCCCGCCAAAACTTCTTCCATTACCATGTACAGCCCAAGCCGCAGGGTGTTCTCCACCAGCGCCGACTGCACGCCGAAGTCCAGCTCCTTCGCCTCCAGCCACGCCGCGTCCAGCGAGTGACCGAGCGTCGAGCGGACCGCCTGCCGCGTCGCGTCGTCCATCCCTCCGTTTAAGCCGTATCGCTCGACTATCGGGTTGAACCGCCGCTCGGCGAGGTCCTCGTCGATGTCGTCGCACGCGTCCACGACGTATATCCACCGACCGATGTGGTAGAACATCCGCGCCGCGTGCTCGTTTCCGAGTTCACTTCCCGCGGCGTCGAGTATCTGCGCAAACGCGTCGGCACAGCGGTCGAGCGACGAACAGTGCTCGTCCTCCAACGTCGACAGCGCCGCCATCGACGACCGCACCCGCTCGCAAAGCTCCGGTCGAAGCCGACGCGCCTTGCGGTAGTAGGGCTTCAGCAGCAGCCGCAGTATCCGCGAGCCGAGTCCCTTCCAGAACCCATCGTCGCGCACCGCGTCGTCCAGCTTCCAGTAGCCGAGGATGACCGTCAGGTCGGCGGCAAGCGACATTCCGTTCCCCGCGCAGAGCGTACACTTCCTGCGGAACGGACTCGCGACGCACCGCCGATGCACCGCCTTCGCGCCGCCCTCCAGACCGTCGGCTGCCGCGGCGAAGAACGCGAGGTCGTAGTTCAGCAGAAACCTCGCGCAGAAGCCGTAGCGGTGCGCAAGCTCGTGGCACAGACCGCAGTATGCCGCCTGAAACCTGTCGAACTCGCTGACCTTCAGCTCGCCTTTCAGCGGACGCACATAACCGAACATTCTGCCTCCAAAAACGGATTTTTCGTACGGCAAATAACGGGCAAAGACCCGTACATTATATTGTAACACAAAATAGCTCCTAAACGCAAGCGTTTGGGAGCTATTTATCGAAACTTTACGATTTGTTCATCTAATCGGCTCACACGGTCGGTCGGCTCGCTCACAGCTGGTCATAGCTCGTTATCACCCGCACCGCGCGCAGCATGTTCCGCGTCTTTCGTCTGCGGGACACTATCGCCGCGCCGCCGATGCCGAGTCCGAGACCCGCCGCAAGCCCCACGCCCGCGCCGACTTCGCCGAACGATGCGTAGCCGACGAGCATCAGCGCGATACCGAGCAGCGCGGGTACCAGATAGAGCACCGCCGCGCCGCCGAGCAGTTTTTTCGTATCCCCCTCGACCTCCACGATCTCGCCGACCCGCGCGCCGCACAGGTTCTCCGCGCTCGCGGTCACCGCGCCGCCGGCACAGCCTCCGCAGCTCGCGCAGCTTCCCGAGCACGCCGAGCTTCGGCGCACCCACACGGTGCAGCGTCCGCTTGCGTCCACCGACTTGACCTCAGCGTACGTCCGCATATCAGTCGCCCTCGGGCACGACCTCGACTACTATCGTGACCGGATAGAGCTCGCTCACCGTCGTAAATCCGTCCACATACACGGTCGCGCCGACGGTGTATCTTCCGCGTTCGATGATGTTCTGTCCCTCGAGGTCGGCGACTATGCGCACGTTCGACGCGTCTATCTGGTCGATGTCCGCCGCCGGTCCGCGCAGAGTCACCTGGCGCTCGCGGGTTATCGTTTCGGCGGTGTATCCCTCCGGAACGTGTATCGCGCTTATGTTGTCGCAGCTTATCTGCGCGACCTTCAGTCCGGTCAGTTCGACAGTCACCGTGCACTCGCTCTCGCCGCTTATCGACTCGACGCCGTTCGGGAGCTGTATCTCATAGCTCTGGCCCCACGCGCCGACTACATCGGCGAGGTTCACGTTCGCGACTTCCAGCGAGTTGAGTCCGTCCACAAAGCTCGGCTCGCCCGCTATCTCGACATACGGCGGGTCGACGGTGTAGGTCGCGTTTGCCGAGGTCGCGCCTCCGCCGTCGGTAAAGGACACCGTCAGCGGCAGCGACTTGGTCTTCTGTATCGGTATCGTCACGCTCACCACGTCGTAGTTCGCGGTCAGCCCGTCCATCGGTATCACTTCGCCCTCCGCGTCGTACAGGACATAGCCGAGGTCGAGGGTCAGCGTCTGATCCATGTTCTCGCGCGTCCACACCACCTCCGCGTGGTCTATCCTCGCGACGGTGTCCTCCGGACCGCTTATCTGGAGCGACGCGGGCTCGATCACCGGCGTCTTGGCGATGAACTCCTCCGCCACCGAGCCCTTGTTGTTTATCTTGACCTCCACCGGCATCATCGAAACCTTCTCCACCTTGATGCTCAGGTAGTATGGTGCCTGCTCGAGCAGGGTCACGTCGTCGTTCGGAAGGGTCACGGTGTAGCTTATCTGCTTGAGTCCGGTGGACTTTATGTTGCTCAGGCTCGCCTCGACGACTATCGACTCCTTGTTGGTGTTCAGCGCCGCCACGTCGCGTATGCTTCCCATGACGGTCAGCGACACAGTCGGGCGCTTGTCCGACGTGATGACCAGGTCGTAGTCCTCAAACATCGCGTCCTCGCCGACAAAGGTGACCGGAACGCCGGTTATGACGTCCTCCTTCTGCGGGCGCTCGACACCGACGACGTATACCCAGAGGAGCACCGACGCCACAAACGCTATTAAGATGTAGAGTGCTCTAGTTTTCCCCTTCATTTTTCTTCCCCTTAATGCGCTTTATGACCTTTTTGACGCCCTTCCCCTCATCGTCGTCCTCCGACGGTATCAGTTCGTTGCGCAGCAGCGCCGCGAGCGTATCGCTCTTGAGATGGCGCTTGAGCATGCCTCCGATGGCGACCGACACCGAGCCGGTCTCCTCGCTTACTATCACCACCACCGCGTCGCTGACCTCGCTTACGCCCACTCCCGCGCGGTGGCGGGTGCCGAGGTCGGGACTTAGGTTGTTGTTTGTCGTCAGCGGCAGAACGCATCCCGCCGCGAGCATCCGTCCGTCGCGGATTATCGTCGCGCCGTCGTGCAGCGCCGCCTTAGGGAAGAATATGTTGCGGATGAGCATGCTCGTGACCGCCGAGTCGACTATCGTGCCCGTCTTGACCACCTCGTCAAGCCTTATGCTGCGCTCGAACACGAGCAGCATTCCTATCTTCTGCTGGGACAGGGTGGAGGTGGCGCTCACCACCTGAGCTATCACGTTTTCCATGTCGCCCGAGTCCTCGTCGCCCTTGCCTATTATCTTGGCGAGGCTGCCGCTTCCGCCCACCGTCTCAAGCATGCGCCTGAGTTCCGGCTGAAAGAGCACGAGCAGCGCGATAAGTCCCAGCTGCAAGGTGTTTGAAAGCAGGAAGTTTATCACGTTCAGTCCGGCAAGCGAGGCTATCGCAAGCGCGACAACAAGCAGCGCAATGCCCTTGAGCACCCGCGCCGCCTGCGTCTTGCGTATAAGTACAAGCACTTTATAGATGATGAAGGTCATTATCAGCACGTCGATTATGTCGGCGACGCTGATAAGCTGGAGATAGTTCTTTACGTTTTCAAACGCTTCCCTGATAATATTCATTTCTCTACCTATTATCGGTTGGGATTCGCGGGCAAAACTCCGCCTCGCTAAAGTTATTCTAGCACAGTTTTCCCGCGATAGGAAGGGGTAAAAAAGAAAATTTTTATAAATTTTTCGCCGTTTTTTCACAGTTCGACCCGCCGACTTTGTCCGCCGACGGGTCGCAGGTCAGTTTCTCGCTATTCGGATAATCCGCTCGCAGAAGATGTCCGCCTCGCGCGGTGTCGAGAACGCCGACGGGCTCACCCGCAGCGTGCCCCGCTCGGAGGTTCCCGCGGTCTCGTGCGCAAGCGGCGCGCAGTGCAGCCCCGCTCGGGTGGCTATCCCCTGCGCCGCAAGGGCTTCCGCCACCTCCTCGCTCGCCTTCCCCCGCACCTCCATCGACAGCACTCCGCTCTGGCAGAACAGATGCGGCGCGTCGTAGGTCTTTATCAGCGGGCAGGACTCGAGCCCGCGCAGTATTCGGCGCAATATTGCCTGCTCGTGGGCGAGGATGCCCTCCGGAGTGCGGCTGCGCACAAACCGTATGCCCTCGGTGAGCCCCGCTATGCCGTGGGTGTTCTGCGTACCCGCCTCCAGCCGCTCGGGCAGGTAGTCGGGCATACCTTCACTGCGCGAGTCCTGTCCGGTGCCGCCGTACATGAGCGGCTCCGCGTCGCCGAGGCATATCAGCATCCCCGTGCCCTGCGGGCCGTACAGTCCCTTGTGACCGGGCATTGCCACGAACCGCGCCGCCCTGAGCTTCGACAGGTCAAGCGATATGCACCCCGCCGACTGGCTCGCGTCGATTATCAGCGGCACGCCGTGTTCGGCGCACATCGCGTCGGCGCGCTCTATCGGCAGCACGAATCCGAACACGTTGGAGACGTGCGTTATCACCGCGAAGTCCGCGCCGCGCTCCAGCTCACGCTCAAGCTCGTAGAGGAAGAACTCCGGCTCGAACAGCGGCGACCGCACCACCGCCGTCTCAAGCCCCGCGTCGCGAAGGCTCAGCAGCGGCCGACGGACGGCGTTGTGCTCGTAGCCCGAGATGACGCACCGCCGAGCGCCGCGAGCGAGCGTGCCGATCGCGATGTTCAGCGCGTGCGTCGCGTTGAAGCAGAACGCCACCTGCTCGGGGCTTGCGCCGAACAGTGCGGCTGCCTCCTTTCGACAGTCGATAAGCACGCTGTCGGCATAGCTCGAGCCTTCGCCTCTGCCGGCGTTGGCGCTCTCGTGCATCGCACGCATCACCGCGCGCGCGACCTCCGGCGGCTTCCTAAGCGTGGTGGCGGCGCTGTCAAAGTATATCACCGCCCCACCTCCGTCCAGTCGTAGCCTCGTTCGCAGTACACCCGCCGGGGCGGAAGTCCCTCGAGACGCAGCGTCCTAAGCGCACGCTCGCGGTCGTTTTCGGCTACCGCGACGCCGTAGGCGCAGCCCTCGTTTGCGAGCTTGAGCGGCAGTTTGCGCGTCGACGCGACAATGCCCGCCGCTTTAAGTGCCGACACCATCAGCTGCGCCCGCGTCTGACCTCTGCTTGTGAAAAGACAGTCTGCCATATATCCCATCCCTCCCCTGCATCGCATGATATGCGGCGCGGGCGGGGTCGGCTGTCGGCTCGTCGGAAGGCAAAACGAAAGGGACGGCGAAAACTCGTCGTCCCTTCGGCTTGCTGTTCGGTTTTGCGTCCAAATCAGAACTCGATTTTTTTAGCGGCGAACGCGGCGCACAGCTTCGCGCAGTTCTCCACGTCCTCCGTCGAGCACATCTCCTGCGGCGAGTGGATGTAGCGGGTGGGGATGCTTATGCCGCCGGCGTACGCGCCCGACTTTGCGCGCTGCATCGCTCCCGCGTCGGTTCCGCCCGCCTCGAGCACCTCTATCTGGCTCTTGATGCCGCCCTCCTTCGCGCACTTCTTGAGGGCGTCGACCACCTTCGGAGAGCAGACGAGCGAGCTGTCGATGACCTTTATCGCCGCGCCGTCGCCGCACGCGCACTCCATCTTCGGGGTGGCGTTCAGGGTGTCGCCGGTGCGGGTCACGTCCACCGCGATGCCGACATACGGCTCAACGCCGAACGCCGCGGTCGTCGCGCCGCGCAGACCGACCTCCTCCTGCACCGAGAATACGAAGTAGAGGTCGTTCGGGCTCTTTACGTCCTTCAGCAGCTCCATCGCCTTGAGCAGCACGATGCACGCGACGCGGTCGTCGAGATACGGCGAAACTATCATGCCGAACGCGTCGAAGGTGTTGGTATCGAACACCGCGACGTCGGCTATCTGCACCTTCTCGAGCGCCTGCTCGCGGCTGGTCGCGCCGATGTCGATGTACACGTCGCTCATGCGGGCGAGGTCGTCGATCTTCTTGTCGCCGGGGCAGCAGATGAGACCGCGCGTGCCGTTTGTGAAGCGCACCGGCGTGTTTATCAGCGACTTTGCGTTGAGTCCGCCGAGGTTGGAGCAGCGCAGGAAGCCCTTGTCGTCGATGTGGGTGACTATCACTCCTATCGAGTCCATGTGCGCCGAGAACATGACCTTCTTGCCCGCGCCCTTCTTGTGGCAGATGACGCTGCCCATCACGTCGCGGCGTATCTCGTCGCAGTAAGGCTTCGCAAGCTCGGTCAGTATATCCGCTATCGCGTCCTCGCGACCGGTGGGGCTTACGACCGAGTTCAGCTTCTTCATCGTCTCAAATACGCAGAAATTCGACATTTTACTTCACCTGACCTTTCAGATATTCGGCGGCAAGCCGGTATATGTCCTCAAAATCGTCTATCGACGCGACGCAGCTGGGCGAGTGGATGTACCGCACCGCCGCGCTTATCGCCGCGACCTTCACTCCCGCGCGGCTGCGCTGGATCTTGCCCGCGTCGGTGCCGCCGGAGACGTACTCCTTCACCTGATACTTGATGCCGTGTTTATCACCTATCGCGCACAGCTCGCGGAACAGCTCGGGCGAGTATACCGCGCTGTTGTCCATAAACGGAAGCACCGCGCCCTTCTTCGGACCGCAGACCTTCTTGTCCTTCGACGCCTCGGGGATGTCGCCCGCGGTCGTGCCCTCGAGGATTATCGCAACATCCGGCGCGACACGGTATGCGGCGGGACCGCTTCCGCGCGTGCCGACCTCCTCCTGCACGACGAAGGTGTACCAGCTCTCGATGTCGGTCTCCTCGATGAGCCTTATCATCACCGCGCAACCGATGCGGTCGTCGATGGCGCGCGCCTTGAGCATGCCGTCGCCGAACTCTATCGGCTCGCTGTCGAACACGGCGTACTCGCCCTTCTCGACCAGCTTCTCCGCCTGCTCCTTCGAGTCACAGCCGATGTCGATGTACATGTCCTTCACCTTCGGCACGCTCTTGCGCTCCTCGGGTGAAGTGAGGTGCACCGCCTTGATGCCCACGATGCCGGGGATGCGGCTCGGTCCTACGGTGCAGCGCTTGCCGATTATCACGCGGGTGTCGATGCCGCCCACGCACGCAAACTTGAGGTATCCGTCGCTCGTTATGTCGGTGATGATAAACCCGACCTCGTCCATGTGCGCGGAGTAGAGCACCTTCTGCTTTGTCGCGCGTCCGGGCTTGTGAACGATGAGGTTGCCCATCGCGTCCTCATACGCCTCGCAGCCCGCCTTCTCGACGCGCTCGCGGATGTAGTCGCGAACCTCGTCCTCGAAGCTGGACGGGCCGTCGAGGGTGCAGAGTTTTTTCAAAAGCTCAAGCATCACTTGTTTCCTCCTTCCCCATACGGGTTTTCGGCAAACGCGGCGATGAGCTTTGCGCCCGCCTCCAGGTCCTCAAGGCATATCATCTCGGTCGCGGTGTGCATGTAGCGCAGCGGCAGCGAGAGCACTCCGCTCGCCGAGCCGTCGCCCACGACCTGCATCTCCCACGCGTCGGTGCCCGAGTGTCCCGCTATGACCTCCAGCTGCGAGCCGACGCCTATCTCGTCGCATATCGCGCAGAGGCGCTTGGACAGCTTGCGGGTGGCGTTCGGGCCTGTCGCCACCGGCACTCCCTTGCCGAATTCGATGCTCACCGCGCTGCCGCTGTCCGGAGTCTTGGCGTGGGTCACGTCCACCGCGACAGCCCACTCGGGCGCCTCGTCATATGCCGCGACCTCCGCTCCCTTCGAGCCTATCTCCTCCTGCGACGACGCGCAGACGACAAGCTCGACCGGTATCTGCTTGTCCTTCAGCAGCTCGAGCACGCGCATAAGCATCACAACGCACGCGCGGTCGTCGAGCGTCTTGGACGAGAAATACTTGCCCTGCATCAGCTGCGGGTGGTCGTAATACCCTATCGGCGTGCCGATGGGTATCAGCTGCTCGGCGCGCTCCTGTGACAGTCCCACGTCGATGCACAGCTTCTCGCGCGCGAACGGAGTCTTGTTCTCGTCCGGCGTCTGAAGGTGCGGCGGAACACTGGTGATGACACCGTGCAGCGGCGGCTCGGTCATCACCGTCACCTCGCGCGCGGGCAGCACCCTCGGGTCGATGCCGCCTATCGTGCGGAAGTAGAGGAATCCGTCCTCTATGCGGGTGACCATGAAGCCTATCTCGTCGGTGTGCGCCGACACGAGCAGCTTCGGTGCGTTCGGAACGCTCGCGTGCTTTATGCCGCGCACGTTCAAAAGCGAGTCGGTCTTCACCTCGTCGCAGAGCGGCTTCATCAGCTCGGCGACGCGTGACGCGACCTTCTCCTCGAAGCCGCTCGGACCGTACATGGTCGTAAGCTCTTCGAGTGTCTTAACTACGTCCATCCTTCTGCCTCCTATCCTGATTGTTTTTAGAACTCCCAAACGATATTCTTAAACTTTTCACCGCGTTCGGCGAAGTTTTTGAACTGATCGAAGCTCGCGCACGCCGGACTCATCAGCACGACATCCCCCTCCGACGCTATGTCGCGCGCGGCAAGCACCGCCTGCTCGAACCCGTCCGCCCGCACTATCGGAGGACATCCCTCCACCGCGCGAGCCGCGCTCTCTATCTTGTCCGCCGTCGCGCCGCAGAGCACCAAGGTCCCGACGTGCGCCGGAAGCTCGACCGCGAGCGGCTCGAAGGGTATGTGCTTGTCGTAGCCTCCCGCGATGAGCACAACCTTCTGATTGAACGATTTCAGTCCCGCTATCGTGCGGGTCGGCGAGGACGCTATCGAGTCGTTGTAGTACCGAACGCCGTCCACCTCGCGCACAAACTCTATCCGATGCTCCACGCCTCCGAACTCGCGCGCGACCTTCGCTATCGCCTCATCTCCGACTATGCCGCGCACCGTGCAGATGGCGGTCAGATAGTTTGCGACGTTGTGCATCCCGGGTATCTTTATCTCGTCCGCGCGGACTATCCCTCTCTCGATGCCGTTCTCGACCGAAACGAGCCGTTCGCCGTCGAAATACGCGCCGTTTTCGACCTTCTTTTCGAGCGAGAACCACCGCACCTCGCCCTTTGCGATGTCGGCAAACGAGCGGGTTATGTCGTTGTCCGCGTTCAAAACGACGCAGTTTTCGCCGCTCTGGTGCTTAAACACGTTCGCCTTCGCCGCGATATACTCCTCCATCCCCTTGTGGATGTCGAGGTGGTTCGGCGTGACGTTCGTCACCACCGCCGTCGGCGCGCTCCGCTTCATCGTCATAAGCTGGAAGCTGGACAGCTCCACGACCACATAGTCGTCGGAAGTCATGTCCGGCACGCGGTCGAGCAGCGGCGTTCCGATGTTACCGCCGAGGAACACGCGCTTTCCCTCCGCCTCGAGCATCTCCGCTATGAGAGTTGAGGTGGTGGTCTTGCCCTCCGAGCCGGTTATCGCGATTATCCTCGCGGGGCAGACCTCGAAGAACGCCTCCATCTCGCTTGTCAGCACCGCTCCGCGTCCGATCGCCCGCACGAACCCATCCACGTCGGGGCGTATGCCCGGCGAGCGATAGATGAAGTCGGCGTCGATGTCGTCGAGATAGCGCTCGCCGCTTATCAGCTTAACGCCGAGACGCTCAAGCTCGCGACCCGCGTCGCCGAGCGCTTCCGCATCCTTCTTGTCCCGAGCCTCTACCTCCATGCCCGCGCCGCGCAGCAGCCGTATCAGCGGCAGGTTGGACACGCCCACTCCGCAGACCGTAGTCTTTTTGCCGCGATGGCGCTCAAGAAATCGGTTGAAATCCAATGTTTCACCCCATTCCAAACTAAGTCTTTTCCATTGTATACCTAAAGCGACGCAAATTCAACCCTTGCCCTGCGTCTTTTTTTGTAGTATAATGCAAATCAAGCAAACCGGACGGTCGCGCGGCGAAAGCTGTGAGGAAAGTCCGGGCTCCACAGGGCAGGATAGCGGATAACATCCGCCGAGGGTGACCTCAGGACAAGTGCAACAGAAATATACCGCCGCTTTTTGCGGTAAGGGTGGAAAGGTGAGGCAAGAGCTCACCCGCCCCGCAGGTAACTTCGGGGCGCTGTAAACTCTATTCGGAGCAACATCGACGCGGGGGCTTGAGCTTGCCCGGCTACCCCGGAAAGATGGCTGGAGGCGGCGGGCGACCGCCGTCCAAGACAGATGACCGCCACGGGGGCGCGAGCCTCTTTGACAGAACCCGGCTTACAGGTTTGCTTAAAGCAAAGGACGCAGTCTAGGCTGCGTCCTTTGCTTTTTACAGCTCGGCTATCAGCTTCACCCTCAGCGACCGCTTTGTCAGAAACTCAGCGCCCTCGTCCATCGTCGTGCGCGGGTGCTGATAGATGTCCGCGCCCACCTCTATCGGCTCGTCGACGATGTAGAGATACCCCTTCGCCGTGCCGTTGTGCACGATGCTCTTATCGTCGCCGTAGTCGCCGTATCCGAGCATCGACGGCTTGTGCGAGAACGCCTCCGCAAGCGCGCGCCACCTTGTTATCGTGCTGCCCTCGCGAAGCTCGTCGAACAGCTCGTTCGAGCCGTGATACCAAACCTCATTCGTCTCCATGCGCTCCCCTCCGTTTTGTCTATCATACCACACGCGTGCCGACGGCGCAAGCGCGTCACCCCTGCGCTACGCTGTACAGCGCCGCGAAATGTCCCCTGCTCGCCATAAGTTCCTCGAAGCTGCCCTGCTCGACCACCCGTCCGCCGGACATCACCACTATCTCGTCGTAGCGCTCGAGCAGCGGTTTTTCGAGGCGGTGGGTCACGATTATGCGCGTAAGCCCGTCTATCGACAGTATCGAGTCCTCCACCGCGTGGGCGGTCTTCGCGTCGAGCGCGGCGGTCGCCTCGTCCATCAGCAGCACCGGCGCTCCGCGGACAAGGCTTCGCGCTATCGAGATGCGCTGACGCTCGCCGCCGCTCAGTCCCGAGCCGTTCTCGCCGCACGCGTAGCCGTGACCCTTCTCCTCTATCAGCTTGTCAAGCTCGGCACGGCGCGCGGCGGACGCAACCACTTCCGGCGGGAAGTCCTTGAACATCGTGATGTTCTCCTCTATCGTGCTGTTGAAGATGAACACGTTCTGCTGTATCGTCGAGATCATGTCGTAGAGGCTTCCCATGTCCACGTCGCGCAGCTCCTCGCCGTCGATGTGTATCTCGCCCGAGTAGTCGTCGCGGTAGCCGAGCATCAAATTCAGCAGCGTCGACTTGCCCGACCCGCTTGCGCCGACTATCGCGTAGCTCTTGCCTGTTTTGAACTCGGCGCAGAGGTCCTTCAGCACCGGCTCGTCCGGCGTGTAGCCGAAGTCGACGTGCTCGAAGCGTATGCCCTCGCCGATATTTTCGAGCTTCTTCGTGCCGCCGCGAGCCTCGTTTTCGGCGCAGGCATCGGCGAGCTTGTCGATGAGCGCACCCGACGCGCGGATCTTCGCGAGCGACTGCGGCACGTTGTTTATCGGCATAACCACCCAGTTGAGCAGCTGTATTATGCCGACTATCGCTCCAATCTCCACCTCTCCGGCTATCGCGAGCGCCGCGCCGATGGCAAACGACCCTATCTGAACGATGCCGCCGAGCTGTCCGCAGACGATGTTCACCAGCCACTCGGTGTACTTGCGGCGGCGCTTCTCCCGTTCAAGCTCGCCCGAGTTCTCGTCGAACTTCTCCGCGACCTCCTTCTCCGAGCGGAAACTCTTAACCACCGTAAAGCCGCTTAGCAGATCCTTTACCAGTCCGACGAAGCCGGCGTTTTTGTCGCTCACCTTCTTCTCCGCCGTCACCATCTTGCCGCCGAGCAGCATCGACGCTATCATCGGCAGGGAGGACAGCACCAGCGCGACGAGCGTGACCTTCCAGCTGTACCAGAACAGCATGGGTATCGCGGCGAAGAACATGAGGACGTAGAAGAACACCGCCAGGGTGTTTCGCAGGTAGTTTTCGTCTATCTGTGCCGCGTCGTTTGTCAGCGCGGAGATGTATGTCCCCGAGTCCTCGCGCAGGAAACTGCCGATATTCTTCTTCATCACGAGCGAGAAGGCGTACTCCTTGTACTGCCGCATCGCGCGCTCGACAAATCGGTTTATCGCGAAACGCCTCAGAAAGTTCTGCACAAGCCCGACCGCAAGCGACACCGCGAGCAGCTCAAACGCGTCTGTCAGCAGCTCCCACGAGCGCCCGGTCGCGGCGTTCGTCGTCCGTGCAAGCAGTTCGGCGCAGATCAGGTTGTCCGCCACCATGCCTATATAGCCGATTATCGCCAGCATAAACATCAGCTTGTTCTTCCGATAGAACTGCGAGGTGAACTCGCGGCGGCGCGCCTTCTGCTCCTTTGTCAGCTTCGGTCGCTTCTCTTTTATCTTTTCCATGACAGGCTCTCCCTTCGTCGTGTCGGTTTGGGCCTTGCGACCCCGCCGCCACTTTCTGGTATCAGCCTATCATCCGCGCCGGTTGATAGCAATAAAGCATCCGTTGATATGAGCGAAAAATCCCTCAACCGTTCGTTGAGTAAGCGGTTGAGTTACCCGCGCCGCAAGGCTTTCAGACCTTGTCCGCCAGATGCCTTGTGTAGTGGAATATGTACTGCTGCGCAAGCCCCGCGTCCTCCCCGAACGCCGCCGTCGGGTCGAATCCGGCGGGATAGTGCTCGGCAAGCGCGCGCTTCATCCACACGTCTATCGGGAAGGCGTCCCGCTTGCCCGCGCCAAAGAGCAGTACGCAGCTCGCGACCTTCCTGCCTATCCCCTGCATCTCGCACAGCCGCTTTATCGCGCCCTCGGTGCTCATCGGAAGCAATTCTTCGGCGGTTATCCTGCCCTCCGCCACGTCGCGCGCAGCCGATATTACATACGGCGCTCGATAGCCCGCCCGCAGCGGAGCGAGGTCGTCCGGCTCGAGCGTCGCCAGCTTTTCCGCCGACGGAAAGCTGTACTTCCCGCCGCCCACTTCGTCGCCGAACAGCCCGCACAGCCGCTCGATTATCGAGCGTATCCGCGCAATGTTGTTGCACTGGGAGAGGATAAACGAACAGAGCGCCTCCCAGAAGTCCTGGTTGAGTATCCGTATCCCCGAGCCGAAAGCCGCAGCCTCGCGGGTGAAGTCGTCGTTTGAGATGCGCGCTCTCGCCGACGCGTAGTCGCGGTCGAGGTCGAGGTATCGGTGAAATATCTCGGCAAAGTCGCGCTCCGAGCAGTCGAGCAGAGCCTCGTCTCCGACGCGGCGCGCGGACAGCTTTCTGCCGAACGCGACACCGCTCCACACGCCATCCGCATCCGGCGTGAAGCGGAAGCACTGTCCGCAGTCGAATATCAGCGACGGCTCGAAGTCGACCGCCGGAATGACTATCTTTCCGCCGCGCAGTATGTAGTCTGCCATAACTCACAACCCTCTCTTGTATTTCGCGAGAAAATACTCTATAATATGAGTGTATTCTACCACACAAAAGGAGTGGCTTCAACATGGCGGAAAAAAATTACACTATACCGATAAACGAGGAGTTCGACAAATACGACGGCTGCCCGCTCTGCCGGCTGCACAAGCGGTTCGAGCAGCACAGCCTCGAGTATGTCATGGGCGCCGCGATGATGGAGCCGGACGTGCGCATACAGACAAATCTCACCGGCTTCTGCCGCGATCACTTTGAAAAGATGCTCGCGATGGGCAACCGTCTGAGCCTCACGCTGATGCTCGAGAGCTATCTGAACGAGCTGGACACCAAGTTCAAAGTCGCGGCATCCAGCTCCAAGAAGAACTACACCCAGGCGGTCAAGGTGGTCGAGCGCGCAAACGACGGCTGCTTTGTCTGCGAGCGCGCCGCACTGACGCTAACCGCGCTCGCGCGAAACGTTGCCTATCTCTGGCAGACCGACGCGTCGTTTCGCGAGAAGTTCGCAAAGCAGGAGTTCTTCTGCCTGCGCCACGCGACGCTGCTGCTGCGCATAAGCGAGGACGAGCTCGGCGTGAAGAACGCGCCCTCCTTCGCGTCCGCCGTCGCCGAGGTCACCCGCAAGGGACTCGACCCCGCGCGGGACAAGGTCTCCCGCTTCTGCAAGAGCTTCGACTACCGCTACGCGACCGATCCGCTCGGCGACGCCGCTCAGGCTGCGGAGGACGCCATCGCGTGGATACTCGGCGACAAGATATGACGAAATATCCCGCATACTCCGACCTCGTAAAGCTGCGAGTCGAGGACATACGCGAGCCGGAAAACGAGCGCTTCACCGTCATCGACTTCGAGACGAACGGCAAGTGGAACGACGAGGTGGAGGTCATCGAATTCGCGGCGGTGAAGGTCGAATACGGCGAGCTCGGGACAAATCTCGCGTCGCTCTGCCGCGCAAGCGAACCGCTGAGCGGTTTTATCGTGAACCTAACCGGCATAAACGACGCGATGATCTACGACAAACCGCCGTTTGAGGAATTTCTCGAGGGTTTTCTTTCGTACATAGGGAACGACATCGTGGTCGCGCACAACGCGTCGTTCGACGTGGGCATCCTGCTCGGCTACTGCAAGCGTGCGGGGATCAAGTACCGTCCGCGCGTACTGGACACGGTCGCAAACTCGCGCCGGCTCTTCCCCGACTTCCCGAACCACAAACTGGGCACGCTCGGCGAGATAATGGACCTGTTCGACGGCGACGCACACCGCGCGCTTGCGGACAGTCTCGCCACCGCGCGGCTGCTGCTCAAGATGTTTGAGTATCGGAAAACGGGGACGTTTTAAGAGTAAACTTCATCACAAAAGGAGGGCAAATGCCCTCCTTTTTCCTACTTATCCCGCGGTTTCACGATAAGGCTCGCGATGAACGCGAACAGAACCGCCGCGCCGATGCCTCCCGCGGCTGCCGTCAGACCGCCGGTCATCACGCCGAGCCATCCCTGCTCGCTCACCGCCTTCTGCACGCCCTTCGCCACGACGTAGCCGAACCCGCTCAGCGGCGTCGTCGCGCCCGCGCCCGCGAACTCGACTATCGGCTCGTACAGCCCGACCGCCGCGAGGATGAATCCGACAACGACGTAGCCGGTGAGGATGCGCGCGGGGGTCAGCTTGGTCTTGTCTATCAGTATCTGTCCGACCGCGCATATCGCGCCGCCGACGACAAACGCCTTCAAATAGTCCAAAAACATATCCATTTCGTCACCTCTCCACGTCCGATTCGAGCACGACCGCGTGGCACACTCCGGGCACGCTCTCGCCCTGCATTGTCGATGTGGGGCTGAGCATCGCGCCGGTGCCCGCGAACACCACCCGTTTAAGGCTTCCGGCGCGCAGCTTGTCGAAGATGTGCGCGCACATCACGCTTGCCGAGCATCCGCAGCCCGAGCCGCCGGCGTGGACGTCCTGCGCCTTTCGGTCGAAGATGAGCAGTCCGCAGTCGCCCAGGTTTTCGGCGAAGTTCACGCCGTCCTTCTTGAACAGCTCGGTCAGCAGCTCAAGTCCGACCGCGCCGAGGTCTCCCGTCACGACAAGGTCGTAGTCGGCGGGGGTGGTCCCCGTGTCGGTGAACAGCGCGGTGAGCGTGTCGTGTGCCGACGGCGCCATCGCCGCGCCCATGTTGTTCTGGTCGATGACGCCGAGGTCGACGATGCGTCCCGGCGTCGCGTGGGTCACTCGTATCCCGCCGCCGCTGTCGCTTATCACGCACGCGCCCGCTCCGGTGACCGTCCACTGCGCGGTGGGAGCGCGCTGCGAGCCGTACTCCATCGGCGTGCGGTACTGGCGCTCGGAGGTCGCGAAGTGGCTGGAAGCTATCGCAGCCGCGCGCGACGCGTAGCCTCCGTCCACCGTCATCGACGCGAGCATCATGCTCTCCGCGAAGGTCGAGCACGCGCCGTACAGCCCCACCAGCGGCACTCCGCTCGACCGAAGCCCGAAGCTGGTGGCGATGCACTGGTTCAGCAGGTCGCCCGCGTATATCACCTCTATGTCGCCGGTGGCAAATCCCGACTTTGATGCCGCGCGCTCGAAAGCCTCCTGCTGCATGCGGCTCTCCGCCTTCTCGAACGACGCCTCGCCGAGGTACGAGTCGTCGTATATCTTGTCAAACTCCTTTGCGAGCGGACCCTCGCCCTCCTTCTTGCCGACTATCGAGGCGTATCCCGCCACCGACGGTCGGTTGTCAAAGCGCAGCGTCCGCGTTCCGATACGTTTTACAGCCATAGTCAAAAGCCTGCCTTATTTCGGTTTTCTGAGGATATTTTTCGCCGAAACAGCGGGTTTTAACGTGGAAAAATATGCAAAAAGACGCGCGAAACCGCGCGTCTTGAGTCAGTTCTGTATATCACTGTTTGCAGAAGAATTTCAGGATGCTGTCTATCCCCGCAACTGCGTTTTCGTCCTCTATCGCGGGTATTTTGTTGGTATTATGGCTGCACACCAACTCATGGATGTCATAGCAGTTCATCTGGTGCAAAAGCGTGCGCGCCGTGCCGCATGCCTTGTCCACACTGCCGTCGCCGCCTCCGACAAGCACGATCGCGCCCCTCTTCGGCTTCGCGATAGGCTCTTCCTTCCTGAAAAACCTGGCGCAGAAGTAGGTCTGAAGCCTGCTTGCGACATCCAGCAGTTTTCCGGTAAGCTCGGAGAAGTAGACCGGCGAGGCTATCACGATGTTGTCGCACTCCTGAATGTAGCCGTATATCTCCCGCATACCGTCGTCTATCGCGCAGCCGCTGTTCTCCCAGCAGTATCTGCAATCGACGCAGGGCGAGATGCCGCACCTGTACGCGTCCACGACCCTGTATTCTCCCGAAAGCCTTTCGGTCAGCTTTTTTATCAGGCTCACCGTATCCCCGTTCGGTCGCGGCGAGCCGTTCAGTATCAGCGTTTTCATTGCGGCAGTGCCCGACCCGCCGCTCACTTCACCGACTTTGCCGCGTCGAACGCCTGCTTCAGATCGGCGATGATGTCGTCCGCGTCCTCCAGTCCGACCGAGATGCGGATGGTGCCCGGCTTTATGCCGATCTTGGCAAGCTCGTCGTCGGGTACCTGCGAGTGGGTGGTCGCGGCGGGGCAGCTCACGATGGTGCGGCTGTCGCCCAGGTTGGTGATTATCTGCAAGAGCTTCAGGCTGTCGCAGAACTTGGCTGCGCGGTCGCGGCTGCCGTCGATGTCAAAGCAGAACATCGAGCTCTGACCCTTGGGCAGATACTTCTTCACGAGCGGATAGTATTTCGAGCTTTCGAGACCCGGATAGCTGACCGACGTGACCATCGGGTGCGACTCGAGGAACTTCGCGACCTTGAGTCCGTTCTCGCTGTGGCGCTGCATGCGAAGCGACAGCGTCTCCATGCCGAGCATCGTCACCCACGAGTTGAACGGCGAGGGACACGCTCCGATGTCGCGCAGGATGTGGGTGCGCAGCTTGGTGATAAACGCCGCGCGACCGAACGCCTCGGCGTACACAACGCCGTGGTAGCTCTCGTCGGGGGTGTTGTACTGCGGGAAGCGCGGGTTGCCCTTCCACTCGAAGTTTCCGCTGTCCACGACTATGCCGCCCATCACCGTGCCGGTGCCGGACAGATACTTGGTCGACGAGTAGACGACAATGTCCGCGCCGTGCTCTATCGGTCGGAGCAGCGCGGGGGTGGCGACGGTGTTGTCGCAGATGAGCGGAACGCCCGCCTCATGCGCGACGGCGGCTATCGCCTCGATGTCTATGACGTCGCCGAGCGGGTTTCCCATCGTCTCGACGAACACCGCGCGGGTCTTGTCGTTTATCGCGTTTTTGATGTTCTGCGGGTCGTGCGCGTCGACGTGGTGAAACTTTATGCCCATCTGACCGAAGGTCTTCTTCATCAGGTTCACCGCGCCGCCGTATATCGCGCTCGCGCTGACTATCTCGTCGCCGCACTGCGCGAGGTTTAGGAACATCATTGTCATCGCCGCGTGACCGCTCGCCGCCGCAAGCGCGCCCACGCCGCCGTCGAGGGCAGCCGCGCGCTCCTCGAGCACGGTGTTCGTCGGGTTCTGAAGGCGGGTGTAGATGTTGCCGCCCTCCTCCAGCGCAAACATCGCGCGGGCGCGCTCGGTCGTGCCGAACGAATACGCCGAGGTCATGTAGATGGGCGTGGTCTGCGCGCCGGTGGCGTCCGGCTTGTATCCCGCGTGCACCGCGAGCGTGTCGAATTTGTAGTCCATTCCATCAGATCCTTTCCTGTTTACCGGAAGTCCGGGTGTATATCTTCGGCGTTTGCCGAGACTGTGCGGAAGTCCTCCCCCTCCACCGCCACTTCGAGGCCGCGAAGGGCGTATCCGTTGTGGTAGAGCGTGTGGACAAGACACTTCAGCGCCATGTCGATAGGATACGCGTCGGATATATTTTCCACCAATTCGGCGGAAAAGTCAATATAGTAATTGTCCTGCGACGGCACTTCGCGCAGCACCCGAGTGCCATCCGGCAGCGGCGAGAAGAATCCCGAGCCGTCCGGACCGTTTATCAGGCAGTCGATGAGCATTTCGTCCGAGCCGCGCATTCCGTCGGTCGGAAGCACCGTCTTTGCCGGTTCGACGTGCTCTCCGTCGTTGGAGGGCAGCCACACCTCGAACACCGCGTAGCTGTATGGGTCGTCCGCGCCCCCGCACTCGTAGAGCGGCGCGCCGAGGTAGAGCGGTTCGCCTTCGACAAGAAAGCGCACCGCCTCCGCCGACGAACTGGCGATTATCGAGTTCGCTATCGAGATGAGCGCGTTCAGCTCGTCGTCCACCCTGCCGTCGGCAAGCTCGCGGAACTCCGCCGAGAAGTTGAGCGAGCAGATTTCACCGTCGCGCACCGCGTCGAGCAGCTCAAGCCCGCTCGGAAGCAGCTTTCGGTAGTCCGACTGCGATGAGCCTTTTATCAGTTCGTCTATGACATATCGCTCTATCGGCTCGCCCTCGCGCATTGTCACGCCGCGGCTCTCGGTGTACAGCCGTCCGCTCTCCGACGAGCAGAAGTAGAGCGTTATCTCGCGCTCGAGCGACCGTCCGTCTATCTCCTCATAGACTATTCCGGACGCGCTCAGCACATCCTTGCTTCCCTGCGGATGCGGTCTGCCGTCGACCAGTATCTCCACCCCGCTAATGCCGTCTATCGAGCAGAGGGTCAGCGCGGTGCAGCTCTCCGCCTCCGCGAGCGCGACACCCTTCATGTCGAGATACTTCTCGCTCAGACGCACGGTCACGACGCCGTCCGACTCCTCCACCGCAATGACCTCCACGCCGTCTGCAAACGGCGAGCGCAGGTCGTCCGAGTTCTGCGGCGGATGGACAAGCGCGCGCATAGCAGCCTTGGCGGGGGTCTCGCGCTGCTTTACCTCCACCTCCACGCTGCCGACCGGCTGCGACGCGTCGAGCGGCTTCATCAGGTAGACTGTCACCTTCTCGCCCGAGCCGCCGATGCAGCCGCCGAGCGCGAGCAGCAGGGCTGTCAGGAGAAGCAGGGACACAAATCGTCTCATTCGTCCGCCCCCTCTCTCGCGACCGGAAATACGACGGTTATGCGAGTGCCCTCGCCCGCCTCGCTCTCCGCCGATATGCTGCCGCCATACTGCCGCACGGCGTTCGCGACGATGGCAAGTCCCAGTCCGCTGCCGCCGGCGGCGCGGCTGCGCGCCTTGTCCACGCGGTAGAAGCGGTCGAATATCCGCTCTATATCCGCCGAGGGTATGCCGATGCCGGTGTCCGACACTATCAGCCGCACCTCCTCCCCCTTGCGAAAGAGGAAGACGTGCACCTCGCCGTGCGGGCGGTTGTATTTTATAGCGTTCTCGACCAGGTTGAAAACTATCTGATAGGCGTAGTCGTCGCTCGCGAGGATGACGCACTCGCCCTCGAGGTCGAGTTTCAGTCGGATGTCGTTCTGCTGCGCGAGCGGCTCGAGCATCCGCGCGGCACGGCGCACCACCGCCTCGAAGTCGACCGGTTCGGGCGCGGCGGCAGCCCCCGAGTCGAGCCGCGTGATGTTAAGCATGCTCTGCGCTATGCGGCTGAGGCGGTCGGTCTCCTCCGCGATGTCCAGCGCAAACTCGCGCATGGTGTCCGGCGGCATGTTGTCGCTCTGCACCATGCTGTCCGCCAGCAGCTTTATCGACGCGAGCGGGGTCTTCAGCTCGTGCGACGCGTCGGAGACAAAGCGCTTGCGCATCTCCTCCACCGCCTCGAACCGCTCGCTGAGCGCGTTCAGCTCCTCGGCGAGGTCGGAATATTCGTCGTTTCCGCGCACCTCCGCTCGGTGCGAGTAGTCGCCGTCGCGCACGCGGCGCATCGACTTAAGCAGCGCGGATATCCTGCGTGAGAACACCCGCGAAAGCAGCAGCGACACGACTATCGCCACCGCCATTATTATCACCGAAAGCCCGCGCAGGTTCGAGCTTATGTCGTCGAGCAGCTCGGCACGCGCGCTGTCGGTGTCGTATACGCACACAGCGCCGGCGGGTATTCCCCCGATGACGATGGGAGCCGACGCGACGCTGAGCACCGCGCCCTCGTCCACCCTCGCGCGGAAGTAGTCGTTGCCCGCAACGGCGGCGCGCGCCTCGTTGAGAAGCAGCGTGCTTCCCTTTACGCTCGTGTCGCGCGAGCTGTCGTACAGCGCGGAAAGCGAGCCGTTCACCACCAGTATCCGTGTCTCGGACGCGCCGAGCAGCCCGATGACGTGCTCCACGCCCTCCGGCGTAAGCTCGTCCAGTCCCGCGAGCGTGTCCGCATACAGCTCGGCGCGCGTTGAGAGCGAGTCCTGTTTCGACTGAAACATGAAGTCCTCGCTCACCGCCACCGGATATATGTTGAGCAGCACGATAACGGCGAGCATGACCGCGATGTAGGTCACCGCCATCTTCAGCTGCACGCCCATTCTCGGCTTGTATTCCCGCACCGTCCTCGGTCGGATCTCTATCATCCGGCGAAGGCGGCGGGTCACATCAGGGCTTGAAATAGTAGCCCACCCCCCACTTTCGCAGGATATGCTCCGGATTTGCCGGGTCGACCTCCAGCTTCATGCGAAGCCTGCGGATGTGCACGTCCACCGTGCGTATGTCGCCGGGGTACTCGTAGCCCCAGACCACATTCAGCAGATTTTCGCGGCTGTACACCCGCCCCGGGTTCTTCATCATCAGCTCTATCAGGTCATATTCTTTGACGGTCAGCGGCACCTCGCTGCCCTCCACAAACGCGTTTCGCGTGTTCGGGTCTAGCTCGATGCGTCCGAACGCCACGCGCGGCGCCATGCCGTCCTCCGAGCCGCTGTCTGTCGGCTGCGCGGCGGTGCGGCGTAGTATCGCGCGGATGCGAACGCGCACCTCGGCGATGTTGAACGGCTTTACGACATAGTCGTCCGCGCCGTATTCAAAGCCGAGTATCTTGTCGTTGTCCTCGCCCTTGGCGGTGAGCATGATTATCGGCACCTTCGATATTTCGCGGATGCGGCGGCACGCCTCCAATCCGTCCATTATCGGCATCATAAGATCGAGCAGCACCAGGTCGATGCCGCCCTCGCGCACTGTCTCCACCGCCGACGCGCCGTCGTACGCGCAGCTCACGTCGTAGCCGTCGTTTTCGAGATTGAATTTCAGTCCCTTGACCAGCTTCTCCTCGTCGTCGACAACAAGTATCCTCATCTGTCCGCCTCCTTTGCCGTTATGTAGTCCGAAATGTTCGAGTATATTCCTTCGCCTATGCCCTTCACCTGCATGATGTCCGCCGGCGAGCCGAACGCTCCGTTTGTCTCGCGGTACTCGACTATCCGCTCGGCGAGGCTGCGTCCTATGCCGGGCAGGGTCACAAGCTCCTCGACCGTCGCGCTGTTTATGTCCACCAGCTCGCTTTCCGACGGCTTCGCGCTCTCGACGACAGCCGGTGCGCGCTCGGTGAGTATCTCATACTCTCCGCGCGGCACGAGGTTGGTGACAAACACCGCGGCGCAGGCTATAAGAAAGAGCGCGCATACGGCGACTGTCGGGATGAGTTCACGTTTCCGCAAAAGTGCGCGCCCTCCTTTTGAAAAATTTATCGAAATTTTAGTTATTCGGTGCTGTCTTTTCGCCGCGATCTATGTTATACTTAAATTAATAATGCGGCACAGACCGCCGTCGACGTATGTACAGAACCATTATACACTGTTTTGGGAGTTTCGACAATGCAAAAGAAAAATTTCCTTGCGTTTTTCCTCACGCTGTTTCTGATAACCACCGTCCTCGCCCCCGCCGCGCTCGCGTATGAGCCCGCGCCGGAGGTGGTCGCCCAGCGCGTTTTCATGGGCGAACCGGCAAGCGGCGAGATAATATATGAGAAGAACCCCGACGAACAGGCGACACCCGCGTCGCTTACAAAGGTGATGACCGCGCTCATCGTGCTCGAGGAGGCGGACATGGACGACATCGCCGTCGTAAACCAATCGGCGCTCGACGGACTGCACCCCGAAAGCTCGATAGCCGACCTGAAAGTTGGCGAGGAGATGTCGGTCGAAAACCTGCTCAAGTGCGTGCTCATCGCGTCCGCAAACGACGCCTGCAACGTGCTTGCCGAGCATCTCTACGGCAGCGTCGAGGGGTTCGTCGACCGCATGAACGAGCGCGCATCGGAGCTCGGCTGCGAAAACACCCACTTTGTCAACACGCACGGACTTACCGAGGACGGCCACCACTCGACCGCGCGCGACATGTACAAGATAACGCTCGAGGCGCTCACCCACCCCGAGTTTCTCGAGATATGCAACACCGCGCGGGTGGAGATACCCGCCACCAACAAGAACGACGCGAAGGTGTTCCTCAGCACAAACTATCTCATCTCCGCGCTGAAAAATCCCGACTATGTCTACTACTACGCCAAGGGCATAAAGACGGGACACACCTCCGCCGCCGGCTACTGCCTCATCTCCTCCGCCGAGAAGGACGACGTCTACTACCTGCTCGTCGTGATGGGAAGCGAGCGCAACGAGGAGACCGGGCGCATCGGCTCGTTCGACGACTCGAAGGCGCTCTATGAGTGGGCGTTCGCAAACTACAAATATCAGACTCTGCTTCAGAAGAACACGCCGGTAAGCGAGCTTCCGGTGTCGCTCTCGAGCGAGGTGGACTATGTCACCCTCGTGCCCGACCGCGCGATAGACGCTCTCCTGCCGAACGACTTCAAGCCGGAGGAAGTGAAGCTGGACGTGACCCTCGACTCGCCGGACTGCGTACAGGCGCCCGTGACGCGCGGGCAGAAGCTGGGAAGCGCCGAGGTCACCTGGCGGGGACGGAGCTACGGCACGGTCGAGCTTGTGGCGCTCGGCGAGGCGAAGCTCGACAAGACGCTCGAGATGCAGAAGAACGTCGGCGACTTCTTCTCGCAGAAGTGGGTCATATGGATACTCGTCGGCATCGGCGCGGTGATACTGCTCTACATAATCTTTGTGATAGCGCTCAACGTCAAGCGCCGCCGCAGACGGATGCGCTCGTCGAACTACCGCGGTTCGCGCCGCCGCCGCTCGTCGAATCACCGCCCCGGGAGATAAGGCATGGAGAAACTGAATGAAGTTACGCGCGGGCTGATGGTCGAGCGCTTCGGCGGCGACTCGGTCATATCGCTCGCCACCGTCGACGGTGGAAAGCCGGTCGTGCGCTCGGTGAATGGTCACTACTCGGACGGCTCGTTCTATGTCATAACCCACGCATTGTCGAACAAGATGCGCCAGATAGCGGTCTGCCCCTCGGTCGCGATATGCGGCGACTGGTTCACCGCGGTCGGCGAAGGCGAGAATATCGGCTCGGTCGGCGCGCCGGAAAACGCTGCCATGCTTGCCGAGCTGCGCGCCGCGTTTTCCGAGTGGATCGACAACGGGCACACCGACTTCTCCGACCCGAACACCTGCATCCTGCGCGTGCGGCTGAGCTCGGGGACGCTGTTTTCGCACGGCACGCGGTACGACATAGATTTTTCCGCGTAAAAAACGTGGTAAAACAAAAACGAGGGGAAAACTCCCCTCGTTTTTATCACTCGAGATCAGTTGCGCTGGCTGTGTATCGGCGCGGGGATGCGTCCTCCCCTCGCGATGAACGCCTCCGACGAGCCGTCGTGGACCGGCATTATCGGCGCGGAGCCGAACAGCCCTCCGTAGCTCACCTCGTCGCCGACCGTCTTGCCCGCGGCGGGTATGATTCGCACCGCCGTCGTCTTGTTGTTCACCACGCCGATGGATATTTCGTCGGCGATTATCGCGGATATGGTCGACGCGGGCGTGTCGCCGGGTACGGCTATCATGTCGAGACCGACCGAACAGACGGCGGTCATCGCCTCCAGCTTGTCGAGCGTCAGCGCGCCGGTGCGGGCGGCGGCTATCATGCCCGAGTCCTCGCTCACCGGAATGAACGCGCCGCTGAGTCCTCCGACGTGGCTGGACGCCATCACGCCGCCCTTCTTGACCGCGTCGTTCAGCAGCGCAAGGGCGGCGGTCGTGCCGTGCGTGCCGACCGTGCCAAGCCCCATCGCCTCGAGCACGTCGGCTACGCTGTCCCCGACAGCCGGCGTCGGCGCGAGCGACAGGTCGACGATGCCGAACTCCGCGCCGAGGCGTTTGCAGCTCTCCGCCGCGACGAGCTGTCCCATGCGGGTTATCTTGAAGGCGGTGCGTTTTATCGTCTCGGCAAGCTCGGTAAAGCTGCACGCGCCCGCGCGTTTGACGGCGGCGAGCACCACTCCCGGTCCGCTCACGCCGACGTTTATCGCGCACTCTGCCTCGCCCACGCCGTGGAACGCTCCCGCCATGAACGGATTGTCCTCCGGCGCGTTCGCGAACACGACCAGCTTCGAGCAGCCGACGCTCTCGCGGTCTGCGGTAAGTTCCGCGCACTTCTTCACTATCTCGCCGCACATCTTCACCGCGTCCATGTTTATCCCCGCGCGGGTGGTGGCGACGTTTATCGACGAGCAGACGCGGTCGGTGTTCGCCATCGCCGAGGGTATCGACGAAAGCAGCTTGCGGTCGCCCGAAGTGAATCCCTTGTGCACCAGCGCCGAGTAGCCGCCGACGTAGTTGATGCCCACCTCGCGCGCCGCGCGTTCGAGGGCGTGCGCCAGCGGCTCGACGTCCTCGGCGGTTATCGCGTCGCAGAGAAGGGAGACCGGCGTGACCGACACGCGCTTGTTCACTATCGGTATGCCGTACTCGCGCTCTATCTCCTCGCCGACCGCGACCAGCTTCTCCGCGCGGGTGCATATCTTGTCGTATATCTTTCCCGCGACGCGGTCGATGTCCTCCCCCGAGCAGTCGCGAAGGGATATGCCCATCGTCACGGTGCGTATGTCGAGGTGTTCCTCCTCGATCATCTTTATCGTTTCGAGTATGTCGAATGTATTAAGCATTGTCGTCCCTCATATCGTGTGCATCGAGGTGAAGATGTCCTCGTGCATGGCGTGAATTTTTACGCCGAGGCTGTCCCCGAGCGCGTCCAACTGCTTTGAAAGCTCGCCGAACTGCACGCTCGCGTCGGATATGTCGACGAGCATGACCATCGCGAACATCTCCTGAAGGATGCTCTGCGATATGTCCATGACGTTTACCTTGTTCTTTGAAAGCAGGTCGGTCACCTTCGCGATTATACCGACCGTGTCCTTGCCTACCACCGTGATAACTGCGCGCATATGCGTTTCTCCTTTGTCCTTTATAGGATGCAACTATGATACCACACATTTTCGCGCGGCGCAACGCATACATTCAAAATGGCCCCGAAAACTTGAAAGCTGTCGGAATTTGTGATATGCTGTCGATAGGGCGTATTCCAAAGAAACAACGGAGAACCTGAAAATGAAACGATTTTTACGATTTGCCGTCCCGCTCGCCATCGCTCTGCTCGTCGCCATCCCATTTCTATTCCTGAGCGGCGAGAGCGGTGAGGGCGGCGCGATAAAACTTACACCAAGCGGCACTCAGCCGTTCGAGCCGTCCTCCGCGCCGGTCATAGCCGCGTCCGCCGAACCTTCGGCAGAGCCGCGCACCGCGCGCGACGACCTTCGAGGAGTGTGGGTGTCCACGCTGATAAACCTCGACTATCCGTCTAAAGCCGGACTCAGCGACGGCGAGCTTAGAGCCGAGGCGGACGAGATACTCGATACCTGCGCGGCGCTCGGCTTCAACGCCGTGTTCTTCCAGGTGCGGCCGAGCGGCGACGCGCTCTACTTCTCACGCATCTTCCCCGCGTCCGAGTTTGTGAGCGGCAGACAGGGCGAGGCGTGCGGCTTCGACCTGCTTGAGTACTGGGTCGAAGGCGCTCACGCGCGCGGGATGGAGCTTCACGCGTGGATAAACCCCTACCGCGTCGCGCGCCAGAACCACGATTTGAACTCGCTCTCGGCGGACAACCCCGCGCGGAAACATCCCGACTGGGTGGTAAAGCACACCGACGGTCATATGTACCTGAACCCGGGCATACCCGAGGCGCGGGCGCTGGTGGTCGACGGCGTGCGCGAGATATGCGAAAACTACGATGTGGACGGCATCCACTTCGACGACTACTTCTACCCCGACGGCGGGCTTGACGACGCGGATACATACGAAAAAAGCGACTCTAAGCTGTCGCTCGAGGACTGGCGGCGGGAGAACATCACGACCCTCATCCGCGAGGTGCGCGAGGTGACAAAGCAGAACAACAAGATATTCGGCGTCGCGCCGTTCGGCATATGGGCAAACTCGTCGTCCATGCCCGACGGCAGCGACACGCGCGGAAACGAGAGCTACCTCTACCACTTCGCCGACACCAAGCTGTGGGTGACCGAGGAGCTTCTCGACTACATCTGCCCGCAGATATACTGGGAGATAGGCTTCGGCGTCGCCGACTACAAGACGCTCGTTGAGTGGTGGGCGGACGTGGTGGACGGCACGGCGGTCAAGCTGTACGTCGGGCACGCGTCCTACCGCTCGGGAAACGAGAACGAGTCGAGCGCGTGGCACGGCACATCGGAGATCCGCCGACAGCTCGAGCTTAACGACGCGACCGCAAACGTCAGCGGCTCGATACACTTCCGCTACAAATTCTTCGTCGACTACGCGCCGCTGGGCACGTTTATCGCAAGCTGGAACGCCGCCGAGGAGCTGCCCGACGGCTACCCCCTGCTCGGCGAGATAGAGTGGGACGGAGGCATATCGGTCGGGCGACCCGCAAACGACCTCACCACCGGCTTTTCCTCCTACTATGTGCTCGGTCGGTGCGACCCGTCCCTGCCGCTCTATCTCAACGACGAAGTTGTCGAAAATGTGACGACAAGCGGCTATTTCGGCGTGATGTGCGCACTCTCAAGCGGTGAAAACCTGTTGCGATTCACCCAGGGCGACCGCGAGTGCGTCCGCGTGATAAACCGCGGCAGTTCGAGCGCCGAGCCGACTCCGCTCGAGCGCGCGGCAATTGTCGCGGACAGCGCCTACCCATCGGAGGCGGACATCTACGTCGCGCCGGGCGAGAAGATAACCTTCCGCTGCACCGCGCCCATCGGGGCAAAGCTCACCGTCACCATCGCGGGCGAGACCTTCAAGCTCACCCCCGCCGCCGACAAGTCGCCGCGCGACGACGGCAAGGTCTACGGCACCAACTACTCGTACACCTACACTGTCTCGAAGGACTACTCGGCGGGCGAGCTTCACAGCGTCGGCACGCCTGTCTACTCGATGACTTACGGCGGCAAGACTTCCAGCGTCACCGCGAACGGCTCGCTCAAGTGCATCGGCGAGGGTGCGCCGTTCTACGCCAAGGTCAGCGCCGACGCCGCGTTCATCTACCCCAAATCGACCACCTCCGGCGGCTCGAAGGGTGAGCTGCCCACCGGCGCGGTCGACTACATAACCGCCATCACCACCAACGGACGGTGGGTGCGGCTGCGCAGCGGATGGTGGGTCGAGCGCGAATATGTCGACCGCGTCCACAGCACGCAGCAGCTGAAAAGCGGTCTGAGCGCCGCGAAATACGAGTTCGGCGACGGCTGGGACTATCTGCACTTCAGCGTGAAAAACGCCGCCATCCCGACGGTCGACTACACATCGGAAAGCATCACCGTGCGCATCGGATACAGCGACACCGCGCCGGCGCTCGCGCTTCCGGACGGCTCGCTCTTTACCTCCTGCGTACAGTTCTGCGAGGACGGCGCGGCGTACTACCGCCTGACCCTGCGCAACGCGAGCCTGCTTGACGGCTACATCTTCGAGTACGACGAGGACGCGGGCATTTTGAGCCTCGTGCTCAAGCGCCGTCCCACCCTCGCCGACGGTGACAAGCCGCTCGACGGGCTTGTCATACTGCTCGACCCCGGTCACGGCGGCAGCGAGCTTGGCGCGCTCGGACCGCTCGGCACCGACCTCAGCGAGCGTCAGATAGCGCTCTGCATCGCCGAGAAGGTCGGCTATGAGCTTGAGCTGCTCGGCGCGGAAGTGGTCTTCACCCGCACCGACGACTCGACGGTCGAGCTTACCGACCGTCTCGTTCAGGCGCGCGCGCTCCGACCCGACCTGCTGCTGTCGATCCACCTGAACGCGATGGAGGTCAACGTCGACGCGACGAACATCCACGGCGTGTCCACCTGGTACCGCGAGGACATTTCAGGCGACTACTCGGCGACGCTCGCGCACTATGTCGCCGACGCCGTAGGGCTTTACGACCGCGGCGCGAACCAGTCGAACCTCTACATCTGCCGCGGCACCTTCTGCCCCTCCACCATCGTCGAGTGCGGCTTCATCTGCTGCCCCGACGAGTTTGAGTGGCTGACAAACGACCTGAAACAAGCTCAGTTCGCGCGCGCGGTCGCCGCAGGTGTGTGCGAGTACTTCAAATAACATCCGGACGCAAAAGAGGAGGCTTTCGCCTCCTCTTTTTGCTGTTTGCTCACTTTTCGGCGTGCCAGCGACCGTCCTCGAAGTATCGCCGACCGCCGTCATCCGTCTTCTGGATGTGTCGGTTGTCCATCGGAGCGTCCCGCTCTATCACCCGCGTCGGCGCGCAGACGGCTACCGAGTTTTCGGGCATATCCGCGTACACCACCGCGCCCGCGCCTATCCTGCACCCGTCGCCGACGGTTATGCCGCCGATGACCTTCGCGCCCGCGCCGATATACACCCTGTCGCCGAGCGTCGGCGCGCCGGGGTTCTTCGCGTCGGCGAGGTTGTTCGAGCCGATGGTCACCTGCTGGAAAATCACCGCGTCCCGCCCTATCTTCGCGTCGTTTGAGATGAACACGCCGACCGGTCCGTGCGGGAAACACGGCTCGCCCGCAAATTCGGCAAGCGGTCCGATGAACGACCCGCGCTTGTCAAAATAGTGCATATACGCGCGGCATATCATCTTGTTGCAGTCCACTTTGTCGCCTTTTACGCACTTCTCGCGCATCTTTTCACGAAGCCGCCATATCGAGCGGCAGCGCAGCATATACCACGCGTGCGCGGCGGGGGTGAGAAGTTTGCCCATCAGTCCCATTTCGCGTCCTCCAGTCGCTCGATGGCGTCCGCGACCGCGCCGTCCTTGCAGTCGCACACCACCTCGAACCCGAGCGCGAGTATCTCCGGATAGGCGCTCGACGGCACGAAGGTGCGGTCCGCCTCCTTCAGCATCGCGAGGTCGTTCGGCGCGTCGCCGGCACAGACCAGCTTCCGACCGAGCATGTTCGCAAGCTCGCGCGCGCTCTTTCCCTTGTCGATGCCCTCCGGCTGTATCTCGAGCATGAACGGCAGCGAGGTCACGCCGTTCAGCCCGAAGGCCTTCGCCTCCTCCGCGATTGCGGGGATGTCCTCCGGCGCGGCGGTGAACACGGCTTTCAGCCAGGTGTCCGGTATCTCGGCGAGCGGCACCTGTCGGCTGACGTGTTCCACCCACTCGAAATGGTGGCGGGTGTAGTCGTTGACGTTTATCGCGAGCGAGTCGTCGGGCAGGTATATCTCAAGCCCGACTTCCACCTCGAATATCGCTCTTTCGGCATATTTGTTGTACATTCTGAGCACTTTGTCGCGCTGTTCCGCCGACATCTGATGTATCGCGAGGGTCTCATCTTTCGCGAAGTCGTAGATGAGCGCGCCGTTGGACAGCACGCAGGGCGCGTTCAGCTCGACCTTGCCGAGCTGCGGCGCGAACGTCGACTTCGCGCGACCGGTCGCCACGCCGAAAAGTCCCCCGTTCTGCTTGAAATACTCGATAGCGTCGAGATTTCGCTTCGGGATGTTCACTCCGTCGGTCAGCGTCAGGTCAAAGTCGGTCAGGAACAATATATCGGAAAAATCGGGCATAATGTGCCTCCGTATGCGTCATTTTCCTATATCTTACCACAAAAGATGTGGCGACGCAAGGGTGACACGGTGCATCTACGACAGCTTTCCTTCCGCCATCTCTAACCTGCCGTCGTAGCGCGAAGCAAAGGCGGGATTTGGCTTGTGGCAGACGTGCAGTATCGTCGCGGGTTCGTCGAGAAGCGCCGCCTCAACAAGCTCGGAGTTCACGCTGTCCAGTGCCGAAGTCACCTCGTCGAGCAGATAGACCGACGGCTTTCCGACCATCGCGCGAGCTATCGCGACCCGCTGACGCTCACCGCCGGACAGCGTCTCCACTATCTCCGGCGTGAGTTCACGGTCGCCGCAGCGCTCGAGCAGATAGCCGAGTCCCAGATTCTCGACAGCTGCGCGGTAGACATCCTCGGGAATGTCGCGACCGAGGCATACGTTCTCGCGCAGGCTCGCGTGGAACAGATACGGCTCCTGGAACACCGGGCAGATCGCACCGTAGTAGGACGAGTAGGGTATGCCGCGTATCTCGTGCTCACCGAAGCGTATCGCCCCGCCGTAACCGATGTCGCCTATCTGTGCGATAAGCCGCAGCAGGGTGGACTTGCCGCTTCCGCTCTCGCCGGTTATCAGATACTTTCTGCCCGCTTCAAACTGCGCGGACACACCTTTCAGTATCTCCAAGTCGCCGACGCGGTAGGTGAGGTCGCACACAGACAGTCCGTCGCTCACGTCGAAGCTGTCGGTGCGCGTCGACTCGTCAGACAGTGCCGTCGTCATTGTCTCATACTGCTCAAGCAGCGGCAGCACCTCGTTTCGCGCGTGACGCAGAAAGGCGAGCACTTCTATCGGCGCGCTCATTATATCCGCGAGCTGTATCGCCGCGACGAGGCTTCCGACGTCGATCTTTCCTCTCGATATGAGGACTATGCCGACTATCAGGATGAGCGCGGTCTTTGCGACCTGCAAGAAGGTGGTTATCCCCTGGACGATGAGCTGTCGCTTGAGCAGCGCGCCCTCGCTCTTTGTTATGTCGTCGTTTGCGGAGTCGGCGGACTCGGTCACATAGCGCCCACAGCGGTACGCCTTGACTATGTGCAGTCCGTTAAGTATTGAATTCAGCGTGGTGTTGTACCGTGCGAGCTTTGACGAGTACTCCTTTCGAGCGATGCCGCCCTGCTTGCGAAACGCGTTCGGCAGCAGCACTATCAGCACGCTTATCGCGATGATGACGAGCGCGAGCAGCCAGTGGATGAACACGAGCGATACCGCCGACATGAGGATTATCGCGACGCACTTGATTATGTCTATCGTGCCGAGGAAGTACTGCTCCGCCACGCTCGGAATGTCGTTGTTCACAAAGGACACAAAGCCGGATATGTCCTCGGCTTTAGCTGCGTCGTTCTGTGAAAACGCGCGGAATACCGTCTTTCGCATACCGCCCTTCTGACGCACCTTGAGCGAGCCGCCGGCGTAATCGACAAGCTCGCAAAGTCCTATCTGCGCGACACTGACCGCCAGGAACAGGCAGAGCAGCATGGCGCTGCTCGCAAGATTCGACACGACCGACGTTATCAGCTTGCCGGAGATGGTCGGCAGTATGACACTCACTGCCGAGAATACCACCCCGACGGTAAGCGCAAAAAGGAAGAAACCCCTGTTCCTTCCCAAAAGCGCAAAAAATTTTTTCATTTGAAACGCATCCTCCCAAATCAAACAGCAGACCTATTCGATTCGTCGAGGCTCCGTTTCACAGATTTCGGAGCCTCAGACTCTGCGCTCCGAAACGTTGTAGAACACTCTGAATGTGAAGTAATATCGCATATATTGTCCTCCGTATGCGTCATTTTCCTATATCTTACCACAAAAAAAGAAGCGGTGCAAGACCGCTTCTTTCATGTCACCTATCAGTGATGGAACAGGCGCATTCCGGTGAATCCGAGCACCATATCGTACTTATCGCAGCAGTCGATGACCGCGTCGTCGCGTATCGACCCGCCCGGCTCGAGGACATAGCGGACGCCGCTGCGGTGCGCGCGCTCGATGTTGTCGCTGAACGGGAAGAACGCGTCCGAGCCGAGGCTCACGCCGTCTATCTTCTTCAGGAATTCGCGCTTCTCGGCAACGGTGAACGGCTCCGGCTTCTCGTCGAAGTAGTCCTTCCACAGATCGGTGGAGAGCATCTCCTCCCAGTCGCCGTCACAGAGGTAGACATCTATCGCGTTGTCCCGCTCGGCGCGCGCAAGCCCCTTCTTGAAGGGCAGATTCAGCACCTTGTCAGACGAGCGCAGGAAGAAGGTGTCCGCCTTCTGACCCGCCAGGCGCACGCAGTGGATGCGCGACTGCTGTCCCGCTCCGATGCCCACCGCCATGCCGCCGCAGGTGTAGCAGACCGAGTTGGACTGGGTATATTTCAGCGTAATCATCGCGATAAGCAGGTCCCTTTTCGCGGATTCGGGAATATCTTTGCGCTTTGAGACTATGTTGTCGAACGCCGCGTCGGTCAGCTTGTAGTTGTTGTGACCCTGCTCAAAGGTCACACCGAACACGTCCTTGTACTCCTGGTCGGCAGGGCGGTAGTCCGAATCTATTTCGATAACATTGTAGTTGCCGCCCCGCTTGTTTTTGAGTATTTCGAGCGCTTCCGGAGTATATCCGGGGGCGATAACGCCGTCGCTGACCTCCACCGCTATCAGATGCGCGGTCTCGGCGTCGCAGACGTCGCTGAGGCTGACGAAGTCGCCGTAGCTGGACATGCGGTCGGCGCCGCGCGCGCGGGCGTATGCGCAGGCGAGCGGGCTGAGCTCCGCCGACTTCTTGACGCGCATGACCTTGCGCTCGAGCGGGCTGAGTTCCAGTCCTATCGCGGCGCCGGCGGGGCTGACGTGCTTGAAGCTGGTGGCGGCGGGCATTCCGGTCGCCTCCTTCAGCTCGCTGACAAGCTGCCAGCCGTTGAGCGCGTCCAGGAAATTTATGTAGCCCGGGCGTCCCGAGTGCACCTTTATCGGAAGGTCCTGACCCTCGCGCATGAATATCTTCGAGGGTTTCTGCGACGGATTACAGCCGTATTTCAGTTCGATTTCCTTCATTTTCTTCCTCTCCTCTCACTTTTTATGGCGATTGATTATCACGGTCTCGACCTTGCCGGTCGCGCGGTCGATGTGCTTCGCGAGCAGGCTGACGCGGTTGTCGGCGTTGAGCATCGCCCAGAACTTCTCGGCGTTCTCGCGTGCCGACTCGCCGAGCGACACCTCGTACGGCGCGCCGCTGAAGGAGGGCAGCGGGCTGCCGTCGCCGTCGTAGGTGTGGATGCAGTGACCCACGCCGTTCTTCGGCTGCTTGTATGTGAAAAATGCCTTCTCCTCGACATTTTCGTCGTTACCAATCGTCTTGAGTATCGAAAGCGCGTAGCTGCCGTCGGCGTTCGTCATGCCGGAGATGCGCGGCGTGCAGTTGGGAGCGTCCGGCTCGTAGCAGCGGGTGAGCAGCGCAGTCTCGAAGCTGCCGCCGACCTTCAGCGCGTCGGCGACGGTGTCGGTCTGGTCGCCGTTGGTGACGACATGCGTCGAGCCGACGGTGCGGGTGACGTAGTAGATGACAAGCGACGGGTCGGTCATCTTGGACGGGTCGAACGCCTCGGTCTTGACCCCGTCGGGAGTCTCGACAAACACGCGATTGCGGCTGTTCTCGCTGCGTCCCATTATCCAATAGAGCTGGACGAGCGACTTTCCAGACGGCGTCGCGCCGAGCACGATGCCGCGTCCCGGGTACGAGTTTTCGGACAGATACTTCTCATTTTTCTGCATGGTGAAACTCTCCTTTCGCCCTAAAAACATAAAAATCCGCCCGGATAGAAGCGAATTCCACCCAGACGGTCGGCTAATCAGAACGCACGCTCCATGTGGTTATCTCCACTTCCGTCAGTCACGCACGCCGTTATTCTGTTGTGTTCAGTTTATCATACTTTCGGGGCGCGGTCAAGCGGTGAAAAAGCACAAAAAGTTACGCGCCGCGGCGGTATTCGAGCGGGCTTTTGCCGTAGTAGTGGTGAAACACCTCGATGAAATAGCTGGTGGTGGAGAACCCGATCTCGCTCGCTATATCGGACACGCTGGTGTCGGTGCCGCTAAGCAGTTCGGCAGCCATTTTCAGCCGGTAGCGTATCAGATAGTTCACCGGCGTGTCGTCTAAGAATTTGCGGAACAGCGTGCGGCAGGTCGTTCTTCCGACCATCCCCGCCTCGGCTATCTCGTCGAGCGTCACCCGCTCCCGATAGTTCTGTTGTATGTAGGACACCATCCGCTTCACCGTGGACAGACCGCGGTCGTCGGTTGCCGACGACTTATGCTCCTGCTTTGAAAACACCTCCTCGTAGAGCGTCAGCCACACGCGGTAGATGAGGCTCTGTATGCGTAGCGGCGCGGTCTCCTGCTCGCGGGACTGATACACCTGACGCAGCATGTCCATCACGCTCTGCTGCCAGCCCACCTCGCCGTCAAGCAGCACATACGGCACGCCGTCTATATCGGCGACAGGCGTCACGAATTTGTCGCTGAGCTGACGCGACGCGCTTAGCAGCGACGGATGCACCAGAACGCAGATATATGTACAGTCGGACACCGGGCAGTTGTAGCTGTGAAGCTGCCTGGAGTTTACGAATATCCCCTGCCCCTCCTCTATGAGGAGATGCTTACCGTTCACCCACGTGTCAAGCTCGCCGCTGAGCACCAGTACGAACTCGAAGTCGTCGTGCCAGTGCTCACTCGCGGTGCGGTTCACATAGTGGGACATCCTCGCCTTGCGCGCAAGCACCGGAAATCCGGCGAAGTCGTACTCGAATATCTCCGACTTGTCGCTGCGCGTTATCGTTGTCTCTGCCATATTGTTATATCACCTCGCGATATCTCGATACTTTGCGCAAATCGCGCACTCGTGTATTCCTTCTGCTTTGATACTAACACGTGAAAGTCGTTTCAGTCAACACCCAAACATCCCCCGACGCCACAATAGCGATATCCCGATATTTATTCGCGATATTCCGAAAGCCGAGTTGTTACGAATGTGTTAAATTATTTCTAGAGATACGACCACAATACAGTGGCTGTCTCAAAACCCATTCTAAGGAGGATTTGCACATGAGGAGAACGTTTGCACTGCTTCTCGCGCTGCTTCTGACAGTCGGCTTGCTCGCCGGCTGCAACGGCAGTAACGAGGAGACCAACCCGTCGTCCGAGCCGAGTAGCACCGACCCGACGACTGTTCCGTCGTTCGTCCCGATCGACCCGGATGACCAGGAGTTCGATGAAATCGAGCTTCCGCTGACCGAGGACGAGCACACCTTCACCTACTGGCAGCAGAACGGCTACTCGTTCGAGGACTTCTCGACCTACGACGATAACCTCTTTTATCAGTGGATGGAGGAGCAGACCGGCGTTGACATCGAGTGGATTCACCCGCCGGCAGGTTCGGAGACCGAGAACTTCCAGACCATGGTTCTTTCCGCCGACTACCCCGACTTCATTCAGGGCATTAAGGGCTACTACACCGGCGGCGTCGATAAGGCCATCAATGACGGAGTTCTTCGCCGCCTCAACGAGCTGGTCGATCAGTACATGCCGCACTATCGCTCGTATGTGTACGGCTCCGAGGAGACCTTCATCCAGGCGGTCAGCGACTCGGGCAACCTCTGGGGCGTCCATCACATTGTCGACTATCCGCAGACCCCGTGGATCGGCCTCACCGTCCGTCAGGACTGGCTGGATAAGCTCGGGCTGACCACCGCCGACATGGAGACGCTCGACCAGTTCGAGAGCGTCCTGACCTCCTTCAAGGAGTTCACCTACGAGAACCAGGGACCGCTGTGGGTGGAAAACAGCAGCACCTACGCCGGCGACTGTATAAACGGCACGTTCGGCTTCGGTGGCTATTCCAGCCGCTTTATGAACAAGGACGGCGTGGCAGCCTACTCGGGCATCCAGCCCGGCGTTGAGGAGTATGCCGCCGTCATGGCGGACTGGTACGCCAAGGGTCTCATCAACAAGAACTACATCGCCGAGAACTCGTGGAGCACCCCCGAGCAGTACTGGGTCAACAGCCAGATAGGTGTCGGCGAGATGATGTACACCCAGGACAAGATGTACGCCGCTTCCGCCGCCATAAGCGAGCTGAACCCCGACCCGAACTTCGCGATAAGCCCGCTCGCCGGCGTCAAGAAGAACGCGTCGGACGACTGGTCGGACATTAAGCTGCGCAACTCGCAGGATAAGATCCGTCCGGGCAACTCGATGGGCATAACCACCGGCTGCACCGATGACGAGATCGAGCTTGCCTGCCGCTTCTGGGACTACGCCTGGACCGATGAGGGCATAACCGCCGCCAACTGGGGTCCGTATGAGGGTCCGGAGGGTGACACGAACACCACCTACTTCGTCGACGAGAACGACTCGAACGGCGACGGCCATAAGGAGTGTTACCAGGCGTGGCAGATAGCCAAGTACGGCAATGTCTCGCAGACTCAGGCAAAGGTCGCGGTCTACAACGGACCAGTCTACTGCATCTGGAGCCGCGAGTGGTGCGCGCTCGACTCCGATCAGATGAAGATGCCGGGCGTCTGGGGTCAGCCGTCCAACGAGTGGAAGCTCCCGGAGGGCGTGACGCTCACCAGTGACGAGGGCAACTCGGCTTCGTCCATCGTCGCGAACTGCAACACCGTCGTGAACGAATGGCTGGCGGCTGTCATCACCGGCGTGAAGTCGGCTGACACCTTCCAGGCAGAAGTGGTCGCACAGTGCGAGAGCCTCGGGATCCATGAGGCTGAGGGCTACTATCAGGCGGCGCTCGACCGCTACTTCGCCCGTGCGAACTACATGGACTGATATCAGGATACAGCAGTTTGATCATGCGGCGCCTGTCCAAACGGATGGGCGCCGTTCTTCTATCTTCTCAAGCGCTCCTATTTGATTGTTATATTTAAACGCGCTATTTTGATATATTCACCATTCAATTTGCGTTATTGTTATGTTATTTAACGATATGCCGAAAGACTGCCCCGCGGTTTTGTGATATCATTATATTGCAAAGGGGATGAGACCCCGGCGCAAAAAACGCATGGGAGGCATGAGATATGAAGAAGAAGTTTGCCGTTATCCTCGCGGTCGCCGCGCTGTTCGGAATGTTCGCGTTCGCCGGAGCCGCACAGCCAGAGCCGACCGTCTCGACCGAGTCGCACGACTCGTTCTGCAACTGCTATCCGTTCACGCCCGAGCTTGACGTGGACATAGTCGCCGGAGGCGGCTCGGTGGTGCGCTGCCTGCGCTGCGGAACCGTCGTGCAGGAGACTCTGCTCACAAACGGATACTGCGACTGCCCGCCGACCGTCCCGGTGTCGCTCGAGTGCGATCCGCTTGCAAACGGCGAGTGCCGCGTCTACTGCCTTGGCTGCGGCAGGCAGTTCTATCCCGCGAATTAAAGCATCCGCAAAAGCAAAAAAAGAGGAGGGCTTGTGCCCTCCTCCTTTTTCATTTGCCTTGCTTCAGCGATTTTCGGTACTCGAGCGGGCTCACTCCCCTCACCTTTCCGAACGTCTCGATGAAGTAGCTTGCGCTCGAGAATCCGCATTCGTAGGCTATCTCGGTCACCGACAGTCCCGAGTTTTCGAGCCGCTCGGCGGCGGCGCTCACCCGACAGAGTATCATGTAGTTTATCGGCGAGTCGTGCAGATACTTCTTGAACAGTGCCAGGCAGGTGCTCTTGCTGACCGCTCCCGCTTTCGCGATATCCTCCAGCGTCACCTTCTCGCGGAAGTGCTCCTGCACATACACCACCATCTCGCGGGTGGCGTTCAGTCCCCTGTCCGTCCTCTGCGTCGGTGCCGCCGCGCTTTTCTCCGCACAGAGATTTTCGTACAGCTCGAGCCATATCTCGTAGAACAGGCTCTGTATTATCATCGGCGCGGCGGCGTCGCCCACATGGTCGTGTATTCGCCCAAGCCGCTCTATCACCCGACCGTGCCACTCCGCGCTTCCGTCCAGCTTGACATACGGCAGGAATCCGTCATCTATCATCGGCGCGACATACCGCTGCTCAAGTTCACTCGAGGCGCAGAGCAGCATCGGATGCATCAGCGTGCACAGATACTCGCAGTCCTGCCCGTCGGTGCTGTGACCGTGGAGCCGCCGCGAGTTTACGACCAGCCCCTGCCCCTCCTCAAGACGCACAGTCTCGCCGTTTATCAGAAAGTTCAGGCTGCCCTTCCGCACCACGTTGAACTCGATGTCGTTGTGCCAGTGGACATCCACGATGTGGTTCTTCCACGCGAGCATATGCCCGACCTGGGACAGCACCGGATAGCCCTCAAAGTCGTATTTGAACACCTCCGACGAGTCCTTGCGCGTGATGATAGAGTGCTCCAAGTCTCCCACCTCCGATATTGTGAGATAGTGATACTTTGCGGCGATATGCTTATAGCCGCCGCTCTCTGTCTGTGATATTATCATACCATGAGGAATAATGCAAGTGCCTAGTCCTCTGTTTGCCGTGGGAAAGCAGTCCCGCGGCACTTTTTTGCGAAAAAACGGAGGTCGAGCGCTCTGCCCGACCTCCGTCCTGCCTCTGTACGCTCCGTCTCAGTTGCCGACCGTGTCCTTCTTCGGGTCGTGTACGTCCTTGCCCTCCAGACGGTCTATCTCGTCGAGGTCAGCCTGCTCTATCGGGCATCCCTTGCGGTAGTTCTTCATGTCCTCCTCGTTCAGTTCACGCAGCACGCGGCAGGGATTGCCCACCGCCACGCAGTTCGCGGGGATGTCCTTGGTCACAACGCTGCCCGCGCCGACGGTCGTTCCGTCGCCTATGGTCACGCCGGGGCAGATTATCGCGCCCGAGCCTATCCAGCAGTTCTTGCCTATCTTCACCGGCTGCGAGTACATGTATCCGCGATATTCCGGGTTCAGCGGATGGGATGTGGTCGCGACGGTCACGTTCGGTCCGAACATCGTGCCCTCGCCTATAGTTATCACGTTGTCGTCTACGAAGTTGCAGTTGAAGTTCAGGTACGCGCCGCCCTCAAAGCGGATGTTATAGCCGTAGCAGAAGTATACCGGCGGCTCTATCCACGGCGTGCCCTCCTCGCCGAACGTCTCCTTTATCAGCTTCATGCGCTCGGGGATGTCGTCCGGACCGGTCGCGTTCAGCGCGATCATCCGACGCTTCGCCCGGCTGCGGTCCTCCGGCAGCCCCTCGCAGTAGTCGGTGAACAGCTTCCCGTTCAGAATACGCTCCCTCATCGTCATAGTAGTCTTCTCCCTTCGTTATTTTGTTATATTCTTCAGCCATTTCTTCTTGAAATAGCGATGAATTACAAACGGAAGTTTCACAAACTCGTCCATCGACAGCACCAGATACACCGCCACCGGATGCCAGTGCAGGACGTTCGCCGCGATAAGCCCTGCCGGAAATATCACGAACCACATGGCGATGAGGTCGCAGAACATCCCGAATTTCGTGTCCCCTCCGGACGCGAAGATGCCGCCCACCACCGTGCTGTTAAACGATTTTCCGATGCAGTAGACCGCGCAGATAATGAACATCTGCCGCATATATCCGAGCGCCGTGTCGTTGAGATTGACCAGCTTGAACGCCAGCGGCTGCACCGCAAGCACTATGCCGCCCGCCACCGCTCCTAGCGCAAGCGACAGCACCGCAAGCAGATTGCCGGTCCTGTGCGCCGTCTCCACCTCGTTTCGCCCGAGCTGCTGTCCAACAAGGATGCTGCCGCCCGATATGCCGCTGCACACGACGGTCGCGAGGTTTCGCACGGTGGATACTATCGCGTTTGCCGCGAGCAGGTCGCTGGACACATGCCCGATTATCGCGGATATCGCCGCGACGCCGCCTCCCCAGATGAGGAAGTTTGCCTGCATCGGCCCCGCCATGCGGAAGTAGTCGCCGAGCAGCTCCTTCTTCGGATGGAGTATGTATTTCAGATGGCAGCGCACACTGCCCTTCCGCAGCAGCGTGACGCTTATCACAAGCTCTACCAGCCGTGCGATGCAGGTCGCCGCCGCTATGCCGATGACCGCCTTCTCGCCGTCCCCCGGGAATAGGACGTATATGCTGAGCGCGTTGAGCGCCACGTTTAACACAAGTCCCACGACCGACACAGCGGCGGTTATGTACGCCTTGCCGGTGGTCTTGTACATCGCGAGCATCACCTGCGACACGCCGGTCATCAGATAGGATATCGCGAGCACGCGCAGGTAGCGCTTGCCGATGGCTATCAGCGCCCTGTCGGGGGTGAATATGCCGATGATAAGCCCGGGGATCGCCTCGCACAGCGCGAAAAACAGCATGGACACGGCGGAGGACAGCATCAGCGCGATGCCGAGCACCCGCTCGACCGTGTCCGCGTCCCCCTTGCCCCAGTACTGCGCCGAGAGCACCGACAGTCCGCCGGCAACGCCGAAGTAGAACAAATTCAGCACAAAGGTTATCTGACCGACCGCCGACACCGCCGACAGCGCGTCCTGCCCCACTCCACCGAGCATCACCACGTCCGCGGCATTCACCGCGGCGCTGATGAGGTTTTGCAGCGTTATCGGCACTATCAGCAGGAGCAGTTCCCGCGCAAGCGACCGCTTTGCAACCGTTTTGCCGTCCATATCAAAGCCCCCGTTCGCAGCATTGCATACTCTTGTATTGTGAGTATAGCACGGGCGTCCGCGCGATTGATACAACGATGTCACAATAAAGTATCACAAAATCACAAAAAAGCCGCCGCAGGCGAGTAACTCATTTGCGGCGGCTCATGGCGGAGAGAGTGGGATTCGAACCCACGGATGCTCGCGCATCGACGGTTTTCAAGACCGCTCCCTTCGACCACTCGGGCATCTCTCCGTGTACCTGCTTAGAATAGCACAGCCGCGCTTTTTTGTCAAATCCCTTGCCCATCCCGTCCATCCGTGATAGAATGAGATTACCAAAACAAGGGAGGCAAAACTATGGATTTCAAAAAACTTGACGCGTACATCGACGACCTGACCCACTGCGGCATACCGTCCACCGACATCGAAGTCCGGCTCGGCCACGAGGTAATCTACCGCCACTCGTCCGGTCATGCCGACGCCGCGCGCACAAAGCCCATCTCGCCCGAAAATCTCTACTGGATATGGTCCTGCTCGAAGGTCTCCTGCTGCATGGCGGGACTGAAGCTCATCGAGGAGGGCAAGATGTCGCTCGACGACCCGGTCGCAAAGTATATGCCCGAGCTTGAGCACCTGTTCGTAAAGGACGGCGACATCGTCCGTCCCGCGCGCACCACGCTGCTCGTGCGCCACGCGTTCACGATGCAGAGCGGCTGGGACTACGGCGCGTCCGCCAAGCTGCCCGGCGCCGTCCGCCCGAAGAACAACGTAGAGCTGTTCTGCGCGCTCGCGAGCGTTCCGCTGAACTTCGACCCGGGCACGCGCTACGAGTACGGGCTCAGCCACGACCTCATCGGCGCGCTGGTCGAAAAGATAAGCGGCAGGCGGCTGGGCGACTATCTGAAGGAGAACTTCTTCGACCCGCTCGGCATGAAGGACACGACCTTCCGTCCCACGCCCGAGCAGACCGCGCGCGTCGCCGACCGCTACGACTACAACAACGAGACATACTCCGCCACGCTCGAGCCGCCGTTTGAGGGCTTCGGAGACGTGGATATGGGCAGCGGCGGGCTTGTCAGCTCGGTGAATGACTACTCGCTGCTGATGGATGCGCTCGCAAACGGCGGCGTGGGTGCCTCCGGCGCGCGCGTGCTGAAAGCCGAGACGGTCGAGATGTGCAAGAAGAATCTGCTCGAGGGCGCGTCGCTCGAGGACTTCCGCCGCTGGCAGGGCGCTTCCACCTACGGCTACGGCTGGGGACTCTGCGGCCGCGTCCACATGGACGACAAGGTCTCGCTCTCGCGCAGCCCGGTCGGCGAGTTCGGCTGGAACGGTGCCGCCGCGAGCTACGCGCTTGCCGACACCGACAACAAGCTGTCGATATTCATCGCGATGCACGTCCACAACTGCCTCTACGCCTACCACGTCGCGCACAACCACATCAAGAACCTGGCGTACGAGGCGCTCGGTCTATGATAACGCGGCGCAACTACCGCCCGCTCTGCGACTTTGCGGCGGTGCGGCAGTTCATGGTCGAGATATACGAGCGCGACTGGCGAAACGGCGTCCCCGCGCCCTTCCTCGAGTACGCGCTCTGTTGCTCGTGGATGGACAAGTCGCTCACTCACCGCTTCTCGCTGTGGGAGGAGGACGGGCGCATCGTCGCGCTCGTGTTCTACGAAAATCCCGCAAGCGATGTGTATTTCAGCCTGCGTCCCGGCTATGAGCGGCTTGTCGGCGAGATGATGGACTACGCCGAAGCCGATATGCCGAAAGCCGACGGCGCTCAGCGATTTGTGCTGTTCGGCGGTCAGAAGGCGCTCGTCGAGGCGGCGGAACGTCGCGGATATGCCCGCACCGGCGGCTATAACGAGCTGGTCTACGACTTTTCAAAACCGCTCGATTACCCGCTTCCGCAGGGGTTCTCCTTCGTCCCGCCGGACAAACTCAACTACGCCAAAATATCCGAGTGCTGCTATCGCGGCTTCGACAACGAACAGACCGACGGGCCGTGGGACGGCGACTACGAGGACGTCGTCCGCATATCGCTCGCGCCGAACTCCACCCTCCCGCTCTGCGCCGTCGTCCAAAACGAGCGCGGCGAGTACACTTGCGTCGCGGGGATGTGGTGGACACCGGAGAACAGGCTCGCGTACATGGAGCCGCTCTGCACCGTCCCCGAGTACCGCCGACGCGGACTTGCGGCAGCAGCGCTGAGCGAGCTGTACCGCCGCATGAAGCCGCTCGGCGCGACGCATATGACCGGCGGCGGCGACCCGTTCTACGCGAAGATCGGCTTTGAGCCGTGCATCGAGTGGGGGTATTATGAGCGGGCGAAACCCGACGGCAAATAGTTCACAAAACATAACAAAACAGGGTTGTCCCATGTGGGATGACCCTGTTTTTGTCACTATTTCCATACATTGTCAGCTGTTCGAGTCCTCGAACTCGTTCTTGTCCCCCTCGCTCGGCACCTCAAACGGATAAGCCCCCGAGAAGCAGGCGTCGCAGAACTTGACGCTCGAGTGTTTCGCTATGTCGTGCACCTTGTCCAGCGGCAGGAACTCGAGTGAGTCCGCGCCGAGCCGCTCGCACAGCTCCTGCTTGGTGTACTTCACCGCGGCGAGCTGGTCGCGCGACGGAATGTCGGTTCCGAAGTAGCAGGGATAGAGGAACTCGGGCGAGCAGATGCGGATGTGTATCTCCTTCGCGCCCGCGCGGCGGAGCATTGCCACCACCGGCCCCATCGTCGTGCCGCGCACTATCGAGTCATCTATCATCACGATGCGCTTGCCCTTCACGTTCGGCACGATCGGGTTCAGCTTTATCGACACGCTCTCCATCCGCTGACCCTGCGTCGGCTGGATGAAGGTGCGTCCTATGTATCGGTTGCGGAGCAGTCCCTCGCGGTAGGGCAGTCCGCTCTGCTCGGAGTAGCCTATCGCCGCGACGACGCCGCTGTCCGGCACGCCGATGACGATGTCCGCGTCGGCGGGATGCACCTGCGCGAGTATCCGACCCGCCTCGAGCCGCGCCTCGTACACGCTCTGCTCGTCTATCACGCTGTCCGGACGCGCAAAGTAGATGTGCTCGAAGATGCAAAGCGCGCTGGGACCGCCGCAGTGCTCCTCGCGGCACTCGACCTCGCCTGTCTCGCGGGCAATGATTATCTCGCCCGGCTTGACATCGCGGACAAACTCTCCGCCTATCGCGTTTATCGCGCAGCTCTCGGAGGCAAACACCGTAGCGTCGCCGCGCTTTCCCATGCAGAGCGGGCGTATGCCGTAGGGGTCGCGCACGGCAATGAGCTTCTGCGGGCTCATTATCAGCAGCGCGAACGAGCCTTTCAGCTGCGGCAGCACCTTGCTTATCGCTTCTTCTATCGAGCCGCTCGACAGCCGCTCGCGCGCGAGCATAAACGCTATCACCTCGGTGTCGCTCGTCGACTGGAATATCGCGCCGGTGCGCTCGAGCTGCGCCCGAAGCTCGGCGGCGTTGGAGATGTTTCCGTTGTGCGCTATCGAAAGCGAACCTTTTATGTAGTTTATCGTCAGCGGCTGCGCGTTTGCGAGCGTATTCTTGCCGGTGGTCGAATAGCGGGTGTGACCTATCGCCATGTCGCCCTCGAGCTTGTCGAGCGTAGCTCCGTCAAACACGTCTCCCACCAGTCCGAGCGCCTTCTTGTTGGTCACGCGCTTCGCCTTGCGGTCGCCTATCGCGATGCCGCTGCTCTCCTGTCCCCTGTGCTGAAGCGCATAGAGACCGTAGTACACCATGTGCGAAGTCTCGCTCCGCTCGCTGCCGACAATACCGAATATGCCACATTCCTCACGCGGCTTTGCGTTTTGAATATCCACCGGCTACTCTCCTCAAATATCAGATTTTCCGAAATCCTGTTTTCGCTTTGGCATCACACGCCGAACAGCAATTCTCCGTAGGTCGGGAACGCCCAGTACTTCTCCCCGACTACCGTCTCAAGCTCGTCGGCGACGGCGCGAAGCTCCTGCATCGCAACGAACACAACGTCGCGATAGTAGTTCGCGCAGTCGGACACCTCAGCATAATTTTTAACCTCCAGAAGCGCTTTGTCAAGGGTTTCTGCCCTTTTTGAGATGGATGCACAAAGCGCGCTGATTTTGGAGAGCATATTTGTCTCAAATTCACAAGAGATGTCGCCGCTTATCGCGCGCTTGTTCGCCGCGGTCTCCGCCAGATCCTTCATGTACGCGAGACCGGAGGGAAGTATCTCCTTGTTTGCCATGTCTATCATCGTCAGCGCCTCGATGTTTATCACCTTGCAGTAGTTCTCGATCATTATCTCGGTGCGGCTGACCAGCTCGGCGCGTGTGAACACGCGGTGCTTCTCGAACAGCGACACGTTCTTCTCGTCGCAGTAGTGCGGCATAGCCTCCGCCGAGCTGCGGAAGTTGAGCAGCCCGCGCTTCTCCGCCTCGGCGACCCACTCGGCAGCGTATCCGTCGCCGTTGAAGATTATCCGTCCGTTGTCGCGCAGTATACCGCGCACGACGTCCAGCGGCTTCTCTCCGCGCTCGAGCTTGTCGGCGATAAAGAACAGCGCGTCGGCGGTAATGGTGTTCAGCACGATGTTCGCGCCCGCTATCGACACAGGCGCGCCGAGCGAGCGGAACTCGAACTTGTTTCCGGTGAACGCAAACGGCGAGGTGCGGTTGCGGTCGGTGGTGTCGCGGTAGAGGTTCGGCAGCGCCTCGACCGACGTGTCCAGCACGCCTACGCTGTCCGGCTTGTAGTCCTTGCCCTGAGCTATAGACTCGAGCACCGCCTCTATCTCGGTGCCGACGAACATCGACATTATCGCGGGAGGCGCCTCGTTTCCACCCAGACGGTGGTCGTTGCCCGCACCCGCGGCGGAGATGCGCAGAAGATCCTGGTGCTCGTCCACCGCCTTGATTATCGCGGCGAGGAAGACGAGGAAGGGTATGTTCTCCGACGGCTTCTTGCCCGGCTCGAGCAGATTTGTGCCCTTGTCGGTGGCTATCGACCAGTTGTTGTGCTTGCCGCTTCCGTTCACCCCCGCGAAGGGTTTCTCGTGCAGAAGGCAGACAAGTCCGTGGCGCAGCGCGACCTTCTTCATAAGCTCCATCGTCAGCTGATTGTGGTCGCAGGCGATATTGGTGCGCTCGTATATCGGCGCAAGCTCGTGCTGTGCCGGCGCGACCTCATTGTGCTCGGTCTTGGCGTATACACCGAGCTTCCACAGCTCCTCGTCCAGCTCCTTCATGTACGCCTGCACGCGCGGCTTTATGCTGCCGAAGAAGTGATCCTCAAGCTCCTGACCCTTCGGCGCCTTCGAGCCGAACAGCGTGCGTCCGGTGAATATCAGGTCTTTGCGCTTGTCGAACATCTCCTTTGTCACAAGGAAATATTCCTGCTCCGGACCGACGGTGGTCACGACATGGTCGACGTCCACGCCGAGGCATTTCAGCACGCGCACAGCCTGGGTGTTTATCGCCGCCATCGAGCGGAGCAGCGGGGTCTTCTTGTCCAGCGCCTCGCCCGAGTAGCTGTAAAACGCGGTCGGGATGCAGAGAGTGTTCTCCTTTATGAACGCGTAGGAGGTCGGATCCCATCCGGTGTATCCGCGAGCCTCGAAGGTCGCGCGCAGTCCGCCCGACGGGAAGCTGGACGCGTCCGGCTCGCCCTTGATAAGCTCCTTGCCCGAAAACTCCATTATCACCTTGCCCTCGCCGGCGGGTGAGATGAAGCTGTCGTGCTTCTCGGCGGTGATGCCGGTCATAGGCTGGAACCAGTGGGTGAAGTGGGTCGCGCCCTTCTCTATAGCCCAGTCCTTCATCGCGTTCGCGACCACCGCCGCGATCGAGTCGTCCAGGCTCTCGCCGTTCTCCATCGTGCGGCGGACGGCGCGGTAGACGTCCTTCGGAAGCCGCTCGCGCATCGCCTGCTCGTTGAACACCATGCTTCCGAACATTTCGGGTATGTTGCTCGCCATTCTGCTTTCCCCCTCAGAAAATCAGTTTAGAAACGATGAAAGGCGCGACGGGTAATGCCCGCAGCGCCCTTGCTGTCTATGCTAAAAAGTATATTCCCCGCGAGACGATTTGTCAATCGTGCAAGATGACAAAATTGGCGTTTTTAGGCGGCGTCGTTTCTGACTATTTGCCGCGTCGTCCGCATTTGACAATTCCCGCCCGCTGTTGTATAATGTTGTATCGGGAGAATTGCGGTGCAGTTCGCCCGAGTTTTTGTGCGTGTACGAAAAATAAGCAGATTCTGCGGCGTAAGGAGAGGTTTTCAGTATGATAACAGCGATCGTCGGTATCAACTGGGGCGATGAAGGCAAGGGCAGAATGGTCGACATGCTTGCCGAAAAGCAGGACATCGTCTGCCGCTACCAGGGCGGAAACAACGCCGGACATACGGTGGTAAACCCGTTCGGAAAGTTCGTTTTGAACCTCATTCCCTGCGGAATTTTCCACAAAGGGGTAGTGAACATTCTCGGCGGAGGCATGGTCGTAGACCTCGAGCACCTCTGCGGCGAGATAGACAGGCTCCGCGAACGCGGCATTGAGATAACCCCCGAAAACCTGATGATAAGCCACCGCGCGACGATACTCATGCCGTGGGACGTGGCGCAGGACAAGCTGGAGGAGGGTCGCCTCAAGGACGCGAAGTACGGCTCGACAAACCGCGGCATCGCGCCGATATACGGCGACAAGTACATGAAGAAGTCGCTGCGCGCGGGCGACCTGCTCCACCCCGAGTATATGAAGAGCACGCTGAAGGGTCTTGTCGAGTGGAAGAACCTCACCATCGAGCGGGTCTACGGCGCCGAGCCGTTCACCTACGAGGCTATGCTCGAGTGGCTGGAGACCTACGGCGGCAAGCTCCGCGACTACGTCAGGAACACCGACGAATACCTCTATGAGGCGCACAAGGCGGGCAAGAACATCATGTTCGAGGCACAGCTCGCCGCGCTTCGCGACATAGACTACGGCATCTACCCCTACACCACGTCGTCGAACACCATCGCAGCCTACGGTCCGATAGGCGCGGGCATCCCCGGCGCGCGCGTCGACCTGGTGGTCGGCGTTGTCAAAGCGTTCTCCACCTGCGTGGGCGAAGGTCCGTTCGCGGTCGAGCTGTTCGGCGAGGAGGCGGAGAAGCTCCGCCAGGCGACCGGCGAGTACGGCGCGGCGACCGGACGCCCCCGCCGCGTGGGACCGTTCGACGCGGTCGCGACCCGCTACGGCACCCGCGTTCAGGGAGCCGACTACCTGGTGCTCACCAAGCTGGACAACCTCGACCACGCGGAGAAGATCCGCGTCTGCGTCGCCTACGATGTGGACGGCAAGCGCGTGGAGAACTTCCCCACCGGCGAGGCGCTGAACAAGGCGAAGCCGATATATGAGGAGATGCCCGGCTGGAAGTGCGACATAACCGGCTGCCGCAAGGCGTCCGATCTTCCGAAGGAGGCTGTCGACTACATCAAGTTCGTCGAGAAGGTGTGCGATTGCCCGATAAAGTATGTCTCGGTCGGTCCCGAGCGCGAGGCGTACATCGAAATGTATTGAGCGAGGCGATAATAGTCGCGGCGGCAGACGCAGCCGAGCGGATACGCTCGCTCGTCGAGCCGGAGGGGATACGCTGCACCGCCGCCTACAGCGCGGAGGAAGCGATACCGCTCCTCGTGTCCTGCGAATTCGAGCTTGCGATAATAAGCACATCGGCATGCGGCGAGGACTCGCGCTCGCTTGCCCTCACCGCAAGTCGTTCGGGTGCGGGCACGATACTGCTCGCGCGGGAGTCGGAGGCGGACAGGCTCGCGGCTGAGCTTGTCCCCAAGGGCATAGCGGTGCTCGAGCGTCCGATAAGCCGAAGCCTCTTTCGCCAGGCGGTGCGCCTGATGGACGCGTCGCGGCGGCATGTCGAGGGCTATCGCAGCGAGCTTATCCGGCTGCGCGCGCAGCTCGACGAGACCAAGCTCATCGACCGCGCGAAGTGCGTCCTGATACAGTATCTGGGGCTTGACGAGAAGGACGCGCACAGATACATCGAAAAGCAATCGATGGACATGCGGCTCAGCCGCCGTGAGATTGCCGAGAATATTTTGAAAACATACGAGAGCTAAAGGTGAGAAGATGAAGAAAAAAGCGTACCTTCTGTTGGAAAACGGAAAAGTGTTCGAGGGTGAGGCGTTCGGCGCGGAGCGCGAGTGCGTGGGTGAACTTGTTTTCACCACCGGCATGGTAGGTTATCTCGAGACGCTGACCGACCCGAGCTATTACGGTCAGATCGTGATGCAGACCTTCCCGCTTGTCGGCAACTACGGCGTTATTCCCGATGATTTCGAGAGCGCCAAGCCCCATCTGAAAGCGTATATCGTCCGTGAGTGGTGTCAAGAGCCTTCTAATTTCCGTTCGGAAGGTGCTCTTGACGCTTTTTTGAAAGCGAACGACATTCCCGGGCTGTGCGGCATCGACACCCGCGCGCTGACCCGCATAGTGCGCGAGCACGGCGTGATGAACGCGCGGATAACCTACTCCCCGAACCCCAAGGTGGACGACGAGCTTAGAAGCTATCGTGTCACCGACGCGGTGAAATCGGTCTCCACCGGCGAGACGCTCACCGACGGCGAGGGCAGGCGCGTGGTGCTCATCGACTTCGGCGCGAAGTCGCACATCGAGCGCGAGCTTGTCAGCCGCGGCTGCGAGGTCATCACCGTCCCCTACTCGACTACCGCCGACGAGATACTGGCGCTGAAGCCGTCGGGCGTTATGCTCTCCAACGGCCCCGGCGACCCGTCGGAGAACAAGGACGCGATAAAGGCGATAAAGAAGTTGGTCGCAAAGCGCGTGCCGATGTTCGGCATCTGCCTCGGTCATCAGCTGCTCGCGCTTGCCAACGGCGCCAAGACCGAGAAGCTCAAGTACGGTCATCGCGGCGGCAATCAGCCCGCGCTCGAGCTTGCGACCGGTCGGGTGTACATCACGTCGCAGAACCACGGCTACGCGGTCGTTAGCTCCTCCCTGCCCGACTACGCGCACGAGAGCTTCATAAACGTGAACGACAAGACCTGCGAGGGTGTCGAATACACAAACTCCCCCGCGTTTTCGGTGCAGTTCCACCCCGAAGCCTGCGCCGGTCCGCGCGACACCGCGTGGCTGTTCGACAAATTCGTAAGTATGTGTGAGGAGGTGCGCTGATGCCGCTCAAAGCAGGAATTCGCAAAGTTATGGTCATCGGCTCCGGTCCTATCGTCATCGGACAGGCTGCCGAGTTCGACTACGCCGGCACACAGGCGTGCCGCGCGCTCAAGGAGGACGGCTTGGAGGTCGTGCTCGTAAACTCCAACCCCGCGACGATAATGACCGACCAGGCGATGGCTGACCACATCTACATCGAGCCGCTCACCATCCCCTCGATAACCCGCATAATCGAGAAGGAGCGTCCGGACAGCCTGCTCTCCACCCTCGGCGGTCAGACAGGACTTACCCTTTCGATGCAGCTCGCTAAGAGCGGCGTGCTCGAGCGCTACGGCGTTCGTCTGCTCGGCGCCGATCCGCTGACTATCGACAAGGCGGAGGATCGCGAGATGTTCAAGGAGACGATGGAAAAGATAGGTCAGCCCTGCATCCCCTCGATAACCGTTACCGACGTCGAGAGCGCGGTGAAGTTTGCGGGCGAGATAGGCTATCCGCTGGTGATACGCCCCGCTTTCACCCTCGGAGGCACCGGCGGCGGCATAGTCGCGAACGAAGCCGAGCTTCGCGAGATATGCGGCGGCGGACTCGCACTCTCCCCGATACACCAGGTGCTCGTCGAGCGCTGCGTGAGCGGTTGGAAGGAGATAGAGTTCGAGGTCATCCGCGACTCGAAGGCAAACGTCATAACCGTCTGCTCGATGGAAAACTTCGACCCGGTCGGCGTCCACACCGGCGACAGCATCGTCATCGCGCCCGCCGTGACCCTGTCCGACAAGGAGTATCAGATGCTCCGTTCGGCGGCGCTCGCGATAGTGGACGAGCTCGGCGTGGAGGGCGGCTGCAACTGTCAGTTTGCGCTCAATCCCGACAGTTTCGAGTACGCGGTCATAGAGGTCAATCCGCGCGTCAGCCGCTCGTCGGCGCTCGCGTCCAAGGCGACCGGCTATCCGATAGCCAAGGTCGCGACCAAGATAGCCATCGGCTACACCCTCGACGAGATACCGAACGCGGTCACCGGAAGCACCAGTGCGTGCTTCGAGCCGGCGATAGACTACGTCGTCGTGAAGCTGCCGAAGTGGCCGTTTGACAAGTTCGTCTACGCCAAGAAGACGCTCGGCACGCAGATGAAGGCGACCGGCGAGGTGATGGCGATAGGCACGAGCTTCGAACAGGCGATAATGAAAGCCGTACGCGGCGCGGAAATATCCCACCCCGACCTTCGCGACGCGGCTTGCGAGGCGATGAGCGATAAGGAGCTGCGGAAGAAGCTGCACGACTGCGACGACACTCGCCTGTTCACCGTCTACGAGGCGATACGGCGCGGCTTTAGCTATGACGAGATATTCGACGCGACCAAGATAGACCGCTGGTTCCTCGCGAAGCTCCGTAATCTCGCCGACTGCGAGCGCGAGCTGTGCGAGTCCAAAACCATGTCCGACGAGCTGTATCTGCGCGCAAAGCGTCTCGGCTACACCGACTCGTCGATAAAGCGGATAAGCGGCAAGTCGCCGAAGAAGTCCCGCCTGCCGGTCTACAAGATGGTGGACACCTGCGCCGCCGAGTTCAAGGCGGAGACCCCCTACTTCTACTCCACCTTCGACAGCGAGAACGAGGCTGCCGAGTTCCTCTCCGAGCACAAGCAGAAGGACAAGAAGACGGTGATAGTCTTCGGCTCCGGTCCGATACGCATAGGTCAGGGCATTGAGTTCGACTACGCCTCGGTTCACTGCGTCTGGGCGCTGAAGAAGGCGGGCTTCGACGTTGTAATTGTGAACAACAACCCCGAGACCGTCTCCACCGACTTCGACACCGCCGACCGCCTCTACTTCGAGCCGCTGACCGAGGAGGACGTCGCGGGCATACTCGAGACCGAGAAGCCTTACGGCGTGGTGGTCGCGTTCGGCGGTCAGACCGCGATAAAGCTCACCCACTACCTCGACCGCACCGGTCAGAACATACTCGGCACGTCGGCGGACAGCATCGACGCGGCGGAGGACCGCGAGCGCTTCGACGAGCTGCTCGAGCGCCTCGGCATCAAGCGTCCGCGCGGCGAGACGGTCATGACCTGCGAGGAGGCGCTCGCGGTCGCCAAGCGCGTCGGCTATCCGGTGCTGCTGCGCCCGAGCTACGTCCTCGGCGGTCAGAACATGATAATAGCGTTCGGCGAGGCGGACGTGAAGGAGTACATGGGCATAATCCTCTCGCACGGCATCGAAAATCCGGTGCTCATCGACAAATACCTCATGGGCACCGAGCTTGAGGTCGACGCCATCTGCGACGGCGAGGACGTGCTCATCCCCGGAATAATGGAGCACATCGAGCGCGCGGGCGTCCACTCGGGCGACTCGATAGCCGTCTACCCCTCCTGGAACATCGACGACGACATGACCGAGCGCATCTGCCGCAGCGCGCGTGAGCTTGCGGTCGGGCTGAACACTCGCGGACTTGTCAACATCCAGTACCTCATCTACGAGGACGAGCTGTACGTCATAGAGGTCAACCCCCGCTCGTCGCGCACCGTGCCCTACATCTCCAAGGTCACCGGCGTGCCGATGGTCGACCTCGCCACCCGCGCGATGCTCGGCGAAAAGCTGCGCGACATGGGCTACGGCACCGGACTGTTCCGCACGCCGCCGTATGTCGCGGTCAAGGTGCCGGTGTTCTCGTTCGAGAAGCTCAGCGACGTGGATGTCCACCTCGGACCGGAGATGAAGTCCACCGGCGAAGTCCTCGGCATCGCGGCGACGATGGACGAGGCGATATACAAAGGACTGCGCGCCGCGGGCTATCGCATGCAGAAGGGCGGCGGCGTGTTCATCACCGTCCGCGACAGCGACAAGCCGGAGATACCCGATGTCGCGAAGCGCTTCTACGAGCTTGGTTTCACCATCTACGCCACCGCCGGAACAGCCGAGCTGCTCGGACGCACTGGCATCCCCGCGGTGGTCGTCAAGAAGATCCACCAGTCCGCGCCGAACGAGGAGAACACCCTCTCGCTCATCGAGTCGGGCAAGATAAACTATGTCATATCCACCTCGTCGAAGGGTCGCATACCCACCCGCGACAGCGTGAAGATTCGCCGCAAGGCGGTCGAGCGCGCCGTCCCCTGCCTCACCTCCATCGACACCGCAAACGCGCTTGCGCGAAGCCTCAAGAGCCACTGGTCGCTTGAGAACATCGAGCTTGTGGACGTCTGCCGGATGCGCACCCGCCGCGAGAGCGTGCCGTTTGTGAAGATGCAGAGCTGCGGCAGCGACTACATCTACTTCGACTGCCTCGAGCGCAGCATATCCAACCCCGAAGGTCTTGCCGTCCGCCTTGCCGACCGTCACTACGGCGTGGGCGGCGACGGCGTGGTGCTTATCCTCCCCTCCCGAAACGCGGACGCGGCGATGCGCGCGTTCAACCGCGACGGCAGCGAGGGCGAGATAGGCGGCAGCGCGCTGATGTGCGTCGGCAAATATCTATACGACAACGGCATTGTCCCGCGCCGCGAGATAACCGTCGAGACGGCTGCCGGCGTTCGCACGCTGCATGTCTACACGCGCGGCGGCAAGGCGACCGAGATAAGCGTCGACATGGGCGCGCCGTCGTTCAAGCCGACCGACATTCCGGTGCTCATCGACGGCGACCGCGTGCTCGACTATCCCGCAAAGATCGGCGGCACAAACTGGCGGATCTCCTGCGTGTCGGTCGGAAACCCGCACTGCGTCGTTATCTGCGACGAAGTCGACACCCTCGACGTCGCGAAGATCGGTCCGAAGTTCGAGACGAACAAGCTCTTCCCCGAGCGCGTGAACACCGAGTTCTGCAAGATAGTGGACAGCCGCACCATCCGTATGCGCGTCTGGGAGCGCGGCACCGGCGAGACATGGTCGTCCGGCGACGGAGCGTGCGCGGCGGTCGCGGCGGCGGTGGAAAACGGTCTCTGCCCGAGCGGCGAGGAGATAACCGTCAAGCTGCCCGGCGGCGACCTGAAGGTCACCTATCGCGACGGCAGCGTTCTGCTTCGCGGCGACTCGCTGCTCGTGTTCGAGGGCACGGTCGAGCTGTAAGCTGCAAAACAAAAGGCGGGGACTTCAAGTCCTCGCCTTTTTTCATACCCTTTTCAGTCCTGTTTGAACACGCTCTGTATGCTGCCGAGGAACAGCTCCGCGGCGCGCGTGAACACCTGATACTTCTTCCACACCACGTCGAGATGCGCCTCCAGACGCGGTTCGAGCGGTCGGAAGCAGAGCGTGCTCGACTCGTCGGTCTTTGCGAGCTTGTCCAAAACCAGCGCGCAGCCGAAGCCCTCCTCCACCATCAGCGCCGCGTTGAAAATGAGATTGTATGTGCCGACGATGTTCAGCTTCACAAAGTCGGCGCCGCTCCATCCGGACAGCATATTCGTCACCATCGACTGTCTCGACACGATGAGCGGCAGCCCGGGCACGTCCTCCGGCGTTATCGACTGCTTCCGCGCGAGCGGATCGTCCTTTCGCATGAGTATCCCCCACACGTCGGATATCGGGAACTGGATGTAGTCGTACTTGTCTATCGGAGCGGGCTCGAGCATCACGCCGAAGTCGAGGATGCCCTTGTCCAGCCGCTCCGCCACATCGTCCGCGTTGCCGCTGTACAGGTGGTAGCGTATGTTCGGATAGGCGCTTTGCAGCGCCTTGGCTGCCCTTGCGATATAGCGCATGGCGTCGGTCTCGCCAGCGCCGATGTAGATGTCGCCGCTGATAACGTCGTCGCGCTGCTGAAACTCAGCCTCGGTCTTGTCGGACAGCTCGACTATCTCCTCCGCGCGGCGGCGAAGCAGCATACCGTCGTCGGTGAGCACGACCCGACGGCTGTTCCGTCCGCGCTCGAACAGCAGCACGCCGAGTTCCTCCTCAAGCGCCATGAGCTGACGTGAGAGAGTGGGCTGCGTGATGTGCAGAAATTCAGCCGCGCGGGAGATGCTCTGTTCGCGCGCGACCGCCAAAAAGTACCGAAGTACCCGTATCTCCAAGCCCTCTCACCTCCGTTTTTGTCAATTTGAGTATATCAGCTTTTGCTATGCCCGTCAAGCATGGACTATGCTCCAATATAAGCATTTGCATTTTACGGCGATATAGGTTATACTATAGGCAAAGAGGAGGCGAGATAATGTCGTGCAGCTGCAACAAGTGTGAACCGACCAAGTGTCTGCCAAAGGCGGGATGTGACGAGGAGCTGACAAAGCGATTCAGCGCGCTCTACTCCGCCGGTCAGACAGAAGACGCCGCAAAGCTGCTGAAGTGCAGGCGGTGCGAGATAATCTCGGACATACACGAACTTCAGAAACAGGTCGACCTGCTCGACTATATCATACACAACCTGAAAAAGGAGAAGGACGAGCAGAAGTAGTCCCTCTCCCCTGCAAAACGGCGCAAAAAATCAGCGTGTCTCCACGCTGATTTTTCTTTTGCCTCGGTTTAGCCTATCTCGGCGATGCACTCGACCTCGCAGAGCACGCCCTTCGGAAGCGCCTTCACCGCGACGCAGCTGCGCGCCGGATTCCCCGTGAAGTACTTGGCGTATACCGTGTTGAACGCGGCGAAGTCGCCCATGTCCGCGAGGAAGCAGGTGGTCTTTGCGACCGACTCGAAGGTCGCGCCCGCCTCCTTCAGCACCTCGGCGAGGTTCTTCATCACCTGCTCCGCCTGCTCGGTTATGCCGCCCGCGACTATTTCGCCGCTTGCGGGGTCGACAGGTATCTGACCGGAGGTGAACAGGACGCCGTTCATCGCTATCGCCTGCGAGTACGGTCCTATCGCGGCGGGAGCCTTATCGGTGTGTATGACTTTGAGCATTTACGATTCCTCCCTAAAAGTTGGTAACTTCTATTTTGCCGCAGACGCAGGGCGTATGTGGCAAAATATGTCATGTTTTGCGGTTGTCAGCTTGCTGACGAGCAAAACGACTTAAATGCAGTATAATAACTGCTTGCAGTTATTATAGCATACTTTTGGCAGATGCGCTATAATGGATTTGTGTGACGATGAAATTTTCGCGCTAACGACGATACGCGTTCAGAATGACGCGGTTTTCGTCCAGTTCGAGTACAAAATCGCCGTCTATCACGCGGTTTTGGTCACCGTCGCGGTACATCACAAAGAAGTTCGACGTGACGAACCTGCCCTCGCGCCTCGCGTCCCAGATGTTCACGCTGACAAGCGGATGTCCGTCTATCGGCACGCGGTCGTTCTTCGCCACCGCTTCGGCGACGATTCTATGCGTCTCGGCGGCGTATTCCTTCAGAAGTTCGTCCACCCCGCGCGCGTCGCCGCCAAGCAGCGCTGCCGCCGGAGCATCCGTCTCGCACGGCTCGTCAAGCAGCGCGACCGCGAACGGCCGGTCGTCAAACGCCTCGACATCGACCTCCGAGAACCGACGCGCGCACGCTAGAACCGCCGCGCCTATCTCGTAGGATATTATCCTTATCGGGAGGTAGTTTTCCGCGCGGGCTATCCGCTCAAGCAGCGTCCCCCACCGCTCGCGAGCCTTCGCCGCGTCCAGCTGTCCGAGCGCCGCGAGTTCGACATAGGTCGCGCTTCCCTCTATCTGCTCTATCCGCGCCTCGTAGTCGTACTCATAGCTGTGTTCGGTCGAGCGGCGCTTTCGCAGCGACACGAGCGACAGGTATGCGCCGCGGTCGTCATTCTCGACAGCCGCGCGCATCAGTCCCGCCTCGGCGAGTTTCATCGACAGGTTTTCCGCCGAGTATTCGTAGTTCGCGAGCGCGTCCATCTCGTCCGCCCATCTGCTCTCGCCCCGCTCCTGCTGGTAGGCGTGAAACATCTCGTGTATCATCGACGCGGCGAGGCTGTCGAGGTCGCTTACCTCGCCGTCAAGCCCCCAAATCGCTATGTTCTCGCCGCGAAACTCGATGGCGGTGTTTGCGCAGAAGTCGTCGGTCTTTTCTATGTACTCGCCGTCGAAGAAGCATTCGCTCTCGGTGTACAGCGCGAACTTAAGCGGGTGAAACCCCTGCCACAGCGCCGAGAAGTCTACCCTTCGCACCCGCGCGAGTATATCGTCGTATATGCGCGAAATATCCATGTTTTGTCCCCTTTTTGAGTATGCGTGGGTCTATGATAGCACGACGCGCCGACGCGTGTCAAGCGATTTTCGCGCAACTCATGTCAAGCGCGGCGGCGCGTCCACATGGTAAGATAGTCCCGAAAGGAGGGAGAACACCTTGTACGAACGGAACGAAGCGGTTCAGAAGATGATCGACTGGATAGAGGAAAACCTCACCGAAAGCCCGTCGCTTATCGCGATGTCGTCCCACATCGGCTACTCGCCGCAGCATTGCTCGCGTATGTTTCACGATATATCGGGCATGACGATAAAGGACTACATCGCGGGCAGGCGGCTCTCGCGCGCGACGATGGAGATTAGGGACACCGACGGCCGCCTGCTCGACATCGCGCTGAAATACGGCTACTCCTCGCACGAAGCTCTGACGAGGGCGTTCGTGACCGCCTACGGATGTACACCGTCGGCATACCGCCGCCATCCGCTGCCGCTGCCGCTGTCCATTCGACAGGTCGTGCTCTCTCCCGAACACTATCAGGATAAAGGAGAGAATGAAATGAGCAAGAACAAACTGGCCGACGTCCACGTCCGTGTCGAGCACATCCCCGCGCACAGGTATGTCGGCATATTCGACATCACGGCAAGCGGCTACGGCGATTTCTGGGAGAAGCACGACTGCGACGCGGTCTGCGGCATCATCGAGAGCATGTCAAACGTCGCGCACAAGATAGTCACGCCGCACACCGCCGGCTGGTTCTGGGAGGGCGGCAGGCGCGGCTACTTCTACGGCTTCGGCGTGCCTGCCGACTACTCCGGCGAGGTCCCCGAGGGCTTTGAGGTGCGCGACATTCCCGCGAGCGACTACCTCGTGTTCTTCCACCCGCCGTTCGACTATCTCGCGGACAACGGCGACGTGATGGGGCGCGTCGAAAACCTCGCGTGGAACTACGACCCGTCGAAGGACGGCTACGAGTGGAACGAGGCGGCGTGCAACGACTATCAGCGCCACTATCCCGAGGTGCTCGGCTACCAGATCCTCCGTCCGGTGAAGCGCGTAAAGTGACGGAATTCCTCCGCGAATGGGCAAAACAAGCAGAAAAAGAGAGGGTCGAAAGACCCTCTCTTTTTATGTACCGATTTTGCGTCTCAGCCGCGCTTTATGTCCTGACCGAGCAGGTACTTCTTCAGCGGGACGTACATCGCCGCCTCGACAACAAGGATTATCACAAGGCTGAGTCCGACATACACGGCGTTGTACAGCGCCGAATACATCCACGGACCGCTCATTGACATTCCGAACACCTCGGCGGGTGCGTACTCCGCCCACAGCGTCGCGCCGGTAACGAACACGACCACCCAGCGACCGATAGCGCCGACTATCGAGCCGACAAACACGCCCCAACCCTTGCCGCGGAACAGTCCCGCAAGTCCGCAGAAGGTGTACGCCATAAGATAGTCGCCGATTATCGACTGCCAGCCTATCGCGTAGCTTCCGCCGAGGACGAAGTCGAACAGTCCCATCATGAAGCTTGCGAGCAGTCCGGGACCGACGCCCCAGCGGAGAGCGAACACGAACAGCGGCAGCATATTGAGCGTTATCGAGCCGCCGTTCGGCATCCGCCAGAACTTGATAAGACCGAGCACCGTCGCAAGAGCGACAGCGATCGCACCCTCGCACAGACAGCGGAGCGCATTGTGAGAATTGAGCTTTGCCATTTTTGGATTTCCTCCCAAAATAAAAATGTGCCGCCGCGCCGAAGCGCAGAGCACACAAATTTCCGAAAGGAAAAACGCTCCCTACGCCGGCATTACCCGGATCAGGTCAAAGGGACCCGCGGCTGCACTTTGCCGCAATCACAGCCGGAAATGACTTCCAGCGCCCCTGCATATTCGGTTTTCGCAGCGACCTCTATTATTCTACACGATTTTCGAGCTTTGTCAACACTTTTTTGAAGTAGTCGGGAAGTTCGGTGGTGAAGACCATCCGCTCGCCGGTTCTCGGATGGGTCAGTTCGAGCTCCCGCGCGTGCAGGCACTGTCCCCCGACCGACAGCTCATCCCGTCCGCCGTACAGCGGGTCGCCCGCCACCGGATGCCCGATGTGCGCCATGTGGACGCGAATCTGGTGCGTCCGCCCGGTCTCGAGCACGCAGCGGACGTGCGTCCAGCCGGCGTAGCGGGTTATCACCTGCCAGTGGGTCACCGCGTCGCGACCGTCGCTTACCACCGCCATCTTCTTGCGGTCGCGGCGGCTGCGTCCTATCGGCGCGTCCACCGTACCCTCGTCGTCGCGCAGACGGCCGCGCACCACCGTCTCGTATGTGCGCCGCGCCGAGTGCTCCTTGATCTGCGCCGCGAGCGACTGGTGCGCGAAGTCGTTCTTCGCCACCACCAGCAGTCCCGACGTGTCCTTGTCTATTCGGTGGACGATGCCTGGGCGCAGCTCGCCGTTTATCCCCGAAAGGCTTGAAAGCCGCGCCATAAGCACGTTTACGAGCGTGTCCTGCGCGTGTCCCGCCGCCGGATGCACCACCATCCCGCGCGGCTTGTTGACCACCGCGATGTCCTCGTCCTCGTACACTATCTCGATGTCCACGTCGAGCGGCTGAAGCTCGGTCGGCTCGACCTCCGCCGGAAGGTAGCTGAAGCTCTGTCCCGCCTCGACCTTGAGCGACTTCGCGACTGCGCAACCCGCGCCGTCGACCAGCCGCTCCTCGGCGATAGCCTTCTGCGCCGCCGACCGCGTTATCCCCGCGACCTCGGCGAGCATCACGTCCACCCGCGCGCCCGCGAATTTTGCGTCGGCGACGAAAAACAGCGGCTCACTCATCGCTCGTGCCGTCGCTTTGCTCGTCGGAGGCATCGTTCGACGTGTCCCCCGCAGCTTCCGTCTTCTTCGCGCGGCGCTCGCGGACATCGTCGACGATGAATCCGATGATGAGCGTCGCCACGCCGAAGGTTATCGCGATGTCCGCCACGTTGCAGACGAAGCTCGGCAGCAGCGGCAGCTTCTCTATCCACGGGAAGTAGAGCATGTCGGTCACAAGTCCGCTCGCCGCGCGGTCGATGAGGTTTCCCACCGCGCCGCCGAGTATCAGCGCAAGCCCTATCCGCTCGCCGCGCGACAGCTTTCCATAGCAGAACATCACCGCCGCAACCGCTATCGACGCGACGGCGCTCACTCCCACGAGCAGCGCGCGATTGCCGCCGAGCATGCCCAGCGACGCGCCGTCGTTCATGTGAAGCTGAAGCTCCAAAACTCCGGGCAGGAAGCGGTACACCTCGTTTGCGCTGAGGTGTACCCTTGCAAGATATTTTGTCCACTGGTCGAGCGCCACCACCGCGACCGCTATCGTCGCGAGCAGCAGCGCAAACCGTGCTCTCTTACTCATTTATCGCCTTCACCGCGGCGGCGCAGCGCTCGCAGAGCCCGTTCTCGTCGACGTGGGTGTGATACGCCCAGCAGCGCGGGCACTTCTCGCCCTCCGCCTTCTCGACCGTAACTCCGCTCTCGCCATCCACCGCCTCGACCTGCGACACGATGAGCGCGACGGTCAGGTCGTCGATGTTCGCCTTGATGAACTCAAGCTCGTCGCCGGTCGCCGAGAACACGACCTTCGCCTCCAGCGGCTTGCCGATAAGTCCCGCGGCGCGAGCCTTCTCAAGCTCGGCGTTCGCGGTCTCGCGCAGCTCGATTATCTTCGACCAGCGCTCGCGCTCGGCGTCGGTGGGCAGATACTCCTTCGGCACGGATGCGAAGCGGTTGAGCACCACATGGCGCTTATCGTCCTCGCTGCGGTGCGGCATCTCCTGCCATATCTCGTCGGAGGTGAACGCCAGTATCGGCGCTATCTGCTTTGTCAGCGCGTCGAGTATCATCCACATCGCGGTCTGCGCGCTGCGGCGGGACACGCCGTCCTTCTCGTCGCAGTAGAGCCTGTCCTTTATCACGTCGAGGTAGAAACTGGACAGCTCGACCACGCAGAAGTCGTACACCGCGTGGTAGACGATGTGGTACTCATAGTCGTCGTAGCCGCGCTGCACGCGCTTCACAAGCTCGTCAAGCTCGCCGAGCGCCCACTTGTCAAGCGGCAGCATCTCGTCCGGGCTCACCGGATGGTTCGGGTCGAAGCCCTCGAGGTTGCCGAGGATGTAGCGCGCGGTGTTGCGAATCTTCATGTACGCCTGCGACAGCTGCTTGAGGATGTCGTCGCTGACGCGCACGTCCTGCTTGTAATCGCTCGACGCGACCCACAGACGCAGGATGTCCGCGCCGTAGTCCTTTATGACGTCGGCGGGCGCGACTCCGTTGCCGAGCGACTTGTGCATCGCGCGACCCTCGCCGTCCACCGTCCAGCCGTGGGTTATGACCTGCTTGTACGGGCTCTGACCGAGCACCGCCATCGAGATGAGCAGCGACGACTGGAACCAGCCGCGGTACTGGTCGTTGCCCTCCTGATAGAGGTCGGCGGGCCAGTTCTCGGGATGCTCGCGCTTGAGGCTCGCGATGTGGGTCGAGCCGCTGTCGAACCATCCGTCGAGCGTGTCCGTCTCCTTGCGGAAGTGGGTCTTACCGCAGTGCGGGCACTTGAAGCCCTCGGGCAGCAGTCCGTCCGCGTCCCGCTCATACCACACGTTCGAGCCGTGCTCCTTAAACAGATTGCTGACAAACTCGATAGACTCGGGCGTGCACACCGGCTCGCCGCAGTCCTCGCAGTAGAACACCGGAATGGGCAGTCCCCAGTGGCGCTGACGGCTGATGCACCAGTCGTCGCGCTCGGATACCATGTTGGAAATGCGATCCTCGCCCCACGCGGGCAGCCACTTTATCTTCTTTATCTCCTCCAGCGTCTCGTCGCGGAAGGACTTCACCGAGCAGAACCACTGCGGCGTCGCACGGAAGATTATCGGGTTCTTGCAGCGCCAGCAGTGCGGATAGCTGTGCGTCAGCTCCTTGGACGCGAACAGCGCGCCGCTGTCACGCAGATAGTCGACTATCGCCTTGTTGCTCTCGTCATAGCGCATTCCCGCGAACGGACCCGCGCCCTCGGTCTGGTATCCGTGATCGTCCACCGGCACGAGCATCGGAAGGTCGTACTTCCGCCCGGTCAGATAGTCCTCCGCGCCGTAGCCGGGAGCGGTGTGGACGCAGCCGGTGCCGTCCTCGGTGGTGACATAGTCGGCAAGCACAATGCCGCTCGTGCGGTCGAGGAACGGATGCTGCGTGGTCATGCCCTCAAGCTCGCTTCCCTTGAACCGCGCCACTATCTCGTACTTGTCGATGCCGCCCTGCTCCATCGTCTTTTTGAGCAGCTCCTCGGCGAGTATCAGACGCTCACCGCCCGCAAGCTCGACGACAACATAGTCGGCGCGGGGCGCGAGCGCGATGCACACGTTGCCCGGAAGCGTCCACGGCGTGGTCGTCCAGATGACGAAGCTGGTGACCTCCTTCTTATCGAGAAGTCCCTTGTCGTCCACCACCTTGAAGCGGACGTATATCGACGTGCACGGCTCGTCCTGGTACTCTATCTCCGCCTCGGCAAGCGCGGTCTCGTCAAACGGGCACCAGTAGACCGGCTTCATGCCGCGATAGATGTAGCCCTTGCGGTACATCTCGCCGAAAATCTTTATCTCCTCCGCCTCGAACTCCTTGTCCATCGTCAGATAGGGGTGCTCCCAGTCGCCGAGGACGCCGAGACGCTTAAACTCGTCGCGCTGGCGGCAGACGAAGTCCCACGCGAAGTCGCGGCAGGCGTTGCGGAACTCGGGTATCGACATCGCCTTGCGGTTGAGCTTGTTCTTCTTGATTATCGCGCTCTCTATCGGCATTCCGTGGTTGTCCCAGCCGGGGGTGTACGGCGTGTAGTGCCCGCTCATCGCCTTCGAGCGCAGCACAATGTCCTTGAGCATCTTGTTCATCGCCGTGCCGATGTGTATGTCGCCGTTGGAGAAGGGAGGGCCGTCGTGCAGGATGAACGGCTCGCAGTCCTTGTTCTTCTCGGTCAGCGCCTCGTAGATGTGGTCGGCGTACAGCTTTTCGAGCATCTGCGGCTCGCGCTGCGCGAGGTTCGCGCGCATGGGGAACGCTGTCTTGGGCAGATTCAGCGTCGAGTTGAAATCGTTAGCCATTGTTGTCATCTTCCTCCGTTGTATTCTGCATATTAAAACGCAAGGGTCTTTGTGAGACCCCTGCGCTTGTAATCGCCTTATGGGGCATCACTCGCCGTCCTTGCCCCTGCCGAATATCTGGCGGAAAGCGTCGTCGTCCGACTGCTCGTCCTCCGGATCGTCAAACTCGACGGTGTCGCCGCCGATGTCCACGCGGCGCGGCTTTTCAAAGCGTATCGTCGGTTCGCTGTCGAAGTCTATCGCGGGAACCTCGTCCTCTACCGGCTCGAAGTCCTCGTCGTTCGCGGCGTCGGCGACGGTGGCAGGGGTGTCCGCCGCCTGCCGCTCGGTAATTCGCTCCGCCTCTATTCTCACCGTGGGCTCGTCCACCGACTCGCTCACGTTCGGTATGTCTATCGACTGCTCGTGGAACGCCGCGCGAGCCGGTTCCTCGGTCGGCGTATGTGTCGGCGCGGGCACAGCCACTATCGTGCGCAGAGCCTCGAGCTGATGCTTGCACACCTCGGCGACCTCCGCCGCAAACTTCTTCGTCTCGTTACGCGCTTCCGCGAGACGGCGCTCCTCCGCCTCTATCTCGCCGCGGATGTCGGTGAGCTTCATCATCGCCTCGTTGCGCGCGATGGTCTGCATCTCCTCCGACGAACGGCGCGCGCCCGCAAGCAGCGTCTCCGCCTCGCTTCGAGCCTCCGAAAGCAGCTTTTCGCTGTACTCGTCGGCGTCCGCGCGAACGGTGCGCGAATACTCGTCGGCGGCGGTGCGCATCTCCGCCGACTGCTGCTTCGCCGACTCTATCTGCTCGTCGCTCTCACGCTTTGCGCGCGCGAGGGTCTGGCGCATCTGCTCGTCGACCGAGCGATACTCCTCCACCTTCTCCGCCAGCGTCTTGAGCTTGCCCTTGAGTATGGCGTTTTCCTTGTAAAGCTGCTCATAGTCCGCGACTATCTGGTCGAGAAATTCGTCCACCTCGCCCATGTCATAGCCGCCGAACACTGCCTTCGCAAACTTCTTGTCCTGTACTTCCTGCGGAGTGAGCACCGTTTTCACCGTCCTTTAAGCGCGCGAATTTTTTAGAAATAGAGTCCGTTGTTCTCCAGTTCGTCGATGAGGTCACCGAGTATCTCGACGTTGAACGGAGTGATGATGTACGTCGCGTTAGCGACCTTCTTTATCTTGCCGTCGTTTGCGTACGCGACTCCGCTGAGGAAGTCGAGCAGGCGGCGGGACACTTCCTTCGCCGTCGACTCGAGGTTCAGCACCACCGTGCGCTTCTCGCGCAGGTTGTCGGCTATCTCCGCCGCGGCGTCGAAACGCTCCGGCTTTACAAGCACCACCGAAAGCTGCGTGGTCGCGTGAATGTTCACGACCTTGTTGCTGGCGGTCGGAAAATCTACGGTCGTCGCGGGGCGGGACACCGGACGGGTGCGTATCGTCTCTACTTCGTCCTCCGCCTCTATCTCCTCGTCGTCGCTGTCCTCTGCGTACGGGCGGGTCAGTTCCTTGATCTTATCGAAAAGTCCCATCTGATTTATACCTCCCGAGTTAAAAATGTCCTCACTATATTATCGTATTTTTTGCTTCATCTGTCAACTGTTATTTTAGCACTTTTCCGTCAAAAAGGTTCTTCGAGCGCACAACTATCTCGTCACCCGGTCGAATCGAGCTGGTCGACGCCGGATCGTACGCCACAATGTAGTAGTTTTCGGTCTCATACGCGGTCGCAATGTCCATCTTCACGAACTGCGCCTGAGCCGCGACGACGATGAAAACACCGCTGTTTCCCTCCTCGTCCACGCGCACCGCCGTCTTGGGCACCCGAACGCCCTCGTGCTCGCGAAGCACCAGCTCCGCCGACTCGTGCCTCAGTCCTATCAGCGGGGCGATGTCGGTCGCGCAGCTGAACACCACCGCGCACTCGCCGTTCCGCACCTCGCCTATCCGATAGACGCGGACGCGCACCTCTCCTACATAGTCGCCGGTAAAGCGCATCGTCACCCAGCTGCCCGCGTTAAGCTGCGCGGCGTCCTCCGACTTCATCGCGGACACAAACCGCCATCCGAAGCTGCGCACCAGCTTGCCGCAGCAGTTTTGCTCCACCGCCGACGCTCGTCCGTCCAGCGCGTGGATGTCCTCCGGCGTCATGTCGAGCACGCTGTCCATGTCCAGCACTTCCTCATATCCGTCGGCGACGGTGGAGAAGTAGCCGCTTGTCGGCGCGGTGACCGCTATCTCTGCGCCGCCTATCTTGCTTTCAAGCAGCGTGCGCTCGTTTTTGAGGTCGTCAAGCACGCCCTCAAAAGCCTCCTCGCCGTAGCGTCCGGACGCGTAGTCGCGCCTAAGCATGAGCGTTTTGAGTTCGGTCGCGCTCTCCGCGGCGTCGCCGTACGAACCGGTCGCGGCGGAGTAGGCAAGCGAATAGACGCTGCCCTGAAGCTCGCTGTCCAGGCGATTGATGTCGCCCACGCTCGCGTCGGAGGTGGCAGCCTCCAACTCGGCTATGCGTCGGTCGAGCGCGTCTATCTGCTCGCGAGTGCTCCTTGCGGTCGAGCTGGTGTAGCTGACTATCAGGCTCTCGCCCGCGCCCACCTTCTCGCCCTCTCCGCGCAGGGATACCGCCGAACCGCTTATCGCGGCGCTCACGCGGCTCTCGTCCCGCGCGAACCATCCGCTTATCGGCACGGTGTCCTCCGCCGTGGCGAGCACCGCCTCCGCCGTCTCAAGCGGATTTGACAGCGCCGAGGATATGTAGACAGCCATATAAGCCACGACGGCGATGACTACCACCGCGCTTATTATCTTGGTCGCAAGCTCTCCGCGGCGCACCTTACTCCTCGTCCTCTGCCGCGTCGCTGAGGTTTATCGGCGTCATCGGGATCATCGTCGAGATGGCGTGCTTGTACACCACCTGCTGACGACCGTCGCTGTCCACCACCACAACGAAGCTGTCAAAGCCGGTCACCCGACCGCGCATCTGAACTCCGTTCATCAGGAAGATGGTGAGCGGGACGTGCTGGATACGAGCCTGGTTGAGAAAGTGGTCCTGGATGTTCTGCTTCTTCATCTTTGTCTTTTCCTTTCATTTTGTATATGATAGCGAAGAAACCTCCGCTATTCAGGCTGATTATACAAAAAATCCTTCGCGAATTCGGTCGCTTTTGCGACTATCGAGCCAAAGTCCTCGCGGTCGCGGTAAAACCATATCGTGCTCTCGTCGCGCCTAAGCCAGGTGAGCTGCCGCTTCGCGTACCTCCGCGAGTTGCGCTTCAGCGTCTCGACACACTCGGGCATCAGCGACATGTCGTCCAACGCGGGCATCAGCTCCTTGTAGCCAATCGCCTGCGCCGCCGTCGCGGCAGGCATGTCCTTCAGCATCCGAACCTCGTCGAGCAGCCCCTGCTCGAGCATCGCGTCCACACGGAGGTCTATCCGCCGGTACAACTCGGCGCGGTCGTCGCAGGTAATGCCTATCTTCAGCGCGTCGAATCGGGGCGGTCGCTGCTTTGTAAGCTCGTCGTGCGCCGACTTTCGCTCGCCGCTGAAAACTATCTCGAGCGCGCGCACCACCCGCTTTTTGTCGTTCGGGTGGATCTTCGCCGCCGAGCCGCTGTCCAACCGCTCGAGCAGCCTATGCATACGCTCACCGCCGAAGCGGTCGTAGAGGTTTTCCAGCCTCACCCTGATTATACCATGGTTTTCGGCGGTTGAAAAGTCCAAACCTTGTATAAAAGCGTCCATATATAAGCCTGTTCCACCCGCCAATATGACCATTTTTCCGCGCGAAAGCATCTCCTCGGCGACCGCTGTCGCGTCGGCGACATATCTCGCGGCGGAATAGCTCTCGCTCGGCTCGACAATGTCTATCATGTGGTGGGGCACGCCCCGCGTCTCAGCCGCCGTCGGCTTCGCGGTGCCGATGTCCAGGCGTCGGTATATCTGCATCGAGTCGCAGCCGATGACCTCGCCGTCGAGCGCCTTCGCAAGCTCGACCGCAAGCGCCGTCTTGCCGGACGCGGTCGGTCCGACCACGCAGATTATCCTCTCCATCACACCCTCCGATTTATCCGACGCTCAAGCTCCGCGCGGGTGAGCACCGCCGCCACCGGGCGTCCGTGCGGGCAGAACCGCACGTCGCGGTAGTCCATCACCCGCTCGACGAGCACCCTCCGCTCCTCCGGCGTGGTATGCATGCCCGCCTTTATTGCAGCCTTGCACGCGACGAGGCTCATTATCTCCTCTCGGCGCTGCAATCTGTCCAGGCGCTTGTGGCTGATATAGCTGTCCGCCAGCTCCTCCAGCGTTCCCCGAATGTCGTCGCGCTCGATCTCGCTCGGTATCGCGCGCACGGCGAAGCTCTCGCCGCCGAAGTCGCTTATTTCAAAGCCGAAGCCCTCCAGCTCGTCGACATGCTCGCGTATCGCCGCCGCGTCCTCCCGCCCGAGCTGGACGATCTCCGGCGTGATGAGATACTGCGTGAGCGGCTTCTCCCCCGCGGCGATAAGTCGGTCGAATATTATCCGCTCGTGCGCCGCGTGCTTGTCGATGAGCACCAGTTCGTCGCCGTCCTCAACGACGATGTAGGTGGTGAATATCTCGCCCAAAATGCGCCAGCTCGCGATTGCGAGCTTCGGCTCGGTGACCGGCGCCTCCGTCTCGCTCACAGCCGGTTTCGGCGCAGTTTCGGAAGTATTTTCGCTCGATTTCGGCACGCTTTCGGTCGGCATTTCCACCGACACGCCGCGTCTCGGGGTCATGCTGTTCATGCGCCGCTCGAAGCTGACCTCGAACACCTCGCGTCCGTCGTCCAGCTTCTTTACCGCCTCCGGCGAGTGAAATTCTATCTCACCCGCGCCCTTTTTGTACATTTCGAGCACTTTTTCGGGTGAAAGCTCCTTCTCCGCGTCCCTCTGCATCCTGCGGTAGAAGTCGCCGACCTCCTTGGGAAGCGCGCCGCCCGACGCGGTGGTTATCTCCTGCTGCTTCCCCGGAATATCCGGCTCGAACTTGGGAGCGGCTCTACCTATCTCGGCGCGCAGGTCGCCCTGTTCGAGCGCGCCGCAGACCGCCAGATAGACCGCGTCGAACACCTCGCGCTCGAACGCGAACTTCACCTCGCTCTTTGCGGGATGCACGTTCACGTCCACCACCGCCGGCGACAGCTCGATGTGCAGCACGCACGCGGGGAAGCGTCCCTGCACCATGCGGTTCTTGTATCCCTGCTCGACCGCCGCCGCGAGCATCCGCGAGGACACCGGACGCCGGTTGACGAAAAACGACTGTTTGCGCCGATTTCCGTGCCCGTACGCGGGCTTTGAGACAAATCCGGTAACTTTCACGCCGCTCTGCTCGTTCTGCACCGAAAGCAGTCCCGCCGCGAAGGTCGCTCCGAGCGCGTCATACACCGCGCCGCTGAGGTTTCCGCCGCGCGTGGACAGCGTCGTCTCGCCGTCGCATATCAGCTTGAACGCCACCTCAGGGTGCGCGAGCGCCAGCGCCGTCACCATGTCCACGACGCGGCTCTGCTCGGCGCTGTCCTTTTTGATGAACTTCTGCCGCGCGGGGGTGTTGTAGAACAGCTCCTCCACCGCGATCGACGTGCCCTCGGGACAGCCGACCGGCAGCACCTCCCCGCCGACGCCGCCGTCTATCGAGTAGTATGCGCCCTCCACCGAGCCGCGGCGGCGGGTGTGTATCTTCACCTTAGACACGGCGGCGATCGACGCGAGCGCCTCGCCGCGAAAGCCCATGCTCGATATGCTCTCGAGGTCGCGCTCGGTCGCTATCTTGGAGGTCGCGTGACGCAGAAAGGCGGTCGGCAGGTCGTCCGCCTCGATGCCTTCGCCGTCGTCGCTCACGCGCATGAGCGCAAGACCGCCGCGCTTTATCTCCACCTGTATCCTCGTCGCGCCCGCGTCCACCGAGTTCTCGATCAGCTCCTTTATGACCGACGCGGGTCGCTCGACCACCTCGCCCGCCGCGATAAGGTCGGCGACATGCGGGTCAAGCTCTCGAATACGGCTCATCTGCATCCCTCACTTTCTTCTCTGTGCTCAACCGAGCTCCTTTGCCTTCTGCACATACTGCGCGAGCTTCTGCCACGCCTCATACGGCGACAGCGCGTTCGGGTCGACCGACTTGAGCTCGCGCGCAAGCTCGGAAGCGCCGAGTTCTCCGAGTCCCATCTGCTCGTCGGGCTCGCTCGCCGTCACCGTTCCCGACGGCAGCCGCACCTCGCGCTCTATCGACTCGAGCAGTTCGTGCGCGCGGGCTATCAGCCCGTCCGGAAGCCCCGCGAGCTTCGCGACCTCCACGCCGTAGCTGTCGTCCGCTCCGCCGCGCACTATCTTTCGCAGGAAGACTATCTCGTCGCCCCGCTTTTTCACCGCGATGTTGTAGTTTTTCACGCCGGAAAGCTCGTCTTCCATCACCGTAAGCTCGTGGTAGTGGGTAGCGAACAGCGTCTTTGCGCCCAGTTTTTCGCGGTCGCACACCCACTCGAGCACCGCGCGCGCTATCGCCATGCCGTCGTAGGTCGATGTTCCCCGCCCTATCTCGTCGAGGATGAGCAGGCTGCGCCGCGTCGCGTGCTTCAGTATCTCCGCGACCTCGCTCATCTCGACCATGAAGGTCGACCGTCCGCTGGATAGGTCGTCCGACGCGCCGATCCGCGTGAACACGCGGTCGCACACGCCTATCTCCGCCTTTCGCGCGGGCACGAAGCTGCCCGCCTGCGCCATTATCACCATCAGCGCCGCCTGACGCATGTATGTCGACTTGCCCGCCATGTTCGGTCCGGTGATTATCGCCACCGTGTTTGCCGAGCAGTCGAGTTCGAGATCGTTCGGCACGAACAGCACGCCGTCCTGCATCTTCTCCACCACCGGATGCCGTCCGTCGCGTATCGAAATGCGGTCGGAGGTGTCCACCGTCGGACGGCAGTAGCCCTCGGTCGACGCGACCTCCGCAAAGCTCGCGAGCACGTCGGCGGACGCCGCTGCCTTGGCGCTGCGCTGCACCCGTGCCGCCATGTCCGACACCTCGGCGCGCAGCTTGCAGAACAGCTCGTACTCGAGCGCGTTCAGGCGGTCGGACGCGGTCAAAATCTCGCTTTCGAGGTTCTTCAGCTCCTCGGTTATGTAGCGCTCGCGGTCGACGAGCGTCTGCTTGCGGATGTAGTCGTCGGGCAGCCGGTCGCCCGCGCTCTTGCGCACCTCGATGTAGTAGCCGAACACGCGGTTGTAACCGACTTTCAGCGTCTTTATGCCGGTGCGCTCCTTCTCCCGCTCCTCTATCGACGCGACAGCCGTCTTGCCGCCGCTCTGTATGCCGCGAAGCCTGTCCACCTCGCCGTCGAATCCCACGCGTATCATGCCGCCGTCCCCCACGCCGAGCGGCGGCTCGTCCACTATCGCCTCGTCTACGCGGGCTATCAGGTCATCGAGCGGGTCTATCTCCTCGCCGAGCACCTGAATAAGCGGCGATTGAGCCCTGCCGAGCAGCACTTTCAGCGGCGCCATATGCCTAAGCGCGTCGGCGAGCGCGCGCAGTTCCCGCGCGCTGCCGGTGTTCGCGCTGATGCGTCCGATGAGCCGCTCGACGTCGCCCATGCCGCGCAGCTCGCCGCGTATCTCGTCGCGAAGGCGTGCGTTTTCGACCAGCTCGCCCACCGACTCGTGCCGGCGTGTTATCCGCGCCGCGTCGATGAGCGGTCGCTCTATCCACGACCGCATCAGCCGCGCTCCCATCGGCGTGCGCGTGCGGTCGAGCACCCACAGAAGGCTGCCCTTCTTCTCGCCCGACTGCATCGACGCGGTGAGTTCGAGGTTTCTTCGCGCGGTCGTGTCGAGCTCCATGTAGCTGTTCGCGAGGTAGGCGCTGAGCGACTTTATGTGACCGAGGTCGGTCTTCTGCGTCGCGTAGAGATAGTCGACAAGCATTCCCGCAGCCTCCTCGGCGGGGCTGTCCTCTATCGATGCGCTGTCGGTCGGGAATTTGTCGCGGCACGCCTGTCTCGCGTTCTCCCTCGATATGTCGCTCTCGGTTATCAGACTGCCGGTCGTGCCGCGCAGCCACTCGCGAAACACACGGTCGTCCGCGCGGACAAGCATCTCGCTCGGGCTGTATCTGCTTATCTCGTTTCGTATCTCGTCGAGCAGTCCCGCCTTGGTTTTGGAGGTGAGCGTTGTCGCGTAGAACTCGCCGGTCGAGAAGTCGCATATCGCGACACCCGCGCTGCCACCCGCAACCACCGCCGCGCCGAGGAAGTTGTTCTTCGAGTCGTCGAGCGCGCCGCTCATCGTAGCGGTGCCGGGGGTGATTATCCGTATGACCTCGCGCTCGACCAGTCCCTTGGCGAGCTTCGGATCCTCCATCTGCTCGCATATCGCGACCTTGTAGCCCTTGGCTATCAGCCGCGCGACATAGCCCTCCACCGAGTGCGCCGGAACACCGCACATCGGCGTCTGCTCCTCCTTCGGCGCGGAGCGGTCGCGGGTTGTCAGCACCAGGTCGAGCTCCTTCGACGCGACCGAGGCGTCCTCGTCGAACATCTCGTAAAAATCGCCGAGCCGGAAGAAAAGCAGGCAGTCGTCGTGCTCCCGCTTCACCTTTTGGTACTGCTGCATCATCGGAGTGCCCTGCGGCATTTTCCCACTTCCTCTGCTTTCTATTTAAGTTCGCCTATCAGCGAAAAAGTCGTGATATCGGTCACTTTCACGTTGGCATAAGTTCCTATCAGACCGCTGTCTCCCTTGAGGCTCACCAGCCGTCCCTCCTGCGTGCGCGCGGTCAGGTTCAGCTCGCCCGACTTGCTCTCGCCGTCGACATGCACGCGGACGGTAGAGCCTATCAGCGGACGCCTGTCCTCCAGCGTTATCTCGTCCTGAAGTGCCATAAGCCGCCGGAATCGCTTAACCTTCTGCTCATGCGTTATCGGGTCGTCCATCTCCGCGGCGGGAGTGCCCGCGCGCTTGGAGTAGATGAAGGTGAAAATCGAGTCGTAGCGCACCCGCTTCACAAGCTCGACCGTACCCTCGAAATCCTCGTCGCTCTCGTTCGGGAAGCCGACGATTATGTCGCTTGTGAATATCACGCCGGGTATCTTCTTTCGCGCGTAGTCGACAAGCTCGCAGTACTGCTCGACGGTGTAGCGGCGATTCATGCGGCGAAGTATCTCGTCCGAGCCGGACTGCACCGGAAGGTGTATGTGCCGCTCCACCTTGGGATGAGCCGCTATCGCGTCGATGAGCGCGTGCGAGCAGTCCTTAGGATGGCTCGTCATAAAGCGGAGGGTGAAGTCGCCCTCCACCTCGGCGCATCGGCTCAGCAGCTCGGGAAAGTCCGCTCCGCCGCCCGAGTAGCTGTTCACGTTCTGACCGAGCAGCATTATGTCGTGGCATCCGTCCGCCGCGAGCTCGCGCACCTCGCGCACTACGTCCCCCGGGTCACGGCTGCGCTCGCGTCCGCGCACATACGGCACGATGCAGTAGGAGCAGAAGTTGTCGCAGCCGTACATTATCGACACATACGCCTTGTGCGGCACGGTTCTAACGACCGGCAGTCCCTCGGCGATGCGGCTGTCCGGCTCGGCGTGCTCGATAAGCCGACCTCCCTGCTCGTAGAGCCTGAGCAGCGTCTCCGGAAGCCGCCAGAAGCTCGTCGTATCAAGCAGCGCGTCCACCTGACGGTAGCTCTTTTTCACCGTCTGACGAACCGTCTCCTCGCCCGCCATGCATCCCGCAAGGATTATCTTCTGCTCGGGATTTATCTTCTTGTAGTGCACCATGTGGCCGATGTTGCCGAGCACCCGCTGCTCCGCGTGCTCGCGAACGGCGCAGCTGTTTATCACCACCACGTCCGCCTTGTCGTCGTCCACGATGGTGTAGCCCATCTCGCGGAGCATGCCGCGCATACGCTCGCTGTCCGCCTCGTTCTGCTGGCAGCCGTATGTATCGACAAACGCGGTCATTCCCGCGTTCATCGCGCGCACCCGCTCGGTGCACTCGCGCTGATATTCAAGCTCGCGCTCGCTTACGAATTTCGTCCTGTCCACTGAAAAATTCTCCTTCTTCACCACTCGGTCGGAAGCCCGCTCACCGCGCGGCGCACCATGTCAAGCGCGGTCGTCGCCGCGTTCGAGCGCACCCGCTCGCGTCCGCCCGAGCGACCGAACTGACATTTTCTCACGACCTCGCCGTCCTTCGTCGAAAGCCCGATGTAGACAAGTCCCATCGGCTTGCCCTCGCTCTCCGACGGTCCCGCAACGCCGCTGAGCGCGATCGCCACGTCCGCGCCGAATCGCTCCCGCGCGCCCTTTGCCATCGCCGCCGCGACCTCGCTCGACACCGCGCCGTGCTCCTTTATAAGCTCCGCCGGAACGCCGAGCAGCCTCGTCTTCATCTCGTTTGAGTAGGTAACGCCGCCGCCGAGGTATATCTCGCTCGCGCCGGGGACGGAGGTTATCCGCTGGGACACAAGCCCTCCGGTGCAGCTCTCCGCGGTGACGAGCGTCAGCTTCTTCTCGGTCATCAGCTCTACGACCCGCGCCTCCAGGCTCTCCGCGTCCACGCCGTAGACCACGTCGCCCAGCCGCTCGCACATGTCCTTCACCACCGGCTCGGTCATCGCGAACGCCTCCTCGTGGGTGGGCGCCTTCGCGGTCACCCGCAGAAGGCACTCGCCAACCTTCGCGTAGGGCGCGACGGTCGGGTTTGTCATCTTCTCGATTATCGGGCGCAGCATCGCCTCCATCGGCGACTCGCCAAGCCCCACCACGCGTATCGTGCGGCTGACGAGGCAGGCGTCCGACTTGCTGCGAAGCCAGGGCATCGCGCGCTCGGTCCACATCGGTCCGCACTCGCTCGGAGGACCGGGCAGCATTATCACCATCTTGCCGTCCGCCTCGAGCGCGACGCCCGGCGCCGTGCCCCAGTCGTTTACCAGCACGTCGCAGCCCTCGGGCAGCATCGCCTGCGAGTAGTTGTTTTCGGTCAGCGTGATGTTCCGCTTCGCGAAATATTCCTTCAGCCGCTCGATGGTCGGCTCGTGGCGCACCAGCGGTCGCGAGTAGCACGCGGACACCGTCTCCTTGGTTATGTCGTCGTATGTCGGTCCGAGACCGCCGGTGGTTATCAGCAGGTCGGCGCGGCTCTTCGCAAGCTCGACCGACTTCTTTATCCGCTCGGGGTTGTCCCCCACCACCGAGGTGTAGAACAGATTTATGCCAAGCTCGCTCAGTCCCTGGGATATGACCTGCGCGTCGGTGTTGATTATGTCGCCGAGCAGCAGCTCTGTGCCTATCGAAAGAATTTCCGCCGTCAAAGACATATATATCGCTCCTTTTTGCCGAGTTTTTGCTATCTGGGTATCTTTATCGACTCGATGCTCGCCACCGCCGCGTCCTCAAGCTCGGCGAGCTCTGCCGGCGCTTCCACCGCCTCCACCGCCTCGAGCTGCGGGCGGGTCTTGGGGTGCTTAGGCGTGAACACCGTGCAGCAGTCTTCGTAGGGCAGTATCGACGTCTCGAACGCGCCGATGCGCCTCGACACGCGGACTATCTCCTCCTTGTCCATGCCGATTAGCGGCCGGAACACCGGACGGCTCACCACCGAGCCGGTCGCGCCGAGCGCCTTCACCGTCTGGCTCGCGACCTGACCGAGGCTCTCGCCGGTTATCAGCGCCGAGCAGCCGTGCATCTCCGCCACGCGGTCGGCTATGCGCATCATCGAGCGGCGCATGAGTATCGTGAAATACTCCTCCGGACAGCGGTCACGGATACGCTCCTGTATCTCGGTGAACGGCACGACGTGGACGGTCATATACCCCGTGTGCTTCACCAGTATTTTCGCGAGGTCGAGCACCTTCTGCTTTGCGCGCTCGGAGGTGTACGGATAGCTGAAGAAGTGCACCGCCTCAAGCTCGAGACCCCTGCGCGCCATCATCCACGCGGCGACCGGGCTGTCGATGCCGCCGCTAAGCAGCACCGCCGCGCGACCCGCCGAGCCCTGCGGAAGTCCTCCCGCGCCGGGGGTCGGGTCGGTATGTACATACGCCGCGCGGTCGCGAACCTCGACGTAGACCGTCGTGTCCGGCTGGTGCACGTCGACTTTCAGATGCGGGAACGCGTCGAGCACCGCGGCACCGACCTCGCGGCTTATCTCGGGCGAGCCGAGCGGGAACCGCTTGTCCGACCGCTTGGTCTCCACCTTGAAGGTGCGTGCCCGCTCGAGCGCGGGGGCGAGCTTTTCGCACGCGGCGCGCTGTATCGTGATAAGCTCCTTCTCGCAGTCGTAGGCGCGCACCACCGCGACAAGCCCGAACACCCGCTTCACTATCTCGAACGCCTCGTCGCAGTCGATATTCTCGTCCTGCGGCTCGACGTACACCGTCGACTGCATCTCGTAGATGTTGAACCGTCCGAGGGGCTTCAGCCGCGCGCGTATCACCCGCAGCATACGGCTTATGAACTGCGGGCGATTGCCGCCTTTGAGCACGACCTCGCCCATTTTGCCGAGTATCATCTCCATCTTCTCACCTTCCCTAGTCTTCGATCGGCGACGTGCGCACATCGCCGTAGAAGTTGTGCGGCATCTCGCCGATGGTTATCGTTCGCACGATGAAATTGTTCCGTTCGATATAGTCGAGTATTCGGGGCAGGGCGTCGGCGGTGGTGGACGTGTCGTGCATCAATATCACCGCCGTCGAGTCGGAGCGCTCGAGGCCCCTTATCACCTGCTGCGCGAGCGCCTGTCCGGACGGCTGCTCATAGTCGAGCGCGTCCACCGTCCAGTCCCAGTAGCGGTAGCCCGCGCCGATGACCGCGTCGCGCATGCCGTTGGTTATCGCCGAGTAGCTCGAGCCGTAGGGGAACCGGAACAGCCGCGACCGCTTCTGCACCACCGCGTCCAGCGCCTCGTTCGCCTTCTCTATCTCCTCTATCAGCGCGTCGGCGGAGGCGTACATCTCGTCGGTCTTGTGCGACCAGGCGTGAAGCCCTATCGAGTGACCCTCGCCCGCCATACGGCGCACCGTGTCCCGATTGTTCTCTATCTGCGAGCCGGTGAGGAAGAAGGTCGCCTTCATGTCGTGCTCGGCGAGCGTGTCCAGTATCTTCGCCGTGTTCTTGTTCGGGCCGTCGTCAAAGGTGATATACACCACCCGCGGCTCCTCCGAGGGCTCCGCCGACGGTGCGCCCGACGGTCGAGGCTGCGAGGACGGCGACGACGACGGCTGCGCGCTCGGCACGGTCGACGGCGAGGTCGAAGGCTCGGAGGATGGCGCGAAGTACTCGAGGTACATCGCAACCATCTTCTCGCGGTTTGCGAGCCAGAAGTCCTCGCCGGAGGTGGTTGACCGCGAGGTCACGCGCATCGTCTCTATCGGGTGCGTGCGAATCGTCTCGAAGCCAAGTCCGAACTTTTCGCACACAAAGGTCATCGGAACGCATATCGTGCCCGCGCTGTTAGCCGCGAGTTTTATCTTGTACTGCTGATCGCGGTCGTACGCCACCTGCGCGGGCGAATCGAAGGTTATGGTGTAGTTCTTGTTGTACAGCGTCAGCGTGTACCGCTCCTCGTTGTAGCTGTAATAGACGCCGAGCGAGCTGTCCGCAAACACGGTGTACGGCATGTAGTATTCGCCGTCGCGGATGAAGGGCATGTTGCTTGCTTCGAGCGGCTTTACCGTGTCGTTTACCACGGTAAAATACTCGCTTGAGTCGGCGGAAACCCCGAGCGCTCCGAGCGCGCAGGCAAGCGCCAGCACCGCCAGAATGAACGCCGCTATCCTGCTCTTTTTCACGCCGCCGCCTCCCTTCGGACATAACTTACCATTATGGATGTATTATAACACAAAACGCGCGGTTCTTCAACAACGCTATTCTGCTCGCGCAAAATAAATTTATCCGCTTGATACCGCTCCGAAATAGTGCTATACTAAGTTAAAATTACATGAAACGGAAGTGATTGGTTTGGAAATCAAAATTGAGCGCACTACCGCGCCGAAAGCGCGTCCCGACTACTCGAATCTCGGCTTCGGGCGCAGCTTCACCGACCATATGTTTATCATGAACTACACCGAGGGCAAGGGCTGGCACGACCCGCGGATCGTCCCTTATCAGCCGTTCGTGCTCGAGCCGAGCTGCATGGTGTTCCACTACGGCCAGGAGACCTTCGAGGGCATGAAGGCTTACCTTCGCGCCGACGGCGACATCCAGCTCTTCCGCCCGAAGGACAACTTCCGCCGCATGAACGACTCGGACGCGCGTCTCTGCATACCCGAGCTTGACGTCGACTTCTGCGTCGAGGCGGTAAAGACGCTGCTTAAGGTCGACCGCGACTGGATGCCGACCGAGCCGGGCACGTCGATGTACATCCGCCCGTTTGTCATCGCGACCGACCCGCATCTCGGCGTGCACGCGTCCAAGACCTATATCTTCGCGATAATCCTCTCGCCGAGCGGCGCATACTATACCGGCGGGCTTGCTCCGGTCAGGATATACGTCGAGACCGAGGACGTGCGCGCGGTTCGCGGCGGCACCGGTGAGGCAAAGACCGGCGGCAACTACTCCGCGTCGATCCGCGCCCAGGAGCGTGCCGGCTCGCGCGGCTACGAGCAGGTGCTCTGGCTGGACGGCGTCGAGCGCAAGTACATCGAGGAAGTCGGCGCGATGAACGTGTTCTTCAAGATAGACGGCACGGTGGTAACGCCCGCGCTGGTCGGCTCGATACTGCCCGGAATCACTCGCCGCAGCTGCATTGAGCTGCTCAAGAAGCACAATATTCCGGTCGAGGAGCGCCGTCTTTCGCTCGAGGAACTGAAGAACGCCGCGCGCGAGGGACGTCTGGAGGAGGCGTTCGGCAGCGGCACGGCGGCGGTGATAAGCCCGATAGGCGAGCTTGCGTGGGAGGGTGAGAAGTTCACCATCAACGGCGGCAAGATAGGCGAGGTCAGCCAGTGGCTGTACGACACGCTCACCGACCTCCAGTGGGGTCGTTCGGAAGACCCGTTCGGCTGGACGATGATAGTAAAATAAGTGGCAAATTTCCGCGAAACCGCCGCGTCGCGAGCGCGTGACGACGGCGAAAAGCTGCTCGCGCGCCGACTGTGCGACCTGTCCGAGCGTGCCGACCGCATCGGCGTGATGACCTCCACCGGCTTTCTGACCCCCGCCGAGCAGGACTTCGCGCGCATCATCGAGCACCTGCTCCCCTGCCCGCTGACGCTCGACGGAGGTTTTGACGGCGCGGAACGATGCGTTGCGCGGTTCGGAGAGTGTGGCGAGCGCCCGGTCGCGGGGCTTGCGATAGCGCACAGAACTCCGCTCGGTCATCGCGACCTGCTCGGCGCGGCGCTCGGGCTCGGGCTTGAGCGAAGCGTCGTCGGCGACATCATCGCGGGGGATGCGTCAAGCCGCATGGTCGTCCTGCGCAGTCAGCTCGACTTCTTCCTGCAAAGTTTCGACAAGGCGGGGCGGGTGCCGCTCGAGGTGAGCGAGCTTTCGCTGGACGAATTTCAACCGCCCGAGCGTCGGGTCGAGCGGGTAGTCCTGTCGCTTGCGTCGATGCGGCTGGACGCGCTGGTCGCCGCCGCGTGGGGACTGAGCCGCGAGGACGCGCAGACCGAAATCGCGCGCGGCATGGTGCAGCAGAACCATCGACCGCAGCTCGAGCCGTCGCGCCGGATAGCCGAGGGGGACACGATAAGCCTTCGCGGCAAGGGAAAACTGACCGTTGGCGCGGCGCTGGGCGTCACTCGGCGCGAGCGGCTGCGAATCGAGGTCGAAAAGTATATCTAAACGCCATTTTCGGAGGACATTATGAAACTTAATCGCTATATAGATCACACCCTGCTGAAACCGGACGCGACGCCCGAGCAGATAAAGCAGCTATGCCTCGAGGCGCTCGCGCACGAGTTCCGCGCGGTCTGCGTGAACTCGAAGTACGTCCCGCTGGCGGCGTCGCTGTTGAAGGACAGCACGACCGCGGTCGCGTGCGTCGTCGGCTTCCCGCTCGGCGCGATGGCTACCGGCGCTAAGGCGTTTGAGGCGGCGATGGCTGCCCGCGACGGTGCGACCGAGATAGACATGGTCATCGACATCGGCGCGGCAAAGGCGGGCGACTTCGACGCGGTCGAGCGGGACATCGCCGCTGTGGTCGAGCAGACGACCGACTACGCAAAGGTCAAGGTGATAATCGAGACCTGCCTGCTTACCGATGACGAGAAGCGCGAGTGCTGCCTCGCCGCAAAACGCGCGGGCGCGGCGTTTGTCAAGACCTCCACCGGATTTTCCACAGGTGGCGCGACGGTCGAGGACATCAAACTCATGCGCGAGACGGTCGGTCCGGACATGGGCGTCAAGGCGAGCGGCGGCATCCGCGACCGTGCGGCAGCCGAGGCGATGATAGCCGCCGGCGCGACCCGCATCGGCACGTCGAGCGGCGTGAAAATCTGCGAGTGAGCGCAAATTCTGACACGAAAAAGAGAGCCGTTCGGCTCTCTTTTTTCATCACTTTTTATCCTTGAACTTGTCGAAGAATCCCTTGCGCTTGCCCTGCTGTTTCTCGCCGAGCGTGCCGTCGAACTCGCGCAGCAGTTCCTTCTGCTTGTCGGTCAGGTTTCGCGGCGTCTCCACCGTCACATGGACAAGCTGGTCGCCGCGCACCGTAGAGTTCACCCGCGGAATGCCCTTGCCGCGCATGCGGAAGGTCGCGCCGGTCTGGGTGCCGTCGGGGATGGTGAGCTTTACCTTGCCGTCGAGCGTCGGGACTTCTATCTCGTCTCCGAGCGCCGCCTGCGCGAAGCTTATCGGCATTTCGATGTGGACCTCGGTGCCGTCGCGCTCGAATATCGCGTGCGGTCGGACGGAGATGGTGACGAGCAGGTCGCCGCTCGGGCCGCCGTTCTCGCCCGCGTGACCCTCGCCGTGAACCTGGAGCGTCTGTCCGTCGTCTATTCCGGCGGGAATCTTCACCTTGATGCTCCGCCGCGCGCGCTTGACTCCGCTGCCGCCGCACGACTTGCAGGGGGATGTTATCTTCTTGCCGCGCCCGCCGCACTCGGGGCAGACCTCGGTGGTGGTCATAACGCCGAGCGGCGTGCGGCGCTGTGTGCGTATCTGACCTCTGCCGCCGCAGCGAGGGCAGGTCTCGGCGTGCGAACCGGGCGCAGCGCCCGTCCCGCCGCACTCCTCGCAGTGTTCGACGCGCCCTATCTCGACCGTCTTCTCACAGCCGAACGCAGCCTCCTCGAAGCTGATGGTCGCCTGGACGCGCACGTTCTCGCCGCGCATCGGTCCGGTACGGCGTGACGTTCCGCCGCCCATGCCGCCGAAGAAGCTCTCGAATATCGAGCCGAGGTCGTCGAACCCGCCGAATCCGCCTGCGCCGTATCCACCCGCGCCCGCGCCGAAGTTCGGGTCGACGCCCGCGTGTCCGTAAGTATCGTAGGCGGCGCGCTTCTGGCTGTCGCTCAGCACCTCGTACGCCTCGTTTATCTCCTTGAACTTGTCCTCGGCGTCCGGCTCGTGGTTCACGTCGGGGTGATACTTCGCCGCCATCCTGCGGTACGCCTTTTTTATCTCATCCTCGCTCGCGCCCTTCTGGATGCCGAGCACCTCGTAAAAGTCGCGCTTTTCCTCCGCCATACTCTCTCCCCTACACAGAACCCATGCGGACAGTTACGAAAAGCCGTCCGCATGGCAGAAAATCTTTGTTTTGCCGAAGAAATAATTACTTCTGCTCTCCGTCCTTCGGCTCGTCCTCGTCGACGACCTTGTAGTCGGCGTCGTAGACGTTCGGGTCGCTCTGAGCGCCGCCCTGTGCGCCCTGAGCCGCGTTCGGGTCACCCTGCGGCGCAGCCTGCTGATAGAGCTTCTCGCTGACGGCGTAGAATTCCTTGGTCAGCGCCTCGGTCTTCGCCTTGATGTCGTCGTAGTTCTCACCCTTGAGCGACTCCTTGAGCGCGTCGCAGGCAGTGTTTATCTTGGTCTTGTCGTCCTCAGACAGCTTGTCGCCCAGCTCGCCGAGCGTCTTCTCGGTCTGATAGATGAGCTGGTCGGCGGCGTTGCGGGTCTCGGCGTCCTCGCGGCGCTTCTTGTCCTCCGCCGCGTACTGCTCGCTCTCCTGAACAGCCTTCTCGATGTCCTCCTTGGACATGTTGGTCGAGCTGGTTATCGTGATGTGCTGCTCGCGTCCGGTGCCGAGATCCTTAGCGGAGACATTGACAATGCCGTTCGCGTCGATGTCGAAGGTGACCTCTATCTGCGGCACGCCGCGCGGCGCGGGAGCGATGCCGTCGAGGTGGAAGCGGCCGAGCGTCTTGTTATACTGCGCCATCTCGCGCTCGCCCTGAAGGACGTGTATCTCGACCGAGGTCTGTCCGTCCGCCGCGGTGCTGAACACCTGGCTCTTCTTGGTCGGGATGGTGGTGTTGCGGTCTATCAGACGGGTGAACACGCCGCCCATCGTCTCAAGTCCGAGCGACAGCGGGGTGACGTCGAGCAGGACGAGTCCCTTGACGTCGCCGCCGAGAACGCCGCCCTGTATCGCCGCGCCGACCGCCACGCACTCGTCCGGGTTGATGCCCTTGAACGGCTCGCGGCCGGTGAACTTCTGCACAGCCTCCTGAACGGCGGGGATACGGGTCGAACCGCCGACGAGCAGCACTTTCGACAGGTCGGACGGCTTCAGTCCGCTGTCCCCCATCGCCTGGCGCATCGGAGCGAGCGTCGCCTCGACGAGGTCGGCGGTAAGCTCGTTGAACTTCGCGCGGGTTATCGTCACGTCGAGATGCTTCGGGCCGGTCGCGTCGGCGGTGATATACGGCAGGTTCACCGTCGAGCTGGTCACGCCCGAAAGCTCGATCTTCGCCTTCTCCGCAGCCTCCTTGAGACGCTGCATCGCTATCTTGTCGCCGGTGAGGTCGACGCCCTCCTTCGCCTTGAACTCGGAGGCGAGGTAGTCCATGACGCGCTTGTCGAAGTCGTCGCCGCCCAGACGGTTGTTGCCCGCCGTGGCGAGAACTTCGAGAACGCCGTCGCCTATCTCGAGTATCGACACGTCGAACGTGCCGCCGCCGAGGTCGTAGACCATTATCTTCTGATCGTGCTCCTTGTCCAGGCCGTACGCGAGCGCAGCAGCCGTCGGCTCGTTGATTATGCGCTTGACCTCGAGACCGGCTATCTTGCCCGCGTCCTTGGTCGCCTGGCGCTGCGCGTCGGTGAAGTACGCCGGAACGGTGATGACCGCCTCGGTGACCTGAGAGCCGATATAGCCCTCGGCGTCGGTCTTGAGCTTTGTCAGTATCATCGCCGATATCTCCTGCGGCGTGAGCTTCTTGCCGTCGATGTCCACGCGGTAGTCGCTGCCCATCTCGCGCTTTATCGACGCGATGGTGCGGTCGGGGTTGGTTATCGCCTGACGCTTCGCGACGGTGCCCACCATGCGCTCGCCGTCCTTGGAGAACGCGACGACCGACGGGGTGGTGCGGTCGCCCTCCGCGTTCGCGATGACCACCGGCTCGCCGCCCTCAATGACCGCGACGCACGAGTTTGTCGTTCCGAGATCTATGCCTATTATCTTGCCCATGATTTTTCCTCCTGTTCAAGCGTTAAAACGCCTTGAAATCAATTTAATTCGCAACCTTTACGACCGCGTGGCGGATGACCCGTCCGTCGGTCTCGAAACCCTTCTGGAAGGTCTCGACTATCACTCCCGCGCCGAAGTTCTCGTCCTCGACGTGCATCACCGCGTTGTGCTTCTCCGGGTCGAACGCGCTCCCGCGCTCGCTTGCTATCATCTTCACGCCGATGCCCTCCAGCGCCGAGACAAACTGCGCAAGCGTCATCTCAACGCCCTTCTTGTACGCCTCGTCGGATGTCTCCTGCGCGACCGCGCGCTCGAGATTGTCGTACACCGGAAGCAGCGCGTCCACCACCGAAGCCTTCGACGCCGCGAACAGCTGCTCACGCTCCTTTGCGGTGCGCTTGCGGAAGTTGTCGTACTCCGCCATCACCCGCAGATAGCTGTCCTTAAGCTCGGCAAGCTCCTGCTCGACCGCGCTAGGCTGCTCCTCGGTCGGCGCGGACTGTTCCTCGGTCTCCGCCGCCTCGGTCGAAGTTTCAACCTTTTCCTGCTCGACCGACTCGTTCTTGTTCTTCTTAGCCATTATTCGTCACTTCCGTTCGTCTTTTCGTTGTGCTGCTCAAGCGCGTGCATGAAGTAGCCCAGCCGAGCCGCCACCTTCGCGTAGTCCATCCGCGTCGGTCCGACCACGCCTATCACCCCGCGAAGTCCTTCGCCGAGGTCGTAGCTCGCGGTCACCACGCTCGAATCGCGCAGTTCCTCCGCGAGATTCTCGCTGCCGATGATTATTTTGACCCGTCCGCTCTCCTCCGGCGCGGGAAGCATATCCGACGCCGAGCGGTTGCTGAGCGCCTCAAGCAGCCGATGCGCGCGCTCCGGTTCGCGGAAGTCGGGCAGGGACAGCATCTTCGCGGCGCCGTCCACCGTCAGGTCGCGCCGCACAAGGCTAGCTGCCGATTCGCGCAGGAAGTCGACGACTACCGCGCAGAATTCGGCGGGCGCGCCGCTCTCCCTCGCTATCTCAAACGCCGCCACAGCGGTCACTCCTTCAAGCCCGCTGCCCGCAAATCGCGCGTTTACCGCGTCGCACAGCCGATGCATCACGCTGTCGTCGCAGCCGTGTGGGCGCTGCTCCATCGCGTTTCGCACCTCGTTTGCGCTGAACAGCGCGACCAGCATGCAGCTGTTGCCGTCGAGCAGTATCATGTCGAAGTGCTTGAGCTTCGCGCCCTCTATGCGGAGCGTTCCGCCGTACGCCGCGTAGCTGGAGAGCAGTCCGACAAGGCTCGCAGCCTCGCCTATCAGCCGGTCGAACTCGCGCAGCCGGCTTAGCAGAAGTTTATCCATCCGCTCGCGCTCCGACTTGCTCGGCGTGTCCACCTCCATCAGCTCGTCGACGTACATTCGGTAGCCCTTGTTGGACGGCACCCGACCCGCCGACGTGTGCGGCTGCTCGAGAAAGCCGAGGCTCTCGAGCTCGCTCATCTCGTTTCGGAGCGTCGCCGGCGAGAGCTTGATGCCGAGCTGCTCGCTGAGCGTCTTTGAGCCTATCGGCTCGGCGTTCTTGATGTAGTTGTCTACGACCGCCTTGAGGATTAGCCTCTTTCTGTCGCCAAGTGCCATGCGTTCACCTTCTTTAGCACTCTTTACCCTCGAGTGCTAAAGCTATTTTATCCCGAAAGACAGAAAATGTCAATACCGAATTGTTAAATAATTTGTGAACAATCGAGTTATCTGTCCCGCCGCTGCCCGATGACAAACACCAAAAGGCTCACAGCCGTGCCCGCGAGCGCGCCGCCGTAGTCGCCTCCGACCATCACTCCGAACGCGACGGCGGTCGCTCCCCCCGCTATCGCCGAGAGGAAGAAGGTGCGCGCGCCCGCCTTCACCCCGAGCATTGCGGCGGCGAGCGGCACGAGCATCACCGGCGCCCACGCGGCATAGGCGAGCACAAGCAGCGAGAACACGTCGCTCGTCCCAAGCGCGAGCGCCATGCCGAGCGCGCCCACCCCAAGCGACGACAGCCGCATCGCGCGGAGCAGCGCCTTCGGCTTCATCGGCTTTCGCTTAAGCGGCGAGATTATGTCGTTCGCTATGGCTATCGACGCGCTGGACAGCAGTCCGTCCGCCGAGCTCATCACGATTGCGAGCATCGACGTGATGACCACACCCTTCAGCCCGACCGGCAGCGCGGCGAGCACCATCGACGGCATCGCCTGCGACGGCTCGATGTGCCCGAGCGACACGGCGGCGGCGAGCCCGACCACTCCGGTCAGGCAGAATATCGGAATTGACAGCAGCCCCGAAAGCGTTGTGGCGCGCGCCATCGTGCGTCGGTCGCGTCCGGTCAGCATCCGCTGAAGATAGGTGGGACTCAGCGCCTCGCCGATAAACATTGTGAGAAACAGCGCCATAAGCGGCATAGCTCCGCCCGATGTCGGGTCGAGAAAGCCGTCGGGCAGCGACATAAGCATCGTTTCAAGCCCGCCCGCGTGTTTTATCGAGAAGAACGCCAGCACCGGAATACCCACCGCCAGCAGGCAGAACTCGACCACCTCGGCGGTGATTATCGCGCTCATCCCGCCCGCCGTGGCGTAGACCATAACTATCGAGAAGCCTATCAGCACGCCCGCGGTGTAGCTCACCCCGAGCAGCGCCGAGAATATCGAGCCGATAGCCGCGACCTGCGCGCCGATAAGCCCTATCGCGAGCAGCGCCGCGCACACGCCGGAGGTCACCCGCGCGCCCCTGCCGTAGTACGCGCCGGCTATCTCGCCCGGTGACTGGGCGTTTTCGGGCAGACGCGCACGGCGCATTACGAACGCTCCTATCAGCATCTGCGCGACGCTGAAGCCGAACAGCCCGACGATGTTCGCGACCCCGCCCTCATAGCATCGCGCGGCGTTGCCGGTGGAAAAGCCCCCGCCGATAAACGCAGCCGACAGCGACGCGAACACGACGAACAGTCCGCGACCTCCACCTCCGGTCGCGAAGTCGGACGAGTTTTTGACCCGAAAGCCCTGATATATTCCGTAAAACAGCAGAAACCCGAGGAAAATTATAACTATCCATATGTCCATACGCGCGCCCCCTATGCTTGTTCTCTCACGAAAACTTATGCATGCGGAGCGGTCGCAAATGCTTGACAGCGCGGGTTTCGGGTGCTATAATGGACAAAATTTTTCGAGAGGAGCGACGGTCATGGGTCTTATCGTTCGTGACATGCGGCAGGACGACTTCGAGTTGGTCGCAAAGATTTTCGTCGAGCTTCACCGCGTCCATTCGGATGCGCGCCCCGACTGGTATCTACCCAGCGACGCTCCATTGACGCGCGACGAGTTCGACCGCTGGTTCGGCGAGGATATGTTCGCTACGGTCGCCGAGCAGGACGGACGGGTGGTCGGGTTCTGCAACGGCTACATACAGCACGGACACCGAAGCCCGCTCGTGCGGCAGCTTACGCAGTACCACATCGACAACTTCGCGGTGTCGAGCGAGGCGCGGCGGGGAGGTGTCGGGCGGGCGCTGTTCGAGGACGCACGTCGGCGTGCGGCGGAGCTAGGCTGCGACAAGCTGACGCTCAGCGCGTGGGCGTGCAACACCGCCGCGCTCGACTTCTACACCGCGATGGGCATGACCGAGCGCGTTGTGCATCTGGAGCTGGATGTATGATGAAAAAACTGTCGGATGAGTGACTCACCCGACAGTTTTTATATCGCACCGCATTTCGCGCATATTGTTCTCGATAAGCCCTGTCTCGACGAAGCCGACCGACGCGTACAGCCGTCGCGCGACCTCGTTTCCGAGCAGCACGCCGGTGTATATCTCGTGTGCGCCGAAGGTCTCGGCGAGCCGGTCTATCGCGAGTTTCAGCGCCGACCTGCCGTAGCCTCGGTGTTGATAGCGCGCGTCGATGAGGAACTTCCACAGCGTGTACTGCTTTCGCGACTCGTAGTAGCCGAGCATCACGAAGCCGACCGGCGCGCCGTCCGCGTATATCGCGAAGGGGAACGCCGTGTCGCGGTACACCCACGCCTGCGCGAGCGACTGCGCCACCGTCGAGACGAACGCCGTCTGGTCGTCGGACACCGCGAGGGACAGCACATCCTCGAGGTTGTCCGCGTCGATTTGCCTTAGTTCTACCAACCGCATCCTCCTCCCGATGAGCCGCCGCTCACCACAAAAACCGATATTTGTAGGCGTTCCCCGATTTCTCGCGGGTCATCACGCCGAGCTTGAACAGCACTCGCAGCGCGGTCTGTGCCGCCTGTCTGCTTATCTTCGCCGCCGCCGCGAACTCGGACGAGCCGAACTCGTCGGGCAGGTTCTCGGGGCAGAGCGCGGCGTAGTCCTCCGGCCGCTCGAGGTGATATTCCTCGAGGATGGCGTTCGGGACGCGGTCGAGCCGCTCTCCCCTGCGCCGCCGTCCGCGCTTGTCGTAGCCGCTGAAAGCTCGGTATTCGTCCACGTCCACCATCAAAAGATGCAGCCGAAAGTTCGGGTGGTCGAGGAACGGTTCGAGCTTCCACAGCTCGCCGAACACGTCGATCGGCTTGTGCCGCCGCGCGACGCCGCCCTCGGTGCGCTCGCCCGACTTTTGGTCCACCCAGATGAGCTTTCGGCGGGCGGTCATCGGATAGACGACGGTTACCGGTGTGACCTGCAAAAACTCGTCGAGCTTGGGGCGCAAGGCGTAGAGGCTTCCCGTCTGTATCTCGACGACGCCGTCCTCGCCGAAGATGTCCGCTATGTATCGCCCGAGCTTCACCTCGCGGCTGCCCTCAAACGGCTCGTAGTACCGCTTGAGCACCGCGTGCAGCGTGCGCTCGCCCAGCACCCCGACTCCGGTGTCCAGCTGGAGTCCGTGCAGAACCTCGTCGCGGGCGCGCTCAAACCGCTGCTCGCGCTCGGATTTTATATCAGAGGGAGTCGACATACGCCGTCAGCGTGTCGCGAAGCGCCTCCGCGTCCGCCATCTTTTCGCCGCGCGCGAGGACGTAGAACTTTATCTTCGGCTCGGTGCCGCTCGGACGGATAAGCAGCTTGCTTCCGTCCTCAAAGCCGTAGCAGAGCACGTCGCTGTCGTGAAGCTCGACCTTCTCGACGCTGCCGTCGGCGTTTCGCTTCTCGCCAGGCTGATAGTCGACGATGTATGCGGTGGGTATCGGGAGCGGACGGCTGCCCGCGCGGAGGTCAGCCATCAGCTGCCTCATCTTCTCCGCGCCGTCAAGCCCGGGCATGACCTTGTTTATCGTCTTCTCGCAGAACGCGCCGTACTTCTCGTAGAGCGCGGCTATGGCGTCGATGAGCGTCATATCCTTCTCAGCGTAGTATGCCGCCATCTCGGCAATAAGCAGCGTCGCGGTGACCGCGTCCTTGTCTCGGCAGTAGCCGCCGATGAGGTAGCCTATCGACTCCTCGAACGAGAATATGCAGTGCTCGCCCGCGGCTTCGCGCTCGTTTATCCGCTCGGCGATGAACTTGAAGCCGGTGAAGGTCTCGTACATCTTCACGCCGTTTTTCTCGCAGATGGTCGTCGCCATGTCGCTTGAGACGATGCTCTTGACCGCGAACGGTTTTTCGGGCATCTTGCCGGTACGGACGCGCGCGTTTATGATGTAGTCGAGCAGCAGCGCGCCGGTCTGGTTGCCGCTGAGGACGTGGTACTCGCCCGACTTGTCCCGCGCCATCGCCGCGACGCGGTCGGCGTCCGGATCGGTGCCGATTATCAGCGACACGCCGTGCTCCTTCGCGGTCTCGAGCGCGCAGGCAAAGCCCTCCGGGTTCTCCGGGTTCGGGCTTGCGACCGTCGGGAAGTTGCCGTCGGGCACCATCTGGCTCGCGACGCAGACGACGTTTGTGAATCCCGCGCGCCTGAGCACCTCGGGCACGAGCTTGTAGCCCGCGCCGTGGAAGGGCGTGTACACAAAGGACAGCTTGTCGCCCATGCGCCCCACAGGTCCGAGGTCTATCGTCTCGCCGAGCGCGCAGTCGAGGAATGCGTCGTCGGTCTCCGCGCCGAGTATCTTGATGAGTCCCTTCTCCTTTGCCTCGTCGAAGTCGCAGGTCTTGGCGCCGGTGAATATGTCGATGTTCGCGACCGCGTGCTCGACCGTGTCCGCGTGCTCTGGCGGAAGCTGCGCGCCGTCCTCCCAGTAAGCCTTGTAGCCGTTGTACTCGCGCGGATTGTGCGACGCGGTGATGTTTATGCCCGCGATGCAGCCGTACTTGCGTATCGCGAAGCTCAGCTCGGGGGTGGGTCGAAGGTCGTCGAACAGCAGGACCTTGACGCCGTTTGCCGCGAGCACCTTCGCCGCCTCCACCGCAAACTTTCGCGAGTTTATGCGGCTGTCGTGCGCGACCGCGACGCCGCGTTCGGCACCGCCCGCGCTGATGGCAAGCTCCGCCATCGCCTGGGTCACCTGGCGCACGACGTAGACGTTCATGTGGTGCAGACCGACCTTCATCGTGCCGCGAAGTCCCGCCGTGCCGAACGCAAGCGGCGCGTAGAATCGGCTCTCTATCTCCTTCCGGTCGTCGGCAATGCCGCGAAGCTCCTCACGCTCGGCATCGGTAAGCTCGGGCGCGGCAAGCCAGCGTTTGTACTCCTCCATGTATCCCATACTATTTCCTCCTTAATTATCGTGATTTTCAGCCCTCGTAGCCCTTTCGGGTCACGTTTACAACACCTTGTATCTTGCTGAGATTCGCCACTATCGTCTTCAGCTCCCCGATGTCGGCTATCTCGATGACGAGGCTGACCGCGTCGTAGCCGTCGTTGAGTATCTTCGCGCTTACCGAGTTGACGGTGACTTTGAGCGAGGTGAGCGCGGTCATGACGTCGACAACCAGGTTCTGGCGGTCGCGTGCCGAGATCTCCAGTCCGGTGACATACTTGTCCTTCGGCTCCTCCGCCCAGCTCACGTTTATCCACCTGCCCTGCTCGTTCGAGCTTGCGAGCGCCTTGACGTTCTGGCAGTCCTTGCGGTGCACCGAAACGCCGTAGCCGCGCGTGACAAATCCGATTATGTCGTCGCCGGGAACGGGGGTGCAGCAGCGCGAGAACTTGACAAGGCAGTTGTCCACTCCCTCGACCACCACGCCCGACTCGGTGCGCTTTGCGGGCTTTTTGTTCGGAAGCGCCGGCGTCTCCACCGTGTCCACTATCGGGATGGCGGTCGACTGCTGCGGCTTTTCGCCGAGCTTGCCCATCCGCTTCAGCTCGTCGCGGACGCGGTTTGCCGCGCGCATTGAGGTTATGCCGCCGTAGCCTATCGCCGCGTACAGCTCGTCGAGCGTGCCGAAGCTGACCCGCTTCAGCACCTGCGGCAGCACGTCCTCGGTAAGCAGTGCCGAGTCCACGCCCATCTTCTTGAGCTGTTCCTCAAAGCGGGCGCGTCCCTCGGCGATGTTCTCCTCGCGCGCCATCTTCTTGAACCACTGGCGTATCTTGTTGCGCGCCTCGCTGGTCTTCGCGATGTCCAGCCAGCCGCGGCTCGGACCGTGCGTGTTCTTGGAGGTTATGACCTCCACGATGTCGCCGCTCTTCAGCTCGTAGTCATACCCTACGATGCGTCCGCCCACCTTCGCGCCTACCATTCGATTGCCCACCGCCGAGTGTATCGCGTAGGCAAAGTCGATAGGCGTTGCGCCTGCGGGAAGGCTTATCACGTCGCCCTGCGGCGTGAAGACGAACACCTCGTCGGCAAACATATCTATCTTAAGGGTGCTGAGGAACTCGTCCGAGTCGGTGTCCTCCTGCGTCTCGAGCAGGCTTCGCACCCACTCGAGCTTCTGGTTGAACGACTCCTTGTTCTCGCTCACGCCGTCCTTGTACTTCCAGTGCGCCGCTATGCCGTACTCGGCGGTGTGGTGCATCTCCCATGTGCGTATCTGCACCTCGAAGGGCACGCCCTCCCGACCGATGACGGTGGTGTGCAGCGAGCGGTACATGTTCGGCTTGGGCGTCGAGATATAGTCCTTGAAGCGTCCGGGCATCGGCTTGTAGATGTAGTGCACCTGTCCGAGCGCGTTGTAGCAGTCGGCTATGTCGTCGACAATTATCCGCACCGCGTACAGGTCGTATATCTCGTCCCAGCTCTTGTGCTGGTTGTACATCTTGCGGTAGATGGAGTAGACGTGCTTAACGCGCGCCTGAAGCTCCGCCTTTATGCCGTTTGCCTCCAGCTCCTCGCGTATCTGCGTGGTGATGTTTTCGAGGAAGTGCGAGTAGTTCTTCTCCCGCTTCTCAAGCTCGTCGGTTATCTCCTTGTAGCCGATGGGGTCGAGGCACTGGAGCGCTATGTCCTCAAGCTCCCACTTTATCTTGGATATGCCCAGACGGTGCGCGAGCGGGGCGTATATCTCCATCGTCTCCAGCGCCTTCTCGCGGCGCTTCGGCTCGCTCCACGCCCCCGATGTGCGCATGTTGTGAAGGCGGTCGGCTATCTTGACGAGTATGACGCGGATGTCCTTTGCCATGGCGAGGAACATCTTGCGCAGATTTTCCATCTGCTCGTCCTCTTTGTAGGTGTACTTGGTGCGGGTCAGCTTGGTGACTCCCTCCACCAGCTGCGCGACGTCGGCGCCGAACTCGCGCTCTATCTCCGCGTAGCTGTGCGGCGTGTCCTCGATAACATCGTGAAGCAGCGCCGCCATGACGCTCTCCGCGTCGAGACCCATCTCGAAGACTATCTCCGCCACCGCCTGCGGGTGCATTATATACGGCTCTCCGGACAGCCGCACAAGTCCCTCGTGTGCGTCGCGCGCATACTCATACGCCTTTCGCACACGATCCGCGTCCTGCGGGTGTGCCTGCGAAAACCGCGCGATAAAGCTCTCAAACCGCGCGTTTACGTCCTCAATTGTCATCGCCATCCTCAAAGCCTCCCTTCGTCTGACAGATAAGCTCGCGCAGCCGAACGATCGACGGCGCGGTGTTGAGATCGACCGGCGCCTTCGGTCCGAGCCGCACCGATATCGTCTCTCCCTCGAAATTATACTCCAAACGCTCCTTTTCCGCAAGAGCGCGGAGCACGGTCAGTATCTTTCCGTAGCAGACCTCCAGCTTCTCCGCGCGGCATATCCGCAGGCAGAATGAGGATATGCGCGCGTGCACTTCGCCGTTTTCGTCCGCGTTCAGGCGAAGGTAGCGCAGCACGGCGACCGCCTCCCGAGCGCTCGGCATCAGCCGGCTCGCCTCCGACGGGCTTATCCGTTCGCCCGCCCGAAACCGCTGGAACACCTCTATCTCGCGGACAAATCTGCCGAACTCGTCCGGAGGCATCCGCATCGACTCGAGTATCATCCGCACCTCGCCGCGCTCCTCCGCGAGCGTCGCCTCGAGCGCCACTATCACGTCGCCGCGGTCGCCCTCGCCGAAGTCGTTCTGAAGCGCGTCCCGTCCGAAGTATATCGCGGGAAAACTGCGTCCGCCGACGTTTATCCGCATGCGCACGCCGCGTCCGGTGCCGAGCGGGACGACTTCGGACAGCTCGACTCCTTTGAGCAGGAACAGCGGCGGCGGGTTGCCCGCTCCGTACGGTTCGAGCACCGTAAGTCCCGCGACCAGCTCGGGCTCGAGCTCGCAGGCGCACAGCTCGGCATCCACCTCGATGTGCGCCGGGCTCAAGGCGGGCGAGTATTCGCCGACTATCTCGGCAAATATCGGTATGTTCTCCTCGCGTATCGTGAAGCCGACCGCGTACTCATGTCCGCCCCAGCTCTCGAATATATGCTGCGCGCGGCGCATTATTTCGAGGATGTTCACGCCGTAGAAGCTGCGTCCCGAGCCGCGTCCCACTCCGTTTTCGACGCATATCAGAAACACCGGACGGCTGAACGCCTCGCTCATTCGGCTGGCGACGATGCCCACCACGCCCTGATACCATCCGTGACCGGACATGACGAGCGCGCGGGTGCAGCCGATCGGCAGCGTATCGTCCTCAAGCTCGCTCTCCGCGCGGGCGGCTATCTCGTCGAACATCTCGTTCTCTATCCGCTGTCGCTCGCGGTTCATCTCCCCCAGACGCTCGGCGAGCACCGACGCCTCCGCCGGATCGCGGGTGAGCAGCAGATTTGCGGCGTCCGCGGCGCTTCCCATTCGACCGGCGGCGTTTATCCTCGGCGCGAGCGAGTAGCCTATGGCGTTTTCGTCCACCTTTCGCTGCTCGACGAGCGACAGCTGCACGAGTGCCTTTATCCCCGGTCTCGGGTCGGAATTTATCCGCTCAAGTCCCCGCGCGACGAGCACTCGGTTCGCTCCGTGCATCGGCATGACATCGGCTATCGTGCCTATCGCGAACAGGTCGCCGACCGCGTCTGCCAGCTCCTCCAGCTTGTCCCTGCCCTCCAACGCGAGCGCGAGCATAAACGCAACTCCCACCCCCGCAAACGCACAGAACGGACAGCTTCCGCCCGAGCGCAGCGGGTCGACAACCGCGACAGCGTCGGGCAGCCGCTCGGGGCACTCGTGATGGTCGGTGATTATCATGTCCATGCCGAGCGTGCGCGCGTACTCGACCTCCTCCACCGCCGTGATGCCGAGGTCTACGGTTATCATCAGTTTCACTCCGTCCGCCGCAAGCGCGTCTATCAGCTTCTTCGCAACGCCGTAGCCGTCCTCGCCGCGAGTGGGTATGCAGGTCTCGACCTCCAGCCCGAACAGCTCCAGGCGCTCTTTAAGCAGGCAGGTGGCGGTTATTCCGTCCACATCGTAGTCTCCGTAGACCGCGACCTTCTCCCCTCGGTCGCGCGCGAGCCTCAACCTCGCCACCGCCCTGTCCATGTCGCGCAGGGTGAACGGATCGGGCACTTCGTCAAGGCTGCGCCGCATAAACTGTTTGACGCCCCCCGCCTCGCGGAATTTTCGCGCGGAAAGCACGCGCGCCGCGAGCCTCGGTACGCCGTTTTCGCAGAGTCTGTCCTCCGCCTCTTTGTTGTTTTTTCTCAGCAGCCAACCCTTAACTACCATATCTTACCCTCTTTTTTGTTCTGTCTATTTAGTATGAAGCTCGATTATCGGCAGGTGCGGACGGTTGAACATTCTCCGCGTCCATCCCGCGTTGCCGAGTCCTCGGCTTGAAACAAGCGACATTCCGTCTATGTCATAAAGCCCGTTGGTGTGCTTGGGAAACCACACAAACGACGGTCCTATCACCCCGTCGGTGAACGGAAGGCGGATAAGCCCTCCGTGCGCGTGACCCGCGAGCATCACCTGCACCCCGCACGCCGACGCCTCCTCCGCGCGCGAATAGCGGTGGTTTAGCATGAGGATGAAGTCGTTCCCATAGTGCTCGTGCGCAAGCCTCACCGCGTCCTCCATCGGTATCTGGTCGGCGCGTCCGTTCGGGTCGTCGATGCCGAGCAGCGTTATGCGGTCGCCGTTTCGCTCAAGCTCGACCGCCTGGTTCCTAAGCACCGTCACGCCCGCGTTTTCAAGATGACTCACCACGTAGGAGATGTTCGCGCTCTCGCCCTCCGCCCGCTTGTACTCGTGGTTTCCGGGGACGTAGTAGGTCGGAGCGATCGTGGTAAACGCAGCTGCCGTGCGCTCGAGCGCGTCCAGGTCGTCCCACGGCTTATCCACCGCGTCGCCGGTTATGACGATGATGTCCGGCTGCTCCTCGGCTATCAGCGCGGCGAGCTTCGAGTTGTCCTCGCCAAACCGCGCGCTGTGCAGGTCGCTGACATGCGCGATGCGAAAGCCGTCAAATCCCGCGGGAATGTCCGAGCGCGTGATGCCGATGATCTCCCTGTCTATCGTGCGATTGGAGCGCCACAGCTCGATGCAGACAAGCACCGCGAGCAGCGCGACGACCGCGAGTATCTTTCCCATCCTGCCCATCTCAGCCCATCCGCTCGCGGACGTAGATGTGCTTTATCGCCGGATTGTTGGTGTCCCGCTCGTCCACCTCCAGCTCGGGTATCGACTTGACCAGCGGCGTGAGCGTGCGGAAGCCGAAGTTTCGCGGGTCGAAGTCGGGCTGTTTCTTGAGCAGCAGATTGCCGAGTTCGCCGAGGAACACCCATCCGTTCTCGTCGCCTATGTCGTGTATCGTCGAGAGGATGCCCTCCACCGTCTCCTTGGGCACCTTGCCTCCGCTCGTGCGACGGCGCGGGGCGGTCGGCGCGGCTGCGGTGTTCGCTCCGGTCAGCACCTCGATGTAGATGAACTTGTCGCAGGCGACGCGGAAGGGCTGCGGCGTCTTCTTCTCGCCGAATCCGAACACCTTCACGCCGCTCTCGCGCAGCCTCAGCGCAAGCCGCGTGAAGTCCGAGTCGCTGGACACGATGCAGAATCCGTCCACGTTTTCACCGTAGAGAATGTCCATAGCGTCGATTATCATTGCCGTGTCGGTCGAGTTTTTGCCGACCGTGTATCCGAAGTGCTGCACCGGCAGTATGCCGACCTCCAGCATCTCGCTGCGCCATCCGCTGAGCTCCGGCTTGGTAAAGTCGCCGTAGATGCGCTTTATCGTCGGCGTGCCGTAGATGGCTATTTCCTCCATAATCGCCTTGATGCTGCGACCCGGAATGTTGTCCGCGTCGATGAGCACGGCGAGTTTCTGATCTCCGTTTTGCATTCAGTCTCCTCCTCTCCGTCTGCACAGCCGAAGAATATAACTTTACTGATTAATTGTACCACAAATATTTTCAAGTATCAACGCAAAAAAACGACGAGCTGTATCATAACTCGTCGTTTTTGGAAGTTTGAAAGGCACGCGGTCACAGTTTGCGCAGAGTATCGCGACACCAGTCGAATATCAGTCGGTAGTTGTCCGAAAAGTCGAAGTCCTCACCGGCGGACAGCCTCATCGCGCGGTCGAGTACCTCTCGGTCAGCTCCGTCAAGCATCGACAGCAGCTGCTTCTTGCTCTGAGCAAACTCTCCGCTGCGCAGGCAGTGCAGGTTTTGCAGGACAAAGAACGTGCCCTTATACAAGGCGGGCAGCCGTCCCGCAAACTCTGCGCGGTCAGCGTGGATATAGCCGTGGCACAGCTCATGGTACAGATTGTTCACGCTCATCTTCACGAAGTTTCGCAGGTCACGTTCGTCGTGGTCCGGTACAAGTTCCGCAAGCGAGCCGAAGCAGTCGCGGGTGGTGTGAAGCAGGTGGCATATCTCGAGTGGGTTCCACTTCGCGAGGTCATCCGCGCCGCAGATGAACCCGCAGGACAGGTCGGGACGCGGCAGCGACTCCACTATCGCGCGATAATCGTCCAGGTCGTCGACACCCAGTCGGTCGAGCACCACCATGACGTCGACGTCGCTGGTGTCGGTCGCCTCGCCGCGGAGGTAGCTTCCCTGCAACCCGACATACACGAGCCGCCCTCCGACCTTCGCGCGCAGTTTTGCGGTGATTTCGGCTATGTAGTTTTCAACATCTATCATGCTGCGCATCCTCACATTTCAGTTCTGAATGTATCTATATTTGTTCTATATGCAAGCAATCTATCACTTTACGCTCGATATGTTCTGCAATTCAAAGCGGTATTTCTGCTTCACGTCGGGGTACTTCTCGTGATCCACCTCGCTTATAAACAGGCTCATCGGGCGCACCCAGAGCTCGCCCGCGCCGTAGAGCTGGCGGTAGACCACCATCTCCTCCTCGGTCTCCGAGTGTTTCGCGATGCCGACCACGATATAGTAGTCTCCCTTGAAATGGCGGTATATTCGGTTGACCAAAACGGTGTTTTGCATGGGGTGTTGCTCCTTTTCCGGAATAGATTGTTGCGATTTGTGTTCGGTGCATAGGATGGCACGTGTCGGTTTTCTAAGTGTAGCATAGATGACGCGGATTTGCAATATAAAAACAGGCTCTGCCGTCTGGCAAAGCCTGTTTTCTGGTGGACCATCAGGGACTCGAACCCCAGACCGACCGGTTATGAGCCGGTTGCTCTAACCAACTGAGCTAATGGTCCATATTTGACGATACCGCTACGAAATCGTAGCGGTATCATCTTGTGGCTCCCCAAGTTGGACTCGAACCAACGACCCTGCGGTTAACAGCCGCATGCTCTACCGACTGAGCTATTGAGGAATAATGTCGGCATCACCTATTTTCCCGACCCGTCTCCAGGCAAGTATCGTTGGCAGGAGCGAGCTTAACTACCGTGTTCGG
>ERZ808040.20-NODE-20-length-182502-cov-9.024679_pt1 | contig 182502 bp, 152 predicted proteins | sample MGYA00380191_ERZ808040 | MGnify/ENA primary metagenome ERZ808040 (study PRJEB31490, sample SAMN06133395) | mouse gut metagenome | isolation source: J6 | host: mice | place: China: Chengdu | collected 2015-05 ...
AAAAAAAAAAAAAAAAAAAAAAAAAAAAAAAAAAAAAAAAAAAAAAAAAAAAAAGGAATATACGGGAGAGGAAAAAAAGGAAATGCTTCTCTCCATTATGGATAAAGATTTGGTATTCCGCATGGGGAAGATTAAATATGAAAATTATGATAAAATAACGGATAAAAAGCAGGTAAAACTTCTGGAAAACTTCTATCTGCCGTTTTATTATGGGAAGAGCGTGAACAGGGAATATATTGTTACGGATAACATTTATACAGAAAAGGAAGTAAAAGCGATATTTTCTGAAAAATTAATAAAATATATCGAAAGTTTGGAGGAAAAAGGGGTACAAATAATTAAAAAAAATGTTACAATAAATAAGAATCAAAAAAAATGGCAGATGAATATGGATTTTCAGATTGTGGAGAAAACAGGAAAAAACGTTGCCATAACAGTCGGGGAAGAATAGGCAGGGAGTTTTTCAGTGACAGACAGAGTGGAAAGCCGGATTGATGTTCCGGCAGAACATATGCAGAATATTTTCGGATCTTATGACAATTATATTCGGAAGATAGAAAATGATTGCAAGGTAACAATTATCAACAGAGACGGAACGGTGAAGATAACCGGGGCGACAGCAGCGGTGGCACGGGCAGAGAATATCGTCCGCCAGCTCGCGGAACTATCAAAGAGAGGAAATGTCATTCAGGAACAGAATGTCAATTATGCGATTATGATGGAGATGGAAAATAAAGAAGACGCACTCGTCGAAATAGATAAAGACTGTATATGTCATACGGTTCTTGGAAAACCGGTCAAACCGAAAACGCTGGGACAGAAACAATATGTGGATGCCATCAGGAACCGCATGATTGTTTTCGGGCTGGGTCCTGCGGGAACGGGAAAAACTTATCTCGCAATGGCGATGGCGATTACTGCTTTTAAGCGGGAAGAGGTAGGGCGGATTATTCTGACAAGGCCGGCCATAGAAGCCGGGGAGAAATTGGGATTTCTGCCAGGAGATTTGCAGAGCAAAGTAGACCCTTATTTAAGGCCGCTGTATGACGCGCTGTATCAGATCATGGGAGCGGAGAGCTTTGCAAGAAATATGGAAAAAGGGCTGATAGAGGTGGCTCCGCTGGCGTACATGAGAGGGCGGACGCTGGATAATGCTTTCATTATTTTGGATGAGGCGCAGAATACTACGCCGGCACAGATGAAAATGTTTTTAACTCGTATTGGATTTGGCTCCAAGGTCGTTGTTACCGGCGACAGATCCCAGAAAGATTTGATGCCGGGGACAAAGTCAGGATTGGATGTGGCGATGCAGGTGCTTGGAAAAATAGAAGATATTGCTTTTTGCAGCCTGACCAGCAAAGATGTGGTAAGACATCCCTTGGTGCAGAAGATTGTTATGGCATACGAAGATTATGAGAAATCGGCGGAGAAAAATCAAAGACGGGCAAGAGAGAAAGAAAGCCGGAGAAAGGGGCACAGATCATGACTTTCTATGTGGAAAATGAAACGGATACTAATTTTTCCTTTGACGTTCAGCAGCTGGTTCGTCAGGTCATGGAGACTGTGTTGGAAGAGGAAGGCTGCCCTTATGAGGCATCGGTCAATGTGCTTTTGACGGATAATGAGGGCATCAGAGGATATAACCGGGAGTACCGCGGAATAGACCGGGCGACGGACGTGCTTTCTTTTCCGAATATTGAATATGGACAACCTTCTGATTTTTCTCAGGTGGAGGGAAACGAGGCGGATTATTTTGACCCGGACAGCGGAGAACTGCTGCTGGGGGATATTATTCTGTCTGTAGATAAAGTAAAAGAGCAGGCGGAATGTTATGGACATAGCCAGCTGCGTGAGTTTGCTTTTCTGGTGACGCATAGTATGCTGCATCTGTGCGGATATGATCACATGGAAGAGGCGGAAGCCGGAGAAATGGAGGAAAAGCAGCGGGCCATACTGGAAAAACTGGGAATTACCCGGGAGAAATGAGCAAATAAGGGACAATAGGATATGATGCAGAATACAAAAGTAAAAAAGACAGGCAGGGGAAAAAGAAGGGAATGGGTGCTGGGTGTCGGGCTGATGGCCGGGCTGGTCGGATTCGTGTTCCGTATTCCTTTGTCGCGCATGATCGGGGATAAAGGAGTCGGCTTTTTTGCCCCCGCCATGGAAATATTTATGGTTTCCAGCGCAATGATGTGTTATGGGATTTCAAAAGCTGTGGCGATCCTGGTAAAATACAGGGCCAAAAGGGATATGTATAAGAGTGCCAGAAAAATATATCAAAGCGCTTTGGTTTTTACCATATTGTTCAGCGCTTTGATGACGTTGTTTGTGTTTTTCTTTTCGGAATTTATCGCACAGACATTTATATTGGAGTACCGGGGGTATCTGGCTATCGCGGCAATAGCTCCTGCCATTTTGCTGTCAGGATTGTTAGGAGTGATGCGCGGGTATTTGCAGGGGATGGGAGCCATGATGCCCACCATACATTCCCGGCTGCTGGAAAAGTTCGTTATGCTTGTGGCCGGGCTTTTGCTGGCTGCCGCATCGTTTTCCTATGGAGAAAAAGTGGCGGCGCTGCTCAGAAATACGGAATATGCCGCCGCTTATGGAGCGATGGGGGCTTCCATAGGGGTGTCCGTTGCATGCGCCATCGGAATTCTTCATATAATATTGATCAGGCTGATCTATGCGGGGACTTTTAAACAGCAGCTTATGAATGATACCGCGAAATATGTGGAATCTAACGGACAGGTTATTTCCACATTCTTTTCTGCCGCGCTGCCGTATATGATCTGTGCCTTGCTTTATAATATCCATTATCTGGTGGATCAAAGAGTTTTTAATTATGTAATGAATAAGCAGGATAAGGGAGGCATCAGGGTAGCCCATTGGGGCGTATATTATGGAAAATACAGTGTGGTGACAGGTATTGTAGCGATTATCTGCACGATGTCTGCTGTTTTAGTGATACCAAGGATCGCCCAGATGTATGACAAACAGGAATATGGGGAAGTAAAATACCGGATCGGAAGCGCAATACATAACCTGGCCGTTTTAACGATTCCATGTGCCGTATGGGTGGCGGTGCTGGCGGAACCTATCGTAAAAATGCTGTTTACCGGAGACCAGGATACGGCAGTAAAATTATTGCAGACGGGTTCTGGAGTGATCGTATTTTTTACCTTTGGATATTTTCTTATGCTTCTGATGCAGAGGATACGCAAAATCAGGATGGTTATTTTTGGCGGTTTGGCGGCTTTTCTGATACATCTTATATTTTTATTTGTTTTGATAAGCAGTACGAAGCTTGGGATCATAGCCGTGGCTTTGGGGCTTTTAGTGTTCTGGCTTGTGGTCTGCATCACCGGTTTTATCGGAATCGTCCAATATATGCAGTATTCCCCGGAATGGCTGCGTACTTTCGGAGTGACAACGGCCGCAGCGGCAGTTTCCGGGCTTGTGGGAATGTTACTCAGTAAAGTGATGATTTCCTGGGCCGGTGGGATCATTACGTTCTTTGTATGTATTGTTGTGTGCATGTTGATTTATCTGGTGTTGATGATCTTGTTGAGGGGAATCAGGGAGGATGAGCTGGAGGATATGCCGGGCGGAAGGGTTATTATCGTTCTGGCTGAGAGGATGCACCTGCTGTAAAGCTGTGGAATTGGGATACTTTGGAGAATAATTTCATAAAATTTGGCTGATACTGTTTACAAAGGAGAAATCGCTATGAGATTTGTAAAACGTGTCAGTCTTTTTTTTATTATGCCTATGGGAATGTATGCTTTGGGGTTTTATTCCCATATGAAATTAGAGGAAGAATTTTATCCGGGGAAATTCCGGCAAATGGAAATAGAGGAAAAAAGCAGCGCCGCAGAGGGGGAACCACAAGTTATTCCTACGGCGCTGGAAGAAGAACAGGTGATCAGCGCTGATACACAGTATATTATTGAGGAAGTGGATCTGCAAAAAGGCACTTCGGTGGAAACGAAATGGAAAACGCCGGATAAATATATCGGCATGAACCGGCAGCGTTTTGTAAAAGAAATGGAATTGTACCAGCAATCCCCTTCTTTAACGGATCAGGAACTTGGTTTTGTCAGCGTCGAGGTCGTTTCCTTTTCCAAAGAGAGAGTGGTGATCCGCAAGAGCTATATTTTCAAGGAATTATGCACGAGCTTTTATCTGGTGAACGAAAAAAATTATGTGGTAGTATACTGCGATGACCTGAGGACAGTTTATATGAATACTAATATTATGCTGGATTCCCTGCCGGATGCGTTGAAACAGGAGATTATACAGAATAAATATATTGCTACGGAGGAGGAACTTTATAATTTTCTGGAGTCTTATTCCAGCTAGGATTCATACACGCTTGTCACGGAATGTAGGGTATGGTATGATAACACCAGCGTTTTAGCAGGAGGAGCGGATCGTGGGAAGAGTGGCGGTAATCGGCGGGGGCGCGTCGGGAATGATGGCGGCGGTAACAGCGGCCAGACTTGGCGCAGAAGTGACGGTATATGAAAAGAATGACAGAGTGGGGAAAAAAATATTAGTTACCGGAAACGGGAAGTGCAATTTTTCCAATCGGGATTTTAGCGAACGGCATTATTACGGAGACAGGAAAAAATTAAAAAGTTTTTTTGACCGGTTTTCGGTAGAGGATGCGGTGGATTTTTTCATAAAGGCCGGGATGCTGGTGAAGGATAAAGGGGGGTATTTGTATCCATGGCCGGAACAGGCTTCTGCAGTGTTGGAGATACTGCGGATGGAAATGAAGCGAAGCGGTGTGAAGATAGAACTGTACGCCGATGTGAAAAGGATTGGCAATGAAAAAGGAAACGGTTTGTGGACCGTGTATTTCGGAACGGAAAAGGCGGAACATGATGCGGTCATACTTGCATGCGGCGGGTGTGCGGCGCCTAAGACGGGTTCAAACGGAGACGGATTCGCGCTGGCCCGGAAGCTGGGCCACCATATCAGGCCGGTCGTTCCCGCGCTTGTCCAGTTAAGATGTAAAGATCATTTCCTGAAAATAACAGCTGGGGTCAGATGCCAGGCGAAGATCGGATTATACGAGGAAAAAAAAGGCGGTATCAGGGAACTTTTACAGGAGGAAGAAGGAGAAGTACAGTTTACGGATTATGGGATATCGGGTATTCCTGTTTTCCAGTTGAGCCGCCAGGCAGCATATTTAATAGAAGAAGGAAAGGCGGCAGCGGTATCCATTGATTTACTGCCTCAAATGGACAAGCAAGAGTTTGAGGAGATGTGCGGACAAAGGATGGAGAATGCATATGACAGGACTTTAGAGGAGTTTTTACTTGGGCTTGCCAATAAAAAGATAAATCTGATGATGATAAAGGAAGCAGGGCATAAGCCGGCGGATGAGGCCGGAAGGCTTGGGGAAAGGCGGTTAGAGAAATTATTATATGGTTATAAAGAGCTATGGGTACATATTGATGCGGCAAACTCTTTTGACCATGCGCAGGTAACGGCGGGCGGCGTGGAACTGGACGAAGTGACGCAGAACCTGGAATCGGAAAAGAGGCCGGGCATATTTTTTGCAGGAGAAATATTGGATGTAGACGGGAGGTGCGGCGGTTATAATCTGCAATGGGCGTGGACCAGCGGTTATATTGCAGGAAAGAGCGCCGCACAGCGCTGTCAAAAGCAGGACGGGAAGGCGGAAAAGGAGAATGGGAGGCAGCGGGAATGATCCGAATGAATCAAATCAAAATAAGAGCCGGGAAGGAAAAAGAAAAATATAACCCGGAGCATAAAGCTGTTTCGGAATGGGAGAGAAAGCTGTTGGAAAGCAAAATCAGGAAACAGCTTCGATTAAAAGAGAAAGACACGTTTACTTTTGAAATTATAAAGCGTTCTATCGATGCGAGGAAAAAACCGGACATTTTTTATTCCTATACGGTGGATGTGGACGGGCTGAAAGAACGGGATGTGATCAGGAGAGTAAAAGGAGGACAGGTGAGTCTTGTAAATCCGGTCAAGTATTGTTTTCCGTCTCAGGGAAACAAAAGAATGGGACACAGGCCAGTGATCGTGGGAACAGGGCCGGCCGGGCTGTTCTGCGGGTATATGCTGGCCATCCACGGTTATCGGCCTGTTTTGCTGGAACGGGGAATGGAAGTGGAGAAAAGATGCAAAAAGGTAGAGGAATTCTGGAAAACGGGAAAGCTGGACGAGGAATGCAACGTACAATTCGGAGAGGGAGGAGCCGGCACTTTTTCGGATGGTAAGTTGAATACGCTGGTAAAAGATAAGGATGGAAGAAACAAAGAAGCTTTGTCCATTTTTGTTTCCGCAGGTGCGCCGCAACATATTTTATATGATGGAAAACCGCATATTGGTACGGATATTTTAACTGAGGTTGTGAAGAATATGAGAGAGGTTATTCTGGCGAACGGCGGTGAGGTTCGTTTTGATACAAAGGTAACGGATTTGTACATAGAGAGAGGAAAGATCCGGGGGCTGGAAACAGAAAAACGTGTGGAAAACAAAGAAAGCGGCAGAGAAGAATTTGCAAAAGAAAGGATTGAGGCGGAAGTGGTGGTGATGGCGATCGGACATAGCGCCAGGGATACTTTCGAAATGCTGTACAGAAACAGGGTGCCCATGGAAGCAAAGTCATTTGCGGTAGGACTGAGGGTGGAACATCCGCAGGATTTGATTGACCGGTCGCAGTACGGAGCGGAATACCCAAAAGGTTTGCCACCGGCATCTTACAAAGTAGCGTCACAGACAAAAGAGGGACGGGGCGTCTATTCGTTTTGCATGTGTCCTGGCGGTTATGTAGTAAACGCTTCTTCCGAAAAAGGAAGGCTGGCGGTAAACGGCATGAGTTATAGCGGCAGGGAAGGAGAAAATGCCAACAGCGCGGTCATCGTTTCCGTCAACGGGGAAGATTATGGCAGCAGGGGCCCGTTGGGAGGAATAGAGTTTCAGCGGATGCTGGAAAAGAGAGCCTATGAGATCGGAGAAGGAAGCGTTCCGGTGGAATATTACGGAGATTTTAAAAAGGCGGTTTTGGAGAAAGCAGGGGAGAATGAAACGAGCCGGAAGCTTCAAGGCGGCGGAGGGAAAACAGAGGAATCTTTTTATGACAGATGTGCCCCTCAGATAAAAGGGAAATGGAAATTCGGCAAAGTCCATAATATTATGCCCGATGCGCTGAACCTTGCTTTTGTGGAAGGAATGGAGCATTTTGACAGGAAGATTCCAGGCTTTGCAGCGGAGGGAGTGATTCTGTCCGGCATAGAAAGCAGGACATCGTCTCCGGTGCGCATTCACAGGAATGAGGGAGGGCAGTCGGAAATCGCAGGACTGTACCCGTGCGGAGAAGGAGCGGGCTATGCGGGAGGTATCATGTCTGCAGCTATGGATGGTATACGGATGGCGGAACAGATTGCAAAGGAATATAAAGCATTTGAAGAATACGGACAGAGAGGAGTGTTTTGATATACATGGATCAGATGGAAACAAGAGAGGAATTCAGAGATCGTTTGAGGGATAAGAAGAGGATTGTTGTAAAGATTGGCTCTTCCTCCCTCCAGCACCCGGAAACGGGAGATTTGGATTATACGAAACTGGATGTCCTTGTCAGAGAAATATGCGATATGCGCAATAAGGGGAAAGATGTGGTTCTGGTGACTTCTGGAGCGATCGCCGTTGGAAAAAAAGCGGTGCATATGAAAGATTGCGGCCGTCCCGGAGAGAAAACGATTGCCGAGAAACAGGCTTGTGCGGCGGTGGGACAGGCGAGGCTGATGATGATATACCAGAAAATTTTTGCGGAATATAACCAGGTGGCGGCACAGATATTAATGACGAAGAATACCATAGTGGATAATCTGAACCGGTATAATGCGCATAATACCTTTTCCGAGCTGTTTAAGTTGGGCGTTGTCCCTATTGTAAATGAGAACGATACCGTTGCTACTTATGAGATCGAGTTCGGGGATAATGACAGCCTTTCCGCTATCGTGGCCGCTTTGGTGGAGGCAGATCTTCTGATTCTTCTTTCGGATATCGACGGGCTTTATACGGACGATCCGAGGAAAAATAAAGATGCGGAGTTTATTCATGTAGTGGAAGATCTGAGCGAAGAACTGATGGAAATGGGCAAGCCCTCTACTGGCAGCGATGTGGGAACAGGAGGAATGAATACGAAACTGGTTGCGGCAAAGATCGCTACCAGCTCCAATATCGATATGGTAATCGCAAACAGTAAGGATATTAAGGTTCTGCATCGTATTTTGGACGGACAGGAGATCGGCACTTTGTTTGTGGGCAATAGAAAGACTTATTTTGATCTGCCTGAGTTTGTGGAGAAGATGCATGGGTAATGGTTCATAAAATTTTTGTACAATGAATAATAGAGGATGGTTTAATAAGGAGTATTCTGGATAGACAGGATACTCCTTATTAATTTGCATTGATATAACATAAATTGTATGCAGTTTATGTTATATCAAATGCATGCAATTTGTTATGCAAAATAATAGCCTCTTTGAGATTGGATTTATGTCATTTGTAACTGCTATACTTTGCTTTGACAGGAGGTGAGAAGGTGGTAAACATTGATTTTAATCATATCAATGACAAGATTGTCTATGAGGCTTTTCATGTGGAAGGGAACGAGGCGGAGGCTTTAAATGACAGTTATCTGGAACTGTTTGAACTGATTGGGCGGGATGCCATGCTCAAGCTGTATACGCATTTTCATGGGGATAAGATCGACTGTCCTATGAGGCTGTATCGTGCAGAGTTTATTGCAGATCTTGCGAAAAATGAGCCTGACAGGCGTGAAAGGGCTAAGATAGCAAGAGCAGGGGGATATTCTGCAAGAGTAATAGAAGGCATGCTAAGCAAGCGGCGGAAAGAAAATGAAATGGAATGAAAGATAGGAAACTTTAAATTTATGAAAAAGACATATATTGAATGTTTAAGGATTATAGCGATCATACTGGTCATTTATAATCATACAAGGGAGCTGGGTTTTACTTTATACCAGTATACATCCGATACCTGTTCCTACTATCTGTCAGTCCTGATGATACCGGTCTGCAAAACGGCAGTGCCCCTTTTTCTGATGATCTCAGGGGCGACGCTGCTTGGAAAGGAAGAGGATTACAGGTATCTGTTCTCAAGGCGGATTGTCAGGTATGTGGGAATTATTTTGTTTTGGGGAAGCATACAGTACTTCCGTTATGTCAGAACGGGAAAGGCGGAGCTGTCTGTCAGGGGCTGGTGGAACAATATTTACAGCAGTCCAAAGCTGGAAACCTATTGGTATTTGTATCTGTATCTGGGATTTTTACTCTTGCTTCCTTTGCTTCGGAAGATAGTTTCCGGGATGAAGGATCAGGACTACAGGTATTTATTTGGTCTTAGTTGTGTAAGCAGTGTACTTACTATGTTCGGGTATTTTTCCGGTTGTTTCATCAATAGCAGTATATTTCTTCTGCCGTCAGTTTTTCTTTATCCTTTGTTGGGATACTGGATTGATAAAGAACCCTGTCATGATTATAGAAAAAACGCATTAAAATATAGCTTAATGGCAATTTTGCCATTATGTGTGATCGTGTCTGCATGTCTGATCTTTGCGAAGCATGTGGATTTGAATGGAAGTTTCATGGATGCCGTACAATGTTTAACGTCAATGATCAGTTTTGGGATATTCGGCTTCATAAAAAGCATAGATGCAGGGCATCGGTATTCTGCCAGACTGGAAAAGGCAATCCTTGTTGTGGGAGATACGGTTTTCGGAATTTACCTGACAGAAGATATGATTCGGAATCAGGTCGTTAAACTGATCGTACATATCCATGCAAACGACTTCATCCTTGCAGTTTTGTATACATTATTGACATTTATATTAGGAGTGGTTTTTATAGCTGTTACGAAAATTTTAATAAAAGTTTTAGCACTCACCCATTGACTCTGGGAGACGTGATGATCTTACTTTATCAGGTTTTGTAAAGCCTGTAAAATGGCACTTTTCGGTACCTTGCTGTTTTTATGAGGCTTCATCAAACATAGGTAATAAAAGGGTTTTAAAAGATTGAGTAATCTGTTATAATAAAAATATCAATGGAAAAGTTGGTGTAAAATGATAATAATAGAACAGTTGAAGGCATTAAATCAGCTTGGCAACATAGCAATAACGGAACACGCTAGAATCCGTTTATATGAACGGAATATAAATGTTGATGACATTATAAACGGTATTGATACAGGTGAGATTATCAAACTATATGGGAAAATGATTTTAAGACGAGAAAGGGGAGCTAATCATGGTATGTATGGAATGTGGTGCAAAAGCGGAAAAAGGATATACAACAAGTGTAACAGATTTGGGAAATTGCCTTTTAATTGTGCGGAATGTTCCTTGCTATAAATGTACAGAATGTAACGAGATTATCTATACAGGGGATGTTATTAAAAGGCTGGAACAGATCACGGAACAGGCGAAACAGTTTACACAGGAAATTTCTATTGTAAATTATAGCAGTGCTGCATGATGGAATTGCGACAAATAAAATAAGACAGTATAAAAGGATTGATTTTTCAGTCCTTTTTGTTTTGTATGACGGGCATATCAGTGTCCTGCGGTGAAAGTTCCATAGGCGTAGTTGCCGACAAAATTTATAGTGATTCCCAAGAGAAGAAATATTTTGATATAATGGGTTTGAATCAGGTCAGCGAGGAGGCGTGCATTATCTTACTTTATCAGGTCTTGTAAAGCCCGTAAAACGGCACTTTTCAGGATCTTACTCTTTTCATCAGGATTCATCAAATTGTATCGTTTTTGTCGCAAATGGGGTATGAAATGGGGTATGGGAAAGAAAAATAGATTGTGAGTATGGGAGTAATAGGATATAATATTAACAAAAAAGTTTATCGGTTATGAATATCAGGGGAGAATAAGAAAAGAAAAAGTATTATGAAAATATATATGGATAATTGTTGCTACGACAGACCTTATGATGACCAGACGCATATCAGGATATATTTAGAAACGGAAGCAAAGTTACATATTCAGGATATGGTAAAAAGGGATATATCGACCTTGTAACCTCTTTTATGCTGGAATATGAGAATGGAAAGAATAGATTCTCTCACAAAAAGAAGGCAATATCTGATTTTATGAGTGCGAATGAATCATACTATGTAGGAATAGAAAAGGGAGAAGAAGCAAAATTGATAGCAGGGCGTATTATGGAGTCTGGCGTTAAAAGTGCAGATGCGCTTTATGTTGCTTGTGCTATTTTAGCAGGAAGTGATTATTTTATTACTACGGATGATAGATTGCTTAAGTTTCAAGCAGAGGATATACAGATTGTGACACCAAGTGAATTTATCAGGAGATTGGAGGCGAGTGATGAATGAATAGTGCTACAGAACTTATGGATGCCGGTTTTGCATGTTTAGTTGAAAGACTAGGTATTGTTGATGCGGAGCGCTTTGTAGCTATGATAAAAAGAGACAGCTTCGATTATACGCATTGGCGAAGAGAATATTTTGATAAAATGGATTTGTCTCAGATCAGCGAAGAAGCGTCTGCCTATGCGAAAAGTCATCCTCATAGGGGAAAAGGAATAAGGATTTAATTATCTAATGTAGTGATTTCAATGTGGAGTAAGGGTTATTCAAGTGTACGTGCTTGGGTAGTCCTTATTTTTTTGAGAAATCAGAGGAACGGTGAAGAAGATTGAGGAACAGCTTTATAAGATTGGCATTGACTATGTCAGGAACAAAAGACGAAAACGTGATACGGAAGCATTGTAAAGTGACACAAGAGACAGCAAAACTTTTAATGGAATGTTCCAAGGCGAAAGATATGAATGAAATTAAATATATCCGTTATTTGCACCTGAACCAGTTGGAGCATTCGAGGAGTAGAAAAATAAAATTAGAACTGATGCGAATGCGGAATGAGATAAACAAAATCAGCGTGGATATCAATCAGATAGTAAAAAATAGTAATTCCCATATATATAAATAAGATGATAAAATAGAATTATTATTGAAGATGGAAAAGATTAAGAGCTTGCTATCAATGATAATTACCAGTTTTCAATTAATATTTGTAATTTTATGGGAGGCGAAACCATGAATGATCTGAAAAGTATAATAATAAATATAATATCTGGTTTTATGGCAGATGCGTGCGTATCATTTTTGGAAAAAAGAAGATTTAAAAAGTATAAAACAGAACTAGAAAAATGGATTCAAGAGTATGTTGATATGAATGATGGAACTATAGTGGCAAGTGGAGCATTTGCTAATTTTGTAAGGTATCAGAAGCCTATTGAAAAAATTTTGGCTTTTATTTATGAGCCTTTTAATCAGACCTTGACAGAAGAAGAATTTCTTAAAAGCCTGTGTTGTTTAATGAAAGCATATTTGGAAAGTGATGATTTAAAAGTAAAACCAGAGGATGAAGGTGTTGCAAAGGGATTCTTTTATGGTATATATGATAGCTATAAAAGATATGTGGCAAAAGGGCTTTCTATAAAAGACCGCAATCTTTTAGCAATGATGGCGCAGGTACGTTGTGGAAATTTTGAACTGATGAAAAAAATGGATGAGCAATCAAACCTTACGAGACAGCAAAGTGCGGCTTTTAGTACATATATTGCAAATAAGAAAAAAGCTGAATTAGATAATTATGATATTTGGCGCATATATTGTGAACTGGATAAACTTCTATTAGCGGGAAGGATTGAAGTGGTGAGGGGAATTCTTCCTATATGTCACTATGAAAATGAAAATATTGGTCAGGCATTAGGGATAAAGCTGGATATTTTATGTAAGAGTGAATATGAAAAAGATGAAATAGTAAAAAGGTTGGAAAAAATAAATGTTATTAAAATACGAGATGATTTAATTCGTTTTATGATTTTTACGATAGATGATGTAGATTTTTTTAAGGAGATAATAGGGTTGGCAGGCAGCAGGGAATTGGCTGAGCTACTGAATGTTTATAGTGGGAGAAAATGGGATGAGTTAATAGAAATTTCGGAAAAGGAAGAAGGATACGGTAAGGATTTCCAGATTCAGAGATTAGAAAAGTTTGAAAGTGAGAGTGAAGTCAGGAATCATATTATCCTTGTATATCTTTGTACTATGCACCCTGTTAATCTGATGGAAGTCATAGAGGATTTAATCAAAAAGGATTTTTTTATAGATCATGTTCTTCAAATTTGTCTTAGCTTTCAAAACCTGATTTCTTTTACTATAGGGGAATTGGACGAGGACAAGGTAGAGTTATGCGAAAGATGGTATAATGAATTATTAGATATGAAGGATACTTATAGAGTATTATCTGTAAATTTTGCAAAGTATTATTATAAGATATTACTTCAATTGTCTGATTTGCTAAATAAAGAAGAATATGTTGAATTAATGAAAAGCATTCCAAACAAAGTGAAAGAAAGTGAAGAACTTAAACCGGGAATTTATATAGGAAATATTAAACAGCACTGTGCAGATATAGATGACATTATTTCTTTTTGCATAAGCAGCAAAAATTATTTTATTATCATCCGTTATATCAATGAATATGGTCTATCAAAAGAAAATATTGTTGAGTTATTTGAAAAATGCAGCATTTTATTGGAAAAAGATTTTGTTTTATTCAACATATATGTTAATGCTTTATTTAGGCTTGGAAGAAAAGAACAGGCATTACAAGCATTAGAAAATTATCAAAATTATTTTGGGGATATACTTGATTTCTGGGTTTTGACTTGTCATCTGAAAGAAGCAGACAATATATTAACAATATATGAAAAATGGAAGTCCGGTTTAATAAAAACAAATGAGTGGCAAGCTGAACTGGATTTTGCAAATTATTTGTTGATGAATGGATATAACCAAGAGGCAGAGAACATCATAGAGAAGCTTGAAAAATGTCAAATGAGTTCATATGTTTTACAACGGGTGAAGGCACAAATATTATATGAGAAAGGATTTCAAATAGAAGCCTTAGATAAATTTTTGAAATTATTTAAGGAAAGAAAAGAAGATGAGTATGTTGTTGATATGATTATTACACTTTCTTTAAATAATATGCGTGCGATTGACCAAGAGATAATTGAACATGCGATATCATTTGATACGCCCAGATTATTAATGTTAGCTTCGCATGCGCTTGAAAAAATAAACGAACATAATAGAGCAAAAGAAGTAATTATAAGGGGGATTTTGAAAAGTAATGGAGAAGACTTTGAACTATTAAACAGGTATTTGAATTTGTTGGTAGGGAGTGCCGGAACCGATAGAGACGTAAAAAAAGTAATATGTGTGGATGAAGATACTGTTATATATTTAAGAAATTACGAAAATGGTGAAAAAACCATTTATTGTATCTATGCAAGACAGATACTTCCATCCAATCCGTATGTGTGGCAAGGCACGATTTGTACGTATGTAAGAAATGCTGGACAAATAGGATTGATTAGAAAAAGAACGGGAGATCATATAAAAATTGACAATGTAGAATATGAGGTTGTGGATATTGTTCCATTAGAAGCATTTCTTTTTAGATTTTGTGTGGAAAAGCTGGCTAATAATGGGATTGTTCAAACATTTTCAATGAAAGAAGATGAAACAGACTTTTCAGATTTTACAACATGGATAAAAGAAAATTTATTTGTTAGTGAAACAGATTATTTGGAACAATATAAAAATTATGAAAAGGTAGCGTGGCCGTTGTATGCAATAAATAAATTTATAGATATGCCATATACTGAATTAATTTGGGGGCTTATGGAAGACGACCAGATAGTTATTCGCAACATGTTTTCATCAATAGAAAAGGAAGAAGGTCAACATTTTGTTATTATGAGTAGTGCGTTAATTATGATGTACAAACTGGGTGTTGATCTTAATGAAATAAGAAAATCGGCATCAGTTATAACAAAATCAATCGTTGAAAAAGTCAGTGAAGAAGAAAAGAAAATATATAAGGAAAATAACAGGGAAATAGTTGCAAAGATTGGGATAATTAATAATGAGCTTTTTGTAAATAAAAAGCCGGAAGACATGAAAGCAAAAGTAATGCATGATGTATCTTCATTTGCAGAATATATGGATAACCTCACACAGATAGAAAATAAAATAGAATTGAGAGCAGCAGGTATTGATTGTGAAGCGTTTAAATCAATAATTGGAATATGCGATTATGATGCATTAGCAATTGCATCAGAGAATAAATACATCATAGTCTCAGGGGAAGATTATGGGGTTCTGTTTTCCAATATTAAAGGGATAAATACAAGAAGTGTATGTATTGTTGATTATTTATGGCTTATAGAGGTAGATGCAGATAATTTAATAATGTATATGATTAAAATGGTAATTTATCGATTTCAGGTTTTTATTACTCCACAGACCTTAGAATACTTGATGAAAGCCATATTAAATATTCAGGATGATGATGAGCAAGAAGAAATTTTAAAGAAATGGGTTGATTTTTTATCAATGGGTGAAGAAATAGAAGATGATTATAGAGATGTTTTTTATAATTTCATAATTGGTACTTTTAGGAGTTTATATAAAGAGCATAAGGATTCAACAAATCCCATTTGGAATTTGTTCAGCTTTTTTGTAAGAAAATATTATATGGAAAGTAAAGCAATAGAAGCTGATAAATTAAAATAGAATCTGTTTAAAAGAGCGGTAACTAAGTTAATGTAAAAAGATACGAGGTACAGATATAAATGGAGCAAATAAAAATATTATGTTGTGAAAAAAGCAATGGCAAAATTGATAATTTAAATGGATTGCTTTCAATATCAAACTGCTAGCCAAAAAATTTGATAAAATATTTTGGCTATATGATACACAAAATACACGGATTGCAGCCGATTTGTATATAAAAATACATGAGGTTGAAAATATGCCTAGAGGTATAATTAATAGGTATATGGCAATAAAATATGAAGGAAATTGGTTTGAAACATATACATATGAGGATTACATGGACAAATATAAAATTTATAATAAATGGTTTTTAAGCTCCAAATATGGTTTGTTCAAAAGAATTGATAATCATTTATACAATCTGGAAATAGGTGATATATTTAGGCTTTTAAAAACTGCAAAGAAGAAGCAGATCGATAGAGTAGTAAAAACTGCAATAGAAAATATTGTAAAACATGAAAAAGATAAAGCATCAGACTATATAAATTCAGATATATTGGATGCTCCGTCGCTTTGGGAAGAAGAAAAATTTGATGAAGTATTTTCAGATGAAATTGTAGAAAAATGGCAGGATGATTTTTCTAAAAGAAGAAATATGATAGCTCACAATAAGATGATTTGCAAGGATTTATATTTTGATACGATAGCAAAGATTCAGTTTTACAAAGAAGAGTTTTTGAAAGCAGAAAAGGTATTGTTATCATATGTTAAGCCATTTAGAGATAATAGATTATGGTGAAATATGGATATCTTATGGTGATTATGAAATGTCAGAAGATGGGATGGTTGTTCGATTTGGTACTGTAAATAAGAAATTGATTGTTGTTACAGATGAAATTATGAATAGACTAAATAAGATTGAGGATCAGATTATGAAGATTGAAATATAGTATTTTTGACGGTTATAAGAAGGGGGGTTATGGCAGTATCAATCACCAGCTTATCTATAAGGAATCAGGGGGAAGGGAGCAGTCTCTGCGTGACAATTTCCGAAAACAGAGTAGGAGTAAAGGATATTCTTATGGCAGCCAATGTTAAAAAAACTCAGCGCAGTCAACAATGTACTTTATAATATCGTGGATGGCTATAGTAAGCAGGAGACGACGAAAGCAAAAAGGAGTACTATAAATTAGAGATGGTGCCAAGAATATCAGCCCATATTTTAAGGCACACCGATTGCACCAGGATGGCGGAGCGAGAGAGGGATGTAAAAGTTTTGCAGTACATCATGGGACATGCCAATATTGCAGTCACTATGGAAGTATATAATCATATCACGGAATATACGGGAATAGAAAAGGAAATATTAAAGATGGAAGACTTTAATGGTTGTATAAGTCACAAGACGTTATCTGATGAAATCAGAGACGAATCCATCCCCCCAATTTTTCACAAATGGGGTATGAGTAGGGTACAGCCCTTATTATTGGACATTTTTCAGAAATTTCAGAACCCGTAAACCCGCATAAACACTGGGTTGCAAAAAATAACCAAAATAATTAGCACTCACCTATTGACTCTGCTAGTAATCAGTGTTATAGTTCATATAGAACAAAAGAAAGATAATAATAAGTAAAAGGAAGCCGGATATACTACAAACAAGACGGCAGAGAGGAGTGCTTATGAATATATCAAAATTTACCCAAAAATCCATGCAGGCGGTGGAACAGTGCGAGAAGCTTGCCTATGAGTATGGCAATCAGGAAATAGAGCAGGAGCATCTCCTGTACAGTCTTTTAACCATTGAAGACAGCCTGATTTTGAAATTGATTGAAAAAATGGAGATTCAAAAGGAACATTTTCAAAACCGTGTAGAAGCGGCGCTGCAGAAGAGGGTGAAAGTGCAGGGCGGAAGGGTCTATGTAGGAAAAGACTTAAACCAAGTATTGATCGCGGCGGAAGACGAAGCAAAGCAGCTGGGAGACGAATATGTTTCTGTGGAACATCTGTTCCTTTCCATGTTAAAGCATCCTAATAAAGAAATAAAAGAAATATTCCGTGAATACGGGATCACAAGAGAGCGTTTCCTTCAGGCGCTTTCCACAGTCAGAGGAAACCAGAGAGTGACTTCCGATAATCCGGAGGCTACGTATGACACCTTGGAGAAATATGGGCAGGAACTGGTGGAGAAAGCAAGAAATCAAAAGCTGGATCCTGTGATTGGCAGAGACAGCGAGATACGTAATATTATTCGTATTCTTTCCAGGAAGACGAAAAACAATCCTGTTCTCATCGGAGAACCGGGTGTCGGAAAAACAGCGGTAGTAGAAGGGCTGGCCCAGCGTATTGTACGGGGGGACGTGCCGCAGGGATTAAAGGATAAAAAGATATTCGCTCTGGATATGGGAGCGCTGGTAGCGGGAGCGAAGTACAGAGGTGAGTTTGAAGAGCGTTTGAAGGCCGTGTTGGAAGATGTAAAAAACAGCGACGGGCAGATCATTCTATTTATTGATGAGCTTCATACGATCGTTGGAGCCGGCAAGACGGACGGTGCATTGGATGCGGGCAATATGCTTAAGCCCATGCTTGCAAGGGGAGAGCTGCATTGCATCGGTGCTACCACCTTGGATGAATACAGGCAGTATATTGAAAAAGATGCCGCATTGGAACGCCGGTTCCAGCCGGTGATGGTGGAAGAACCTACGGTGGAAGATACTATTTCCATTTTAAGGGGATTAAAAGAACGGTACGAAGTATACCACGGCGTAAAAATTATGGATAACGCTTTAGTGAGCGCGGCCGCTCTGTCCCATCGCTATATTTCGGATCGTTTTCTGCCCGATAAGGCGATCGATCTCGTGGATGAGGCCTGTGCGCTTATAAAGACGGAGCTGGATTCGATGCCTACGGAATTGGATGAACTGCAGCGCAAGATCATGCAGATGGAAATTGAAGAAGCGGCATTAAAAAAAGAAGATGACAGACTCAGCCAGGAAAGGCTGGCTTCTCTTCAAAAAGAGTTAGCGGAATGGAAAGAAGAATTCAATAACAGAAAAGCCCAATGGGATAATGAAAAAGCGTCGGTCGAAAAACTCTCTAAACTGCGGGAACAGATCGAAAACATAAACGGCGAGATACAGATTGCCCAAAGAGAAGGGAATCTGGAAAAGGCGGCAGAATTGAGTTATGGAAGACTGCCCGCTTTGAAAAAACAGTTGGAAATAGAAGAAAACAGGGTAAAAAATGAAGATTTATCCTTAGTTCACGAGAGTGTCAGCGATGAAGAGATCGCAAAAATCATTTCCCGGTGGACAGGTATTCCGGTGGCAAAACTGACGGAAAGCGAACGGAATAAAACGCTGCATCTGGATGAAGAATTGCATAAACGGGTCATTGGGCAGGAAGAAGGCGTTACAAAAGTGACGGAGGCGATCATCCGTTCCAAAGCCGGAATAAAAGATCCGGCAAAACCGATCGGGTCTTTCCTTTTCCTGGGTCCTACAGGCGTTGGAAAAACAGAGCTTGCTAAGGCGCTGGCGGCTTCTTTGTTTGACGATGAGAATAATATGGTACGCATCGACATGAGCGAATATATGGAAAAATATTCCGTATCCCGGCTGATCGGAGCGCCTCCCGGATATGTAGGTTATGAAGAGGGAGGACAGCTGACGGAAGCCGTCAGAAGAAAACCGTATTCGGTCGTATTATTCGACGAAATAGAAAAAGCCCATCCCGATGTGTTCAACGTGCTTTTACAAGTGCTGGACGATGGACGGATTACGGATTCCCAAGGCCGAACGGTGGATTTTAAAAATACGATTCTGATCATGACTTCGAATATCGGGGCCGGATATCTGCTGGAAGGAATCAGCGATGACGGAAGTATCGCCAGTGAAGCGGAAGGACTGGTGATGAATGAACTACGCGCCCATTTCCGTCCGGAATTTTTAAACAGGCTGGATGAAACGATACTTTTTAAACCTTTGACAAAAGAAGATATCGGGGGCATTGTCCATTTGATCGTGGAAGATTTGAACAGGCGGCTTGCGGACAGGGAGCTTCGCATTGAGATTTTACCGGAAGCGGAAAAATTCATTGTGGAAAACGCCTATGATCCGGTATACGGGGCAAGGCCGTTGAAGCGTTATATACAGAAATATGTGGAAACCCTTTCGGCGAAGCTGATACTTGCCGATAAAGTAAGAGCAAAGGATGTGATAGAGATATCCGTACAAAACGGGATGTTGGCGGGAACAGCCAGGAGGGATTAGGCGAAAGGGGTGGAATATATGCTTCCAAAAGATCCGGTGATGCTTTTAAGCTATACGAATCTGAAGCTGAGAGATTATTACGGCAGCCTGGAAAAGATGTGCGAGGACATGGAGGTCAGCAGGGAAATGATCGAAGAAAAGCTGGCTTTGATAAATTATCATTATGACGAGGAGAAAAACCAATTTGTCTGAACAGATCAAAGTAACAGTGACATCAAAAGCGGAAGAAAAAAGGACAGAATTGTTTCATGACAGGAACAAGACATTGCTGCATACACTACGGGAGGGCGGAATTTCTTTGCCTTCCCTTTGTGGTGGTCTGGGAAAGTGCGGAAGATGCCTGGTAAGGTTTTGCGGATATGCGCCGTTTCCCACGCAGACGGACAGGGCAGTGCTTCATCCGCAACAATTAAGGGACGGATACCGGCTCGCCTGTACTGCAAAACCTTTGAAAGACTGTAAGGTGACAACCGCATTTATCGAAGAAAGGCAGTTGGATATATTGACGGCCTCCAGTTCACCGGATATGCCGGAGGAAAGCGAAGGCGGAGCGGATCAGGGAAATCATGACAGGAAGAAGGATAGAAAGACAGTGGCCGTGGCGGACATAGGAACCACAACGATAGCCATGCAGCTGCTCGAAGCGGGATCAGGGTATATTTTGGATACGTATACCTGTCTGAATCCCCAAAAAATTTACGGGACGGATGTGATTTCCAGGATAAGGGCGGGAATGGAAGGCAATGGGGAAATTCTTCGGAAGCTGGTAAGAGATGTCCTGGCGGATGGAATAAGGAAAATGACAGAAAATGTGGAGAATGGAGGAACTTGTAGGCTGGAACACATATTTTTGTCGGCCAATACGGTGATGGGGCATTTGTTCATGGGATATCCGGTGGGACCATTGGGAAAAAGCCCATTTATGCCGATGAATATAAAAAGAGACGGAATAAACTGGCTGGGAGTGCCAACCATACTGGTACCCGGGATCTCGGCATTTGTGGGTGGAGATATTGTTTCCGGGTTATACGCTTGCGGCCTTTGCCAGCAGGAAAAAAGAGGGAAATGGCTGTTTTTGGATCTGGGAACGAATGCGGAGATGGTCATGGGCAACGGAAACCAAGCAGCGGCTACGGCAGCCGCGGCAGGACCCGCTTTTGAAGGAAGAGGAACAGGAGGAATGAGTGGAACGGAACGGATATCTGCCGTGGCATCTCTTTTGGAAGGGGGAATCATTGACGAGACGGGTTTGATGATGGAACCGTATTTTGAAACCGGAATCGAAATGAAGATGATGCCAGGAGAGACATCGGGCATTAGAGCGCGGATTTTTCAGGAGGATGTCCGGGATATTCAAATGGCGAAAGCTGCCGTACGGGCCGGAATCCATTTTTTAATGAAACATCTGGATATTGAGAGATATGAGGAGATAGAAAAGGTATACATAGCCGGAGGATTTGGCTTTTATCTCGATAAAAAGGCGGCGGCAGGAATCGGCCTGATACCGTTGGAATGGATGGAAAAGGCGGAGGCAGTAGGGAATACTTCCCTTGCCGGCATACGCTTATTAGAAAGGGAAAGGGCAAAGCAGAACGGCGGAAAAGAAAATATTTTGGATTTGGATATTTTGGACGGGCTGGAGAGTTTTGCCGGAAAGGTAGAGGCATTCCAGCTGGCGGAAGAACCGGAATTCGATAAAATATATGTAGATTATATGAATTTTGATATTCAGCAAGGCGATATATGATATAATAGTATATGAAATGGCAGGAATCAATATGGGAAAGAATGGAAGCGGAGAAGAAAAGGAATTTCTGATGTGGGATGCAATTTTCAGTATTGAAGAGGGAAGAAGAAAGCTTGGCGAAGAGATGCCGGTAGCTTTTTACAGGATGTTTGAGTATTCGATCAGGGATACTTTGATTGAGATGGTTGGGAAAGAGCGCATGATTCAAATATTCCGAACTGCTGGAGAGAAAGCCGGCAGGGAATTTTATCAAAGAAATTTGGACGGCAGTTTGATGCTGAATGATTTTTTGGGGCAGCTTCAGCAGAAATTGCTGGATTATAAAGTCGGTATGCTGCGGGTGGAAAAATTCGATGTACAGACAGGGCATGCGATATTGACGGTGGGAGAAGATCTGGATTGTTCCGGTTTTCCTGACTCAGGAGAAACGGTATGTAATTATGACGAAGGATTTATTGCCGGCATATTAAAAGCATACACCCAAAAGGAGTATGTAGTGACGGAAATAGACTGTTGGGCGAACGGAAGCGATGTGTGCCGCTTTGATGCAAGAGTGTTGAAAGAGGGTTGACCAGGGAGGAGGAGCGATGGAAAAATGGCTGAAACGTATCTCGGGGAAAGAGTTGAAACTTTTCAGTATCTTTTCCATGATTCTACTTTTCGGAATTGCAGCGTTTATCGGAAATTTTACCAGGCTGGCGGAAGGAATCTGGCTGATCATCGTATCCAGAGATGCACTGATCACAGATTATTTTGAGCTGGCCGGTTATGGAGCGGCATTTTTAAATGCCGCCCTTGTCATGGGAATCAGTATTTTCTTTATTATTACCGAGAAGATCCCTTTCACCGGTCTGACGGTGGCGGCATTGTTTATGAACGCAGGATACGGGCTGTGGGGAAAGAATCCGGTCAATATCCTGCCGGTCATTCTGGGTACGGCTCTGTATGCCAAATTGCACAAGACAAAACTGAACCGTTATATTTATACGGCGCTGTTTGGCACCTGCCTTGCGCCTTTGATTACGGAATTGGTATTTTTGTTTCCTTTCAGCCGGCCGGTCAATCTTGTGCTGGCGGTGGCGATCGGAATCGCTATAGGATTTATATTGCCACCCCTGTCCATACATACGGCGTCTATGCACATGGGGTATAATTTGTTTAATGTAGGTTTTTCCGGCGGAATACTGGCTTTTATTATGGTGAGCCTTTTGCGCGCCTTTGGAATGGAAAGCGATTCGGTGATGATATGGAAAAGCGGACAGAGCGTTAAGATCGGAGCCGGCTTATTTTTTTATTTTTTCATTACGGTCTTATTAGGCTTTATGATGAGCGGAAAAAAGGCGGACAGCATAGGGAAGATTATGAAACATTCCGGCCGAACAGTTACCGATTTTGTCCTTATGGATGGAGTGGGGCCGACGCTTATGAATATGGGTCTGGTAGGTATTTTCTGTGAAATCTATATCATATTGACGGGCGGTGATTTTTCGGGGCCGGTGGTAGGGGCTATACTGGCGGTTTTCGGATTTTCAGCGTTTGGCGTGCATATCAAAAATTATCTTCCTGTACTGGCGGGCGTATACATATCCACACTGTTTACCATATTTTCGCCGGATACGCCAGGTATCCAGCTGGCGGCAATTTTTTCCGCAGGGCTGTCACCGATCGCCGGACAGTTCGGTCCGTTGGCGGGCATAGTTGCCGGGTTTCTCCATGCAGCGGTGGTGATGTGCACCGGCCAGATGTACGGCGGCCTGAATTTGTATAACAATGGCTTCAGCGCCGGATGGGTGGCGGTGATTATGGTGCCCATAACGGAAAGCTTTATGAAATATTTAAGGGGAAGAAAATCAGAAAAGGAGAAGGAAAAATAAATGATTCACGAGAGGAAAAAAATAGCGAGAATAGTAGAGGAACTTACTTTATTTTTCTTTGCCCTGGGAGCGGACAAGATTCGGTCAGGAATCGAAGAGGATGGAAAAAATGTGGTCATTGATTTTCAGGCGAATTACCGGCCGGAAAATGAATATAAATTGGAACAGATGGAGAAGGATCTGAATTGCCCGAAAAACGACGGGATGAAAGATGTCTATTGGGAATTGGCAGGTTCGGGAGAACCGGAAGACACGGAACAATTATTGTTGGTCGGTATGATGATTGATAAGGCCGAAATACGAAAAGAAGAAGGAAAAGTTTATCTGAAATTATATAAAAAGCAGCAGGAATAAGGAAGCATTGGCTTTGCATATATATGGGATAAGGTAAAAAAGAGAGTCCGCAGTATGAATTGGAAAAAAAGAATATTATCCTGTATTATTTTGCTGTTTTTGCTGGCGGCCGTTTGTGTGATCGGCTATCGGGAGAAGGGAGGATTTCCGGTTTTTGGCAAGACATTAGAGGAATCCGGGGAAAAGAAGATTGCATTGACTTTTGACGACGGCCCCCATCCTTATTATACGGAGCAGTTGTTGGACGGTTTGAAAAAACGTGGGGTAAAAGCCACGTTTTTTGTGACAGGCGCGCATGCAGAACTGCATCCGGAGGTGATTAAGAGGATGAGTGAGGAGGGCCACCTCATCGGCAATCATACTTATAGCCATATCCAGCTGAGATCGGGGAATAAGGAAGTTTTTAAGGAAGAGCTGATTAAAACAAATGAGATCATAACGGGCATTACCGGCGAGGAGGTCATTTATGTGCGTCCTCCCTATGGAAGCTGGGATAAATCTTTTGAAACGGAATTGAACATGTTTCCCATATTTTGGACGATAGATCCGCTGGACTGGTGTTCGACAAATGTGGAACGCATTGAACAGAAAATCATATCCAAAGCAGGGGAAAATGATATTATACTGATGCACGATTATTACCCGTCAACAGTGACGGCCGCGCTGAAGGTAGTGGACGAACTGCAGAAGGAAGGATATGAATTCGTGACGGTGGATGAGATTTTATTTGATTGATGGATGCTGGATTAAGGAGGGGATGAGAAAACAATATTATCTTTACTGGCTTCTCTGGCAAAAGTGGGATTGACAAAAGGATGACAGTGTGTTATATTTCTATTGTCAACATCATGTTATACATTGAGGAGGTTAAATCCGTGATACAGCAACTTTCTGATGCCGAACTTGAAATTATGAAAATTGTGTGGGGAAACCCGGAGGAGGTGTCCCTGTTCCCCTATATCATGGACGGGCTGGCGGCAAAGGGCAAGCCGTGTCAAAAGAATACCCTGATTGTACTGTTGTCACGGCTGATGAACAAGGGCTTTTTGAGTGCCAGGAAAATTGGCCGCCGTAACGAATATACCACGCTCATTTCTGAAACGGAATACCAGACAGCGCAGACGAAAAATTTTCTGGATAAGATTTATGAGGGAAGCGTAAAAGGACTGGTTTCCAATTTGATTTTAGGCGACCTGCTGGCAGACGAGGAATATGAGGAATTGAAAAAGCTGCTGGAGAAAGGGGAAGGACAATAATGAACGAAGTTTTGAAAACCTTCCTGTCCATGTCAGCTTCCGGCGGATTGCTTATTCTGGTTCTGCTATTGGGAGAACGACTTCTGAAAGACAAAATCAGTCGGCAATGGCAGTATTATATTTGGATTGTTGTTGTTTTGCGGCTGCTGCTCCCGTTCGGGTCGGAAGTAAGCCTGATGGGGAAGGCGTATCAGGCTGTCGATCAGGCAATATCCCAGGCGGCTCTTTTACCGCCGCAGCTTCAGTTCCCGCTAAACGCTCCAGGAGGCAATCTTACTTCGGCTGTTGGGGTGGAACAGCGCAATAAAACTGTGAGCAGTCCGTCAGATGATTCAGCGGCTGCCCGCCTATTTCAAGATATTGGGGTGATGCTGATAAATTATATTTGGCTGGTTTGGCCGTTGGTTGCGCTGGGTTTACTGATACGGAAAATAACAATCTACCAGGACTTTATACGCTATATCAAAGCTGGATTAATCCCGGTTTCCGATATTGAGCGGTTAGACCAGCTTTCTATTGTTGCGGAGCAGTCGGGCATTAAAAAGCCGATGGAATTATGTGTCAATCCATTGGTTTCTTCCCCATTGCTGATTGGATTTTTCCATCCATGTATTGTACTGCCCGGCGCGGATATTCCTGAAAAGGATCTGCGCTATATCATCCTGCATGAACTGGCGCACTATAAGCGGCGGGATATGTTCTATAAATGGCTGGTTCAAGTTACCGTCTGTCTGCATTGGTTTAATCCGCTAGTTCATCTTATGAGCCGGGAAATTGCAAAGGCTTGTGAGTTTTCCTGTGATGAGGCAGTTCTTGCTAAAATGAAGAGCGGCAGCGCGCAGGACTATGGAAAAACCTTGCTTGACGCTATGGCGGCAGTTGGAAGATACAAGGAAAATCTCGAAACAGTTACTTTAAGCGGAAATAAAAAACTATTGAAAGAGAGGATAAACGCAATCATGAATTTTAAGAGAAAGTCGACGGCGATACGCTTTTTGACCGGTGTGCTGACGCTGTGCGTGGTATTTGGGGCGGCTTTTGTCGGCGTTTACCCTGTTGCCGCAGCAGTTGACCACACAGCAGACAAGGCTCAGATGGCTGTGGATAAAATTCCCGCACAAGGAAACACAGGCACAAGCGGCAAGGACTATGCGGTTCAGGCGGAGCAGTACTATCAGACTGACAGTTTGCCGCTGTTTGAAATCACTTTTCCCCGGCTGGATGAAAACGTTCAAAAGAAATGGCTTGAAAGGCTCTATACAGATGGGGACTGTTCGTTTTTCTCTGTCGCTGTGCGGGGACTTGACGAAAATTCTTCTCTGTTTACCGACTTTGCTGAAAAAGTATATGCCGCTGGAGATATGGCGTTTTTCTCTATTTTGACGGATTGCATGGATGATGCGGAGCTGGAACTTTGGCTGGACAGGGCTTTGGAAGATGGAAACCGGGCATTTCAATCCATTTTGTTTGATAAGCTGAACCGGGGCGGGGAATTTGACGAACTGAAAGAAAAGCAGGAGAAAGAATGGGCCGAAGCTCAGGCGGCGGAATACCAGGCTGTGGGCGTTGCAATGGATGGAAAGGATTATTATTACCGAGGACAGCTTGTCAATATCTTTTTGGACATCCGCCCCAACCAATCCTTTTATACGCTGAATATGAACCCAAAAGGAACAGTCAATATCAAAATTGTCCGCGATACAAATAATAAAATCACAGATGTTTCTTATATGACCGAGGCGGAAGTGATTGAACTGCTGGGGGATGCGGATGAACCGGACAAATAAAATAAATTTACTTGTACTATCTGATATGATAAAATAAGAATAAATTAAAAAAAGCGCGAAGGAATGGGAAAAAAATGAAAGAAGGACTGGAAAACGACAAAAAAACAAAAAAATATGCCTATAGCTATGAGGAGTACGAAGAGCAAGGCAAAGGAACGGACAGCATGGTGGAGGATATTTTGGCAGATCCTGATTTCCCCGGGCTGACCGGGCTGGTTATCGGCGATTGGGGAGATACTTGGGAAGATAGCTGTCAGGAGATCTTGGACGGAATCACGGAGAATAAGGAAAAGTTTTCCCATATTGAGGAACTTTTTATCGGCGATATGGATTATGAGGAATGTGAAGTATCTTGGATCATACAAGGAAATTACAGCAAGCTTTGGGCAGCTATGCCGCAGCTGAAAGCATTGACAATCAAAGGCAGTACGGATTTGGAATTAGGAGAAATCTGCCATGAAGGGCTGGAATCGCTGACGATTATCTGCGGCGGACTTCCGGTGTCGGTGATCCGCTCCATTCAGGAGGCGAAGCTTCCTCATTTGAAAAAGCTGTTGCTTTATATCGGAATTGAAGATTATGGATTTGACGGGGATGTGGATACGATAAAAGAACTGCTGGAAAAAGCGGATTTCCCCGATCTTACTTATTTGGGTATCGTGGACAGCGAGATACAGGATGATATCGCAAAGATAGTTTTAGAGAGCAAATTTATGGGGCGGATTCATACGTTGGATTTGTCCAACGGTACTTTGACCGATAAGGGGGGAGCGTTGTTATTGGAGAAACTTCCTTCTTATCCGAACATAAAGAAACTGGATGTCCATTATCATTATTTGACCGATGATATGGCAGGAAAATTAGAGGGGATGCCCATGGAAGTAGACGTATCCGAGAAGAATGAACCGGATGAATACAAGGGCGAAATCTATATGAATGCCATGCTGACGGAATGAGGCAGACAGCGCTTCTGGGGAATGCGGATACAAAGCGAACCGATTATTTTAGGCAGGCGGCAAAAAAGGCAGGTCTGCCTATTTGCTTTGCCGATTGGAATGATTGGGAAAGGCAGTGGGAAAGTTTGACAGAAACGGAATTGTTTCTAAAAATTGACCCGCCGCTTTGGAAAAGCTGTTCCTTGGAAGAATTGGATAGTCTGACAGACGATTATAAAAAGAAATTGGACAAATTGGCAAAGGCGGCCGATGCTTGTAAGATAGAATATTTTAATCACCCTTTGGCGATCGCAGAACTGCTGGACAAGAGGGCTTGCAAAAAGAAGTTGAAGCAGAACGGGCTTCCGGTGACGGAAAGCCTGGAAGCAGCGGAAGAGGAGGCGCCGAACCGGCTGTCAGTTGAAACGCTTTTGGAAATGATGGAAAGGCGTGGCATCCATCAAGTTTTTATTAAACCGGTAAACGGTTCCGGGGCAGCAGGGGTATCGGCTTTCCGCTGGCAGCCCCGTACCGGGCGGATGATGCTTTATACCTGTTCGCTGGAACAGGAAGGCATCGGCCTTGTGAATACAAAACGGCTCCGCCGTTTTTCGAAGCCGGGAGAGACAGTGTCTTTACTGAACCGGCTTCTTAGCCTGGACTGTATTGTGGAACGGTGGTATGCGAAGGAGGAATATGAGGGATATTCTTATGATTTACGGGCAGTGATGCAGGAAAATGAAGTGGATTTTCTTTTGGCCAGGCTTTCCAAAGGGCCGATTACCAATTTGCATCTGAATAACCATCCGATGGAGGCGGGAATGCTGGGGCTTCCGGCTCCGGTACTGGAGTCGGTGGGGGAGATATGCAGAAAAGCTATGGGATGCTTTACGGGGCTTAGAAGTGCAGGAATCGATATTCTGCTGGAAAAAGGAAGCTTAAAGCCGAGGATTATTGAGATGAACGCCCAAGGGGATTTGATTTATCAGGATATCTACCATCAAAATTTAATTTACGGCCATCAGGCAGAAATTATGAGGCAATGGCTTGCCGGGAGAGGGAAGTAAGCGGAGTGTCAGCAGAAAGAAAATTGTGGCAATAAAGGAGAAGAAATATGAAAGAGGATACGGAAAGAACGACAGAAAAGATAACGGAAAAAGAAGTTCCCTTCCGTTTGTTTCTTTCAGGCAAAGAGCGGAAGAAACCTTCGGTCGATATGAATCAAGTGGTGGGAAGCTGCGATATTTTGTTTATTTGCCTGGATACGCTGCGCTACGATGTGGCGGTGCAGGAGGAGAAGGCCGGAAGTACTCCGGTATTAAACAGGTACGGCTTATGGGAAAAGTGCCAGGCACCGGGCAATTTTACTTATCCTTCCCATCACGCTATGTTTGCGGGGTTTTTGCCTTGCCGATATGACGCTAAAAATTTGGCAGATCGGGAAATGTTGTTTTTCCCCAAAGCTATCGGCCTTGGAAAGAAGACGCCCGAAGGGGCCTACGGATTTTCCGGCAGTACGATTATGGAAGGGCTGGCGAAGGATGGCTATGACACATGGTGCGTAGGAGGCGTTTCCTTTTTTGATAAACGTTCGGATATTGGAAAGGTATTTCCTGGCTTTTTCCAAAAAAGCTACTGGAACCCTTCCTTTGGCTGCCCGATCAAAGACAGTACAAAAAATCAGGTGGATTTTATTCTGAAAAAGATGGAGGCTGCGGAAAAAGAAACACATATTTTCCTTTATTTAAACGTAGACGCCATCCATTACCCCAATTATTTCTATTTGGATGGGGTATCCCATGACGATATGGCGAGCCATGCGGCGGCTTTGCGATATGTGGACGGCGAACTGGGAAGACTGTTCGACGGATGGAAAGAACGGCGGGGGGATACTTTTGTGATATGCTGTTCGGATCATGGAACCTGTTACGGCGAGGACGGCTTCCAATTCCACGGCATTCATCATCCTGCAGTAGATACTATCCCTTATAAACATTTTTTCTTATAAATAACCGGTTGCGAAACCAGAAAGGATAATAGCTATGCAACTTTTAGCATCTGATTATGACGGAACATTAAAACAGTATTCCGATAAAGAAAAAGAGCCGACGGTAGAAAAGAGAGACAAAGAAGCGATTGACGAATTCAGGGAAAGAGGCAATCTGTTCGGAATCGTTACAGGACGTTCCAAGGGCATGATAGATCTGGAGCTTAAGAAGTATGGAATCGAGATAGATTTTTTGATTGCCCAGAATGGAAGCGTGATATGGAGCTGGGATTCGCAACTGCTCTATGTTCGTGAAATCAGCCATGAGACTGCCGCGCAGCTGGCGGATGTCATGAAAGAGAAAAAAGTTGTCTGCTTCGGAGCGGCCGGTTTGGAAGCGTCGGGTATTTTATATGACAATGGGCAGAATATCAGCGATTCGGAAAGAAAAAACATGCGGGTAGAATCGTTGACGGAGGAAGCCTTCCGGCAGATGACAGTGATCTCCTTTTTTATTAAAAATGAATCCGGCCAGGCGGCGGAATTGCTGGCAGAGGAACTTGCCCGGTTATTTGACGGACGCTTATCGTTCCACTGCAATAAGGATGTCATCGATGTGACGGCATATGGAGTCAGCAAGGAGACGGGGGTGCGGTGGATTGAGGAATATTACCGCCCGGATCAAATCGCTGTTATAGGCGATGCGCTCAACGATTTATCTATGATCAGGGCGTATCACGGGTATTATATTACAAGTGGCTGTGACGGCTTAAAGCAATATGCCAAAAGAGGTTTTGCCAACATGAAAGAATGCCTGATGCATATGATGGGGGAAACGGATGAAAGTGAGAGTCGATAATATCATCTATCAACTGGCAGGAAGCGATGATCCGCTGACGGCGGATGAACTGGGGAAAAAGCTGGCAGTCAGTTCGAGGACGATTAAGTCGGAAATGGCAGAGGTCAGAAGTGAACTGAAAAAAGTAGGAGCCGAACTTCAGGCGAAAAGGAACGAGGGTTATTCCCTTGTCATCGTAGACAAGCAGGTATTTGATGACTTTTATGCACAGCTTGTACTCCGCTCTTCCATAATGAACAATTATTATGCGCTGGATGGACAGGCCAGATTTTTGTATATTACAAGGAAACTGGTGTCTTCTTCCAAATATGTGCGGATAGAGGACTTGGCGGATGAGATGTTTATTTCCCGCAGCGCATTGCAAAAATCCCTGACGGAAGCAATGATATTTCTAAAGAGTTTTCATCTGGAATGGGAAAACCGGAAAGGGCTGGGCATCAGATGCTACGGAAAGGAATATCATGTACGGATTGCGATGACGGAACTGTTTGCCGTTCATTTCCATAAAGCGGTATTGAATGATGCGGGGATGGAATACAGCAAGTGGCTGGAATGCGATTTTGAAGAAAGGCAGAAAATACGGCATACTTTCTTAAAAGTTCTTAGAGAAAGCGGGCTTAGAACTTCCGATATCAATGCACAGAAACTTTCCATTTATCTTCTTATTGTAAGGAACCGCTGCAATGCGGGTTATCGTTTATGGCTGAACAACCGCTCTATGGAAGAAGTCCGTTTGACAAAGGAGTATGAAATTGCGAAGCGCATCTTTTTTCATTTAAGTGAAATCTTTGAAGGATATGATCTTATGGAGGAAGAAACGGTATTTTTTGCGATTTATCTGCTGACGCTGGAGGATGTTTCTTACCGGCTGTGCCTGGAGCAGCAAGAACCGGAAAAACGTTTCCCGCTGCAATATAAAAAAGCTGCCGGATATGGGGGTGCGCTGCCAGAACATATAAAAGAAAGGCTTCATATCGATTTTTCCGTGAATGAAAAGGCAGAATATATGCTGATGGCAGGCATGATTCCTATTTTGGGGCAGTTCCGCTATGACTTGAACGGATTTAAAAATTTCTGGTATTATGATGAAAATTATGCGATGCGCAGTCCGGTCGCTTTGAAGGTTGCAAGAGTGATGGCCAGTTATATCAGGGAAAAGGAGAAGAAAGAAATTTCCAGTTCCATACTTTTGAAACTGGTCGGCATTGTTTATCAGATGATAGCGGGGCAGGAATACAATATCCGCCGGATGAAACTTCTGCTGGTCAGTTCATTGGGAATCGACGGAAATGAAATCAATAAAATGCGTTTGTTGTCCAGATATGGCCAGTTTATTGAAAGTTTCACTTTTGCAGAATTGTATGAAATCAGAGGGATGAACGAAACAGAATATGACGCTATACTGTTAGATATGACGAATGCTGCTTATAATTATGATTTGCCTTGCAGTCCTTTGCATGTCATTCCAATGCAAAAGGAAATGGATGGGGTATTTAACAAGATATTGCTGGAAGCCTACCAGATCAGCGGGCTATTGCCGGAAAAAGGGAAGGTACAGGTTTATCGGGATTTTGCATATGAAAATGAGAAACAGTTTTTTCAGTTTATCAGTTTCAGGCATTGTGCGGATGCCGACCGGCAGCGCAGAATGCAGAAGATTTTAACGGAAGATGAAGCATTGATGACGCATTGCATCATGGCGTCCCAGGCGGCTGTCATAATCGGGGAATATGGAATTACGGAAACAGAGAGTGTAGAACTTTACTGTCTCCAGCATGAAGGAATATGGTCCAACGATAAGATACGTTATATTCTTTATGTGTGCGTGGATTGGAAAAATGATTTAAAACGTGTGAAGGCGGTAGAAAATGCGGTATATCAGCTGACCAATGATGAAAAGAACCTGAAGGAGTTTGAAAAAGATAAAGATTCCATTATGGAAAAGATGGTGTACCAATACATGAAAAATGTTTGATGGGAAGAAGATAGGGGAGACAGGAAGAAAAATCTGTCTCCTTATTTTTGTACTTTTCTACGACCTAATATTGCACTAATTTAGTGAATATATCAAAGGATTTCACTTATTAAATGAAATAATAAGTGTTGATAAGATGAAAAAACTATATTAGGATAAAGACAGAAGGAAGGACAATGAAAACAGATGGTGAAAAAGTGGAAAGGAGTCCGATATAGATATGTTGAAAATATTTATTTCTTCTCATGGAAAATTTGCAGAGGGTATTAAGAGTTCCCTGCAGATTTTGCTGGGCGGATGTGAAAATATTACCGTATTTTCTGCCTATATCGATGAGAGCAGCGTACAGGAAAAGCTGGATGAATTCTACGCAGATGTCCACGAAGGGGATCAGGTAGTATTGCTTTCCGATTTGTACGGAGGCAGTGTGAATTCAGTGATGTATACTTATTTGAATAGGGAAAATACTTATCTGATAGCGGGCATAAATTTGGCCTTGGTGTTGGAACTGGCAGCGAGGGAAGCGGTTACGAAAGAGGAACTGGAGGAGTTGGTTATTTCATCAAGGGAAATGATGATGCTATTGGAACCGGAAGAATTGGACAGCAATTCGGGAGATACATCCGACGGAGAGGAAGAAGATTTTTTTTAAGGAGGATAAGTTTGTGTCCGCGCGGTATCCACAAACTTAACATGCAAAAAAAGCCGCGCAGAAATGAGGTTAAGAATGATATCAATGGTAAGGTTGGATGAACGTCTCATCCATGGTCAGGTAGCGATTAAGTGGTCCAGGCATTTGAATGTGGACAGGATTGTAGTAGTGAGCGATGAAGCAGCGGCGAATCCGGTCGTTCAGAAATCACTGATGATGGCAGCCCCTGCGACTGCAAAGACTACTATCAAATCGTTGGAAAAAGCAGTAAAACTGCTGCAAGATCCTAAGGCGGCAGACCATAGGATATTGATTATTGTAAGTACCCCGGAGGATTTGCTTAAAATAGTAACGGAGGTGAAGGGGATCCCCGTTATCAATGTGGGCAATTACGGAAGGGTGGCAGCGAAACACGGAACGGAAGTACGTAAAACATATGGATCGAATCTATATGCGTATGATGACGAAGCAGAGGTATTGAAAAAAGTAATCGACACCGGCATCAAATGCATTTACCAGACAACCCCGGACGATACGCCGGAAGAACTGGCAAAGGTGTTAGGGTAAATAGAATTTACAAAGGAGGAGATGTATTATGTCTATTATGACAGCCGCCGTTATTGGCACAATTGTTTACTGGATTATTTATGTATTGGATCCCTATATTTTTTCGTGGCAGTGCCTCAACAGGCCGATTGTGATTGCGCCGGTTCTGGGATTGCTGCTCGGGGATTTCCAGACAGGTATTATTATGGGGGCAGCTTTGGAATCTATCTTTATGGGGATTTCTGCAATCGGAGGGCAGATTCCCGCAGATGCGCTTTCCGCAACGGTAGTATCCGTATCTTATACGATATTGACGGGGGCGGATGCGGAGACGGGGCTTGCGATCGCATTGCCTATCGGAACCGTTATGGCATCGGTCAACAGTATGTTTATGTCTCTTTGGTCGGCGATTGCGCCTTATTGGGAGAAATTGGCAGTATCAGGAAAACCGAATAAATTTTTAGCGCATAACCTTATTTTCAGCTGCATTATTGCACCCATTCCGGGGGCGCTCGTTATGTTCTTCGGATTAGCGTTCGGCGTTACCGGTCTGAATAATGCGTTGGCAGCTCTTCCGCCGTTTGTTATGGCAGGGCTCGGGGCAGCTTCCGGCATGATGATTGCCATCGGTTTTGCAATTCTGACGTCTATGATCTGGTCTAAAGAAGTAGGATGCTTTTTCTTTGTGGGCTATGTAATGTCTAAGATTTTGGGAATGGATTCCTTATCCATAGCGATTATCGGGGCGGCGATCGCGATTACCATGTTCTTTAGGGAAAAGAGCATGATCGACATGAAAAAAGAATTGATGGCAACAGGTGTACAGTCGGATGACGGAGAGGAGGATTTCTTCTAATGGAAAAGAGAAAATATACTCAGGAAGAGAAAAAAGTATTAAAATCAATGTTTATCCGTTCCCATTTAACATTTTTGTCATTCAATATGACCAAAATGGAAGCAAACGGATTTACTACTACGATGCAGCCTGCGATTGAGTCCATTTATGGGAACGATGAAGAAGCAAAAAAGGAAGCATACGCAAGACATCAGAATTTCTTTAATACCCATGCGGTACCCTTCGCCTTCATCGCCGGTCTTGCATACGCGATGGAAAAGGAACATAAGGAAAAGGGTTCCATAGACGGCCAGATGATTGAGAGCATTAAGGCGGCGCTGATGGGTCCAACGGCCGGTATGTTCGATTCCATGTTTTTTAACTGTCTGCGCATTATTGCGGCCGGCATCGCCATCGGCCTTTGCTCCCAGGGGAATTTCCTCGGGGTTCCGATTTTCATTTTGCTGTATGGCGTGACACAATCTATCGGGAAATATATTTTCCTGCATTTGGGATATACCTATGGTACATCATTTATTGATCAGATCTTCAGTTCGGGATTGATGACAACCCTTACAAAGTCGGCATCGGTGCTGGGGTTGATGATGGTCGGGGCTATGACGGCGACTACGGTGAATGTGCCTCTTAACTGGACGATTAACATAGGGCAGACTTCGGTCGTAGTGGGGGATGTAGTCAATTCCATATTCCCCGGAATCCTGAGCATCGGGCTTTTATTCCTGCTTATGAACCTGATTCGCAAGGGAAAACGTCCGGTCCAGCTTATTGCAGGGATATTTGCAGTAGCGGTGGTTGGAGCCTTAATAGGAATTTTCTAAGGCGAGGTTTGAGATCCGGCTTCGAGACAGAGTAAAACTGCTTTAGAGTGTCAAAGTAAAAGAAAGAAGGGATAATTATGATTATCAAATCGGAACGGATTTATATGGAAGATGGGGTAAAAAGCGGATATTTGGAAATCCAGGATGGAAAATTTGTCAGTTTCAATGAAGAAGCGCCGGAAGGGGAATGGATAGATTATGGAAAAAACAGGGTGATTCCGGGAATTATTGATACGCATAACCATGGAACCTGCGGATATGCGATGATGGGTGACAATCCGGCCGAGGTGAAGGGATATTTAAAAGGCTGCGCTTCCCAGGGAGTGACAGGGATTTTCCCTACGGCGGATATAGATATGCTGGAAGCGGTGGCAGATGAAGCAAAACAGCAGGAATCGACAAAAAAATATGCGGGGAGCAAAATTTTAGGAATACATAGCGAAGGGCCGTGGTTAAACCGTACAGGAGAAAAAGGGATCCGCCGGGGCTGGCCGGAAGTAAAGCTGGAAATGGCGCAGGAAATGGTAAAAAGAGGAAAGGGATATTTGAAACTGGTTGCGCTTGCGCCGGAAATACCGGGAATGGATGAGATCATATCTTATTTTCTGTCCCAGGGCATTACCGTAGCGGATGCCCATAGCGATTGCAATTATGAAGAAGCTATGCAGGCTTATGAAAAGGGAATTACGGTAGCTACCCATACGGGAAATGTAATGACCGGCATGCACCACCGAGACATCGGCGGACTTGGAGCAGCTTTGCTGAACGATAAGGTGGAGTGCGAAGTGATCTGCGACGGTATGCATATTTGCCTGGATATGCTGCGGATTTATTTTAAAATAAAGGATTTTTCCCGCTTTATGATGATTTCCGATTGTACACAGTTATCCGGTGCGCCGGTAGGAGCTTATCAGGGGTTTGAACCGGGGATGATCATCAACGTGACGGAAGAAGGATTCTTGCTCAGCGACACCGGGAGGTTGTGCGGTTCTAGTCAGCCGGTACTATTCGGTATTGGGAATTTGGTTGAAAAATTAGATATTCCAATGGAAACGGTGGTAAAAATGGCAGCGTTAAACGCAGCCGTAAAATATGGATTTTCCAGGGAAAAAGGTTCCATAAAAGTAGGAAAAGATGCGGATTTTACCGTAATCAGCGATGATTATAAGGCTTTGGCAACTTATGTGGAAGGGCAGAAAGTGTATGACAGGAAGGAAGAAGGGAATATCCTTAACCCCGAATTCCTGAAGGAATTGGAGTCCGCTGCGAAGGGGTGAAAAGGGGAGTGTTGGAATATGAAGAAAAAATTAATTGTAGTTGCGGATGATTTCGGTTTCAGCGAAGCCTATAATTATGGGGCAATCAAGGCTTATAAGGAAGGAATAGTAACCGTATTATCCCTGATGAGCAATATGGAAGCGGCACCCCATGCAGTCAAGCTGTGGCAACAAGAGGCGGAAGACGCCTGTATGGTACAACATACGAATTTTGTACAGGGATATCCGGTGTCCCGGCCGGAGGATATTCCCAGCCTGGTAGATGGAAATGGGAGGTTTTACCGCTCTGGCAGATGGAAACCGGAGAACGGGCAGGATAAAAAATGTACCGGGGATATCGTTCCTGCGGCAGAGGACTGCTATAGGGAAACGGTTGCACAACTGGAACTCCATAAAGAACTGACCGGAAGATATCCCGTTCATTTGGAAGGGCATTCCGTTATGACGGCCCCGGTAAAGGAAGCTTTTCGGAAAGCGGCGGAGGAATTTCGGATTCATTGCATGACAATGCCGGAGGAGGAAACAGAAAGGATGTACCCGGCCCATGAACTGGCGTTTGGCAATCCCGAATATATGTCTGCGATTATGCGCGGGACGAGGCCGGAGGACTTTTTTGAAGACAGATTGGGGTTACTACAAAGTCCGTTTGAAATAAATGTCATGCATTTTCATCCGGGTTATCTGGACAATTATATCTTTGAAAACTCATCCCTGACGATTCCCCGCTGCATTGATTTGGAGACGCTTTGCAATCCAAAAGTGCGGGAGTGGCTGATGGAGCATGAAGTGGAACTGGTGGATTTTAAGGCGGTATATAAATAGAAATATGGAAGGCATTATTTTAGGTTGGTTTAGTGAAAGCTAAACCGACCTAAAACTTTTTAAAAGCATTGCAACCCATATAACATTTCCTGTGAAGTTTGTGTTATACTATGCTATGTGGTTTGGCTGTCCGGGGAGGTGTCCGAATGAATCCATATCAACAATATATGTATAGTTATCCTCATAAAACAGCATACCGTCCTTTATCCGGGGTTTCCTTGAAGGAATATGCCCCGCTTTTGGCCGGAAAAGGACATGGGTTATATCTTCATATCCCGTTTTGCCAGGAGAAATGCGGTTATTGCAATTTATTTTCAGTGACCGGTCAGGGGGAGGAGTCCATCCGCCGGTATTTGGATACGGTGGAGAGGCAATGTGTGCAATACGAAAAGTTATTGGCCCCTTATGCTACGGAATTTTCGGAGCTTACGATTGGAGGAGGTACGCCGCTTTTGCTCGGGGAAGGGCAGATGGAGCGTGTTTTCGATTGCCTAAAGAAATATTTTTATCTGGAAAAAGACAGGGAAATCGTGATAGAGACCGCGCCCAATCAGACAAACCGGAAGAAATTGGAGATTTTGGTGCGGGAAGGCGTGACAAGGGTGAGCATGGGGATCCAAAGCTTTTCGGATCAGGAACTTTCGGTTCTGGGCAGATGGCATGGAGCGAAGCAGGCCAGAGAGGCGTTGGGACTGATAAAGACTTATGGTTTTCCCTGTGTCAATGTGGATTTTATTTACGGGGTTCCCGGGCAGACGGTAACAAGTCTGCTTGCTTCCCTGAAAGAAGCCCTTACTTTTGCGCCGGACGAAATCTTTTTGTATCCCTTGTATGTGAAGCATGGCGTCCGCATGGAGCGCGCCGGAGTGGTGCCGGATGCGGAAGCCGCTTATTTACAATACCGGGAAGCCAGCGGCTTCCTGCGGGGAGAAGGCTTCCGCCAGGATTCTATGCGGCGGTTTGTAAGGCGGGGCGGAAAAAGGGAATTTTCCGAATGCGGTATGGGAACTTCTCTCGCTTTGGGGTGCGGAGGAAGAAGTTACGTAGGGAAACTTCATTTTTGCAGCCCGTATGCCATTACCGGGAAAGAATGTCTCAAACGGCTGGAGGAGTATGAAAATACGGTGGATTTTACCGATGTAAGGCATGGGATCCTGCTGTCTGAAGAAGAAATAAAACGCCGTTATCTGATCCGGCATTTACTAATATATCCAGGGGTGGATATCCAAACGTATGAGAGCTGTTTTGGAAGCGGGCTCATGGAAGACTTTCCTGTTTTACAAGACTGGATGGAACAGGGATGGATTCGATGGAATGACAGTCAGGAAAAAAAGGTGCAAGAGAAAGGCGGAGGAAAGTTCCTTGCTTTGACGCAGACAGGACTTGGCCTTTCTGATTTTTTAGGCCCCCGGCTGATTTCCCCCGGGATACAAAGGGCGATGGAAGAATGGGAGGAAATGTATGGACGGTCGCACGGTACTCTATAGGGGCAGCCTGAAAAGCTGCAACTATCATTGTTCTTATTGCCCTTTTTCCAAGAAACCTTTGTCGGACATGGAACTTAGAAAAGACAGGGAACAATGGGATATTTTTATCCGTACTTTCAAAAAGGGAAGCGGAGAAATGGGCGTGGGAGCCCTGATGATAACGCCTTACGGGGAAGCGTTGATTCATCCGTGGTATTGGGAAGGGCTGGCGCATATCAGCGCCCTTCCGTGGATAGAAGCGGTGGGAGCGCAGACGAACTTCAGCTTTTCGGCAGAGAAATCATTGGGGATTTTTACGGCAGCGGGAGGAATTCCGGAAAAACTGAAGCTGTGGGCAACTTTTCATCCGGAGATGACAACCGTTTTGGAATTTGCAAAAAAGTGCGGACAGATGGGGGTCAGAGGGGTATTACTTAGCGCGGGGGCAGTAGGTGTGCCGGAAAATTTGAAGCTTTTACAGGAGCTTCGCAAGGAACTGCCAAAAGAAATATACCTTTGGCTCAACAGGATGGATGGGCTGGGACGGCCTTATACGGAGGAAGAAATCGAAGCATGCCTCAGGATTGATCCTTATTTTTTAAGGGAATTGACGCCGCCTCCTGCGGAAGAAACCCATTGCAGGGGACGGCTTTTTGTGGAAGGGGATGGGCGGCTTCGTCTGTGCAATATCGGCCAGGTATTGGATGAAAGATGGGAAGGGATTTGCCAAAGAGCGGAGGGATCTTTTGCCGAAGTCCAGGAAAGGGATGGGCAGAAGCAGGTTTGGGATTTCACTCAGGAGCCGAAGTGCAAAAGAAAACGCTGTACCTGTTATCTCGCTTATGGCGGGCGGGAGGAGGAATGGAACCGGATGCTGTTTGGCTCTTATCCCCTGTTCCGTATACCGAGGAGGCCTAAGGCCGTTTTTTTGGATATACAAGGAACTCTTATTCCGGAAAAAGAAGCAGTTGCGGCAGGTTTGGAAGGGCTTTTCCGGGATGGCTCGTTTCTTTTTTTTGCGACGACGCTGCCTTTTGAGGACGGAATAAGACGTTGTAAAAAAATATGCCGTTTTTTCAGCGGCGGGGTTTTTGCCGGCGGGGCGCACGTTGTTCTGGAAAGGAACGGAGAAAAGAAAGAGAAGTTTCTTTTTTTAGACGATTCCGTGGTACGAGTATTGGAGTCTTTGGAAAAAAATTTTTCATGCCGGCTTTTCACTTACAAGAAGAATGGGAAAGTGTATAAAGCTACTTTGCTCCGTTCCGTCCATAAACCGTGGGAGAAGAAAGAAAGGGATGAGGTATTGGCCGCCCTGGCAGATACGGCCGGAAACGGAGTACGGTGTTTTGCGGAGGGTAATTGTCTGCAAATTGTTGATGCAAAGGCGGATAAAGCCGGAGGGATACTGGTATTATGCGAATGGCTGGGGATTGCGCCGGAAGAAACCTATGCGATAGGGGATTCGGAGGAAGATGCGGGCATGGTAAGGATTTGCGGGAAAGAGAGAAGAACAGGAGAGGGAAGATATGGATTTGTTTGAGTATATGAGGAATACAAATATGGAAAAAGAATCTCCCCTGGCGGCCAGGCTGCGTCCGAGGACATTGGACGAGGTGGTGGGACAGCAGCATATCATCGGGAAAGATAAGCTGCTTTACCGGGCGATTCAGGCGGATAAATTAAGCTCCATTATTTTATATGGGCCTCCGGGAACGGGGAAGACTACGCTGGCCAAAGTGATTGCCAATACCACCAGTGCGGAATTTACGCAAATCAATGCTACGGTTGCCGGAAAGAAAGACATGGAAGCGGTGGTGGAAAAAGCGAAAGAAATGCAGGGCATGTATGGGAAAAAGACAATATTGTTTATCGATGAAATCCACCGGTTTAATAAAGGACAACAGGATTATTTGCTGCCTTTTGTGGAGGATGGTACGGTCATACTGATCGGAGCGACTACGGAAAACCCTTATTTTGAAGTGAATGGAGCCTTGATTTCCCGATCCGTGGTATTTGAGCTGAAGCCTTTGGCCATGGAGGATATACGGACGCTGTTAAAGCGGGCGGTATATGATGAAGAAAGAGGGATGGGAGCATATGGGGCGGAGATCGATGAAGACGCGCTGGATTTTCTGGCGGATTTGTCTGGAGGGGATGCGAGACATGCCTTAAATGCAGTGGAACTTGGCATTATGACGACGGAGCGGAGCGAAGACGGTAAGATACATATTACGGTGGAGGTAGCGCAGGAATGTATTCAGAAACGGGTGATGCGCTATGATAAAACGGGTGATAACCATTATGATACCATATCTGCATTTATAAAAAGTATGAGGGGATCGGATCCTGATGCGGCCGTTTACTATCTGGCCCGTATGTTGTATGCGGGGGAAAGCGTTACTTTTGTTGCAAGGCGGATTATGATCTGTGCATCGGAGGATGTGGGAAATGCGGATCCGACAGCGCTGCAGGTGGCGGTCAGCGCGTCCCTGGCCGCGGAAAGGATAGGAATGCCGGAGGCACAGATCATTCTGGCTCAGGCGGCCGCATATGTGGCTTGCGCGCCGAAAAGCAATGCGGCTGTGGAAGCGATCGGAAAGGCTGCAAAAATAGTGGAAGAAACAGGGAATCTTCCGGTTCCGGTGCATTTGCAGGACTCCCATTATAAAGGGGCAAAGAAGCTGGGACGGGGGGTGGGTTATAAATATGCCCATGATTATCCGAACCATTATGTGGAACAGCAGTATCTGCCTTATGAATTGAGCGGAAAAGAGTTTTACAGACCTTCGGGCAACGGATATGAAAAGAAAATACGGGAACACATGGAGAGGATAAAAAAAGAGGCACAAGGGAATGGACAAGAAGAAAATTAAAATAGCCGTTCTTGCGGCGGCATCCGGCTTGCTGATCCTGGCGGCTGGCGGGATCACGGCAAAAATGGTTCAGGACAGAAAGACGGCGGCCATAGAAACGGCCCGTATGGAAAGAGAAACAAAGGACAAGGAAAAGGAAGAGGAAAGAAGGAATGCGGCAAACGAGGCTGCAAAAGAGCAGGACGATAAAATCATGGGATTTTCCGCAGAGTCTGCAAAAAGGGTAAAGGAGGCTCTGGGAATGCGCCCGCCGCTGGTGGAGCTGACGGAGGAAAACAGGAGGGAATTTGCGAGGATCGCATCCTGCCGGATAGACGGGGAAAAAGGAAAGATTGTGATAGAGGCTTCTGCGGAAGGAATACCGGTCAGCGATGATAAGTATTATTATCTGTTTGCGGTGGAATCTTATGAAGAAGAGATTGCAAAGGATAGCACATATCTGGAGCAGGAGTACAAGGACGAAGCGGTGGAATTCCAGGTGGAGAGAAACTTTACAGGAACAGAAGTGTCCCGTAAATTTGTGGTGGCGGTAAAGAAGAACGGGGAATATGTGGCGGTCAGCAGACCACATTATATTACAAATCCTGAGGCAGCGGCAAAACGCAGATCCGACGGAAGGAAACCGTCCACGAAAAAGGGGCTTCTGGTCGATCCCAATAAACTGCGCTCCCAAGAACTGGATGATCTTGGAGTAAAGCATGCAGCATATAATATTCCGGTATCCAGGATCCTTGGACAGACGACCGATGGCATTCATCCTACCATCCATTATACTTATAATGGAAAAAGCTATTCTTTTAACGGGCAGGTTATGTCGGAATATGATCTTGTTTTTGGCATTTTATCTGCGAAAGGTATTGAAATTACGGCAATACTTTTAAATGATGTATCTGCTTCTTATCCACAGACCATACATCCTCTGGCGAGACAGGGAATCGGATCCGCTCCTTATTATGCCTTTAACGCCAGTGACCAATCGGGGACGGAATGCCTGGCGGCGGTCGGGGCTTTTCTTGCAGAAAGATATTCCAGCGCGTCGAGCGGAAGAGGGCTGGTGGAAAACTGGGTGATCGGTAATGAAATAAATGCAAGAAAAGAATGGAATTATATGGAATATGTAGATTTGGAGACTTATGTGGGAGAATATGCAAAGGCATTCCGCACATTTTATAATGCGATAAAAAGCACCAATGGATCGTGCAGGGTGTATATCTCACTGGATCAGCAGTGGAACAGGAACAATTCCTCTTCGGGGAATTATGATGGAAGGGATATTTTGGATGAATTTAACCGGCAGATCAAAGCGGAAGGAGATATTGAGTGGGGACTGGCTATCCACCCTTACAATGTGCCGCTGACGACGCCTTATTTGTGGAATCCTTCCAAGCTGGTAAAGGATTCGGCGGACACTTCTATGGTGACAATGGCGAATATCCATGTGGTGACCGATTATTTGCAGCAGGAAATTTTTCTGACGGAAGACGGGGAGGTGCGTTCCGTTATATTAAGCGAACTGGGGTACACCTCATTAAAAGGGGAGGAAGTACAGGCGGCGGCTATCGCATATGCTTATAAGATAGCGGAAGCCAACCAGCATATTGATTCCATACTGTTCTCCAGACAGACGGATGCGGCGGAAGAAATAGCGCAGGGGTTGGCCATGGGCCTTAACCGTGCGGATGGTTCCCATAAATATGCGTACCAGATATATAAATATATGGATACGGAACAGGAAGGGCAATATACGGGATTTGCCAAAAGCATGATCGGGATCTCCGATTGGAGCCAGATCATAAAGAAACGTTAAAGCAGTTGCTCTACCAGAAATTGGTATATTTCCTGGTTTTTCTGCTGCCAGTTATCGCAGATAGCGGCGGCAGATTCTTCCGTGGGAACGGAAAGAGTGATATCTACCAATGTGGTATTTTTTTCTTTGGCAGTGAGGCGGGCATCGTATTCTCCGGCGGTGGACCGGTAATATTGGGCCGTGATGGAAACCTCGTCCCGAAGAAACATTTCTTTTTCTTTTAAATATTGGACCACTTCTTTTTTGATGGTATCGCTGATGCGGTTTTCAAAAAAGGAGAGAGTATTTTTTCCCTCCCCGGTAATCAGAAGATTCGTCCGGTTGCCGATCGAGCGGGTGGCGATCAGACCTGCCTCATTCAGTTCAGAAATCGCTTGCTGCAGGGTAAGGAAGGAAGTATATTCCTTAGTTAATATAAAATCGCTTACCTGAGCGCCGGTAAGGGGAAAATCGACCTGATCCAGCATATAAAGGACGATCAGCTTATAGAGCGTCAGAGGTTCTTGGGTCATATTTTTTTCCTTTCCAATCTTTTCCCTGATAGGCATCCTCCTGCTTCATGCGGTGGTGGAGGCTGTTCAGGACCTTTTTTTTATCGCGGCTCCATAAAGGAGCGATTAACAGTTCTTTTGGCCCGTCGCCGGTTACCCTGTGGATGACGGTATCTGGTGAAAGCCGGCGGATACAGCTTATGAGCAGATCCAGATAGCCGTCCAACGAAAGGGCGGAAAAAAGTTCCTGCTCATAATCCAGTGCCAGATCGGTGTTCTTCAATATATGAAGAAGCTGAAGCTTGACGCCGGATATGGGGGTATCGTTGAGATAATCGATCGTTTGTAGCATCATAGCCTGGGTTTCGCCAGGAAGCCCAAGAATCACATGGGTTATAACGGGTATTCCAAGGAGATGCAGCTGCCGTACTGCATGGGAAAAGCAATGCAGAGGATATCCGCGGCGGATATAATACGCCGTTTTCTCATGGATCGTCTGCAGCCCCAGTTCAATCCAGATAAATTTTTCAGGATATCTTATCTTCAGATCCGCCAGGAGGGAGAGAACCTCAGGCGGAAGGCAGTCCGGCCTGGTAGCGATGGAAATCCCGATGACAAGGGGGTCTTCCAGGGCGCTTCGGTAAATTTCATCTAAGAAAGCCACAGGGGCATAAGTACACGTATAGGCTTGGAAATAGGCGATATAAGGTTCTGTTGCTGCGATCGATCCATAGGGAAGAGCGAAATCGCCGCTGCCTCCGGCGCTGCAAAAAATGCATCCGCGGCTGCCCAGGGTACCGTCTCTGTTGGGGCAGGTAAAACCGGCATTGATGGAGATTTTTTTGAATTTCTGCCCATATGTATTTTTTAAATAAGCATCCAGGGAATAATAGCGTTTGCCATGCCATTTTGCTGTTACATCCATTTGAAGTTACCTGTTTTATTTTTATGGAAAGCGAATCAGGAACATTCGCTTTCCGTTCATTTTTATCGTCTGATATGAGATTTGACCGCTTCCGCCACCGTCTTTGCCACGACAGGGTCAAAGGCTTCCGGTATAATGTTGTTTTCGTTCAGTTCATCTTCGGGAACCAGGCGGGCGATAGCTTCGGCAGCCGCCAGCTTCATTTCTTCCGTGATCTGTGTAGCGCGTCCTTCCAGAGCCCCTTTAAAAATACCGGGGAAAACGACAACGTTGTTGATCTGGTTGGGGAAATCGCTGCGCCCTGTTCCTACGACTCTGGCACCGGCTTCTTTTGCCAGGTCGGGCATGATCTCCGGTACCGGATTTGCCATGGCGAAAAGGATGGAATCCTTGTTCATGGAAGCAACCATTTCTTTTGTCACGATGCCGGGGGCCGATACGCCTACAAAAATATCGGCATTTTTCAAAGCATCGGACAGACTTCCGGTTTCGTTGGCCGGATTTGTAACCTTTGCCATTTTTTCCTGCATCCAGTTCAGCCCTTCGCTCTGCCTGGAAATAATACCAACCTTATCGCACAAGATAATATTCGGGAAACCATAAGTGAGGAGCAGCTTAGTAATGGCGATGCCCGCGCTTCCTGCGCCGTTTACCACGACTTTACAAGATTCTTTGTTCTTTCCAGTTACCTTTAAGGCGTTGATGATCCCTGCCAGGACAACGATCGCCGTACCGTGCTGGTCGTCGTGGAATACGGGAATGTCCAGCATTGCTTTCAGCCGTTCCTCGATCTCAAAGCAACGGGGCGCACTGATATCTTCCAGATTGATACCGCCGAATCCGGGAGCCAGATAAGCAACCGTTTTAATGATCTCTTCGGTATCCTGTGTATCCAGGCAGATAGGAACCGCATTTACTCCGCCGAATTCTTTGAAAAGAACCGCCTTTCCTTCCATTACGGGCATGGCGGCATAAGGGCCTATATTGCCAAGGCCGAGGACGGCGCTTCCGTCGGAAACAACGGCTATAGTATTTGATTTTATCGTATAAGTGTAAGCTTCTTCCCTGTCTGCCGCAATTTTTTTACATGGTTCGGCGACGCCGGGAGTATAGGCAAGGGAAAGATCTTCCCTGGATTTTACGGGAACTTTGGATATGGTTTCCAGTTTGCCGTTCCATTGTTTATGGAGCAGCAGCGCTTTTTCGTTTGTGTTCATAATTACCCCCATTTCTGCGCAGTTTTAATAGTTCAGCGCTTTATATGCTGGAATTATCATATAATATTTAAAAACGAATTGCAAGAAAGGACTTCCTATTTCGGAAAAGCTGTTGTATAATGAGGGACGATAGGCAGTGTTTATTGGCAATTCCATTTACATATCAGCTATAATACCCCAGTAACGAAAGAAATAAAATATAATATTTGCGGCAAGGCAAGGTGTCTGCTGTTACATAAAGATATATTGTTTGACCGTTGAATAAGAAAGCGGAGGAGTTTATGAGAGAAAAGTATGAATCGCTGGCGCTTGTGGATTTGAAAGAGATCGCAAAAGCCAGGGGGATGAAAGGAACATCCGGAATGAAGAAGGCGGATATTATTGAGGCCATGCTTTTAGAGGATGCAAAGGAAAAAGAGGCGGCTGAACGCCAGGAGCCGGCTTTCGACAAGCCCGACAGAGGAAGAAAAGCGGCGGTGAAAAATTCACAGAAGAGTGCGGCAGAGGATAAAAAAGCCGGTGAAAACCGACAGGAGGGGCAGCCCCGCCGGGAATATAAGGGAGAAATGCCAAAAGAAGAGGAAAGGAACCAGACGGAAAAATATCAGCAGGAAAGATATCAGGCAGACAGAAACCAATCGGACAAAAATCAGACGGAAAAATACCCTTCGGATCTGGACAGCGGGATCACGGCGCATGGTATTTTAGAAGTTATGCCGGATGGGTATGGTTTTATCCGCTGCGAAAATTACCTGCCGGGGGAAAACGATGTTTATGTCGCTCCCAGCCAGATACGGCGCTTTAATTTGAAAACAGGGGATATCCTGGAAGGAAATACGAGAATCAAAACGCAGAGTGAGAAATTCAGCGCTTTATTATATGTAAAGACGGTAAACGGTTATGGCCCTGACGCTGCGGTGCGAAGATGCAATTTTGAAGATATGACGCCGATCTTTCCGAATGAGCGCTTGAATCTGGAGACGCCGGGCGCTTCTGTGTCGATGCGTATTATGGATTTGATCAGTCCTGTGGGAAAGGGACAAAGAGGAATGATCGTATCTCAGCCGAAAGCGGGAAAAACGACTCTGCTGAAAGAGGTGGCCAAATCCGTGAAAAGGAATTCCCCGGAGGTACATCTGATTATTCTGCTGATTGACGAACGGCCGGAAGAAGTTACGGATATTAAAGAAGCTATTGAGGGGCCGAATGTGGAAGTGATTTATTCTACTTTTGATGAATTGCCGGAGCATCATAAACGGGTGTCGGAGATGGTGATAGAAAGAGCAAAGCGTCTGGTAGAGCATAAAAAAGATGTTATGATACTTTTAGACAGCATTACCCGACTGACGAGGGCTTATAACCTCACAGTCCCGCCCAGTGGAAGAACGCTGTCCGGTGGTCTTGATCCGGCGGCCCTGCATATGCCGAAGCGCTTCTTTGGCGCGGCCAGGAATATGCGCGGCGGCGGAAGCCTGACGATCCTTGCGACGGCGCTGGTAGAGACCGGAAGCAAAATGGACGATGTGGTTTACGAAGAATTCAAAGGCACTGGCAATATGGAACTGGTTCTGGATCGTAAACTATCGGAACGCAGGGTATTTCCGGCGATCGATATTCCTAAGTCCAGTACGAGAAGGGAAGACCTGTTGCTTTCTCCCGAGGAACAGGAGGCGATCAATATTATGCGCAAGGCATTGAACGGGTTGAAGCCGGAAGAGGCGGTGGACAAAATATTGGATATGTTTTCAAAAACGAGAAACAATATGGAGTTTGTCCAGATCGTGAAAAAGATCAAGTTTTTATAAGAAATTACTTGCATGATAGGATAAGCTGTGTTAAAATAAAAAAGCTGTTTGGTTAATAGTCAACGGCGGAGGCTTATTTAGATTATATAGATAAGAACGCAGAAAGACTTAATTTACTATAGAGAGGTGAAAAAGATGAAAGAAGGAATCCATCCTAAGTATTATCAGGCAACGGTAACTTGCAACTGCGGGAACACATTTGTAACAGGTTCTACAAAACCGGAGATTCATGTTGAAGTTTGTTCAAAATGTCATTCATTCTACACTGGTCAGCAGAAGACAGTAAGAGCTGACGGACGTATTGATAAGTTCAACAGAAAATACGGCGTTGGACAGAATTAATCCCGTTACGGCGTTGCGAATAAATTGGCTGAAAAGAGTGCTTCGCACTCTTTTTTACAAGATGGAAATTACGCCATAGCGTTGTGGGAGACGGCGCAAGCTCAGTAGCTTGCGCTTTTTTACTTAAAAAAAATAGCAACAGGAACGGAAAGATATGAAAAAAGATAAAGGTGGCCGTTATTCCGGCATTGGCGGACAGGCAGTGCTGGAAGGCGTAATGATGAAAAATAAGGAACAGTATGCCGTTGCCGTGAGGAAACCAGACGGAGAGATCGATGTAGAGGTGGACGTATATAAGGGCGTGATGGAAGGAAGCAGATGGAAGAAAATTCCTTTTGCCCGCGGAATTTTTCAGTTTCTCGACTCTATGATATTGGGAATGAGGACGTTGAACCATTCCGTCTCTTTTTATGAGGATGAGGAAGCGAAAGAAACGGCGGCGGACAAAGTCTTTCATAAGATATTCAAGGAAAAGGCAGAGAATGCGATGATGGGCATTGTGACAGCAATATCAATATTGCTGGCGGTCGCGATTTTTATGGTGCTTCCTTATTATATTAGTTCCCTGTTTGAAGAATATGTCCGTAACGTTTCGGTAATGGCGATCATAGAAGGGGGCATACGAATTCTCATATTCATCGGTTATATTGTGGCGATAACGGCAATGAAAGATATCAAACGCCTGTATCAATATCATGGAGCCGAGCATAAATGCATAAATTGCATTGAAATGGGAAGGCCTCTGACGGTTCACAATGCGATGCGCAGTTCGAGGCTTCATAAGAGATGCGGAACAAGCTTTTTGTTTTTCGTGGTTTTTGTCAGCATTATCGTATTCTTTTTTATCCGAGTGGATCAGCCGGCTTTGCGCGTCCTGCTTCGGATAGCCTTGATTCCGGTTATTGCAGGAATTTCCTATGAAATTATTCGTCTGGCGGGAAGATGTGACAATATTCTGGTCAACCTTCTCTCGGCTCCGGGCATGTTTCTCCAAAGATTGACCACCAAAGAGCCGGATGAAGAAATGATTCAGGTAGCGATAGCTTCGGTTGAGGCGGTATTCGACTGGAAGGCGTATTTAAAAGATACTTTTGGTTATGAGATCGATGATTCCTGGCTGGTTGATATGGACGAAGAAGAGGAAGAGGCGGAGGAAGAAGAACAGAGAGAAAGTGCGGATGAAGTATAAAGAATTGTATGATTATGGTGTCTGTGAGTTAAAGAATGCAGGAATAGAGGAATGCGCATTGGATGCCAGGTTGCTGCTGGAACATGTCTGCCATACGAACAGGAACGATCTGCTCGTTCATGGGGAACGGGATGTAGCGGAAGCGGATCGGGATACTTACCTGGAATATATAGAAAAAAGAAAACAGCATGTTCCCTTGCAATACATTACCGGAGAACAGGAATTCATGGGGCTTGTTTTTGAGGTGAATGAACATGTACTGATCCCAAGGCAGGATACGGAAATTCTCACAGAAGAAGCATTGCGGTTCCTCCATGACGGGATGGATATATTGGATATGTGTACCGGTTCGGGATGTATTTTGATAAGTCTGCTGTATTATTCCAATGGATGTTCCGGGGTTGGGGTCGATCTGTCGCAGAAAGCGTTGGAAGTGGCGGAAAAAAATGCCGGACGCCTGATCGGGAGACGGGAAAATGCAGCGGATGGGGCAGACGCTCCTTTGATACAATGGACGCAAAGCGATTTGTTTGAAAATATAAAAGGAACTTATGATATGATCGTTTCCAATCCGCCCTATATTCCGGCCGGGGATATTTCTTTCCTGATGGAAGAAGTGAGGGATTATGAACCTTTAGAAGCTTTGGACGGGAAAGAGGACGGGCTTTTCTTTTACCGCAGGATAGCTGCGGAAGCTAATAAATTTCTAAAAAGCGGGGGATACCTGTTTTTTGAAATCGGATGCGGACAGGCGGAAGATGTCAGACGGATTATGGAAGGAAACGGATACCAGGATATTGTTGTTGTAAAAGATTTTGCCGGACTGGACCGGGTTGTCCATGGATGGAAAGGAATGGAGAGGCATGTTTGATAAATTAGAGGATTTACTGATTCGTTTTGAGGAAATATTAAGCGAACTGGGGGAGCCGACGGTGACGAATAACCAGGAACGCTTTCGGGCGCTGATGAAGGAACAGAGCGATCTGACCCCTATTGTAGAGGCTTATAAAGAGTATAAGAAGTGCAGACAGGATATCGAGGACAGTCTTTCGATGCTGGAAGAGGAAAACGATGAAGATATGCGCGATATGCTGAAAGAAGAATTGAACGCTTCCAAAAAAAGGGTGGAAGAGTTGGAGCAGGAATTGAAAGTCCTTCTTCTTCCCAAAGACCCGAACGACGATAAAAATGTAATCGTGGAAATCAGGGCAGGGGCGGGCGGAGATGAGGCCGCATTATTTGCAGCCGAAATGTATCGGCTGTATGTGCATTATGCGGAAAGCCAGCGCTGGAAAGTGGAAACGATGAACGTGGATGAGATCGGAATCGGCGGCATGAAGGAAGTGAACTTTATGATTTCCGGGCAGGGAGCTTATTCCAAATTAAAATACGAAAGCGGCGTACACCGGGTGCAGCGAGTTCCGGAAACGGAGTCCGGCGGCCGCATTCATACTTCCACGATTACGGTGGCTGTTATGCCGGAAGTGGAGGATGTGGATGTAGTAATTGACGAAAAAGATATAAGAATAGACGTAATGAGGGCTTCCGGCAACGGAGGACAGTGCGTCAATACGACAGATTCCGCCGTTCGCCTGACTCATTATCCTACGGGTATCGTAGTGTACAGCCAGACGGAAAAGTCCCAGCTCCAGAATAAAGCGAAAGCATTTGCGTTGCTTCGTGCAAAACTATACGACATCGAACAGCAGAAAGCCCACGATGCGGAAGCCGAATTAAGGCGGAGCCAGATCGGTACCGGCGACCGTTCGGAAAAAATACGGACTTATAACTTCCCCCAGGGGAGAGTGACGGATCACAGGATCAATCTGACATTATATAAGCTGGATAAGATCATGAACGGAGATATTCAGGAAATACTAGACGCCTGCATCGCCGCCGACCAGGCCGCCAAATTGTTAAAAATGGGAGAAAACTAAAAAGCGCGGCCTGGTCGGTGCCAGGGCCGCCAAACTGTTAAAAATGGGAGAAAACTAAAAAGTGCGGCCTGGTCGGTGCCAGGGCCGCCAAACAGCCTTTGTCATAATGAAACGGACAGAGGCTGTTTTTATTGTGCAGAAAAAAGGTGCAAGGCTCCCAATCATAAAAAAGTACAATTTTTTCCCAAAAATCTTCTATTTTCATTCCAGGCCCGTGAATTTATAATAAAATAAGAAAAGTGTAATTTGGTGAGGGTACATAAGATGTTAAGGATTCTTTTAGTGGATGATGAAAAGACGGAACGGGAAGGCATCCGCTTCCTGATTGACAAATTTGCTTTGCCGTTAAAAGTGGCGGAGGCATCCAATGGGAAAAAAGCGCTGGAGTATATCAGGGAACATCCGGTCGATATTCTTCTTACGGATGTGAAGATGCCCTATATGGACGGGCTGGAACTGGCACGGGCGGCCAATGGGTATAACAGCAATCTTGTCATTATTATTTTCAGCGCTTATGGGGAATTTGAGTACGCCAGACAGGCTTGCCAGGTCAATGCGGTGAATTATCTGTTGAAACCGATCGAAGTGGAAGAGTTCCGCAGTGTCATGGAAAAGGTAATTGCCATATGCAGGGAAAGAAAGCATTGGGAAGAGAAAAAGGAGTCTATGCTTGTGGCAGATAAAAGTCTGCTTCTTTTTAAGCTGATGAGCCCGAAGGCATCCTGCGAAGAACTTGGAAAGAGTCTGGAAGCGTACGGCATACATTTGCAGAATAAATATATGGCTGTGATTAGCATTGAAACGGAAGGGAACTTTTTTGAACATTGCTATGAGGAATTTTTAAAGGCTTTGGAAAAAGAGGTTCCGATGGGATATGAATATATCAATCAATATCCTAATTTGGCGGATATTCTTTTTTATGACAGCCGCATGGATCAAGAAGCGGTCGAACGGACGGCGGAAAAAATATACCGGGTGATAACAAGGCTGGGCAATGGGAAAGTATCGGTGATCGTGGGCAGACGCTGCTTGGGATGGAAGGATTTCGGGAAAAATATGCAGGAAATCGAGCGGCTTCGGGAGGATACATTCAGCTGCTTTTCAGGAGTGATTTATGCCGGCAAAGTACATAGGGGGAAGGAAGAACGGCTGACGCAGACGGAACAGATGAAACAGGAGGTTTTGAAAAGTATAAAGAACAGGGATTTGGCGGCGGTAAAAGAACAGATGGCTGCTTATTTGAGTTGTCTGAAAGATGAGAAATCTTCCAGCGCCATGTATGCGAAATATACTTTTTTGGATATTGTAAAGGCATTGTATGAGGAATACGGGATTTATCACAAAGGCATTCTGTTCGAGACGACGGAAGAGATTATGGGATGCAGCGGCTTGGATGAAGTGGAGGAGGCTTTTTACCGTGTGATGGAAAAGGCCGGTTCCATGCAAAAGGATAAGGATGCGGATGTGAGCCAGACGGTGGCGGAAATTATCCGTATGGTAAAAAATGAGTATATGGAAGATTTGAGCTTAGAAGGGATCGCTGGGAAAGTATGCCTCACTCCGGCTTATGTGAGCTATATTTTTAAGCAGGAGACGGGGATGAGCCTGATCAAATATTTGACCGACTATAGGATGCAGCAGGCGAAGGCGCTTTTGGAACAGGGGAAGATGAAAATCGTGGACGTGGGGAAGGCATGCGGTTATCCGAACCAGTCTTATTTTAACCGGTTGTTTAAAAATCATTTTGGGGTAACGCCGAAGCAATACCGGGAAGGCGTGACGTGAAATATAGAGGGCGAAGGAAAAGAATGGAGGATTGGTATGGGAAAAATGATATATGGGTGCTGGCATTGGTTTATGGGGAAGGCTTCCATAAGAAGAAAGCTGATTATCAGTTTTGCGATATTGGTTTCTATCCCCATCGTTATTTTAGGGGTGTATTCTTTTCATGTGTCCAACCGGAATCTGCTGGAGCAGACGAAAAAGACAGTGGATAATAACTTGGGGAGACTGGTAATGGAAATGGAAGCGAGATTTGGGCGGGAAACGGATTTTACGAAGTTTCTCGCCTATCATCTTTCTTTCCGGGAAACTTTGGAAAAAAATCCTTTTGATAATGTAGAGATCGCCCAGGTGTTGAATAAAACGGTGGAACCTATTTTCTGGTACTTTATCAGCAGCGATTCCAATATAAAGAATATACGGATCGTGACGCCCTATGTGAAGGACAAAGTCGGGTCTTTTTTGGAGCCTTCCGGGCTTTATGAAGAAGAGGAGTGGTATCAGGAGCATCAGGAGAACTTTCGGACGAAATGGACGGTGGAGGGGGAGAATCTATACGCCACAAGAACGGTGCTGGATACGGCGACTACCAGCCGGCCGATCGGCGTGATGCGGACGGAATTTTTTTTAAACCGGATGTTGGAACCGGTGCGGAGCATGGATTATTTAGAAAACGGGATTTTGATTACGGATGGGGAAGGTGCGGTCATTTATTGGAAGAAATCGCCGGATGGGGATGTGAATGGGCGGATTCTGGAAGCAGCGGAGCGGATGGAAGGAAAGCGATTGGCGCAGGGAGAGATTTTTTCGGAAAAGGAGGAAGAAACGGTACCCGGCTGTATTATGAAGACAGGGCTGTTGGAAAGCACCGGCTGGCGCATTTATTATTATGTGGAAGAAGGGATGATATCGGGCCAGATTCGTTCCATTATCGTGTCTACGTTGGTGGTCGTATTTGGCTGTATGCTGGTGGTTTTGGTGTTTATCAGCGTTTTTTCCCGGACGCTGAGCAGGAGGCTGCTTGCCCTGAAGGAGCAAGCGGAAATGATTTCAGGGGGGAATCTGGAACATCCTTGTTATACCGAGGATACGGATGAAATCGGTATTGTAACGAATAGCCTCGGAAGGATGACGGAGCGGTTAAACGATACGATTAACCAGGTGTATAAAATTGAAATAGAAAAAAAGGCGACGGAACTGAAAGCTTTGCAGGCTATGATAAACCCCCATTTCCTTTATAATACTCTTTCTTCCATTAAGTGGAAGGCGTTGAAGAAAGGGGAGGAGGAAATCAGCGATATAACAGGGCTGTTGGCAAAGTTTTACCGAACGACGCTGAATAATGGGCAGCCGGTGACAACGGTAGAAAGGGAGCTGGAAAATGTCCGTGCATATGTGGAAATCCTACAGATGACAAAAGAGCAGGGATTTGCGGTGGAGTATCGGATCGATGAGAGCGGTCTTGGCTGCGAGATGTTGAATTTCCTTTTGCAGCCGATTGTGGAGAATGCGATAGAACATGGGATTGATTATATCGGAGAAGAAGAGGGGACAGGGCTGGTGCTGGTTGAGTTCCGTAAAGAAGGGGAGTACCTGGTCTTTTCGATTTCCAATAACGGCCCGGTAATGGATGTTGGAATGCTGGAAGATATTTTGGAGAAGCCGGGGAAAGGATATGGCATTTTTAATATTCAGCAGCGGATTGCCATTTATTATGGGGAAGGATGTGGGCTTTCGGTGAAAATTACGGAGGAAGGATATACTTGTTTTACGGTGCGGATCAGGGAAAAGAAGGGATAGCGGTATTACACGAAAAAGGAACAGATTTCTAAAAAATGTATTATATCAATGCCGGAGCAAAAACCTTAGAATGAGTATATCAAAGGAAAGGGAGGATAGTAAGGAATGAAAAGAAAGTTACTGAGCGTTTTGTTGTGTACGGCTATGACAACGGCGATGCTGGCCGGATGCGGGAGCAAACCGGCGGAACCGGCGAAAGAGGAAACGGCAGCTCCGGCGGACAGCAGTGAAGAAGCGGCGGAACCGGCAGAAGAAAGCACCGGCGGGAAAACAGTGGTACGTATGAGTTATTGGAATAGTGAGGATACGATGTCGGCGATGCTGGATTATCTGGCGGAAGCGGTACCGGATGTGGAGATTGAGTATTTGTTCATAGACAATTCCAACTATGATACGATTGTGGATACCCAGCTGTCGGCGGAGGAAGGGCCTGATATTATCTGTGAATCTCCGGGATCGGCGTTAAAGCATGCAAGGCTTGGATATTTGGCATCCCTGGATGAACTGGCAGGAAAATATTCGGATGCGGGAACGAGCGTGTATGCTTATGACGGAAGCGTGTATGCACTTCCTGGAATCAGCTGGTTTGAAGGAATTTTTTATAACAAGCAGCTGTTCGAGGATAACAATATCGAGCTGCCCAAGACTTTCGACGAGTATATTGCGGTATGCAAACAGTTCCAGGAGTTAGGAATTACTCCGTTGGCAGCAGGTTTGAAGTCATGGGAACCGATGCTGAAAAATTCCATGGCCTTTGTAGCGGCGGAATATCTTTCCACCGATGCGGGTAAAAACTTCGGCAGCGATTACAGAGAAGGCAAAGTGACGATGGACGGCACATGGAATCCTTATCTGGAAAAATGGACCGAGATGATAACGGAAGGTATTTATACAACGGATATGACGGGTATCGACCACGATCAGGCATTGGAACAGTTTGCTATGGGAGACGCGGCAATGTTCTGCTCCGGCCCTTGGGATCTGGATGCGATTATGGCGAAGAATCCTGATTTGCAGATCGATATGATGCCTTTCTACGGACAGAGCGAAAGCGCTGGCTGGCTGATCGGCGGACCCGGATGTGGATTTGCGGTAAATGAAAAATCGGCGAACAAAGAAGCAGCGATGAAGGTGGTTGCAGCTATTTCCACCGTAGAAGGACAGGCAGCTATGTGGGAGAACAACCAGGGCGGATCTTCTTATTTGGAAGGAGCATCCTTTGATCTTCCGGCAGCTTATAACAGTGTATCCGACGCGCTGGCGGCAGGGAATGTATATTGTCCTTGGAACGAATGGGGAGCGGCAGCGCCGGCACATGAAGACTACGGCACCCAGATGCAGAGTTACCTTCTTGGGGCGCAGGACTTGTCAACTACGCTTCAGAATGTGGATGCGTCAGTAGCAGAACTGTTGTCTAAATAAGGCTGTATATAGAGCGGTATCCCGGCGGAAAAATTGCCGGAAGCGGAAGCGCCCCAAATGAAAAAAGAAGTTTGGGGCGCTTTTTTTATACATGTCTGTGAGAAGCAGACATGCATGTTTAAGGAAAGGAGCGGGAAATGAGGAAAACGGGCGTCAAAAAGAGGGAAGCGGGAACGCTTGGGTATTATTTTATTTTATTTATTCTGCCGGCATTTTTGATTTATCTGTTGTTTAGCATCGTACCGTTTTTATATACGGTGTTTTACAGCTTTACGGATTATACGGACATGAATCCGGTGAACCTGCATTTTGTCGGGATCAGCAATTATTTGAAGGTATTTCATACGCCGCTGATGACGACGGCGATTAAAAATTCGGTGATTTATGCGATATTGCTGACTTCTTTCCAGACCATACTGGCGCTGCCTTTGGCAGTGGTTTTGGACAAGAAGCTGAAAACGAGGAACCTTCTGCGGGCGGTTTATTTTTTTCCGGCGGTGTTTAGTTCCCTGATTATCGGGTATTTGTGGAATTTTATTATGTCTTCTTCGGATTATGGGCTGGTAAATAATTTATTCCATCGGATGGGACTTGAGACTTTTAACTTTTTTACGGCCAACAGAGCGTTGTTTTCGGTAATATTCACGCAGGTATGGCAGTGGACAGGGTGGGCAATGGTCATTTATCTCGCCAATCTGCAAAGTATTTCCAAGGATTTGTACGAAGCGGCGGATATTGACGGAACGAGCGGCTTGCAGCGGTTTTTCTATATTACCCTTCCGCTGATGTGTCCTTCGGTAAAAATTATTGTGGTGACAGGGCTGATCGGTGGAATGAAGGTATTTGATATTATTTATTCCATGACCTCCGGGGGGCCGGGCAATGCCACGGAAACGGTAATGACGGTAATGATGAAAAAGGGCATTTCGGACGGATTTTATTCCACCGGCGCGGCGTTCGGCGTATGTTTCTTTATCATTGTGCTTATAATCAGTGCTTTTGTAACAAAATTAATGGGGAAATGGAGTGAGGCGATATCATGATAAAAAGAAAAAGAAGTTTAGCAGTGACAGAAATCGTGATGATTTTACTGGCGGTTATCTGGTTTATCCCTATTTATTATTTAATTGTAACGACATTGAAAAGCCCTAAAGAAGCAACGGCGAGCCCGCTTGCACTGCCGAAAGTGTTTTTGGTGGAGAATTATGTGACAGCGTGGCAGAATATGCAGTTTCCCAGGGCGTTTGGAAATACATTGTTTATTACGGCAACGGCAGTCTTTTTTATCGTTATTTTTGCTTCCATGGCGGGATATGCCCTGGCAAGGACTAAGACAAAATGGGGAATGCGTTTTTTCCTTTTTTTCCTTGCGGGACTGATCGTTCCTTTCCAGATGAATATCGTAAGCCTTTATAAGATTGTGAAGAGTTTTCATCTGATGAACAGCGCGTTTGCAGTTATTCTCGTCAACGTGGCGATCAATACGCCGCAAGGCGTGTTCCTGTTCAAAGAATTTATTGAATCCACCATCCCAAGGGAACTGGAGGAAGCAGCCGAAATCGACGGATGTTCGGTAGGAAAGAAATTTTTTTCCATTGTGCTGCCTTTATTAAAGCCGGTAATTTCTACGGTAGTGATTATTGTGACGCTGAATGTCTGGAATGAGTTTATGACTCCGCTGCTTTTCTTGCAAAGCCGGGAGAAAGACGTGATTTTGCAGGAAGTTTCGCGGAATATCGGACAGTTTTCCACGGACTGGACCGCATTGTTCCCGATGCTGATGCTGGGCGTGGCTCCTTTGATGATTTTTTATGTGTTTATGCAGAAATATATCATTGCGGGCGTGGCTGCCGGGGCTGTTAAAGGTTAGCGTGAAGAGAAGTTCTAAGGCTCGCACCAGTGGGTGCTTCGCCAAGAACTTCTAGGGTTCGCAACGCAAATCTGCGTTGCGAACCGCTCTTCGCGCAGGAGAATGCCCGCTTTGCGGTCATTCTCCGTTGTTGTGTTGGTAGACGGAGCCGTTTCGCAGTGGGAAGAGATTCGCAGTGGGAAGAGAGCAAGGTTGTAGATGGAAGGAAAGGCTTGGGTGTTGGGATGGAAGTGCGGGAGATTACGGAAGGGTTTGGGAGTATTATGGTGTTGGTGCCGCATGAGGATGATGAGATTTTGATGTGTGCGGGGATTATGGAAAATGCGGTGAGGCATGGTGTGGAATTGACGGTGGTGATGGCGACTAACGGTGACTATGGGAGCAGCGACGGCGCTGACGGCAGAGCCAGGCTGAGGGAGACTTTGGCTGGGTTGAAGGTGCTTGGGGTACCGGAGGATCGCGCGGTGTTTCTTGGATATGCGGATACGGGGATGCCGGAAGAAGATAGTTTTTTGTTCGGGCTGTACCATGAGGCGGATGGAGAAAAGGTTCATCCCTCCCACTGCGGAGTTTCGACGTATGGTTTGCCGGAGAAAGAGGAATTCCATAAGGAAAATTATGGGGAACATGGCCGCTATACGCGCAATGGGTTCCGGGGAGACTTGAAAGAGGTCATTATGAAATACCGGCCGAGGCATATTTTTACGACTGCGGAGGAGGATACGCATGGTGACCATAGCGGGTTGTTTCTTTTTGTGCGGGATGTGTTGGAGGAATGCAAAGGAGAGGGATACCGGCCGAAACTTTACTGCGGTATCGTTCATTCCCGGGCGGGAGATGAGAATTGGCCAAGGCGGGGAACGGAAATGCCTGTTTTTGATTCGCCGGAAGTTTTGGCAGATGGAATGGGCGGAGAGAAAAGTCCTGACGGAAAAGCGGATAAGGTATTGGGGAACTTAAAGTGGGAGAACCGTATCGTTTTTCCGGTGCCGGATTCCATGCGGGGGAAGCCTTTGGATGAGAATAAGAAGGCTGCGGCGCTTGCGAAACATGTTACGGCGTTAAAACCAGATGCGGTGGACTTTCTTTATGCATTTGTGAAAGAGGAAGAGATTTTTTGGGAAATAGAAGAAATGAGGGAAAGCGATGAAAGAAAATAAAGCGATCTATCCGGTGGAAGCATGGGATATTACGGAGGAGGAATTCCGGATGGAATATGTGTACCGGAATGAGACGACGTTTGCGCTATCCAACGGTTATATCGGAACGAGGGGAACTTTTGAAGAAGGTTATCCGTTTTCCGAGGACGAAGGGCTGGAAGGGAATTTTATCAATGGGTTTTATGAAAGCGAGGAGATTCGCTACGGAGAATGGAACTATGGTTTTCCGACGAAGAGCCAGACTCTTTTAAACCTGCCCAATGGAAAGACGGTAAAGCTTTTTCTTGGAGAAGAAGAGTTTGATATGCGAAGGGGAAACCTGCAAAAGAGCCGTAGGACGCTTCATATGAAAGAAGGCGTGCTGGAAAGGGAAGCGGAGTGGGAAAGCCCTTCGGGAAAACGGGTAGAGATCCGTACAAAGCGTCTGGTTTCTTTTGTAAATAAAAATTTGATGGCAATGAAATACGAAGTAACGCCGCTGAATTTTACGGGGAAGATCCGTCTGGTATCCGTTTTGGACGGGGAGGTGGAAAACCATACGAGAAAAACGAATCCGTTGGTAGATTACGGTCCCTTTGGGGAGCATTTGCTGCCGGGGAAGATCGAGGCGGTGGGAGAGAGCCTTTATTATGAAGGCACGGCAAAAAACAGCGGGCTTGGCATGGCCTGTGGCAGCAGCCATATTCTGAGCGCGGGGGAATACCGCGTAAAGGCAGGAAAAGAAGGAAAGAAAGCGTGGCTGGAATACGAAGCGGAGGGGAAAAAGGGAGAAAGGCTGGTTCTTTCTAAATGGATCGTTTATACCAGCATATTAGATTGGAAAGAAGGCAGCAGGGAAAGTATGGAGCCGTTCGTGAAGGAGACACTGCGGAAGGCGGGAGCGGAGGGCTTTGAAGAACTTTTGAAAAAACAGAAAGTTTATATGGAGAAGTTCTGGGAAAATGCGGATGTGAAAATTTTCGGAGATGAAAGGTTACAGCAGGGGATCCGGTTTAATTTATTTCATGTGATGCAGGCATCGGGCAGGGACGGCCGGACGGGAATGGGGGCGAAAGGATTGTCCGGCGAGGGCTATGAGGGCCATTATTTCTGGGATACGGAGATGTATATACTGCCTGTGTTTGTTTATACGCAGCCGGATCTCGCAAGAGCGCTGCTGGATTTCCGCTATAATACTTTGGAAGAGGCGAGGAAGCGGGCAAGAGTGCTGGGCCATGAAAGGGGAGCCTTGTATCCATGGCGGACGATGAACGGAGAGGAGGCTTCCACTTATTTTCCTCTGGGAACGGCGCAATATCATATCAATGCGGATATTGCCTATGCGTTTAAGCTTTATGTGGATGTATCGGGTGACTATGGTTATCTGGAGAAACGGGCCGCGGAAGTGCTGGTGGAGACGGCAAGGGTATGGGCGGACGTGGGCTGCTTTGTTCCTTCCAGGGGCGGACGCTATTGCATTTGCGCGGTAACAGGGCCGGACGAATACAATGCCATTGTGGACAATAATTTTTATACAAATTTGATGGCCAGGGAAAATATAAAAGATGCCCTTTGGGCGCTCGAGGAAATCGGGAAGAGAAATCCGGCCGGACTGGAGGAGATTTCCCGCCGTTTGGGTATAACCGGGGAAGAAACGGAATATTGGGAAAAGATTGTGGAGAATATGTATTTCCCTTATGACGAGGAACGGCAGATCTATCCGCTGGACGATGGGTTTATGATGCGCAAGACCTGGGATGAAAGCAAAATCCCGGAGGAAAAAAGGCATTTGCTCTATGAAAATTATCATCCTCTTTTTGTATACAGACAGAGGATGTCCAAACAGGCGGATGCTATTTTAGGCATGCTGCTGCACTGCGATTTGTTTTCCGTGGAAGAACTGCGGCGGAATTATGATTTTTACCAGGAGGTAACCTTGCATCATTCTTCCCTTTCCACGTGTATTTTTGGGATGCTGGCTTGCCGGATCGGATACAGGGAAGAGGCGTACCGGTATTTTGCGGAGTCGGCGCGGATGGATCTGGACGACTACCACAATAATTTTTACGCCGGCATTCATGCGGCTAATATGGCCGGAACATGGCAAGCGATTGTTTTTGGTTTCGGCGGGGTAAGAGTACATGACGGTATGCTTTTGATAGAACCGTTTCTGCCGGAGGCATGGGATGGCTATTCGTTCCATATTTCCTATCAGGGAAGTAGATTAAAGATTTCGGTCTGCAGGGGCGGAACCGAAGCGGAATTGGAAAACGATGTTCCGATATGCTTTATGGTAAGAGGCGTAAAAAGGGAACTGAATAGAAAAGGAGAAAAGTGGGTTGAAGAAATATAAAGGAATTTTTTTTGATTGGGACGGAACTGCGGTAATTTCCCGTAAAGCGCCCGCTGAGGAAGCGGCTGCCGCTATGAAGGGCTTGCTGGCCAAAGGAGTGAAGCTTGTGATTGTGAGCGGCACCACTTATGAAAATATAGCGGGCGGAAAACTGGAGGAGTATTTTACGAAAGAAGAATTGGAGCATCTTTATCTGGGCCTGGGAAGGGGGGCGTATAATTACCGGTTTGAGGACGGGAAGCCGGTAGTATTTGCCGACCGGATTCCCGACAGGGAAGGGATATTACAAATCCATGACGCGGCTTATGGGATTCACCGGGAGCTGCTGGCGGCTTATGGGCTGGAAACGGATGTGGTATTTTGCCGTCCCAACTATTGTAAGATCGATCTCATGGCGGGATCGGACCGGGGAGAACAGCTTTTTATGCAGGAGAGCGAGATTGAGTCGCTCAAGGCGATTCTGGATGCCCACGGCATAAAAGGAGGCCTTGGGGAACTGTTGGAGATTGCCTACAAGGTGGGACGGAGGCACGGAATAGAAATGAAAGCTACCTGCGACGCGAAATATCTGGAGGTAGGAATCAGCGATAAAAGCGACAATGCGAATATTATTTTAGGTGAGCTGGAAAAGCACTTTCAGATCAAAGGGGAAGAGTGTTGTTTCTGGGGCGATGAATTCGTAGGGTTGGAAGAAGGGATTTATGGAAGCGACAGCTTTATGATTACGGAAAAGACGAAGAAGGGAGATTTTTTTGATGTATCTTCTGTAAATGGCAAGAGACCGGAAAATGTGCAGCAGATCGGGGGAGGCGTGGAACGGTTTTTGCATTTTATAAAAGAGCAAGGGGAACAATAGAGAAAAGCAGTAATAGATAGAAATAAAAAAATAACGATAATACCCTATATTAGTCTGAAAAACTGATACAGGGTATTTTTATGTACGAAAATCCTGAAAAAATTTTTTTATGCATCCTTTTGGCGTGTTTTATAATCTAATCAGTATAACTGTTGTATGATACAAGCAGAATGTCATGCCGCTGCAGAGGTATGCGTATGAGATGAGAAGAAATGAAGGTGGAAAATACAATGAGGAAGAATGCAAGCCTGAAATTAGTGGAGAAGGCAGTAAAAGGAAACAGGGAGGCTTTTGGAGAACTGATTATGATGCATCAGGAATATCTGTATAAATTGGCTTATATGTATACGAAGAACGAGCAGGATGCCTTGGATGCAGTACAGGAATGCGCTATGCGTGCGATGATCTCTATGGATAAGCTTCGGGTGCCGGCATATTTCAGGACCTGGATTACGCGTATATTGATTAACAGTATTTATCAGGAGCATAAGAAAAAGAAAAATAGTGTTCTTTTCGGAGAATACGATGAGGCCGCGCCGGAACAGCCGGTTTCCATTGAGGAAAAGACAGATCTTTATGATGCGATTGACCTGCTTCCGCCCGCATGGAAAACCGTGGTCATCCTGCAATATTTTCAGGGAATGAAAATTAAGGACATTGCACAGGTTATGAACATACCTGTGGGCAGCGTGAAAGCATATTTGTTCCGCGCTAAGGAGGCACTCAGAAACCAGCTTGAAGAAAGGAGCCAGGATGGACAAGATGAAAAATAAAAAGTTTGATGAAATCGTTATCCCTGAAAATTTGTCGCAGCGCATGCGTGAAGGAATCGAGGAAGGGGAAAAAATATATATACGTAATAAACGGAAGCGGATGATAAGAAGGGTTCTGACCGCCGCTGCCGCATTCATGATATGTGTGGGATTTTTTGCATCCCAGCCGGCGCTGGCCTCCAGGCTGCCGGTGATCCGAAATATTTTCCGGCTATTCCAGGAGGACTATTCTTATCAGGGGGACTTGGATGCCGTTGCGGTTAAATTGGAAGAACCGGAGGATACCCCGGAAGACATGTCTGTTTATACGAAAACGGAAGGCGGAGTTACGGTATCGATTTCCGAGGCATATTGCTCTGTGGAAGCAATTTATCTGTCTCTTATGATTAGCAGCGAGGAAGGCTTTCCTGACACGATGACAGATATGGAAGATAAGCCGCTGATTCATTTGGAAGGAACGACAGAGTATTCTTTCTGCCCGAACGGAAGCGGGCCGGCAACAGGCACGCTGGAAGGGAAATTTTTGGACAGCCATACTTATGTGGGAATCTACCGTATCGATATTCTGGATATTGTCGGAAATGATAATACACTTAGGGAAGAGTATGGGAAATTAGATGCCTTTGACATGAGCTTTTCGATCGAACAGATTGTTGGCGACAAAGCGGAACCGGAAAAATTGGATTTGCAAGGAAAAACAGAGAAAGAACTGGATGCGATGACCGATGAAGAATGGCAGTCATTTATGGAGGAAATCACGCCGGAAGACAGATACCAATATCCTAATCAGTATGAGAATTGGTGGTATGACGGGCCCTTTTCATTTGATTTCCATATAGAAGCGGATAAGGAAAGCGAACAGGTTGTGATAGTGGACGAAACGAATGATACGGGCGCCGGGTTGTATCGGGTGGTAAAAACGAAATTTGAAATTACAGTGGAGGAAAAATGTGAGGAAGAGCAGATGCAAAACAGTGTGTTTACGGTCGTTCTGGATGGGGATGGGAAACCGCTTCCTTATGGAAGCAGTGCCTATGCGAATACCTATGCCATTTATGGCAGAAATGTATCAAAGATATATGTATATGTCTGTGATTATACGGAATATATGGATGATATCAAAGGGTATCGCAACGATGCGGACTTTAAAAAGATTTTAGAGGAGAAGGCGTTATACGCAAAAGAAATTGTGTTTTAAGAAGCTGCCGGAAAATGGAAAGGATAGAGGAATCTGGAAGCGGGATATTCTCCACGAAAACGTAGTTTTTAGGGCAAAAGGTACCCGAAAAAAGGCGATATATACCATAATGTGAAAAAAGAGCTTCTTTTTTGTTATACTGGCAAAAGTCAATAAAATACTTTTGCAAAAAGCGATAAAGGAGTGGATGCTGCATATGGAAAGGTGGAAAAGGAAATGGAGATCTTGCCGTCAGGATTTGATCAAAAGGCGCTTGGGAGGCATTGGGCTTATGGCTGCTACAATACCTGTAGTGAAGATGATGGAAGGAGATGCAACGATAGCTTTGCTGACAATACCATTGGGGCTGTATATGTTTTTTGGAAAGCCGATGGATGAGTTTTATTAATAGCGTGGATGCTTCAAAACTTCTTATATATATTTTCTGTTGGATCAGGGATGTCTGCGGTATATTACAGACAGCCCTGATTCTTTATTGGACAAAGCTGCGAACTGCTGTAAAAAAGGATTTCCACAACAGTCCGCGAAGTGTACTTGCATCCACCGGTAAAATAATTTATACTGTAGCAGGAAGTATATGGAAGAGAAGAGGGTATATGCGCAAAAAAAGGCGCGGAAACGAGGGAAAATGAAAATCAGACAAGCAAAGGAAATGGATATTGACAGAATACATGAACTTCTGGTACAGGTATGCCTGGTACACCATAAGGGGCGTCCTGATTTGTTTCAGGGGGATCATAACAGAAAATATACGGACGAACAGCTCAGAGAGATACTAAACGATGAAAAACGGCCGGTTTTTGTTGCTGTGGATGAGACGGGCAAAGTACTCGGCTATGCGTTCTGCATTTTCCAGCAATATATCAACGATAACATTATGACAGATATCAAAACCTTATATATTGACGATCTGTGCGTGGATGAAGAATGCAGGGGGCGTCACATCGGGAAGGAATTGTACGAAAAGATTCTGGAATTTGCAAAGGAGCAAGGCTGCTATAATGTGACGCTGAACGTATGGAGCTGCAATGAAGCTGCAATGAAATTTTATGAGAAATGCGGATTAAAGCCGCAGAAAGTCGGAATGGAAACGATATTGTAAGGCGGGAACCGGAACATGACAAAAGAGAAAACAAAAATGATTTTGGACAAGCTGGATCAGGAATATGGAACGACAAAGGAGGGCTTTCTCCACCAGGAAGACTGGCAGCTCCTGACAGCTATTATGCTGAGCGCACAGAGTACGGACAAACAAGTGGATGAGGTTCTTCCGGGACTGTGGAAAAAGTTTCCCAATTTGGAAGCCGTGATGCTGGCATCGGTGGAAGAGGTGGAGAATGCCATAAAAAGCATCGGCCTATACAAAGTCAAGGCAAAAAACATAAAAAAATGTTGTGAAAAATTATGGAAAGAACATGATAAAAAAGTGCCGAAAAGCATGGATGAACTGGTGGAACTGCCCGGTGTGGGGAGGAAGACGGCGACATTGTTTCTTGCCGATGCTTACGGGGTTCCGGGCGTGACGGTGGATACCCATGTATTCCGTATTTCCAAAAGGATCGGATGGGCGGAAGGGAAAAATCCGGTACAGGTGGAAAAAGAACTGATGAAGGTGCTGCCCCGGGAGCATTGGAACCGGATCAATTTCCAGTTGATTTATCATGGCAGAAGCGTATGTACGGCGAGGAAGGCACATTGCGAGAAGTGTGCATTGAATCAATGGTGCGAGAAGAGGGTTTGATGGACAGTAATAACAGGAATCAGGCGAAAAAAGTCCTGAAACAATATTTTGGATACGATTCCTTCCGCGAAGGGCAGGAGGAGCTGATTGAAAACATACTAAATGGAAAGGATACGTTCGGGATCATGCCTACGGGAGCGGGAAAGTCTATATGTTTTCAGGTTCCCGGTCTGATGATGGAAGGAATTACTCTTGTAATCTCCCCCCTGATCTCTTTGATGAAAGACCAGGTGGAAGGCTTAAACCAGGCAGGGGTACATGCGGCATATTTCAACAGTTCCCTGACTGCCGGGCAGTACCGGAAAGCATTGGAGTTCGCGAAGCAGGGCAGATATAAGATCATTTATGTAGCTCCGGAAAGACTGGATACCGATCTGTTTTTGGAGTTTGCATTGCAGACGGACATATCCATGTTAGTAGTCGATGAAGCGCACTGCGTTTCCCAATGGGGACAGGATTTTCGTCCCAGTTACTTAAAAATTGTGAATTTTATTGGAAGACTGCCAAAGCGGCCGGTGATCAGCGCGTTTACGGCAACGGCTACAAAGGAGGTTCGGGATGATATCATCGATCTTCTGCTGCTACAGGATCCGAAAGTGGTAACGACGGGGTTCGACCGCCCCAACCTTTATTTTGCCGTGCAGTCGCCGAAAGATAAATATGCGTCCATGAAGAATTTTCTGGAACTGCATCCCGGGCAGAGCGGAATCGTATATTGTCTTACCAGGAAATATGTGGATGAAATCTATGAGCGTCTAAGAAACGACGGATTTTCCGCCGCCAGATATCATGCGGGAATGAGCGATGGGGAACGGAAAATCAGTCAGGAAGATTTTATATACAGTCGGGTGGAAATTATGGTAGCCACCAATGCTTTCGGCATGGGAATCGATAAATCCGATGTTCGTTTTGTCGTGCATTATAATATGCCGAAAAATATGGAAAGTTACTATCAGGAGGCCGGGCGGGCCGGAAGGGATGGAGAAGCGGCGGAATGCATTCTTTTTTATGCCGGCCAGGACGTGATCACCAACCAGTTTTTTATCGACAATAATAAAGAAAATCAAGAACTGGATGAAATAACGAAAAGAATCGTGGAAGAGAGAGACAGGGACAGACTCAGAAAGATGACTTTTTACTGCTTTACCAATGAATGTCTGAGGGACTATATGCTGCGGTATTTTGGAGAGTACGGAAGCGGTTATTGCGGGAACTGTGTGAACTGTCTGAGCCAGTTTGAAACAGTGGATGTGACAGAGGCCGTGAAAAGCCTTCTGGGATGTGTGCAAAGCAGCGGGCAGAGGTATGGAACCAATGTAATCGTGGATACGGTGCATGGGGCGAATACGGCAAAGATCCGTAACTACAGAATGGATCAGAACTCCCACTACGGAGAATTGGCGAAGACGCCGGTCTATAAACTGCGGAAAATCATCAATCATTTGCAGTTATATGGTTACTTGAATGTGACCAATGATGAATATGCCATCGTAAAACTGACGGAGAAGGCAGCGTCGGTGCTTTCCGGAGAGGAAAGGATCGAGATGAAAATGGCGAAGGAGCAGGAGCATCCCGCTAAAACGAAAACGATGAAGAAGCGAAAAGGGGCGGCTTTCCAGGAGCATGAATTCACCAGGCAGGAGGAAGAATTGTTTGAAAAACTGCGGATGCTCCGTACGGAAATCGCAAAGGAGGAAAAAGTACCGCCCTATATTGTCTTTTCGGATAGAACGCTGGTACATATGTGTATCGTGAAACCGGAAACAAAAGAAGAAATGCTGACGGTAACGGGAGTCGGCGAGTTTAAATATGAAAAATATGGTGACAGGTTTCTGGATTGCATAAAGAGAGGATAAAACTTACTTTTTCAGGCTGCAAAGAAAAGAAAAAGATGGACATAATACATAAAAATAGAATTGGCAAGGGTCTGTTACAGAAAAAGGAAAAGAGGATATACAATGGAAATTGAATGGAAGGAACTAGGAATAGAAGATGAGGGGATTATACAACATTATTATGATATGGAACCGGTAAGAAATTGTGAATTTACGTATGCGAATAATTTTCTGTGGGCTCCTTTTTACGATATACATTATGCGGTGGTGGAAGACATGCTTGTTTTTCTTTCGGAAGAGGACGGACTGTCTGTCAGCTGTCCTTTGGGAAAGGGGGATTTGAAGAAGACCGTAGACATTCTGACGGAATTTTTTAACGAAAAGGGAATGCCTTTTCAGATGCATCTTGTGTCGCCGGCGCAGTTTGAAAAGCTGGAAAAGCTTTACCCGGGCAGGTTTCAGGTAGTCTATGACAGGGATTCCGCAGACTATGTTTATGAAACGGAACGGCTGATCTCTCTGGCTGGGAAAAAACTGCATGGGAAGAGGAATCATATCAATCGCTTTAAAGAAAACTATCCAGACTGGTCTTATGAAGAAATTTCGGATGAAAATGTGGAGGAATGTATTGCCATGGCGGAGATTTGGCGCCAGCAAAACGGTTGTATGGAAAAGGGGGAAAAACATAATGAGTTCTGTGTAACGATCAACGCCTTGCAATGCAGGGAAAGGCTTGGGCTGAGGGGCGGATTGATCCGGGCGGGCGGCAGAGTGGTCGCTTTTTCTCTTGGGGAGCCATGCGGGGAGGATATGTTTGTCGTGCATATTGAAAAAGCATTTGCCGACGTACAGGGCGCTTATCCGATGATCAACCAGCAGTTTGCGGAACATGAGGCTTCCGGGTATAAATATATCAACAGGGAAGAGGATACGGGCGAAGAAGGACTCAGAAAGGCAAAACTGTCTTATGACCCTGTATTTTTAATGGAAAAGGGATTGGTAACGGAGGGATAATGGATGGAACAGGTAAAACGAATGCTGGAGTTTATTGAAAAGAGCCCGAGCTGCTATCAGGTGGTGGAAAATGTGCAAAAAGAACTGGAAACGGCGGGATATGTCCCATTGATGGAAAACCGGAAATGGGAGCTTTCTTCCGGGGGAAAATATTATCTTACAAGAAACGGCTCGTCTTTGATTGCTTTTTCTATTCCCGAAGGAAAGGGGGGCACAGATGCCAGCATTCCGCAAACGGAACCGATAGGATTCCATATGATTGCCTCCCACAGCGATTCTCCCTGCTTTAAAATAAAGGAAGAGCCGGAAATCAAAGTAGAAGAACAGTATGTGAAGCTCAATGTAGAGAAATACGGGGGAATGATACTTTCTACATGGTTGGATCGTCCCCTGTCCCTTGCCGGGCGGGTGGTGGCCGCGGATGGAGAGGACATTGTTATAAAGAATCTTGCTGTGGACAAAGATTTGTTTGTAATTCCCAATGTGGCGATCCATATGAGCCGGGATATGAATAAAGGAGTGGAGTATAACGCACAGACGGATATGCTTCCACTGTATGGGGGAGCGGAGAACGAAGGCTCGTTCCGGGAGCTGATTGCTGGGGCGGCGGGAGTAAAAAGCGAAGATATCCTGGGCGGGGATTTGTTCTTGTATAACAGGGAAAAAGGAAGGATATTCGGGGCGAACGGGGAATTTATATGCGCTCCCAGGCTGGATGATCTGGAGTGCGTTTATGCATCTTTGCAGGCGATGCTCCACGCCATGCCGGAAAGATATATCAACCTGATGATTGTATTCGATAATGAAGAGGTGGGAAGTACGACGAGACAAGGAGCGGCGTCTACTTTTTTGCAGGATACACTGAAAAGAATCTGCGGCGCCGTGGGGATAGCGGAAGACGGCTATCACAGGCTGCTGGCGGAAAGCTTTATGATTTCGGCGGATAACGCCCATGCGGTGCATCCCAATCACCCGGAAAAAGCAGATCCGACCAACCGGCCATATCTAAATGGCGGAATCGTCATTAAATACCACGGAAGCCAGAAGTATACCACAGACGCAGTATCTGCGGCGGTCATGAAAAAAATCTGCGAAAGGGCGGGTGTTCCATGGCAGACATATGCGAATCGATCGGATATTGCTGGAGGTTCCACGCTGGGCAATTTGTCTGCGGCACAAGTTCCGGTTTCTACTGTGGATATCGGTCTGCCCCAACTGGCAATGCATTCGGCTTATGAGACGGCGGGAGCAAAGGACGTGGAGTATATGATTCGGGCGATGGAGTGTTTTTATAAAGAGTAATATGCATATAATAAATAAAATATATGTATAAAAGGTTATCTTATGAATTCACAGAAATTGGAAAATTTGCTGAATCTGGCCCTGGATTCTTCGGCGGAGGAAAGGGGAAAGTCTCTGGATCTGGATACGGGTTACGATGCGGAGGAGGAACGATGGGAGCTGATCGTAAAATATAACGGAAATCTGAGGAGGCTGGACGGCTCCGTGATCGGTATTGAAGAATTGATTGCGGGATATGCGATCGTTACGATACCTCAGAATCTGATAGAATCTTTTATAGAACTGGAAGAAGTGGAATATGTGGAGATGCCCAAAAGGCTTTATTTTTCCGTGCAGCGGGGAAAGGAAGCTTCCTGTATTCTTCCGGTAACGGTAAGAGAGCCGTATTTGAGCGGTTCTGGAACACTGGTGGCAATTCTGGACTCCGGCATAGACTATTCCCGAATGGATTTCAGAAATAAAGATGGAAGCACCCGGATCAAATATTTGTGGGATCAAAGCCTGTCTCCCGAAGAGGGGAGCGGAATGCGGCCGCCGGAAGGCTATCGGATCGGAGTGGAATTTCATCAGGAGCAGATCGACGAAGCGCTGAAAGCGGAAGGGGAAGAACGTTTCCGGCAGATTCCCAGCCGGGATGTGACAGGCCATGGAACTGCGGTAGCCGAGATTGCGGCAGGAAACGGAATGTCGTCCGGCGGGAAATACGCGGGAGTGGCCCCGCAGGCCGATCTGATTGTTGTAAAACTGGGAAATCCGGGGCAGGAGTCTTTTCCACGGACAACGGAATTGATGAGGGCTTTGGATTATGTGATAAAAAAGTCGGTGGAGCTGGCGAAGCCGGTTGCAATCAACTTGAGTTTTGGAAATACTTATGGTTCTCATGACGGTACATCTTTGCTGGAACGGTTTATAGATAATGTTTCGGAGATCGGGCAAAATGTGATCAGTGTGGGGAGCGGCAATGAAGGAGCCGCCGGAGGCCATACGGCGGGGGCAGCAAGAGATGCCGTAAGGGTAGAACTGGCGGTAGCGCCTTATGAGCGTTCGGTTAATGTACAGCTCTGGAAAGAATACGCGGATATTTTCCGCATTACTCTCATATCGCCGGGAGGAGAACGGCAGATCGTGGAAACACAAAGGAGAGGAACGATACGGCTGGCAATGGAGCAGACAGAGCTTCTTATCTATATTGGCGAGCCAGCGCCATATTCTGTCAATCAGGAAATATATTTCGATTTTATCCCAAAACAAAATTATATAGATTCGGGAGTTTGGACATTTCTGTTGGAGCCTTTGAAAGTGGTGACCGGGAATTATTATTTTTATCTTCCAAGCAGCGTGGTACTAAATAGCGGAACACGTTTTTTTTCGCCTACTCCCGAAGTGACGTTTACGATTCCATCTACATCGAGAAGGGTGATCACGGTAGGAGCTTATCATGCGGTTTACGATTCCTATGCGGATTTTTCAGGGCGGGGTTATTTGCTGGAAAACAGGATGGAAGGGCTGGTCGCCAACGAAAGCGTAAAACCGGATTTGGTAGCGCCCGGGGTCGGCATTGTAATCAGTGATGGATATGGGGGAACACAGGAAGTAACGGGAACTTCTTTTGCAGCGCCTTTTGTGACGGGGGCAGCCGCATTGATGATGGAATGGGGGATCGTGAAGGGAAACGATCCGTATTTGTATGGGGAGAAGGTAAAAGCTTATTTGAGGAGAGGAGCCAGACCGCTTCGGGGGGAGGATGTGTATCCGAATGCCAGGGTGGGGTATGGGGCGCTTTGTATCGAAAATAGTCTGCTAGGGTAAAAGCGAGGGGAATTTTGGGATAAAGTGTATGTTATTTTATAGTATATAGAGCCGAACAAAGTGTTTATTATGCGTTGTATGAAATGGGTTAGCATGCTATACTGATTTTAATATTTTGACGATATTTATTTAAGAAAGATTGAGAACGAGAGGTAGTATTTTGGAATTAATAAATAGAGAATATTTAGAATGCTTGGAAGCTGTTTATAGATTGACACCCCAAATAGGTAATAATATGAATAGAATACAGGAAATGATAAGGGAGATACCAATATTGTCAGAAATCCAGAAGAAATTTTTCACGTCGATTGTGAATACATGTATGAAAAAGTATTGTTAAAATGTATAAGAAAATGAGAGGTATATTAAGCAATAAAAGCTGTGAATGGAAAGGTGATGAAAATAATGTATGTAGATGAGCAAATAATAGTGGAGCGGTTGGCGTCTGTCAGTATATCGGTGGGCAAATTGAAATGATGAATTAAATGTAGGAGATTTGAAAAAATTCAAATTATATTTTAAATGTAGTTGTGTATACGATATGAAAATGATATGATTTACACTAAGAAATATAGAAGACGGTATATGGAAAATATATATGGCGGAGTGTTTTGGACAATCTTAAACGGTAATCAATAGGATTTTCAGGGAAGACGATACGGGGGTATGAAGGGGGATACAATTTGAATTATTTGGAATCAATTCAGGAAACTATATATTTATCTGCTGGTAATGCGCCGCAATACAGGCGTATTATGCGGATTTTTTTTATAGAGTACGAAAAAATGCATTTTCAATTATATAAGGAAGATGTGCTGGAGCTGCTTAGGGAGTATCCGGAGTTTTCAGATTATGCTATGGAGCAGTTGAAAACAGATTTAGAGATGTTAGTTGGATGGAAAAATCTTACCCCTATTCAGGATCCGAAAAGAGTTTATACGATTGCGGAATATAAAAATAAGCAGTACCGTTATACAATGTCGGAATACGCAGTAGAGATAGAGAGAATGACGGTAAAGCTTGAAAATCTTTTCATGGACAGTGGGAATCTGTCCATGAATTATTTTGTGCGGATTGAAAATGCCTTGCATGAAATGGAGCAGATTGACCGTCAGGAACTGAAAGCCGTGAATGAATGGTGGAGCAATTTGCAGGAAGATTTTAAGAGGTTAAATCGGAATTATCAGGATTATTTGAGAGAATTCTATTCAGGCAAATCAGATAAAGTTCTCAAATCTATTGAATTTGTCATACATAAAGACAGATTTATTTCTTATCTACAGGAGTTTGTGCAGCAGCTTCAGAATAAATCCATACGTATTGAAAATATCATTAAGAAATTGTCACAGAAGATGGTAGACGAGGTATTGGAGAGAGTCATCGAAAGTGAGCTGGCAATTCCACATCCGAATTCGGAAATCCAGGATTTAAGGGAGAATGCGATAAGAGAAAATATTTACGGAAAATGGAAGAGCCTGTCAGATTGGTTTATTTCGACCGATAAGCACCCAAGCGAAAGCCAGAAAGTAATGGATATTACAGATGAAGTGATACGGAAAATCATACAAAATGCAGCACTGATCGTACAGATACAAAATTGGGGAATCAGCCGTAAGGAAGATTATAAGAAATTTATCCAGATGTTTGCACGGTGCGAAAATGTGGAAGCGGCACATAAACTTTCGGCACATATATTCGGAATACAGCATGTGCGGCATTTTAGAGTAAACTGTCCGCGTTCCACGGATAGCATAAACAGCAGCGTTTTTGATGAATTGCCATCGGAATATGAATTAAAGCCCCATACAAGAACATATAAACCAAGAATACATAAATCCGGGTTTGAAAGTAAAGCGCTGGAGAAACTTGCACAGCGTAACCAATATTTGAAAAAACTGGAGGAAGACAGAAAGCTGGTTATGAAATATATTCAGGATGGCCAACTGGATATCAGCCGGATTGACGACTGCATTTCAGTGAATACAAGGGAGACTTTTCTGCGCTGGATCGCACAGGCGAATCTGACGGTTTCCAAAAGTGGACGTACCGAGTATGGACAGGCGTTCCGTTTAATAAAACAGGAGGGGAGCCACACGCTGAAATGTGAGGACGGGAAACTGGTGATGCCTAAATATATATTTCAGTTTGAGGATTAGGAAAAATGGAAGCGGTAAGGGCATTAATAGAGAATTGTTGGATTGACAAAAAGAAAAATAAAGAATTATATGTGAAAGTTCGCAGAGAACTGACGAAATGTCAGAAATTTTTCCGGGAACAGTTGGGTTGGACGGTGATCAATAATGAACAGATATTAAAGGTGGAGAAAATACCTGCCCGTGCGGAAGGCTATATGGGCATTACAGACTTTACGGAGAGCAGGGATTACTGTCTTTTTTGCGCTGTCTTAATATTCCTGGAAGATAAGGAAGAACAGGAGCAATTTTTGTTATCTGAATTGGTAGATATGCTGGAACTGCAGCTAAAAGATGTGATGGATGTAGACTGGACATCTTTTACACAGAGGAAGTCCCTCGTAAGAGTATTGCAGTTTTGTGAGAACATGAGGTTGTTAGAAGCATATGAAGGCAGCAGCGATAATGTGGGCAGCAGCATTGGACAGGAGATCTTATATGAGAACACAGGGCTTTCCAGATATATGGCGGTAAATTTTGCATATAGCATAGCTGGTTTTCAGTCATGGGAAGATTTTGAGAAGCAGCAGAATCAGGAAGGCGAAGCGGACAGGGGGCATTACAGGATTAATCGTGTATACAGGCAGATAGCTGCGGCCCCGGTCCTTTACTGGAGCCAGTCCGATAACCCGGATAGTATCTATTTGAAAAACCAGAGGCAGTGGATACAGAAAAATTTCAGTGAATATTTGGGAGGACAGCTTCATATCCATAAAAACGCTGCTTTTCTGGTGATGGATGAAGGGGAATCTTTTGGAGAAATGCATCCAAGAGAGGCTATGCTCCCGGAACTTGTTTTACTTTTGTGCGGACGGATCAGGGAAAAAGCAGACGAGGGTGTTTGGAAAGAGCGGTATGACGGGTGCATTGTGGTTTCAACAAAAGAGTTTCAGAAAGAAATTTACCATTGCCGCGATAAGTACAGACTGGCATGGAGCAAGGAATACAGAGAGATGGAGGACGTAAAACTGTTGACAGCGGTTATTTCTTATATGAAATCATGGATGATGATTGACGAGTGTGGCGAAGAACTTGTCATCTATCCGGCAGCAGGAAAAATGATCGGGAGTTATCCGGCAGAGTTTGATGCAAAGGAGAAGAATGGATGAGCGAGCGTTGGCATATGAACCGAATAGGATTTGTGAATTTCTGGCTGTACGATGAGGAAGTATTTTCTTTTGCAGACGGTAAATTGCTTCTCCGCGGGCAGAATGGTTCAGGAAAATCGATCACAACACAAAGTTTCATTCCTTTTATACTGGATGGAGACAGGACTCCCAGCCGGCTGGATCCTTTTGGCTCCAATGACAGGAGAATGGAATACTATTTTTTGAATGACGGGGAGAAGGAGGAAGCCACCGGCTATCTGTATTTGGAGTTTAAGAAGGGGAACCGCTATCGGACAATTGGAATCGGCCAACAGGCTCAAAAGGGGAAAGCTATGGGCTTCTGGGGGTTTGTGGTATTGGATGGGAGGAGAATCGGATATGATTTTAATCTGTATCGGGAAGTGGGAAATACAAAGATCGCGTATACGAAGCAGGAGATAAAAAAGGTACTGGGAGAAAATAATCTGTTTACGGAAACGCAGAAAGATTATATGCGTTTTGTAAATAAACATATATTCGGGTTCCCGAGGCTGGAACAGTACGAACAGTTTATACGGCTGCTCATAAAGGTTCGGGCTCCCAAGCTTTCCAAGGAATTTACGCCGAAAAAAGTATATGAGATACTGAACGATTCTTTGCAGACTTTGTCTGATGAGGATTTGCGCGCTATGGTGGACGCCATGGAAAAAATGGATGATATACAGGAAAAGTTGGAGGGATTAAAAAGAGCTTATAAAGATCTGCAGATTATACGAAATGAGTATGTAAGATATAATCAGTATATGCTGGGACAGAAAGCTGCGGCGTATCTGGAAGAAAAAAACATGGTGGACGCTGCCAGGGGAAAACTGGAAGCAGAAATGGAGGAATTAAAGGAAACTAAGGAAAAACTGGAGAAATCTTACAAAAGAGCAGAGCAACTCAAAGCAGAAAAAAGTCTGCTGGAACGGGAGAAGGAGGCTGTCGGGACAATAGATTTGGAGGAGGCGGATGAAAAATTAAGACAATGCCGAAGCCGACAGGAAGATGCCAAGAAAGAACTTGCCATGTATTGCCAAAGCATTGAGAACCACAGAAATGCAATACGGGAGTATGATGCTGCGGTGCGTGGGATACAGAAGAATATTGACGCTTATCAGATGGAGATAGAGCAGCTTGTGCATGAGATGGATGAACTCCAGGAGCTTATCTGTTTTTCCGGACATGGACAAATTTTAAGCTTGTGGAAGAATTCCGATGGTTATGACGAATGTAAGAAAATCAGAAGTGAAATTGAAAAACTAAGCAAAAATATGGAAGCGGCATTGGAGGAACTGAAAAAATTCAGAGAAATACAGATACAATGGGACAGGCTGTCGGAAGAGTGCAGCAGCCTGGAGGAAAAGAAAGCGCAGGCATGGCAGCAGGTAAACGATGCGGAGACAATGGAAGAGGCGCTACGGGATGACCTGATTGAGGCATACTATGGTCTGGAGCAGCATAACCAGGAATTTTATCTGTCCAAAAAGGAACTGGAACAGATGGCAGTCTATATCCAGAAATACCAGGGAATGCCGGATTATGGGAATATACGCAATCTCATCGGAAACATATGGGAGATGAAAAACCAGAAGCTGGGAAGCGGGCTTTCCGCCTTGGAAGTACGGAAAGAAAAACTGGCGGAGTCTTTGAGAGTCTGCAGGGAAGAATTGAATGCGTTAGAAAAAGTACCGGAGATAACTCCTGTGCGCAGGGAAATCCTATGCAGGACGAGGGAGAAGCTGACAGAGAATCATATTTCCTTTCTGCCTTTTTATGAGGCAGTGGATTTTACAGAGCATGCTTCTATGCAGGATCGGGATTTGCTGGAATGCCAGTTGGAAGATGCGGGGCTTTTAGATGCCCTAGTGGTGGTGCAGAAGGACTATACGCGGGCAATGAAGGTTTTAGGAGAATGGTCAGATAAGATTCTCTGTTTAGAAAATTCCGGGAAAATGAGATATAGTAAACTGACAGCGGCTGTCGGGGATATGGAGCTGCGGAAGATGACAGAGCGGATCTTGTCCAATATCGGGGAGGAAGACGATTGCCGGATTGTGTTAAGGCCCGACGGTTATTTCAGGCATGGTGCCTTGGAAGGGTACAGCAGGCCTGAAACGGAAGCTTGTTATATTGGAGAATCCATACGAAGGGAGAAGAAGAAGGAACAAATCAGAAGAAAAACGGAAGAATTGCAGCTTTTGCAGCAGGAACTGGAGGCATTGGAGCAGGAAATCAACGGAGTGAAGAAAAGAATTGGGATCTTGCAGGAAGAATTCCACGGATTGCCCGTATTTGACGAGCTGGACGAGGCAATCACGATGAAGAAGGATCTAAACTGGACATTCGAAAAGTGCAGTGAGGAATGCAGGAAGAAACAGAAAGAAAAAGAAAGCTGTGAAATCCTAAAAAAGCAGTCCGCACAGCAAATCATAACAAAATGCCGGGAGCTGCCCTATGAAAGAAACATTGAGAGTTATGAGGAGATACTGGGAGCGCTCCATGAGTATGCGCGTCAGTTAGAAGCCTTTCAGATAGCCGGAATGCACTTTTTGGCCAAGGAAGGCAGTAAAGATATGCACAAACAGTTGATCGAGAAAGAGGAAGATGCAATCGATATAGAAGATCTCCGTAAAAAAAGGGCAGAGCAGGAAATACAGGAACAGAAGCTACAGATAGAGAAACTGGAAGAATTCCTGAATGCGCCTGAGAATAAAGAGAGGGCGGAGCGGTTGAAACTGATCCGGGATGAGCTGGATTCAAAAGTTAAGGAAGAAACGAAATTAGGTAAAAAACAGGCAGTATGGGAAGACGCTGTGAAAAAACTGGAGCCGGGTATTGAGGCACAGAAAAATAGTGTGACGGAAAAAGTGGAGAAGGAAGCCCGGCTCAGGAAATATTTTGATGAAGAATTATCCCTGGGGCTTGTATTTGCCAGAGAAAGCAAAACAATACCGGAAGCAGCGGAACAGGCAAAAACGATAATCAGGGAAACTGATAGAAATAAGTCCGTAGCAGAGATCGTGTCGAATATGGACAGGATTTTTCATGCCCATATCGGAAACCTGGTAATTTACGGAACTTTTATGGAAGATTGTTTTGCAGAAGAGACAACAGATGCGATGGTGCTGCGCAAACGTCATAGGATTGTTTCTTATATGCAGGGGCGGAAGCTGTATTTTGAAGAATTTTATCAGGTGATCAAAGAGAGGATCGATGAAACCGAACTGTTGATCCGCCAGAAGGACAGAGAGCTGTTTGAAAATATTCTGTCGGATACGCTGAGCAGAAAGTTAAATGTCCGTATTGCAGAAAGCAGGAAATGGATTCAGGATATGTCTTCCCTTATGCGAAAGATGGATACTTCCATGTCACTGACCTTTTCATTGGATTGGAGGGCGAAGACCGCAGATGGAGAGGGGATACTGGATACCGCAGAGCTGGAGAAGATGCTTAACCGTGACAGGGAATTAATGACTGCGGAAGATATCGAAAAAATTTCTGCACATTTCAGGAATAAGATTTATACGGTAAAACAGATAGCAGAGGAAAACGGAGAAGTCTTAAGCTATTCGGATTTGGTGAGAGAAGCGCTGGACTATCGGAAGTGGTTTGAATTTAAAATGTTTTACTACCGGAATAACGATAATAAAAAAGAATTGACCAACGGAGCCTTTAACCGCTTCAGCGGAGGGGAAAAGGCAATGGCCATGTATGTTCCGCTGTTTGCGGCAGTGAATGCGCAATATAAAAAGGCAGAGCAGGATGATTTGCCGAGAATGATTGCGCTGGACGAAGCTTTTGCGGGGGTGGATGACAAAAATATCAGCAGCATGTTTGATCTGGTAAGAAAATTTGATTTTGACTATATTATGAATTCGCAGGTATTGTGGGGATGCTATGCGTCCGTACCCTTCCTGCGGATCGCAGAATTGCTTCGGCCGGCTAATTCACAGGTGGTTACGGTTATCTATTATTTGTGGAACGGAAAACAGAGAATCATTGAGGAACAGTGAAGTGGAAGAAAAAAATTTAGAGGAATGCGCTCTTTATTTCAGGAATCATAAAGCATATATCCGTATGTTTATGGAGATGAAGAAAAAATATATAAAATATGGGAAGCTTTCAGGAAAAATTCTTCTTAATCATTTATCTGAGGCGGAATGCATCGCTTTGGGTAAAGTGTTTGGGAGAAGTCTGCTGCCTGGTGATTTTGTATTTTCCATTGCCCAGCTACAGGCGGCACTGGATGAGACGAAGTATTGTGGTGTTGAAGTGGAGGCTCTTGTAGAAAAATATTTTAATGAAAAAATACTGTCAAACAGCCAGAGGAGAGAAGAAAAGACGGAGTTAAACAAACGGTTTTGGGAGGAAGTGCTGCATGAGGCGGGAAGCCGGTTTGGAAAAGACGCCGGGGGAACTCTATGGCTCAATGAAGTGCGGGAACAGCGAAAATACGGTTATCAGTTGATTATGAGGGAAAGAGAAAAATCAAGGGATGATATAAAGAAAGTGATTATGGAAGTGTGCAGTGCATTGACATACTTGTCCCAAGGGGAGGGGCATGGAAAGGAATATGTCAGGCTGGCTGTGCTGGGGGCAGAGATCACAAAGAATCCCCATTCTTTTGACAGGCAGAATGCAGCAGGACGTTTGCTGATCAGCGCTTTAAGCTTTACCTATAAGACAGAGGAATCAAAAGCACAGGAGGATGTTTTAGCCCTGTATTATGCGGCAGGGATTATGCCTGACGATATCTCCAGCTATACTACGTGTTATGGAATCCATTTCTACGAAGGTGACAGGGAACATGAAGCTTACCGATCTTTTATTAGAAAGGGTGAAAAATATGTCCTGACGCTTTCCAATCTGAGCAGACTGACAAGGGCGGACAGCTGTAGGAAGAAAGTTTTCATTATAGAAAACCAGATGGTCTTTTCCCAAGTGTGTGAAGAAATGGGAGGGGAAGAATATCCGATTTTGTGTACTTCGGGACAGTTAAGAACAGCTTCTTTATTTTTAATAGATTTACTGCTAAAGTCTGGATGCAAATTATATTACTGCGGTGATATAGACCCGGAAGGGATTGAGATAGCGGACCGAGTGATTGAAAGAGGCTCCGGGCAGATTTTTCCATGGAGAATGACGGCGGAGGACTATTACAGGTCAATATCGAATGAGATGCTTACAGAAAAACGTCTGACCCGGCTGGATAAAATTACGAATGTCCAATTGCGGGAACTTGTGCAGCTTTTGAAAACAGAAAGAAGAGCAGGGTATCAAGAGCATTTAATTGATTGGATGGTGGAAGATATTAAGACAGAAAAAAAGAAAAAAATTTGTGACATTAATTTGACATAAGAGGGATGGGGGGCGCTTTGTGTAGCCTCGAGTTTTCCGACTTGATAGGAATCAGCGGGTCTGTGAAAGTTTGGACCTGTTGATTTCGATTTAATGATCTTTTATCAAAAAGTTTTCTTTTTTTAATAGACATCAATTATAAGGGATATTATAACGGAAACAAAAAAGAAAGGCTTTGTTTCCGTATGAAGGATAAAATCATTAAGGCTTCTATCGAGAGTCTGCGCCAGGAAGGACTTAGATTTTCGGTAGACACTCTGGCTGAAAAGCTGAAAATTTCCAAGAAAACTATTTATAAATTTTTCCCGGACAAGGAATCTCTGGCGGTGGCTTTGTATGAAAGTTAGTATGCCGCAGCAGTTCAGCAGGCGGAATTGCTGGTCGGTGAAGACAGGCCGGCGCTGCGGATCATTGTGGACGGCTCTTTGGAAAAACTTTGCGAAACTGATTTAAATCCTGATGCGGTGATAGAAAGGCTGGTGTACTGGTTATGGTGATTGGACTTCTTCGTATTTTTGCGGTTTTATGTGCAGCATCTGTCTGCGGAAAGTTCGTATCCCGGATGAAACTTCCTTCAATTCTTGGCTGGCTCATTGCTGGAATTATTTTCGGTCCTTATCTTGCCGGTGTAGTAACGTTAAATATTACAGATGCATTGTGGTATCACATTTTTATTAAATTTATTTGAATGTTTTGCGGGAGTTATGATTGGCCGGGAAATTATTTTTAAGAAAATCGCCCGCTCCGGGAAACAGATTGTCGGAATTACATTCGTACAGTCGATCGGAACGTTTTTATTCGTGACCGTCGTTTTTACCGTTGTATTCCTGATTACGGATATTACGCTTCTTAGGAGCGATAACCCTGTAAAATCATGGCAGCCGGGGTGCATATGCTTTAAATCTAACTGAAAAATAAGGCAGATCTTGAAAAACCTGAAAATAATGATGTAATATATATAATAGAACAATAGCTGATAAGTGACTGGTGAGAAGGAGGTTAACAAGATGGCTAAGATATTTCGATATGATGATGTACCGGTACTTGAAACGACTTCAGGAAAATTAAAAGGATATTTTTATGACGGGGCATATATTTTTAAAGGTGTACCCTATGCCTATGCGGACAGATTCCAGATGCCTTCGGAAATAAGATGGGAAGGCGTCAAAGACGCATCATCCTATGGTTTTGTATGCCCGCTTATGAATCAGGATGTGCCCAGCGCAGAGCTGCTTGTTCCTCATCGTTACTGGCCGCAGGATGAGCACTGTCAGAATCTGAACATCTGGACGAACACGCTGGATGAAAAAGTGAGAAATCCGGTAGTCGTGTGGCTTCATGGGGGAGGTTATTTTGCAGGTTCCTCGATTGAGCAGGAAGCTTATGATGGGTTTCATATGTGTATGCAGGGCAATGTGGTTGTAGTATCCGTTAACCACAGACTGAACATTCTGGGATATCTTGACCTGTCGCCCTATGGAGAGAAGTACCGTAATTCGGGTAACGCCGGACATGCGGATATCGTTGCCGCTCTGAAATGGATTCATGAAAATATTACGTTGTTTGGAGGGGATCCGGACAATGTAACGATATTCGGACAGTCCGGCGGCGGTATGAAGGTTGCAGATCTGATGCAGATTGCAGACGCGGACGGACTGTTTCACAAAGGTTTAATTATGAGCGGTGTAGGAAGCGCATCCCTGCAGCCCGTCTGCACGGGCGACGGACGGGAAATTACTGCTTCTTTGTTAAAGGAACTGGAACTTAGAGAAGATGAGGTTGAAAAATTAGAAACAGTTCCTTATGCCGAACTGGTCAGGGCATACAAGAAAGTAAGTCCGGCAGTCGCTGCGAAAGGCGGTTATATCGGCGGAGCGCCGTTAGTAAATGATTATTACAAGGGCAGCCCGCTGGACTTCGGTCTGCGGGAACATGCCCATGATATCCCTGTTATGATCGGTTCGGTATTTGGTGAATTTTCTTTTGCGCCGACAGCCTATAACAAAAAGGAACTGACGTCTGCAGCTATGGAAAAAATCATTATGGAAGTTTACGGAGACCGGACACAGGAAATGATGCGTACATTTGCGGAGGCATATCCGGATAAGAATCCTGTGGATATTCTGAATATCGACCGGGCAATGCGCCAACCCTCCAAGCAGTTCGCGAAGCTGCATGCGCAAAAAGGGAATGCAGGAACTTACCTGTATGAATTCACTTTGGAATTCCCATTCATGCATGACAAAATCGCATGGCACTGTTCGGATATCCCGTTCTTCTTTCACAATACGGACCGTGTGGAAATCTGTGGGATCCCCGGGGTAAGCGATGAACTTGAAGAGCAGATATTCGGCGCGTTTATGGCATTTGTAAAAGGCGGCCGGCCGGAGCATGATAAGCTGCCCGCGTGGCCGTCTGTAACGCCCGACGAAGAGCCTACCATGATTTTTGACAGAAAGTGCGAAGTCAGAATGAATTTTGACGATAGTCTGTATACCTTGATCGACAGCATTCTGCCGCCCTTTAATTTGATGGAGATTATGGCCAACCAGGATATACAGCACTGAGAAAAGAACATGTAGAATATGGAAAAATAAGAGAAAAACAGCGCCTGCATCGTTGACAATTTATACCCGGTACGTTACCTTAAATACAGAAATACATTAAATCTATTTCCTGTGGACATTTTCCGGGAAAAGGATGCCCGTTTCTGCGGGCAGAGGGGATCTTCATGAAAAGAGCCATAAAAAATACCGTACTAACGATATTGTTTTTAACTTTAGGCATTTCCACTGCTTTCTTAATATATCTGCACTTTTTTGCATCCGGTGACAAAGATCTTTCGGGGGAGTGGAATGCCAATCTGGATATGACGGAGCAGGCGGCGGTCAAAGCGCTGATCTGGCTGCAGGACATAGAGGCCGTTTCTGTCTCTATGGAAGATATGGAATCGTATATGCAGGGATTGACTATTCGGGTCAATCTGACTTTCGAGCAAACCGGCCGTTTCGCAGGAACCTTCCGGAGTCATGTTTCGCCGGAGAGTTACGATGCCTGTAAGCAGGCGGCATATGAGGGATTTGCAGAGGCTTTTAAGGATCTTTTGATCGAGAGGCTTGATATGGCGGGTTATACGGGCAGCACGGACGAAGAGGCGATCGAGGCTCTTGTAACCGAGACTTTCGGGATGTCTACAGTTTCTTATCTGATGTCCTGCGGTCCTGAGCTGCTGCCTTCTCTGGAAGAGCTGCAGGATCAATATGACGGCAGCGGCGCCTATGAAGCTGCAGAAGGGATCCTGACCAGAACTTTCGATGAGGGAGGGCCTGTCAGCGTAAAAGCGGAATGTTATATCCGGAAGGACGATACGCTGGTTCTGTCCGAAGAAACCGGTGCTGTTTCTGACCGGTCGTGCTTTGATCATTACCCTATGGTATATACCTTGCAACAGCCTCAGAAGCAATAATGATTGTGCATTATGTCATGACTGACAATCAATATTCTGTTTGGGAAAACAGATGGGAGGAAGATAAAATGAAACCTGTCTTGCAGAAAATAAGCGCCGTTATATTAGCCGCAGTCCTGCTGTGCCTCATCCTGCCCGCCAGAGCGGATGCAAGTTTCGGAATCCTCGGGACTTGCCGGGTGGAAACGGATACCGGCGCCGCAGGCACTGTTAAGACTCTGGACTATAATTATGATCACAACACGTACTTCTCTTTACGGGATATGGCAATGCTTCTTAACGATACGGACAAATTTTTCTCTCTGGAGATTACGAAAAATGCCGTTTCCCTGAATCCGGGAAATACCTATATTGCCGTAGGCACAGAAAATGCGCCCTGGGAAGAGGGGGAAGCGCCGGAACTTTCTCTGCGGCGGAATGAATTTACAATCCATGAAAAAAAGGTGTTCTATTATACGCTGATCGTAAGCCTGCCTTCCGGCGGTTATGACTGTTATATGATGGCTGCGGATCTGGCCATGATCCTGGATATGGACATTGCCGTTCCTGCTGCGGATTCTCTGCAGATCCATACGCAGGATCCGTTTCATATCGCTCCTGATGCTTTGGAGCAGGCCGGATATTTTTACGGAGTCAACAGTGTGCTGGCGGGAGATGCCACGACAGGGGAGCTTTATTACCAATATCAGTCTGATACGCCTTATCCCATAGCCAGTACTTCAAAACTGATGACTTGCCTTCTGACTATGGATGCTGTTTTTGCAGGACAGATTTCTCCTGATGATTTAGTCACTGTTTCTGATGCGGCACAGAAGCTGTCCGCTTCAGATGATGGAGTGATTCCCATGGAAGCGGGAGAACAGATTTCCGTACAGGATCTTTTGCTGGGCGCTCTGCTGCCTTCCAGTAATGAATGCGCCCTGTGTCTGGCGGAGGCTGTTGCCGGTTCGGAAGAGGCATTTGTGCAGATGATGAATCAGAAAGCGCAGGAACTTGGACTTTCCGAGGCTGTCTTTTTTAATTGTCACGGACTGCCTTCCTACACGGAAGATCCGCTCCCGGCTAAGCGCCAGAACCGTATGAGTGCGGAGGATATGTTCCGTCTGGTATCGCATCTTTTGAAAGTATACCCTCAAATTACGGATATCACGTCTCTGGAAGAAGCCGTTTTGGAGTTTCATGATCTTGAAGTGCGTAATTCCAATCCGCTTCTGCGGAATATGCCTGAAGTTACCGGTTTGAAAACCGGAACGACCAACAAAGCCGGGGCTTGTCTGGTTACGTCACTGACTGCAGACGATGGGAGCATGGAGCATGATCTGGTAGTCATTGTTCTCGGAACGGAGGATTCCGTGGAACGGGGACGTGTTTCGGGGGTATTGGCGCGGTACGCGCTACACACATTTTATATGGATATAGAGGGGCCGGAAGCCGGAGGAGCCGTTCAGAATGCAGATAATCTGCCTGTACATGCCGAGGCGGCAGTGGGGAGGATTCTTCGGACCGCACTTCAATAAAGAATATCAGATGAATGATAGAAAACAGGCTCAAGCCGATAGACTTGAGCCTGTTTTCATGTTAACGGATACGAAACTGTCCGATCAATTGATTCAGCGTCTGCGCCTGATTGGACAATTCATTGGATATAGACGCACTTTCTTCGGCTGCAGTGGAATTGGCCTGCGTTACTTTGGAAACTTCCTTGATCCGGTTTTCCACGGAAGCGATCATTTCCGATTGCTGTACACTGGCCGATGCGATCTCGTCCATAAGCGCCTTGATGGACTGAATACATTCACTGATAACCTGCATTGCGGAAATTGCCTGGTTGGAAGATTCCGTACCTGTTTTAACATCCTGGATCGAACGGCCGATCAGTGCGCTGGTGGAGCTTGCCGCCTCTGCAGATCTGGAAGCAAGGCTTCTGACTTCTTCCGATACAACAGAGAATCCCTTTCCGGCTTCGCCGGCTCTTGCTGCCTCAACGGAAGCGTTCAGCGCAAGGATGTTTGTCTGGAAGGCAATATCTTCAATTGTCTTTATGACACTGACGATCTGCGCGGAAGAACGATCGATATTTTTGTTGGCCGTGAGCAGCTGCTCCATTTTGGTATCGGCTTCAGAGGAATATTCTGCGGCTTTATCTACCAGATCACTCGCATCACTGCACCGGACCGTACTGTTTTGGATCTGGGCGGTAATGTCGGTCATGTTGGAAACCAGCCGGTTGATGGAATCTTTCTGCTGCATGGTTCCCTGAGAAAGCGCCTGTGCACCTGATGATACCTGATTTGCACCGTTATTTACCTGACTTGCGATATGGGAAATATCGCACATGACATCGGTAAGGTGTGTGCGGATACTTTGCAGGCTTTGTGACAGAATCTGGAAGTCGCCGATATAGTAGGACTGATTTTGAGTAACATCTACGGCAATATTGCCATCCGCCATTTCCCCTAAGATTCGTCCGATATCATCGATCGTTTTCCGCAGGCAGTCACAGACGAGGTGGATCGTCTGCGCGATCATGCCGATTTCATCTTTCCTGCCGAAGAATCCTTTTAAGTCCTGGTCGGCGGAGAGTTCCAGATTACCAAGACGCCGGATCGATTTTTCCATGATCATAAGTTCCCGGCCTTCCCGGTACAGGATAATTAATGTGACAAGTACAATAAATATGCCTACAAGTGCGCATAAGGTGCCGACTGTCGTGCGGATGACTTCCACTTCTTTGTAGACTTCGGACGCGTTGTCGCGAACCATGAAGACCCAGTCGCGGTCTTTTAAATATTTATAAACAACAAGCTGATCTACGCCGTTTTCATCCTGATAGGCATAAATTCCGGCCTGTGTGTCGCCGTCTGTTTTAATTTTATCAAGGATCTCCAGATAACCGGGGTCCGTTGTTTCGGTATTCAGCATGGTTTCGTCCTGATGATACAGATATGTACCGGTTTCGGCATTCAGAAATACATATTCGGTGTTGGGAAGTCCCTCGATATCCAGATCTAAGAGCACATCCATCAGGCGGCTGGCATAAACGCCGGAACCTACATAGCCGATGCACTCATTGTTTTCAAAAATAGGATAATACATGGATATGATCATGCTTCCCGTCCCCGGAGATTTCATAATTCCCAGATTGGTCAGTTCCGGAGAGGCCAGGATCGTATCATGGAACTCTTCTAAAGAATCGCCGGTACGCGTTGTCATGCCTATGGCGCCCTGGGAAGTGTGTGTCAGAATGTAGGTAGAAGGCGTAGCAATGTATAATCCTTCAAAGATACCCTTGATTGCGGCAAAATCTTCCGTATACTGTTGTCCTGTCTGTACAAGAGCAGGATCTTCGGGACTTGCAAGAAGCTCGCGTACCTCGCTGCTCAGTGCAAAGGCCATCATATATTCTTCTGCGGAAGCTACATAATCATTGATGATAGATGCCCTTGATTCTACGGCATCGATCATTTGATTGGTAATGTCGTTCTCTACAATAGCAGAAACACGATCGGAGACAATACGCCAAAGCAGCAGCATTCCAACAAAAGTGATCACAGTAGTAATAATGCCGATGCGAGTGGCAAGTTTGCAATTACTTAGAAATTTCATAAGACACCTCTTTCAGTATAGATTTTAAGCACAAATATTTTAACACGAGTTTCCTGTTTTTTCAAGATTTTATAGTGTATATATAGTGTATAGAAATGCGTACATTTTATATCCGCAGGGATGAACAAACTCTGATTTTTCGGTCTGTTTGCGGAAATCTGCACAATATTTGAGAACGGGGTTGTTTTAACGATATAACAGTTATATAATGTAGCCATATTGGAAATAGCAGTTCCTGTTTATCGGCAGGGAGGAGACAGAAATATGTTTCGGTTTTTGATATGTTTTATTGCGGGACTCGGAGCCGGACTCGGTACCGGCTTTGCAGGAATGAGCGCCGCGGCGGTGATCAGTCCGATGCTCATTACCTTTCTGGGACTTCCGGCATATGAGGCGGTCGGTATCGCTCTTGCGAGTGATGTCCTTGCAAGCGCTGTCAGCGCTTATACATATGGTAAAAATAAGAATCTTGACGTCCGTAACGGTCTTGTTATGATGGTCACGGTTCTGCTGTTTACCCTGTTTGGCAGTTTTATCGCAAGTCTTGTGCCGAATACTGCCATGGGGAGTTTTTCGGTATTTATGACATTGCTTTTAGGGATCAAATTCATAGTCAGACCGGTAATGACGACGAAAGAAGCCATGAACAAAGTCGATGGCAGGAAGCGGATCATCCAGTCGGTCATCTGCGGCGCTGCCGTCGGCTTTATCTGTGGTTTTATCGGCGCAGGCGGCGGCATGATGATGCTGCTTGTTTTAACGGGTATATTGGGATATGAATTGAAAACGGCGGTCGGCACCAGCGTTTTTATTATGACATTCACTGCCTTGACCGGATCGGTCAGCCATTTTGTGATCGGCGGCATGCCGGACATGCGGTGTCTGCTGTTTTGCGTGATCTCGACGCTGTTATGGGCCAGGATCGCGGCCAAATTCGCCAACAGAGCCGATGCGGCAGTGCTGAACCGTGCCGTCGGAATCGTGCTTGCCGTTCTGGGGGCAGCCATTTTGACTGTCAATTATCTGAACTGATGTTTAAGAAGGGGCCGATCGGACCTGCCGCCTGATATGATGAAAAAGCACTGCAGCAGATGCGCTTTTTCTATATATTGACATTGTATCATACGATTGATAGAATAGAAGCATAGTGGGTTCGTGAGTATACAGATTACATAGTGTAGGGAGGAAACGGTTATGTACCATTGCCGCGTTCATTTTTATTTTATCGGATCAAATTGCAGAGTGGCGGATGTGATAAAGGAGATGGCGCCGTTAGAGCATTTTACGCACGAATTTTCAGAAAACGGCGGCGTTTTAGAAGAACTGGCGGCCGATGCAGACGTCATATTTGTGAATCTTCAGGGTCTGGATGCGGAAAAGACACTGCGTGAGCTTGCAGAAAAGAAGAAGCAGGGAGCAGAAGTGATTCTGCTTGCGGATAAGGATGCGTTTATACATCTTGAAGACAATCTGTCAAAGATAAGCGATGTATGGACTATGCCGATGTCGGATCAAGAGATCGAATTTCGTTTCACCAAATGGCAGCAGGCATGCAAAATGCGCAAGGATGCATGGCAGACGAGCCATTATCTGGAAGAGACGATTAATCACATTCCGAATCTGGTATGGTATAAGGATAAAGATGGCGTTCATGAAAAGGTGAACGACAGCTTCTGCCGGACGGTCAATAAGACGAAAAAACAGGTGGAAGGCAGGCGGCACGCCTATATATGGGATGTAGAGCAGGACGATCCGGCCTGTATCGAATCGGAAAACGAAGTCATGACAAAGCGGGAGACCTGTATTTCCGAAGAAACGATCCAGACAGGGGAAGGATTAAGGACTCTGACTACATATAAATCTCCGCTCTATAATCTGGATGGCAGCGTTATGGGAACCGTCGGCGTTGCGATCGACGTAACGCAGGAGCGGGCTTACGAAAGAGAAATTCTAAGTAAGAACCAGACGCTGGAAACGATCTTTACGACGATAGACTGCGGTGTGATGCGCCATACGGCAAACGGAGAAAGGATCATCAGCGTTAACAGAGCGGCTTTAAAAATATTGGGTTATGAATCTCTGGCCGAATTACAGGAGGCCGGATTTGACATGGTTGCGCCTTCTGTTGTGGAAGAGGACAGAAAGCGGCTTGAGGAATGCATCATGTCGCTGAAAGAAGCAGGCGATAACGTCAGCGTGGAATATCGTGTGAAACATAAGAACGGGGATATTCTGCATGTCATGGGCAGCATCAAACTCCTGGTGGAGAACGGGGAGTTAATATACCAGCGTTTCCTGTTGGACTGTACTGAACAGAAGATGCAGGAGAAGAAAAAAGAGAGACGGCATACCGAGCTGATCCGGGCGCTGAGCACGGATTACAGTCTTGTATGCTTTGTGGATCTGCATACAGGGTGCAGCATTCCGATACAGAACAATGACGAGAATGAACGTGCGTTTGAAGCCATTTTCAGCGGAGAAGCGCCGTATAAAGACTGTATGGAGCGTTATATACAGGAATTTGTTCACGAAGAAGACAGGGAAATGCTGCGGGAAGAGTCTTCCTTGGAGAATCTGCAGAAAGAACTGTCGGAGAATCAGATCTGTTATATAAGTTACCGGACTTATAGAAACAATACGGTCAAATATTTCCAGATGAAGGCCGTATATGCGGGCAACGACGAGGGAGAGAACGGGATAGTCCTGGGTCTGCGCAGTGTGGATGCAGAGACCCGTAAAGAAATGGAGCAGAGAGATCTGCTTGAAAATGCGCTTTCACAGGCCAATAGAGCGAGCAAGGCAAAGAGCGTATTCCTATCCAATATGTCGCATGATATCCGTACGCCGATGAATGCTATCGTCGGATTTACGAATTTGGCCATTTCACATATTGAGAATAAGGATCAGGTGGCGGAATATCTGCAAAAGATCATGACTTCGGGCAATCATCTGCTCAGTCTGATCAATGACGTACTGGATATGAGCCATATTGAGAGCGGCAAGATCCATCTGGAAGAAAAGGAGTGCAGCCTGCCCGACATTCTGCACGGACTGCGTAATATTCTGCAGGCGGATATTCATGCCAAACAGCTGGAACTGCAGATCGATACGGTAGATGTTCTGGATGAGGATATTTACTGCGATAAGCTGCGTTTAAACCAGGTGCTCCTGAATCTTCTCAGCAATTCGGTGAAATATACGGGCGCAGGCGGTATCGTCAGCATGCGGATCACCGAGAAAGCCGGAGCGCCGGCCGGATATGCCAATTATGAATTTGTGATCAGAGATACCGGTATCGGTATGAGCGAAGAATTTGTACATCATATTTTCGAGCCGTTCGAAAGAGAGAAGAATACGACGATCAGCGGCATTCAGGGAACCGGACTGGGGATGGCCATAACGAAGAACATCGTCGATCTGATGAACGGTTCTATCAGTGTGACAAGTAAGCTGGGCGAGGGCACGGAATTTAGGGTTTCCTTTATGTTCCGGCTGCATGCCGAAGCCAAGGAAGCGCAGAAGATACCGGAACTGAAAAACTGCCGGGCGCTTGTAGTAGACGATGATTTTAACACCTGTGACAGTGTTTCCTATATGCTTGGGCAGCTCGGCCTGCGTGCAGAATGGACCTTATCGGGCAAAGAGGCGGTGCTTCGTACCCGTCAGGCGATCGCGCGTGAGGATGATTACAGCGTTTATATCGTTGACTGGCTGCTGCCCGATATGAACGGTGTGGAAGTGGCCAGAAGGATCCGCAAGGAGACAGGAGGCAATGTGCCTGTCATCGTGCTGACGGCTTATGACTGGACGGATATTGAAGAAGAGGCCAAGGATGCCGGCGTTGTGGCATTTTGCAGTAAACCGCTGTTTTTATCGGAATTAAGAAACTGCTTGAATTCCGTGATCAAGCCGGATCAGACAGAAGAAAAGATAGTTGAAAAAACAGGCGGGAAGCGTAATACGGGACGGATCCTTCTGGCCGAAGATATTGACTTAAATCAGGAGATCGCCGTGGCGATCTTAGGGGATGCCGGATTTACGACGGAAGTTGCCAATAACGGACAGATCGCCGTGGATATGTTAAAGAAGTCAGAACCCGGATATTATAAACTGATCCTTATGGATGTCCAGATGCCTGTAATGGGCGGTTACGAGGCAACCAGAACGATCAGACAGCTTGAGAACAAGCAGCTGGCATCCATACCGATCATTGCCATGACGGCCAATGCCTTTGAGGAAGACAAGAAGGAAGCCCTGGAGTGCGGCATGAACGGGCATATTGCCAAACCGATTGATATTGCGGTACTGCTTTCTACTCTGGATAAGATAATGGACTAAGCGTGTGTATGGGAGCTTCAAAATGGATAATTGTTTGCGGCTGTTTGAGGCACAGACGGCAGAGTGGTTTGAGAAAACGTTAGGCGGACCTACGCCTGTACAGGAACTGGCCTGGCCTGCTATTGCCGCCGGCGGACATGTGCTGGTATCGGCGCCTACCGGAACCGGTAAGACACTTTCCGCCTTTCTGGTGTTTCTTGACAGAATGAAGAAAATGGCGGAACAGGGGATATTAGAGCGGGAATTATACCTGATTTATGTTTCGCCCCTGAAATCGCTGGCCGCGGATATCCGTGAGAATTTGAAAAAACCGCTTTCGGGGATCGGTGCGGAAGGCCTGCTTACGATAGGCATACGTACCGGAGACACGACCCAGAGCGAAAGACAGAAGATGGTGAGGAAACCGCCGCATATTCTGATCATTACACCGGAATCTCTTTATCTGATGCTGACCTCCAAAACGGGACAAAATGTCTTATGTACGGCACAGGCAGTCATCATTGATGAACTGCATGCACTGATCGATACCAAAAGAGGGGCGCACCTGATGCTTTCTCTGGCCAGACTCGATATTCTGTGCAGAAGAAAGCTGCAGCGCATCGGACTGTCTGCGACGATCTCTCCGCTTTCCGAAGCGGCGCAGTATTTGGCGCCGGAGCCGGTCTGTATCGCAGCGCCTTCTATGGAGAAGAAAATAGAACTTGAGGTTCTCGGTTCTTATGTAGATGTCAAAAAAAGAAAGAAAGACCCTCTCTGGCAGGAACTTTCCGCGCTCGTATACCAATACTGCGAGGGCAGAAGGAGTGTTGTCGCCTTTGTGGAGGGCAGAAGATATGCAGAAAAACTTGCATATTATGTAAATTTGATGGGCGGAGAAGATTTCGCCAGAGTACATCATGGAAGTTTATCGAAAGAACAGCGTCAGGAGACGGAGCAGGCTTTACGGGAAGGCAGGCTTCGTCTTTTGTGTGCAACTTCGTCGATGGAGCTTGGCATCGATGTGGGAGAGATCGATCAGGTGCTGCAGGTAGGCTGTCCGCGTACGATTTCAAGCACGATGCAGAGGCTTGGCCGTGCAGGACATAATCCGTTTCGTACAAGCACGATGTATCTGTTCCCGCGGACGCCTGCGGAGAGTCTTTTATGCGGCATGACGGCGGAACTCGCGCGAAAGGGTTATGTAGAAGCGATGAATCCGCCGGAGGCATGTTTTGACATTCTTGCACAGCATCTTGTTTCGATGGCGGCCTTTAAAGGGTATGAAGTAGATGATGTGATGGAGATCCTGCCGAGAGCATGGCCCTTCCGTAACGTGACAAAAGAGGATGTAAAATCGGTGCTGTACATGTTGGCGGGAGATTATGAACACAAAAGGGACGTACCGGTCCGACCCAGGATCCTGTATGACAGGATCAACGAAAGAGTGGAGGGAGACGGGTACAGCAGAATGCTTGCCGTTTCTGCAGGCGGTACGATTCCGGATAAGGGACTTTATACCGTCCGCACCGAAGACGGCGTCAAGGTCGGTGAGGCGGATGAAGAATTTGTATATGAAAGCAGGGTGGGAGACCGCTTTATATTAGGCGCTTTTGCATGGAGGATCCTTGATATCGGCAAAGATACGGTAGCGGTCACTCAGGCTCCTGTAGAAGGGGCAAGGCTTCCTTTCTGGAAGGGAGAAATAAAAGGAAGAAGCAAAGAAACCGGCAGATATTTCGGACAGATCCTGCGGACGCTGCAGGAAGCCGGTTCGGATAAAAGGATGGAGCGTATCTTGGAGGAGATGGGACTGGACGCATCGGCTGCAAAACTTTCCGGACAGTATCTGCAGCGCCAGATCGCGCACACGGGAAGCCTTCCAAATGACAAAACGATCGTGGCGGAGCATTTCGTCGACCGGTCCGGCAACAGCCAGCTTATGTTCCATTCGATTTTCGGAAGGCGCATCAATGCACCGTTAGCGCTGCTTGCGGCGCAGCGCATCAAAGAAGAATTCGCCATTGACGTAGGCTGTGTAGATGAGGAGGATGGCTTCTTGCTGTATTCTTATGGGGACAGGGCGCTGCCGGAACGGGCGCTTGAGCGTATTGTGCCCGAAACGGCCGAAACGATTCTGTCGCTTTTACTGCCGTCTACCCCCCTTTTTAATATGGCTTTCCGCTATAACTGCGGACGGGCGCTTATGATGGGCGTACGTAAAAGCGGAAGACAGCCGCTTTGGATGCAGCGCTTAAAAAGCGCGGAAATGTTAGAGTATATCGTGCGGGAGGATGACCATCCGCTGATCCGCGAGACTAGAAGAGAATGTATGGAACAACTCTGGGATGCGGCAGGCGTAACAGAACTTCTGTTTCAGATCCGTTCCGGTGAAGTGACAGTGCGGGAGATCTATACGGAAACACCTTCGCCGATGTCGCTTCCCCTGCAGTGGGAACAGGAAGCGGCCGTCATGTATGACTATGCGCCTACACCCCGTGGGATACATGCCGCAGTGGAAGAGGCGCTGCGCAGGCAGTCGAAAGAGATGATTGCGCCGGGAGAGGAAGAACTTATGCAGGCGCAGGAACGGTCGAAACTGCCGGCGGATGAAAAGCAGCTCCATTCGCTGCTGATGGCCGAAGGCGATCTTGCAGCGGGAGAACTGGACGTGCCGGTGGAATGGCTGGAAAAACTGGCCGGGGAAGGCCGCGTATGCTATTTGGAACAGGGACTCTGGATTGCTGTAGAGCAGGAAGAGGAATACAGGACCGCACTCGAGAGCAATGCCGCCGGAGAAGAAGCGCTGCATATCGTCCGTCGGATGCTGCGCTACCGCGGCGCGGCGGATGTGCGGCAGACGGCGCAGCGCTACGGCTGGCAGGAAGAAGATGCGCGGGCGGTTTTAAAAGAACTATGCCATAGAGGAGAAGTGGTTGAGACTTCCAAAATTCAAGAACCGGATGAAAAACTCTACTATCATAGTATAGTTTATAGGCGTGCCGGTATGCGGACACTGCAAAACAGGAGACATGAAATTTCCACATGTCCTTCCGAAAGTTATGCGGCGCTTGTCATGTCCCGGATCAGGCGCAGCGCTCCGCCGGAAGAATGTCTGCACGAGGCGCTTACGCTGCTGTCCGGTACGGCATATGCGGCGTCTTTATGGGAAGAAGTGATACTGCCGGCGCGGACTGTGAACTACCGGGAAAATATGCTTGATGCGTTGCTTGCGTCCGGTACATTTTTCTGGCATCTGTGCGAAAACGGGAAACTGCGGTTTGATCCGCTTTCGGATATCGATTGGGATGCGGCGCCGGAAGTCCTGCCGGATATGCCGCTTACGGAACAGGAGTGCCTTATGGCGGAGACACTGAGAAAACGGGGAGCCTGTTTTATGCAGGCATTAAACGGCGTGCTGCCGGAAGGTTCCGCGTATGACGTACTGCTTTCCCTGATGGAAAAAGGAATCGTAAACGCGGACAGCTTTGCGCCTGTGCGGCTTTTGCTGAACCGGAAAAAGATAGAGAAATCGGCGGCAAGGCAGCGGGTGGGAGCACGTGTAAAGGCACTGCATGCGGGACGCTACGATCTGGTACGGCCGCTTAAAACCCTGCCGGTAGAAGAACAGATGGAGCGCTGCTTTGACAGGTATGCGATCCTGTGCCGGGAAACGGCCGCCGCTTACGGCCTGTCGTGGCAGGAGGCGCTTTCGGTCCTGCGCGTCAGAGAATATACGGGACAGGTCAGAAGGGGCTATTTCGTGGAAGGACTGTCCGGCGCGCAGTTTATCCGGACAAAGGATTTCGAAGGGGTAACGGCGGCGCTGCTTCATCCGTGCGGCGGGACCGTCTGGCTGAATGCGGCGGATCCCATGCAGCCGTGGGGAAAAGTACTGCCGCACGCAAAAGAGAGGGCATTTACCAATGTGCCGGGATCTGCAGCGGCATTTCGTAACGGTATACCCGCCGCAGTCTTTGAAAGGCAGGGGAAAACGCTGCGTGTTTTTGCATTGGAGGGACTGTCCGAACTGATCGGCCTGTTCGCGGAAGAATACAGGAAGGGCAGACTTTATGCCGGCAGGAAAAGGATCGTTGTGACGGACTATCCGAAAGAGGCGGCACAGGCGCTTGCGGGAAGCGGTTTTATGAAGGAAATGCAGGATTATGTTCTGTACCGCTGAATTACCATAATTTTCTCGGATATTTTGGTGCATAATATTGACAATTGTGGTGAAAAAGTGTTATTTTATTAGTAATTGAGAAACTTTTGGAAATAGTGTGCGTTTATCGTACATGGTTGCCTTTATTTTCCGGATGGAAGAAAATGTTGTGACCAGATGATTTATCAGGAAATTTATGAAAAAATATAATGCAGGAGATGGTGCGGGAAAATGGAGACAGTGAACAAAAAACAGCAGATTTTGATTGTTGACGACGAAGAAGTAAACAGAGAAATACTCAAAGAGATGTTCCGGGAAGGAATTTATGAGCTGATCGAAGCGGAGAATGGCGAAGACGCTATTTCCAAGCTGAAAGAAAATGACAATATCGTACTGGTGCTTCTGGATATTGTAATGCCTATCATGGATGGCTTCGGCGTATTGAAATATATGCACCAGCAGGAGTTATTGGATCCTATTCCGGTTATCCTGATCACAAGCGAAGATGCGCTTGACAGCGAGGATCAGGCATATTCTTTCGGTGTTGCGGATGTTATACATAAACCTTTCTATCCCCATATCGTAAAAAGAAGAAGCAGAAATATTATCGATCTGTATCAGCATAAACATAATATGGAGGTCCGCCTGAAAGAACAGGAGGAAGAGATCAGGGAGCAGGAGAAGAAGATCCGTGAGAACTCCGAGTTTATGATCGATACGCTCAGCTCCGTTGTAGAGGCAAGAAGCGCAGAGACGGGCGAGCATACGAGAAGAATCAAATATTTTACGCGGATCATGTTAAAATATCTGATGAAATATTATCCGAAATACGGCATAACACAGGAACAGCTCGATGAAATTGCCAGAGCGTCTGCACTGCATGATATTGGCAAGATCGGTATTCCGGATGCGATCCTGCTGAAACCGGGACGTTTGACCCCGGAAGAATTTGAGATCATGAAAACGCATACGACGATCGGCTGTGAGATCCTTGAAAAATCCTATAAGGACCAGACCAGTGAGTTTTACCGGTATGCATACGATATCTGCCGCTATCATCATGAAAGATGGGACGGTAAAGGCTATCCGGACCACTTGCAGGGAGACGAGATTCCGATCTATACACAGGTAGTTGCCATTGCGGATGTTTATGATGCGCTGGTAAGTCCGAGAGTTTATAAAAGTGCCTATGCCAACGGCATGGCATATGATATGATCATGAACGGGGAGTGCGGTCAGTTCTCACCGGATGTACTGGAATGTTTTGCGCTTGCTAAGGAAGATTTCTTCAATGTTGTAGAAGTAATTAAGATGTTTGATTTTGCATAAAAAGCCAGAAACAGGCAGCAAAGAAAAGGGGTTTTTTTGCTGCCTGTTAGCATTGACACAGTCTGTAGGGGGGATATAATGGAATGGAGTGAAACCGGCGCTTTTCCGATCGAAGACGCGTTGGAGATGATTTTCATATTTGACCGGACAGGAATTATTTTATATGCGAATGCTGCGGCTAAGACGAAGTTGGAATACGAAGAAGAATTGTGCGGCAGGCATATCGCCGATATTTTTCCGGGCACGTTTAAATCCGCAGACGGCGGCTTTGAGACGGAGTATCCGTTTGGACATAAGCTGCAGAGCCTTGTGGCATATCGTAAGAATCTCACCTGTTTCCCGGTGGAAGCAAGAATTATTGAAAGTGAAGAACAGAAGGAAAAATATATCTGCATGGCCAATGATGTTCTGGAGAAAGAATATCTGAACCGTGAGATTACGCATGTCAAGCAGGAAGCGGAACAGGCGCTGAAAGTAAAGTCGGAGTTTGTAGCCAATGTAACGCATGAACTTCGTACGCCGGTCAACGGCGTGCTCGGCAATACGAAAGAACTGCTTGAGAAAGTAAAAGACGAACATATTTTAAAGTCTCTGCGGCTGATAGAACGCTGCTGCGGCGACATGAATAAGATTATCAATAACATTCTGGATTTTTCCAAACTGGAAGCGGGGAAATTCACGTTAGAACCCCGCAGGTTCCATTTCAGGAATATGCTGGATTACGTAAGATCCCAGCATATCAATAAACTGACTGAAAAGGGACTTGGTTTCTTTATGACGGTATCGCCTCAGATACCGGAATATATTGTCGGAGACGAACTTCGTATTGTACAGATTTTGAACAATCTTTTATCCAATGCCCAGAAATTCACGTCGGTCGGAAAGATTACCGTAGAAGTCGTCAGAACCGCTCGTGTAAATGATAAAATAGAATTGTTTTTTATTGTAAAAGATACCGGGATCGGTATCGACAAAGCCGATAAGGATAAGCTTTTCCAGAGCTTTTCCCAGGTGGACGCCTCTATTTCCAGGAAATACGGCGGTACGGGACTGGGACTGAATATCTGTAAACAGCTCGTGGAATTAATGGGCGGTAAGATTGAAGTAGAAGGAGAGAAGAATAAGGGAAGTACGTTTTCTTTCTCAATCTGGGTAGGGATCTGCGAAGAGGAAGAGCTGCCCGTCCAGGCGGAAGACGGCGAGGCGGCGGCCCGTGCGAATCTGTTTGCGATGCCTCCCGCAGAAGAAGAGGAAAGCAATCCGGAAGACGTGATGTGCTACGGAACGCAGGAGAATAAAGAGGCCTTAAAGAAAAATCTTTCGAAGCTGATCCTGTGTGTCGAGATGGAAAACTGGGAGAAGGCGGAAATGTTCATGGAAACGATCAGGCAGCTGACACAGAATGCGCCGCGTGAAGTGAGCCGTGTGATCCTGAAATTAAAGATGGCGGTACAGAAGGAGAACTACGAGAAGGTCAATGCCGGATATGAAGAAATCAATACGCTTCTTCAATAAAGAAAGTATTTATATCGCTTATTACATAGAAACTTTTCAGATAAGAAGAGAGGTGTATATATGGGGAATGAAAACAGGACTGCGGGAATGGAAACAATACTCATCGTAGATGATGTTGAAACGAACAGACTTGTTTTGGAAGAGATCATAAAAGATATGGGATGTTCGCCGGTTCTTGCGGAAAGCGGAGAAGAGGCGCTTACTATGGCCAAAGAACATATGCCTGAGCTGATCTTAAGCGATATTTCCATGCCGGGCATGGATGGCTATGAATTGTGCAGACTTTTGAAAAACGATAAGAATACCCGGAATATTCCCATTATCTTTATCTCCGCATTCGACGATCCCATGGATATTGTGGAAGGTTTTCTGCTTGGCGGAGAAGATTATATTACCAAACCTTTTATTCCGGAAGTCGTACAGGCGCGTGTGGGCGTTCATCTGCGTCTGCATGAAGCCAAGAGCGAACTTATGGAAATGAACAGGCGGCTGCAGATTTCTCTGAGCGAGCAGTTAAAGCAAATGGAACTTGAGAAAAAGAATATTTTGTACGCGTTGGCCAATATTGCGATACAAAATACCGATTACGAAGGTGATTATATGGAACGTCTTCGGCGCAACTGCGGGATACTGGCGCAGGGAATGCAGCTTTCACCGATGTTTGAGGATAAAATATCGGATGCCTATGTGGATACGATAGAACTTGCCACACCGCTGTGCGATATCGGTAATATCGGGGTTCCGGTGGAAATTCTGAAAAAGAAGACGGAACTCTCCGAAGAGGAACGCTCGATCGTACAGAATCATACGAATATAGGGGCAAGACTTTTAAGCGATCTGTATGTGAACAGCGATTATAACGAATTTATCTCCACAGCGATCGATATTGCCAAATATCATCATGAAAACTGGAACGGGAGCGGATATCCCGATGGAATGCAGACGGAGAAAATACCGCTTGCAGCGCAGATCGTCTCTATTATGGAACGCTATACATCTCTGACGGAGAAGGGCGCTCACAGCAGAGAAGAGGCGCTTGCTGTTATGAAGGAAGAGGCCGGAGTGAAATTTAATCCGGATATATATGATATATGCTGTAAAATAGCGAGACAGCTATGCTAAAATAAGTGTAAAATCAGTTCGGGGGAATGGAAAAATGATGCTTACGGATGATGAGCTGAAAAGAATTTCTGTCTTTATGAAACAGCGCTATGGCATAGAACTGGGACAGAAAAAAGTGATCGTAAACGGAAGATTACAAAATTATGTCAAGAAAAACGGTTTTAACAACTATCACGAATTCATGGATGCGGTGGAACGTGATAAGACAGGGGTACAGGAAAAGATTTTAGTCAATTTCCTCACAACGAATCATACATATTTTATGAGGGAATTCGAACATTTTGATTATATGAGGAATGTGGTACTGCCCTGGCTGCGTACCAAGGAGGCGAAAACGAAGGATCTGCGCATCTGGTGCGGCGCGGCGTCCACAGGTGAAGAACCTTATATGATCGCCATGGTCTTGTCCGATTTCTTTGGTCTGGAGAGAGATCAATGGGATAAGAAGATACTGGCGACGGATATTTCCACCAAAGTTTTACAGCAGGCCATGTTGGGCATCTACAGCGGGGAGCAGCTTAAGAATCTCCCGGAACAGTGGAAAAGACATTTCTTCCATTCGGTTGCGGGCGGCAGTCAGTATCAGGTGACGGATGAGCTGAAAAGGGAAGTCATTTTCAGACAGTTCAATCTGATGGATCCGCTTCCATTTAAAAAGAAACTTCATGTTGTATTTTTGCGCAACGTGATGATATATTTCGATGATAATACAAAACGGGACCTGGTTCAGCGTATCTATGATCTAATGGAACCGGGAGGTTACTTTTTCATCGGAACGACGGAAACGATTGACAGAAACAGTACGCCTTTCCAGATCATTCAGCCGTCGATATTCAGAAAGAAGGAGGGAATGTAACGTTATGCAGCCGATTAAAGTATTGATCGTAGAAGATTCAATTGTGTTTAGAGAACTGCTTGTACAGAACCTGAGCAGAGATCCTGCGATAAAGATCGTGGCAACTGCAAAAGATCCATTTGAAGCAAGAGATCTTATTCTGGCGCATAAACCGGACGTCATGACTTTGGATGTAGAGCTTCCAAGGATGAACGGAATCGATTTCCTGCGGAAACTGATACCGCAGTATCCTCTGCCCGTAGTTGTTATCAGCGCGCTCAGCGACAAAGTATTCGATGCAATGAATGCCGGAGCGGTTGATTTTGTAGCGAAACCGGCCGTATCAAACAGACAGCAGTTAGAGGATTTCATCAAGAACGAACTTTTGGTAAAGATTAAAATCGCCTCTACGGCAAGGATCAGTAATATCAAGAAGACTGTGTTGATGCAGCAGGAACAGCAGCAGAGTCTTTCTGTTAAGAGGAACAATCTGATTGTGGCGATCGGCGCGTCTACCGGCGGAACAGAAGCGATCTTTTCCGTTGTGAAGGATTACGGAACGGACATTCCGGGTATTGTCTGCGTACAGCATATGCCGCCGAAATTTACGGAAATGTATGCGAAGAGACTGAACGACCAGTGCCGCATCTCGGTAAAAGAGGCGGAGCACGGCGACAGAGTACTGCCGGGGCACATGCTGATCGCACCCGGCGGAGACAGGCATATGCGCCTGATCAAGGTGAACGGAGCCTATCAGGTGGAAGTGAAAGAAGGACCGAGAGTGAACGGCCACTGTCCATCGGTAGAAGTTTTATTTGAATCTGTAGCCAAAGCAGCCGGAGCCGATGCCGTAGGCATTATTTTGACAGGTATGGGAGGCGACGGTGGAAAAGGACTGTTATCCATGCGTAAAGCGGGAGCCAGAACGATCGGACAGGACGAATCCACTTGTGTAGTTTATGGAATGCCCAAAGTTGCATATGATTTGGGAGCGGTAGAATTCCAGGAAAAACTGGGTGATATCGCCGGACGGACATACGCATTGTTAAATAAAATGTAAAGGAGAAAGGATATGAAGATTCTATTAGCCGAGGATGATTTTGTCACAAGGAAATTTATGGTTAATTTCCTGTCAAAGTATGGTGAATGTGACGTTACCGTTGACGGAATGGAAGCGGTCGATGCGTTCATGATGGCTTTGGAGGACGGAGAACCCTATGATTTGATATGTCTTGATATCATGATGCCTGTCATGGATGGATATCAGTCTCTTGTGGGTATCCGTAATCTTGAAAAGGAAAGAAACATTCCCGAGGATAAGGCAGTCAAGGTCATTATGACGACTGCGTTAAATGACGAGGCAAATGTCAAAATGGCATTTGAATTGGGATGTACCATATATTCCGGTAAACCTATTGACCAGGATAAATTTGAACAGGCGCTTAAAAAACTTGGATTGGTCTGACAAAAGAACTTAATGAGAATATGCAGGAAAGGAGAAGGATATGGCAGAAGAATTTAGTACAGACGGCATGCTTGATATGTACCTGTTTGAGAATGGACAGTTATTAGAGCAGCTGCAGGAAATGGTTCTCGACCAGAAAGATGCGGACTGCTTTGATGAAGACAGCATCAATGAAATATTCAGAACCATGCATACCATTAAAGGATCCTCCGGTATCATGATGTTCGATGAAATAACGGCAGTAGCGCATAAGCTTGAAGATATTTTTTATTACTTGAGAGAATCTCATCCCGATAATGTGCCACATCTGGAGTTAGTGGATCATGTTTTGGAGGTAGAGGACTTTATCTCGAATGAAATGGAGAAAATCCGCAACGGCGATCCGGTAGATGGTGAATCCGGTGAGATCGTTGCAACACTTGACGAATTCCTTAATAAGATTAAGGGAGGCGGCGGAAGCAGCAGTAAAGGCGGTAAGAAGAAAGGGGAGGCGATCCCCGAAAACAAACATGAGGAGCCGAAGCAGTTCTATATTGCTCCCGTGGCTACGAGTGCGAGCCGCTTTTACAAAATCTACGTTTCCTTTTTCCCGGAAACGGAAATGGCAAACGTACATGCATATAAAGTGGTATACGCATTGAAGGAGATGGCGGAAGATCTGCTTTACTCTCCGGAAGATATCATTTCGGATCCGGATACCGCAGAGACGATCATTAAAGATGGATTTAAGATACTGCTGCAGGCTCAATGCACGGAAGAAGATATCCGTAAGGTCGTCGGTGTCGGATATGATATTGATAAAGTAGATATTATCGAATGCAAAGCAAATGAATTTTTGCAGGGATTTGATTTCGGCGAGCATGACGATATACCGGTTATGCCGACGATCGATCTGGATTCCAGTGTAGAGGAAATCGATGCACGTTCGAAAACAGCTGATGGAGATGCACCGAAGGAAGAAAAGAAACCTGAGAAACCGGCGATCGCACCCGGCGACTTCGTTATCAAATCCAAGGAACCCGGCAAGCAGAAGAAACTGGCAAAGGATAAGCCCAAGACTGAAAAGGCATCTTTTATCAGCGTCAATGTAAGCAAGATGGATCAGCTGATGGAACTTATCGGAGAACTTGTTATTTCGGAGTCGGTCGTATTACAGAACTCAGACTTGAAAGTTCCCGGTTTGAATCTGGATAACTTTAATAAGGCGGCAGCGCAGTTATCCAAAATCTCGACAGATCTGCAGAACGTTATTATGTCGATGCGAATGGTGCCTCTGGCAAATACCTTCCAGAAGATGAACCGTATTGTCTTCGACGTATCCAGAAAACTCGGAAAAGATATTGAGTTCGTTATGGTCGGTGAACAGACGGAAGTGGATAAGAATATTATCGAACATATTTCGGACCCGCTGATGCACATTGTCAGAAACTCCGTAGACCACGGTATCGAATCCAAAGAAGAACGTCGTGACAGCGGTAAGCCGGAGAAAGGCAAAGTAATACTTTCAGCGAAAACAGAGGCCGGCAAGGTATGGATCAGCGTAGAAGATGACGGAGCAGGTCTTGACAGAGACAAAATTCTTGCCAAAGCAAGAAGACAGGGTATCCTGGACGACACGAAACCGGACAGCGCTTATTCAGATAAGGAAGTATACCAGTTTATTACACTGCCCGGCTTCTCGACAAACGAAGTCGTTACGGAATATTCGGGACGTGGCGTCGGCATGGATGTCGTAGTCCAGAACATTCAGGCAATCGGCGGCGCGCTTGAGATTGAAAGCAAGAAAGGCTTCGGCAGTATCATGAGCCTGAAGATACCGCTTACACTGGCAATTATAGATGGTATCGTTATGGAAATAGGACATTCTTCTTTCGTTATGGAAACAGGCGCGATCAAAGAATTTGTCCGCGTGAAAGAAGATATGATGATCCATGAGCCGAACGGCGACGAATACATCATGATCCGCGGGGAGTGTTTCCCGGTACTCAGACTTGGCCAGTGGTATGGATTAGAGGAATACAAAGAATCTGTAGAAGAAGGCGTTATGTTGATTCTGGAGGTAGAAGATAAGAAAGTATGTCTTCTTGTTGATAAACTGATCGGAGAGCAGGAAATCGTTGTAAAACCGATTCCGTCTTACATTAAGAAGGTAAAAGGTTTATCCGGCTGTACACAGCTTGGCGACGGAAGTATTGCCCTGATCTTGGATGCTCCGGGATTGATTGAATAAAATGAACAGAAAGGAACGGTATATCGCATGGAAGAAAGAAGTGAATTAAAGAGACAGGTTGATGCTGGCGGTGCTTCCAACGAAAGTGATACACAGAAAGGAAAGTACATGACCTTTAAGTCCGGTAACGAATTTTTCGGACTGGAGATCCAATATGTTAATGAGATCATTCAGCTTCAGGCTATCACAGCAATTCCTGAAACGGAAGATTATATCAAAGGTCTTATTAACTTACGTGGTAAAGTTATTCCTGTTGTTGACGTCAGACTGCGTTTCAAACAGGAGCCGTTTGAATACAATGACAGAACCTGTATTATTGTTATAAACATAAAGTCCATGATGGTCGGACTGATTGTTGAAAAGATCGCGGAGGTTGTGGAGATTAAAGAAGATAATATCCTGCCGCCGCCGAATGTCGGACGTTCCGACAGAATACAGAACAAATATGTTTATGGCATCGGTAAAGTCGGAGATACGGTCAAGCTTCTGTTAGATCCTGATAAACTGTTGAATGATGAAGATCTATCGGTTGTTGAACAGGCAAATGAAATGAATATTGATGAAGAATGAGAGGTATAAAACATGAAAAACATGAAGATAAAAACGAAATTGATATTGGGATTTGCCATTCCCGTTCTGCTTACGATGATCACTGTATTATTGTCGATCTGGATCACCAAGGACTGTGTAAAGACACTTGCGCAGATGAATGAAGAGAGCGCGGTAGAGCTGAACGAGCATTTTCATGAAAATCTGAACGATGAACAGAGCGCGGAACTGATGCAGATTGTAAACGAAGGAAAAGATCACAGAATTGAGCGTATGGAAAGCCTTATGGGTATTGCCAATCTGGCCAGCGCCGGACTTTTGGCAGTTGCGGTTATTCTGACACTGATTATTTCAACGGCCCTGATCAAAGTGATCATGCGTTCTATCAGAGATCTGTCCAGTGCGGCGCAGGAGATCGCTATGGGACGGGTTAATGATATCCAGCTCCAGAAGTATAACAATGATGAGTTCGGCGAATTGATCGATGAATATATTCAGGTAATTGACAATATCAAATATCAGGCGAATATTGCCGAAGAAGTAGCAGCCGGCAACTTAACGATAAGCGTAAAACCGGCGTCTGCTGACGATATGTTAGGTAATTCCTTAAAGAAACTGGTAGAAGATAACCTGAATGCTATGAGCAATATCTCTGAGGCAGGTTCCCAGGTAACGATCAGCTCTTCTCAGGTAGCAAGCGCAAGCCAGGCACTGGCACAGGGTTCTACCGAGCAGGCAAGTGCGATCCAGCAGATCACGGCTTCCATCGATGAGATCGCAGAGAAGACCAAACAGAATGCAGAACAGGCTAATGAAGCAGCATCTCTGGTAGCAAAAGCAATTGAAGACGTTCAGTTTGGTAACAGACAGATGCAGGATACCATGAGCGCTATGCAGGATATCAACAAAGCATCCGAGAATATTTCCAAGATCATCAAAACGATCGACGATATCGCATTTCAGACGAATATCCTTGCACTGAATGCAGCTGTTGAAGCTGCAAGAGCAGGAGAAGCAGGTAAAGGTTTCGCAGTAGTAGCGGAAGAAGTAAGAAGCCTTGCGGCAAAGAGTGCTGCTGCATCGGCAGAAACTGCTGATCTGATTGAAGATTCCATTGAGAAGGTTAATTCCGGTTCCAGCATTGTAGACAGCACATCCAAGGCAATGGAAGAAATTACCAAGGTTGTACAGGACAGCGAAATGATCATCAACGGTATCGCAGAATCCTCCAATTATCAGGCAACTGCGGTTGCGCAGATTGAGCAGGCGATCACACAGGTATCACAGGTTGTACAGACCAACTCCGCTACAAGCGAGCAGTGTGCGGCAGCCAGTGAAGAACTTTCCAACCAGGCATCCAGAATGAGAGAGATGCTCTCTATCTACAATCTGGGTACCGGAAGCTCCTCTTCTTACAGAGGCGGCAGCAGCAGTTCCTATTCAGCGCCTTCGGCGGCTGCAAACGAGCAGGTTATCTCTCTTGGAGATGATTTCGGCAAATATTGATCTAAAGTGTTTGACAATTAAAAATAGTTTGATTCCGGCACAGGAACGGAAGTTTCTGTGCCGAATTCATAAATAGGGGTAATATCATTTGCACAATTGTATGAGAAAGGAGCGTGCAGCGAATGAGTTTATTTGAGGATTTAAAGGCACTTGATGTAGATGTTGACGGCGGATTAAAACGTATTAATGGAAACGAAAAATTGTACACTAAATTACTTGGTTCTTTTGTCAAATCCATCAACACATATCATGTAGAAACGGATTTTGATGGAAACGATTATGAGGATGTCATAGAAAAGACGCACGCGATCAAAGGCGTTTCAGGAAATCTCTCGATTACGCCGGTATATGAGTCTTATACAAAGATTGTCGATCTGCTGCGTACCGGCAAGCCGGAGGAAGCAAGGGCGATCTTGGAACAGATTTTGCCTGTACAGGCACAGATTGTAGAATGTATTGAGAAGTATATGGAATAAAGCTTAAATTCCCGGATAAGGGGGGTGTAAAGGGTGGATAAAAAGACAATTAATTTTTTCAGGGCCAGTATAGCGAGTGTTGTGATTATCAGTATTCTGGTGTTTGCAGGACTGACGATCTTTATGTCCAGGAGAACGGAAGCGTCTATTGAAGAGATCAGCTATACCTATATGGATGAAGTTTGTCTGCAGATTCAACAGAAATTTCAATCGATTATTGATCTGCGTTTAAAGCAGGTTGAAGGATTGATCGAAAGGACACCGCCGACTGATGCGCTTTACGATGAGGAACTGCTCGAAGAGTTACGGTTCAGCGCGGAGATCCGGGGATTTTCTTATTTGGCATTTTATGCAGGGGAAGACTGTGAGAACGATACGGAAGTTATTTTAGGGGATAAAAAAGATATCTGCATTGACGATTATATTATGGAATTACTGGAAAAAGAAGGACATGCCATTGTTTCGGAACCCTATACGGACGACGAGAAATTCATTCTGTTAGGTGTAAAGGCAGCCTATCCGATGAAAGATGGCGGTGAAAGCATTGCGCTTGTTGCCGGTTTTCCTTCCGGCTATTTGAACGATGCGCTTTTTCTTAACGATAAAGATGCCAGAGCTTCTTATCATATTATTGATAGGAACGGCGAATTTGTTATCCGCAACATGGACGTTTATAAAGAGAATTATTTTGACCGTGTTGCGGAAAGTTATGAAACTTATAATGGAAAAACATCAGAAGATTATATCGTGGAACTAAAAGAGGCAATTGCATCCGAGGAAGTGTATACGGAACATATCATGATTGATGGAGAAGAGAGCATTATGTACTGTACACCGCTGCCGGGAAATGTGGAATGGTATCTGATCTGTGCGATGCAGAACAGTTTCCTGACCAAAACGATCACGGATCTGGCGGCGCTTCGTGTGTGGGTCACTTTTTTCTCGATCGCGATCATCTTCGTTGCGCTGGCGACTATTTTTGTACTGTATTACCGGCTGACAAGACGTCAGATCGCGGATCTGGCTTTGGCAAGAAAGGAAGCGATCCGTGCCAATATGGCCAAAAGTGATTTCCTGGCCAGTATGAGTCACGATATCCGTACACCGATGAATGCAATCATCGGTATGACAGGGATCGCACAGAAAAATGTCGGAGACGAGAAAAGAGTGGATGAATGTTTAAGGAAAATAAGCCTTTCCAGCAAGCATTTGCTCGGCCTGATCAACGATGTACTGGACATGTCGAAGATTGACAGCGGTAAAATGGTATTGTCTTCGGTTCCGATGTCGCTTCGCGAACTTATGGATGATATTGTCAATATCATCCAGCCGCAGGTGCGCGAAAAAGGACTGATCTTTGATGTTTTTATCAGAGATATTATTTCGGAAGATGTGATCTGCGACAGTGTGCGGCTGAATCAGGTACTGCTCAATCTCCTGTCTAATGCGGTGAAATTCACACCGTCCCATGGAAATGTGCATGTGCATATGTATCAGGAGCAGATAGAGACGGATAATGATTTTATCAGGACACATTTTCTCGTATCAGATACGGGAATCGGTATGTCTCGGGAATTTCAGGCGAAGATATGGGATACTTTTGCCAGAGAGGAAAACGAGCAGGTTCGTTACATTGTCGGAAGCGGTCTCGGTACGTCCATAGCCAAAAAGATCGTGGATCTTATGGGCGGAACGATCGACCTGCAAAGTGAACAGGGAAAGGGAAGTACATTTCATGTTACCCTGACGCTGCAAAGGGCAGATGTCAGCGAAACGGATATGAAGCTGCCTGACTGGAATATACTGGTGGTGGATGATAGTAAAGCGTTGTGCGAAAGCGCCGTTGCCAATCTGGAAGAACTCGGCACTCATGCGGAATGGGCGCTTGATGGCATGACCGCAGTCAATATGATCGAGGAGCGTCATACGAAAAATGACGACTACCGTTTCGTATTGATCGACTGGAAAATGCCCGGTATGGATGGGGTGGAGACCGTTCGCGAGATCAGAAAGCGTGTGGATATCGATATTCCTATTTTCCTGATTTCCGCTTATGACTGGAGCGAGGTGGAGAGCCATGTGGAGAAGTCCATGATAGAAGGTTTTATCTCCAAACCGCTTTTTAAATCCACATTGTATCATTGCCTGAAACAATATATGGATAATTTTGATAAAGATATGGAACAGGAAGGGTCATCAGAGATTGACCTTACCGGTAAACATATTCTGCTTGCGGAAGACATAGATTTGAACTGGGAAGTCGCAAGCGAGATCCTTTCCGTAACTGGCGCTGAGCTGACCAGAGCGGTCAACGGAGAGGAATGTCTTGCATTATTTGACAATTCCGCTCCGGGGTATTATGATGCTATATTGATGGACATTCGTATGCCGATCATGGATGGTTACGATGCTACCAGAGCAATTCGGGCATTGGAGAGGCCTGACAGCGGTTTGCCGATTATCGCGATGACGGCGGATGCTTTTTCCGATGATGCTCAGCGCTGCTTAGCATGCGGTATGGTGGCGCATATAGCCAAGCCGATCGATGTGAAAGAGTGTATGCGTGTCCTGCAGCAGTTTTTGGGTAATCACACTGAAAAAGGAGAGAACGAATGAAAAACAAAGTAGTTACAGCGTTGTTGATGGCAACTGTAATGTTTGGTTTGACAGCTTGTGGAGGGTCTGCGGTCCCCAGCGCGTCTGATCTGACGAAAAGAAACAGCGACGAGCAGGAAGATGATGCCGCAGAAGATGAGACAGAAGAGGATACGGAAGAAGAAATAGAAGGTACGAAAGAAGAGGAAAAAGAAGACAAGGAAGATAAAGAGGATAAAGAAGAGAAAGAGGATTCGAAAAAGGCATCCGGCATTGTTTTCGGTTCCGATGAAGCCAAAGGCTATACCGGGTTCGAATATCTGCTTGAGGAACTTGTTTCTACATCCAATACCAAATCCGGTGATAAAGTAGGTTACTCCGTATTTGTTCCGGATGGCGATTATCCGAGCGTTTCCGGTTCCTCTGCAAGATGTGACCGCATGGGCGTTACGGTGTCCGTTGATATTGATCCATATCTTCAGTATGACTGGGAAGACTATACCATGTGTGAAAATCTGGATGAGTATGTGGAGAGTGAGCTGTCCTATTCCGATTATTACGGATTGGAAGTCGGCGAGTCGAAAGAGATAAGCGACGACTGCGCGATATGCGAAGTATCTTATATGGACTACGATTCTTATGATGATGTATATACGCCGTTTTATCAGATTTTCTGCCTGCGCGATATGGGTGATGACGTTATGGCCATGATTGATATCTGCATTGAGGCGGAAGAAACGACAGGCAAGACACAGTCAATGTTAGATGAACTTGCTTCTTTCTACGAGATCGATATTAATTGGGACGAATCCTTCGCTGAGGCAAAGAAGACTGCATTCGAAAACAGCGACGAATATAATGCGGATGCCTTTAATTTGGGATATATTTCTTTTGAACTGCCGGATGGCTGGGAGAAAGACGAGGATGAAACGTCTTATGATGAGATCGTTTTCGGACCAAACGGCGATGCGCTCAGTTTTGGTTATATCTCTGTGGCCAAAGACTATATTGCCGATGATGGCATGATTGATGATATGCTTGACGATCTGGAATATACGACGAGTTATTTCGAGGAAGCGTTTGGCGACGAAGTAACGGATCTTGTCGTAGAGGATGCAGGGGAAACGTTCCTCGGCAAAACGATCAGAATGGAAATGCTGTTGGAAGATGGAGACGGTTATGATATCGGTATTTTCTATCTCGCACAGGACGGTTATACGCAGTACGCCGTTTACGGAGTAGTATGGGCCGGTGAAGGCGAAGATGCGGAAAGAGAAGTAAGAGAAGCGCTTGATATGCTTTTTGAAACAGGACAGTTAAGATAGTCGGAAGCTCATAAGCTCAGTATGAAAGCAGACGACAGTATAAGGGTATTGATACGGATACCGGTTTCCAGGGTATGGAAACCGGTATCTGTCTTATGGAAGGTATGGTATGAAAATGTTATGGAATGTGTGGAAAAGGAATCAACGGAAGAACTGGAAAAAGTATCGTCTGGAGAAAAAGATCCTGGCAATGGTCATGAGCATCAGTACAGCGTTTGCGCTGACGGCCTGCGTTTCGGCAAGACCTGCCGCATCTGATCCGGATGCAAGAAGGGAACAGGCGAGGGAAGAGATCGCATCCAACAGCAAGGAAGACGAAAAGGAGGAAGCGATTCAGGATACAGAACAGGAAGGGAACGGGGAAGCGGACAGCGGCGGTAAAGACACTGCGGATGAAGGCGGCGCAGGGACAGGTATTGTGTTCGGATCAGAAGACGCGGCAGGCTATAGAGGATTTCAATATCTGACAGAGGAGCGTATTGCCACGTCCAGGACCGATTCCAAAAAGGAAGCGGCATTCAGCGTCTATATTCCGAAGGAGGAACATCCGCGCGTATCCGGCTCATCTGCAAGGAGCGAGAATGCGGGTGTTTATGTGAAAGTCGATCTGGAACCGTATCTGCAATATAAAGCCAAAGACTATTCGCTGCGCAGCAATCTGCAGAAATATGTGGACAGGGAAATAAATTATGATGACGATTATTTTGACATTGTGACTGGAAATATTCAGGAAACCGGTCAGTCCGCAGTGTGTGAAGTCAGCTATATGGAGTATGACGCCTGGAACGAGGAATATTTGCCTCGTTATGCGGTTTACGGTCTTTATCTTCTGCATGATGATATCATGGCGCTTGTTTCAGTTATCGTAAATGAAGAAGATACTACGGATGGGACGCAGGCTCTGCTGACGGAACTGGAAGCGTTTTATGAGATGGAGATTGGCTGGACGCCTGATTTTGCAGGAGAAAAACAGGAAGCGTTTGATCATAAAAACAACGCTAATAATTTTGAGGTCTACTCTCTTTCTTTTACCCTGCCGGAGGGCTGGATGATCGATGAGGAAATGAGCGACGATTATGAGACGATGATCGTTCCGGGCGGCGATTCGGAATCGGCCGACGAATGCATTGCACTCACGCAGTCGGAAGATATGACCGGCATGCTCGACTGGCTGTTGGAAGATCTGGAAATGCTGAAAGAGGAAATGGAAGAGGATTTTATAGATGAATCCGATTATATGGAGATAGAGGATATTGGTATGACCTTTTTGGGCCGTACCATCAAAATGGAGATGGCAGAGCATGTTGACGATCATGTGGAAGCCGGCGTGATGTATGTTGCGGAAGATGATAACAATCTGTATATGATCTATGCTTATACGGTTTTGGAAGACGGAGAGGAAACGAAATTATCAGAAAGCGTTACGGAAGCATTGGAAATGCTTTTTGAGACCGGAAGGATAATGGACAGCATGATGTAAGCATTCCGGCACTCTAATCATCTATAAAAATCATAGAATATTAAGAATTTGCTAATCTGCTTTTAAGAATATCATATTATGATAAGAAAAAGGGGTACGCTATGACAAGATATATACATAAGCTGAAAATACTGCTTTTTACGCTGTTTCTTGCGCTCAGTATGAATATGGCCGGTATTGTGCAGGCCGTACACGCGGACGGTATACGGACGACGGTCTATATCTTATCGGCGGCTCTTTTTTTCCTGTATGCGAATATTGCGCCCCTGACGTTATATCCGGAGAATAAACGGATGGGAGGGAAACGTCTGAAACGTCTGGATAAAGGCGCGTCTCTGCTTTTTTATGCAGGGTTGACTATGACAGTCAGTACCATATGGCTGATCCGGCTTGCATTTTGCCTTTCCTTTGAAAACATGAAAGGCATCCTGCTCTATGTGCTGGCCGTTCTGCTCTGTCTGTGCGGCGGGGGAATTCTGTTGTGCAACGGCAGTCTGCGTCTGTTCGCTTCTTCCCTGCAAATGGGAATCCGTTACCGGCTGGCGCTGTTATTGCTCTGGTGGGTACCGGTCGTCAATCTGTTCCTGTTTGGCAGGCTGTACCGGCTGGCCTGCATGGAATATGAGACGGAGCTGGAGAAAGAAGAACTGAATGCCGTTCGTAAAAAAAGCGAATGCTGTCACACAAAATATCCGCTCCTTATGGTACATGGAGTATTTTTCAGAGACGTACGTTTTTTCAATTATTGGGGCAGGATTCCCGGCGAATTGATGAAAAACGGTGCGCAGATCTATTACGGAAATCAACAGTCTGCGGCGTCCGTAGCGGAATGCGGACAGGAACTGGCCGGGCGGATAAAACAGATCGTATCGGAGACCGGCTGCGGGAAACTCAATGTCATAGCACATTCCAAAGGCGGTCTGGATATGCGGTATGCCATAAGCAGATGCGGCGCGGCGGAATATGTCGCTTCCCTGACGACGATCGATACGCCCCACAGGGGATGCCTTTTTGCGGATTATCTTTTGCAGAAAGCCCCCGAACGTTTACGGCTGTATCTGGACGGCAAATATAACGCGGCGCTTCGCAGATTCGGAGATGATTCGCCGGATTTTCTCGGCGCCGTGACGGATCTGACGGCAGAGAAATGTCTTGCGAGAAACGAAGAACTGCCCGATAGCGGACAAGTCTATTACCAAAGCGTGGCGGCGGCAATGCGGGGAGCTTACAGCGCCCGTTTTCCGCTGAATCTGACATATGATCTGGTTAAACGCTTCGATGGGGAAAACGACGGACTCGTTTCCATATCGTCCGCTTTGTGGGGCAACGTTTATCAGGAATTGCATTTGAAGGGCAGACGTGGGATATCTCATGGCGATCTGATCGATCTGAACAGGGAAAATATCAGGGAATTTGATGTAAGAGAATTTTATGTAAACCTTGTGAACGATCTGAAGGAAAAAGGCTTCTGATCGTATACGGTAAGAAGGAGTCTGTATGAAAAAGGAAATATTATGTATTCTATGCAGTTTATTTTGTTTCGGCTATTGCTTTCTGATATACAGTATCAAATCCGGAACGCGCTTTTATCTGATATGGGGAATGGGCGGCGTCTGCTTTCTGGGACTTACCGCTTTTTTGCATTTTGATCTGTGGAGCAGGATGCCTGATGTTTTGCAAAAGATTACCATCATCATGTTAACATTGGGCATACTTCTTTTTGTTGTAACGGAAGGCTGTATTATAAGCGGTTTCCATGCAAAGGGAGAGGAGGGCCTGGACTATATTATCGTGCTTGGGGCACAGATCAAGGAGAACGGGCCTTCCGCCGCGTTAAGATTCCGTCTTGATACGGCATACGACTATCTGGTGGAAAACGAGAATACGATCTGTATCGTTTCCGGCGGGCAGGGTTCCAACGAACCGTGTTCCGAAGCAGAAGGCATGTGCCGCTATCTGATAGAAAGAGGCATTGCCCCGGCACGTATTCTCATGGAGGACAAATCCACGGATACTTCTGAAAATATTGCATTCAGCATGCAGTTTCTTGACAAAGAAAATGACAGTGTGGGGGTCGTGACCAACAACTTCCATGTCTTTCGTGGCGTTCATCTGGCAAGACATATGGGCATCCGTGAAGTATGCGGGATTTCCGCCCCCTCCGATGTGTATTTCCTGCTCAACAATATGGTGCGGGAATTTTTCGGGGTTATGAAGGATCTGGTGTATGGGAATTTGCTTTAGGTTTGCAGGATGGACAGAAAACGGCTCGGAAAACGGCAGGGCGGAGCAGTTACATTTCCTGCGAAGGCCCTTGGAAAACGCCGGTGCTTAGCGAGGTATCTTTCGAGCTTAGCATCCGCTGCGATTTTTCACGGAGCGGGAGCGTGCCGCCAAAGGAAATGTAACTGCTCCGCCCTGCCGTTTTCCGAGCCGTTTTTCATGACGTTCCGTAGAAAGTATTTTGTTTTTTCCGGCGCTGCCTTGAATCGCGCTTCTTTTTTTGGTAAGATAATATGGTAGGAAGAACATGAGAAAAATTCATTTTTAACGATACCGGCATGCGTGATAAGGCTGCGGGCCTTATCCGGAAAATGGCGGAAAGTACGATAGCGTAAGGATATCAAGATGAAGAAAAAAACAGTACTGATCATAGGCATTACCATAATGTTACTTTGCGTAGGATGCGGTGCACAGGAAAAAACAGATAATGTCAGCGCGGGCATGGAGGCAGTGCGAAATCTGGAGTATGAGACTGCTTTGGGATATTTTCAGACAGCGCTTGGCGAAAAAGAGGACGAAAGACAGATCTGCCGTGGTATGGGCCTTGCCTATATGGGGTTGTCACGGTATGAAGAGGCCATTTCCTTTTTTGAAAGAGCGCTGCTTTTAAGCGACGGCACGGTGCGGGATATTGATTTTGACATCAACTATTATCTGGCAACGGCCTATTTCAGAAACGGACAGACGGAGGATGCGGTCAGAGCTTACGATGCCATTCTGGCGCTGCGGCCGAAGGAAAAGGACGCTTATTATTTAAGAGGATGCGTAAAACTATACAGCGGTGATTTTGAAGGCGCCAAACAGGATTTTGATAATACGATGAGCGGAGACGCCAAGAACTATGACCGTCTGATCCAGATCTATGAGGTTTTGGTCGATAACGGTTATAAAGAAGCCGGCAAAGAATATTTGCTGCAGGTCATCTCCGACAACGAGAAATCTATTTCAGACTATGATCTGGGACGTATTTATTATTATCTGGAAGATTATGAAAATGCCAAAGACTGTCTTTTGCGGGTAAAGATCACGGACAATTACGAAGTGTCCCTTTATCTGGGAAGAACCTATGAAGCGCTTGGAGATTACAATTATGCCTCCAGCATTTACGGTGATTATACGCTCAATGACCAGAGCAAAGCGGAGATTTATAACCAGCTGGGACTGTGCCGTATGCAGATGGGGGAATATGAACTGGCGCTCATGGCGTTTCAGTCCGGGATGGCGATCGAGGGCAATGAGATGATGCAGACCCTGAAATTCAATGAGATCGTGGCTTATGAGTATATGGGTGATTATACGACGGCAGCAGTTCTTATGAGCGATTATCTGAAAACTTATCCGGATGATACAGCCGCTCAGAGAGAGAATCAGTTCTTAAAAACAAGATAATGATGTTTGTTGACAAGTACAAGGGGCAATGATACTATATTTAGTAGATTCAGTAAGAAAACGAAAAAAGAATGGAGGTTCCCTATGGAAAGTACTTTCTTAAGAGTAAAAGGAATCATCAAAAAGGATGATAAATACCTGTTATTGAAAAGGTGGGTGGATGACCGTATTCCCGATCCTTTTGTATGGGAGTTTGTCGATACGGAAGTGGGGCACGGAGAAGCGCCCGATGAAGCGGTACTGCGCGCGATTCAGGAGCAGTTGTCAATAGACGGTAAAATAGAGAAAATTGAATATACATGGTCAAGCGTACTGGGGGATACCCACTGTGTCGGTATCGCTTATATCTGTTCTATCCCGGAAGAGGAAGAAAGACATATCGTGCTGGCAGAAGACTACGGCGAATATGAATGGGTGACAAGAGACCAGTTCGAACTGTATATTGAAAACCAGTTCGTCCTGCAGGATCTGAAAGATAAGACTTTATAGGACAGAAAGCAAAGGAGCAGGAAGTATCCATGATAAATAAATTGATCCGTAATATCCAAAAGACCGGCGCACCGATCGTAGTCGGACTCGATCCGATGTTAAGCTATATACCGGAACACTTGCAGAAACAGGCATATGCGGAATACGGCGAGACGTTAAAAGGCGCTGCGGAAGCGGTCTGGCTTTTTAATAAAGAGATCATCGATCATATCCATGATCTGATTCCGGCGGTAAAACCGCAGATCGCCATGTATGAGCAGTTCGGCGTGGAAGGTATGATCGTTTTCCAGAGAACGGTGGAATACTGTAAGAGTAAGGGACTTGTCGTGATCGGTGATGTCAAACGCGGCGATATCGGTTCGACTTCCGAGGCATATGCCGTGGGACATCTTGGCGGCGTACAGGTCGGCAGTAATTTCTGCCGGGGATTCGATGAAGATTTTATTACGGTCAATCCGTATCTTGGTTCCGACGGCGTAAAACCGTTTATCAAAGTATGTAAAGAAGAGAAAAAAGGTATTTTTGTCCTTGTAAAGACATCCAATCCAAGCAGCGGCGAGTTCCAGGACCGTATCGTGAAAGAGACAGCGGATGGCGCGGACAAAGAAGATGACGGACAGAATACGGCAAAAGACAGGCCGCTTTATGAAATTGTCGGAGAAAAGGTTGCCGAATGGGGCGCCGGCTGTATGGGAGATGATTACAGCTATGTAGGTGCAGTTGTCGGCGCAACGTATCCCGAACAGGGCAGGATCCTTCGTAAGATTATGCCCAAAACCCTGATTCTCGTGCCCGGATATGGCGCGCAGGGAGGAAAAGGCGCAGATTTGGTTCATTTCTTTAACGAAGATGGACTCGGAGCGATCGTGAATTCATCACGAGGCATTATTGCAGCATATAAACAGGAAGAATATGCGAAATACGGCGCTGAGCACTTTGCAGAAGCGTCCAGGGCAGCAGTGGCAGCCATGAAAGAAGACATTGCGGGAGCGCTTGCGAAACGCTGAAATATTGACGGCAGAGAGATAAAACAGACGGGAAACGGCCTGGTCAGATCAAAGGAACAGGCTGTGGGAAAGGCAGAGGGTATCAAAATGGAGAACTATAAACAGGAATTTATCGAATTTATGGTAGACTGCCAGGTTCTTAAATTCGGCGATTTCACATTAAAGAGCGGCAGGAAATCTCCTTTTTTTATGAACGCGGGAGCTTATGTGACGGGCGGAGCGCTTAACAGACTCGGTGAATATTATGCAAAGGCGATTCATGATCACTACGGACTGGATTTTGATGTATTGTTCGGACCCGCTTATAAAGGAATTCCCCTTGCAGTAGCGACCGTCATGGCGCTTGACAGACTGTACGGAAAAGAAGTAAGGTACTGTGCGAACCGGAAAGAAGTAAAGGATCACGGCGATACGGGAATCCTTTTGGGCAGTAAATTAAAGGACGGCGACAAAGTAGTCATTATTGAGGATGTGACGACTTCGGGCAAATCGATCGAAGAGACTTTCCCGATCATAAGGGCGCAGGCCGACGTGGAAATCAAAGGCCTGATCGTATCTTTAAACCGTATAGAAAGAGGACTCACCGGCACAAAGAGCGCGCTTGACGAGATCAAAGAAAAGTACGGATTCGAGGCCAATGCGATCGTTACCATGGAAGACGTGGTTGCCTGCCTGTACAATAAGCCGTATCAGGGAACCGTATATATTGACGATACGTTAAAAGCGGACATTGATGCATATTATGAGCAGTATGGTATAAAATAATCCCGATCGGATGGGGAAATTGTGAAAGGATTGGTGGCAGGATGGAAGAAAAAACATATAAAACAATGGGCGGTGCAGGCGCAATGAACATTGCAGTCGGGGTCACGGCACTGGTAGTTGGCGTTACGAGCGGCATTCTGCTTATTATCGGCGGCGCCAAACTTTTAGCGGGCAGAAATAAAATTATATTTTAAAAAATGAACAGGTATTTCTTGTAGAAATGCCTGTTTTTCCGTTTGGTGCAGAACTTGCCGGAAGTACGGGCAAAAAGTAATAAGGAGTTTTCTATGAGTCGTAAAAACAGTTTTATGTTTACGAATAAGAGTCATTCGGACAAGGGGATCATGGCGACGATATTGGGAGTCATTTCTCTTGCCACGCTTATTTATACGCTTGTCATGAGTTATCGGAATAACGGTAATATTCCAAGGCAGTATGGGGCGGCGGCGCTTCTTGTAACGATTTTTGCGTTTGTCGGCGCAGGACTCGGCATGGTTTCGAAGACCGAGCGGGATAAATTCTATTTTTTCTCCTATCTGGGGATTTTTTTGAATGTGCTGGCGCTGCTTGTTGTGAGCGCTATTTTGTATGCGGGGGCATACGAGATCGGCGGATGATGCCGCCGTGATCCGCATCGTAGAGAATTTAAGCCATGAAACGGCAGGTTTTTTGCGGCCATCAGATAAATATGGCAAAAGAATAACAAGTGTTATGGAGGGCGTTATGCAAGAAACAATAACAGCGGAAGAAAGAACGGAATTGGAAAAAGAGCGGTTTGCCTTAGCGATAGAGCGGATCGGACAGATACCGGGAGAAGAAGGCGGCGGTATTTACCGGGATTATTTTGTGAAAATGGCGGAATTTGTGCTGTTTTTAAAAAGGACATGGGATTTTAGAGCGGATGGCAGTCTTTATACGGCTTCGTTAGAAGAGCTGCAGAGGCGTAACCAGGCGCTCTATGAAGATATTCTGCCGGAAAATTATGAAAGCAGCTATGCGAATCCATCTTATGCGGCAGAGCGTTTCGGAAAAGAGATCGGCCGGCTTCTTGCCTTTTTATATGCAGAGCTTCGCGGCATGATTCCGGCTGTTTATGAGCAGTCCGTATTCCAGGCGGTGATCCGCATGGAACTGTTGCTGGAAATCTATCAGATTGTGATAACGGCAGAAAATGAGCCGGATACGAAAAATATGGATGGAAAGAACGCGGATGCAGGAGAAAGCGCAGAAGAGGCGTCCGCGGCAGGAAATGCGCTTGCAGAGGAAATCAGGCAGGCAATATATTGGTATATCAGCGATTATTATGAGGAAGAGAGTGCTGAAAAAGTGGCGGATATGCTGCTTCCGGAGCGGGATTTCGCTGCCCGCATCATTATGGAGAGCGATCTGTCCGATCTGCGGTATCTGTATTATTACGGTGAATATGTGTCGGAGAATGAGCTTTTGACGGCAAAGCATATGCTGGAACTGCCGGAGGAGACTGTTCGGCTGATGGCAGATACGTATACAGAGGGTTACCGGATCGGTTTCGAGACGGGAAACAAGGACATATCGATCAAAAAGACTGTCAATATCCGTTTTCCGCTTGGTTTTGAGCGAATGATCAGAATGGCGGTCCGCAATTTTGAAACCATTGGATTAAGAGCCGCTCTCTATCGCTCCGCCCAGAATATCTTCCGTGGCTGGAACGTCAATAAGATCGGCTATTTCGGTGCAAACCCGAATAAGCAGTTTGATTATGACCACAAAGAGGATCTGGCGCTTTTCATGGACAAAAAGCTGGTGGAACGGCGGTTGGAATGTATGCAGAACGTCTGGGAGCAGTTTCAGGAAGAAGCAGGCGTATACGGCGGTCCGGCTTGTGTGGATATTTTCGGAGAAGAGCCTTTCGTGCCGCGAAATAAGGAAGCGGCGGCCAAAATGAGCGCCAGACAGCAGAAAATGTCCGTGGAATATATGTCCAGGGCAGGAGTATTGCAGAACCGATATATCAAAGGAGACGAGACCAGCTTTACGATCATTGCATTTCCGGCCCCGGATATCGGCGCGCACTATGAGGAAATTTTCGACGAGATCATTCGGATCAACACATTGGATTATAAACTTTACCAGCGCATTCAGCAGACGATCATCGATACGCTCGATCAGGGAGATCATGTGATCATAAAAGGAATGGGAGAAAACCGTACCGACCTGAAGGTAAAACTGCATACGTTAAAAGATCCGCGCAGAGAAACCAACTTTGAAAACTGCGTGGCAGATGTCAATATTCCCGTGGGAGAAGTATTTACGTCACCGCAGCTTGCCGGAACGGAAGGACTTCTGCATGTGACGAGAGTCTTTCTGCACGAACTGGAATATAAGGATTTTACGCTTCGTTTTAAAGATGGCATGATCACGGAATATGACTGCGCCAATTTCGAAACGGAAGAAGAAAACAGGAAATATATTAAGGACAATGTCCTGTATCATCACGATTCGCTGCCGATCGGGGAATTTGCCGTCGGCACGAACACGACGGCTTATGTCGTGGCGAGAAAATACGGGATCGAAGATAAACTGCCGATCCTGATCGCAGAGAAAACGGGCCCTCATTTTGCAGTTGGTGACACGTGTTATTCTCATGCGGAAGAAGTGAAGGTATACAATCCGGACGGTAAGGAGATTATCGCCAAAGACAACGAAGTCTCACTGCTTCGCGGCGAAGATATGATGAAAGCTTATTTCAACTGCCATACCGACGTAACGATCCCCTATGATGAGCTGGGAGAGCTGTCGGTAGTCACCGGAGATGGAAAGCGCATTCCTATCATTGCAGAGGGCCGGTTTGTTCTGGAAGGCTGTGAACCGCTGAACGAAGCGTTTTCACAGGAATAGGAAATTGCCCGGCCTGCAGCGTAAAAATATATTGCGCATTGACAGAAAATCTAGTACACTAGAAAAAGAAATATATTGCTTTTCCACAATATGTTGTGGAAAGTGTCATTAGAATACAAGGAGGCGTAACAGCATGGCACAGGTAGGAATTGTAATGGGCAGTGATTCGGATATGCCCGTAATGGCGAAAGCGGCGGACATTTTGGAGGAACTGGGTATATCTTATGAAATGAAGATCATATCCGCGCACAGAGAACCGGACGTGTTTTTTGAGTATGCTAAAAGCGCGGAAGAAAAAGGCTTTAAGGTGATCATTGCAGGCGCCGGCAAAGCGGCTCATCTGCCTGGTATGTGTGCGGCCATCTTCCCGATGCCGGTCATCGGCATTCCCATGAAAACATCGGATCTTGGCGGTGTGGATTCTCTGTATTCCATAGTGCAGATGCCTTCCGGTATCCCGGTAGCTGCCGTTGCCATTAACGGCGGTCAGAATGCGGGCATTCTTGCGGCTAAGATACTGGCTGTGTCGGATGCGGCGCTTTTACAGAAATTGAAGGACTATACGCAGTCGTTAAAGGAAAGCGTACAGAAAAAGGATGCCAGACTGCAGGAAACCGGATATAAAAACTATAACGCGTAAGGGAGTATTGATTGAGCAGGACTGAGTAATTGAGTATAAGAGAGGATACAGATATGGACTACAAAACAGCAGGCGTTGATATTGAGGCCGGTTATAGATCAGTGGAGCTGATGAAAAAATATGTGAAGGAAACGGCAAGACCGGAGGTCCTGGGCGGGATCGGCGGATTTTCAGGAGCTTTTTCGCTTGCAAAGATGAAGGATATGGAGAAGCCGACACTGGTTTCCGGAACGGATGGTGTCGGAACGAAGCTGAAACTGGCATTTTTGATGGATAAGCATGATACTGTCGGTATCGACTGCGTAGCTATGTGTGTGAACGATATTGCCTGCGCAGGCGGTGAACCGTTATTTTTCCTGGATTATATTGCATGCGGCAAAAATTTCCCGGAAAAGATTGCAACGATCGTAAAAGGAGTGTCCGAAGGCTGTTTACAGGCCGGTGCGGCATTGATAGGCGGCGAGACGGCGGAGATGCCGGGATTTTATCCGGAAGACGAATATGATCTGGCCGGTTTTGCAGTAGGGATTGTAGACGAAAAGAACCTGATCACCGGAGAACAGATCAAACCGGGCGATACGCTGCTCGGCATCGCTTCTTCCGGTGTGCACAGCAATGGTTTTTCTCTTGTCAGAAAAGTTTTTGACATGACAAAGGAGAGTCTGGCTACATATTATGAAGAACTCGGCACAACACTTGGAGAAGCGCTGATCGCTCCTACCAGAATCTATGTGAAAGCGCTCCGTTCTTTAAAAGAAGCAGGTGTTATTGTAAAGGGCTGCAGCCATATTACAGGCGGCGGCTTCTATGAAAATATTCCGAGGATGCTGCCCGAAAATGTACATGCGAAGATTATAAAGGACAGCTATCCGATTCTGCCTATTTTCAAATTGTTGCAAAAGACAGGCAATCTGGAAGAGAAAATGATGTATAATACTTATAACATGGGAATCGGCATGGTGCTTGCGGTGGACTGCGCAGACGCGCAAAGGGCAATGGAAGCGCTGCAGGCGGCAGGCGAGACGCCTTATCGTATCGGTGAGATCACTGCCGGAGAAAAAGGAGTTACGTTATGTTAAAGATCCTGGTATGTGTGTCCGGCGGCGGTACGAATTTACAGGCAGTTATCGATGGGATCGCCAAAAGAACGATCGAAAATGCACAGATCGTCCGCGTGATCAGCAACAACCGGAATTCCTATGCACTGACACGCGCTAAGACAGCGGGAATAGACGCGCTTTGCATATCACCGAAAGAATATTCTGACAGGGAGCAGTTTCATGAAAGCTTTCTGACGGCGGTTGAAGAGGCTGCGCCCGATCTGATCGTGCTGGCCGGTTTTCTGGTCGTGCTTCCGCAGAAGCTGATCGAAGTTTACAGGAATCGTATCATCAATATTCATCCTTCTTTGATCCCTTCTTTTTGCGGTACCGGCTTTTATGGCCTGAAAGTGCATGAAAAAGCATTGGAGAGAGGCGTCAGGGTAACGGGCGCTACGGTGCATTTCGTAGACGAAGGTACGGATACGGGACCGATCATTTTACAAAAGGCGGTGGCTGTGAAGGCGGACGATACGCCGGAGTCATTACAGCAAAGAGTTATGGAAGAAGCGGAGTGGCAGATACTGCCGCAGGCTATTCAGCTGATCGCCGGCGGCAGAGTAAAGGTAAACGACGGCAAAGTACGGATAGATTGAAAGAGAGGCAAAGTTGCGCAATGAAAGTATTGATCGTGGGCAGCGGCGGCAGAGAGCATGCAATTGCCGCAAGCGTTGCAAAAAGTAAAAAAGTCGATAAGATCTATTGTGCGCCGGGGAATGCGGGAATCGGACAGATCGCAGAGTGCGTTCCGATCGGCGCCATGGAATTTGATAAAATAACCGCTTTTGCCAAAGAAAAGGCCATTGACCTGACAATCGTAGGAATGGACGATCCGTTGGTGGGCGGTTTGATAGACGAGTTGGAGAGCGCGGGACTGCGCGCTTTCGGACCGAGGAAAAATGCCGCTGTTTTGGAAGGAAGTAAGGCATTTTCCAAAGATCTGATGAAGAAATATCATATTCCGACTGCGGCATATGAAACCTTTGACGATCCGAAGAAGGCGCTTGCGTATTTGGAAACAGCTGTTATGCCTGTTGTGTTAAAAGCGGACGGACTGGCGCTCGGCAAGGGCGTTTTGATCTGTAATACACTGGAAGAAGCAAAAGATGGCGTAAAGACCATCATGGAAGATAAGAAATTCGGCGCCGCGGGCAGCCGTATGGTTATCGAGGAATTTATGACAGGCAGGGAAGTTTCCGTTCTGTCTTTCGTAGATGGCAAAACGATCCGCATCATGACTTCCGCACAGGATCATAAACGCGCGGGAGACGGCGATACGGGACTGAATACAGGCGGCATGGGAACTTTTTCACCGAGTCCTTTTTATACGGAAGAAGTAGACGCTTTTTGCCGGAAATATATTTATCAGGCTACAGTAGACGCTATGGCATCGGAAGAGAGGCCGTTTCAGGGGATCATTTTCTTTGGTCTGATGCTGACGGATAAGGGGCCGCGCGTCCTGGAGTATAATGCGCGTTTCGGGGATCCGGAAGCGCAGGTGGTACTGCCCAGAATGAAAAACGATATCATTGATGTGATAGAGGCTTGCATCGATGGCACACTGGATCAGATTACACTGCAATTTGAAGAAAATGCGGCAGTCTGTGTGGTTCTGGCATCGGAGGGGTATCCGGTTTCTTATGAAAAAGGATTTCCGATCGGGGGATTGGAGAAGTTTGAAGGAAAAGACGGCTATTATTGTTTTCATGCGGGAACGAAGGAAGATGGACAGCAGATCGTTACAAACGGCGGCAGAGTGCTGGGAGTGACTGCTACCGGCAGGGATCTGCATGAAGCAAGGGAAAACGCTTATCGGGCCGCAGAGTGGGTAACTTTTGAAAATAAATATATGCGGCATGATATTGGAAAGGCTATTGATGAGGTATAGAATATCTGTAAGGTGAGAAGGGGGAAGGAATATGAATCACATAACGGATTTTCAGGATAACGATATATATAACCGTCCGACGAAGTGTCCGGAATGCGGCGGTGTCATGGTATTCAAAGGGTGCGGGGAATATCGCTGTGAAAAGTGCAGATATGTGGCTTATGATGATTACGGCAAGGTACGTAATTACGTAGAAAAGCATGGGGGCGCTACCGCGGCGCAGGTAGCCGATGCTACGGGCGTAAAACAGAAGACGATCCGGACGATGTTAAAAGAATCCAGACTGGAGATCGCCGAAGGCTCCAACTCCTTTATGAAATGTGAAATGTGCGGGGTAAAGATACGTTCCGGAAGGGTATGCCCCCAGTGTGAGGTCAAGTATAAGAAGGCTCTTGAGGAGAAGGCTCGCGAGAAGAACGAGAAGATGATGGCCGGATTCGGTATGGAACGTTTCGGCGGAGAGGAAGGCGCGAAGCGATTTACGCGTGATAAGCAGTAGCAAAGCAGAAAAAGAAAGAAACAAAAGAAAGATACGGGGTATCAGAATGGGAAAAAAGTGGAAACATAATAAGGTAAGCGTATGGAAGGGCCTGTTGGTGACGGCATGCGCGGTATTGTTCTTTGCGGTACAAAAAGATGTCTGTTTCGCAGAGACGACGGGCAAAATAAAGGTGCCATCGGCGACGGTCAGGCAGAAGGCTGATGTGAACAGTGATTCTATTGCCAGCTCTTCCCAGGGAACGACGGTCACGATCCTCAGTGAAGCGACAGACTCTGCGGGAAACCTGTGGTATGAAGTCTATGTAGACAGCAGCAAAAACGGATTTATCCGTGCCGATCTGATAGACAAAGATGCTTCTACAGAAGTTGTCTCAGCCGGAACGACAGATGGTTCTGCAGCATTGACCGCGTCGGCGGGAACTGCGTCGGGAGCGGAAGTGCCGCCGGAGACAGCGATGGATGCCCAGTATGCTACGATAAAGGTGCCTAATGCCAAGATCAGAAGCGGCGCTTCCACAAGCAAAGGCGTTGTGGAAGGACTGCCGGAAAATACGCAGGTGATCATAAGCGGACAGACAGCAGGCAGCGACAAACCCTGGTATTATGTTACGTTTACAGGATCGGATGGTACGGAGAAGACCGGTTATGTCCGCTCCGATCTTGTGACTTTGGGAGATATGCTTCCGCCGCCGGAGCCGGTAGAACAGCCTGCAGAGCAGCCTGCGGAAGAACCGCAGCCGGAACCGGAACCCGTACAGAATGCAGATTATGAACTGGTTTATAAGGCAGATGATGCCGGAGAATATACATGGTATCTTTATGACAGAACGTCCGGTAAAACGTATCAGCAGAAACTGGAAGACCTGTTGGCGGCTGCACATGCACAGAGCCTGAATAACGCATTGGATGCGGAAACGGTTGCCAAACAGCGCATTATCATCATTGTAATGATCGTAGTCATCGTTCTGCTGGCTGTTGCGGTAACGATCATGATCTTTAAGCTGCGGGATGCTTATTATGAGGATTATGAAGACGATGAGGACGAAGAAGAGGATGAAGACGAAGAAGAACCCGACAGAAGACGGGAAAGCGTAAAGCGGGAAGAGCGGAGACGCGAGGGCAGAAGCCGTGAGGAGCGGGGCCGCGAAGACAGAAGCCGTGATGACAGAAACCGTGAGGAGAGGCGTCGTGAAGGCAGAGAACGTGACGCGAAACGGGAACCGGCAAGAAGAAAAAGTCCCTCCCGTGAGGAAAGACAGGCTCCGCCGCGCAGAAGACCGTCTGATTCCGGCAGAATGCCGTCAAGAGAAGTTTCTTATGAGGAAGACGATGCAGCGCCGGTAAAGACACAGCCGAAGCGGAAAGCGAAAAACTTCATGGTTGATGACGATTTTGAGTTTGAGTTTTTGAATATGAAAGACAGCGGAAAAGACATGTAATGCGTAAAGCATGATCAAACATGGGAACGATAACGATAGGGGACGGTTGCAATGAAACCGTCTCTTTGTTATAATGAGATCGTGCTGGAACGGAGGCACTTATGATACTGGAAATTGATTTTAACAGTGATGAAGCTATCTATTTACAGCTGAGGAATCAGATCGTTCTTGGAATTGCGACGGCAAGGCTGAGAGAGGGAGATGCGCTTCCTTCGGTAAGACAGCTTGCAGACAATATCGGAATCAATATGCACACAGTCAACAAAGCGTATTCCGTGCTCAGGCAGGAAGGTTTTGTGAAGGTGGACAGGAGAAAAGGCGCGGTCATCGCAATAGATATTGACAAGATGCAGGCTGTGGAAGAGATGCGGGGAGCTTTACAGGTGATTCTGGCAGAGGCCTGGTGTAAGAATATATCAAGAGAAGAGATACATTCTCTGATCGATGAAATCTATGAAGATTATGGAGGAGTATGATCATGCGTCCACAGTTTACAGATAAGGCACAGATGGCATTGGCATATGCCGAACGTGCAGCCAGAAATTTGAAACAAAGTTATGTCGGTACAGAGCATATTCTTCTCGGTCTGTTGAAAGAAGGTACAGGCGTTGCGGCTACCGTTCTGATCGAGGGCGGTGTGGAAGAATATCGTTTAAAAGAAATGATACAGGAACTTGTCGCGCCGGAGAGCGTCGTCATGCTGGCGGAACGCGACGGTTATTCGCCGAGAGCCGAAAAGGTGCTTGATGAAGCGCGCAGACAGGCTGAACGCTTCCACAGTGATAAGATCGGCACAGAGCATATTCTTCTTGCCCTGTTAAAAGAAGGTGAGAACGTAGCGGTCAGGATCTTAAATACAATGGGGATATCCATTCAGAAACTTTATGTGGAAGTGCTGGCGGCTATGGGAGAAGATAAATCCCTGTATAAAGAAGACCTTGGGAGAAAACAGAACAGAAAAAAGGGTTCTGTATCGACATTGGAACAATACAGCAGGGATCTGACGGCATTAGCCAGGGACGGAAAACTGGATCCGGTTATCGGCAGAGAAGATGAGATCCGCCGTGTGATACAGATCTTAAGCCGAAGGACCAAGAACAATCCCTGTCTGATCGGAGAACCGGGCGTTGGCAAGACCGCGGTGGTAGAAGGTCTTGCAATGCGCATCGTAACGGGCGATGTGCCTTTTACCGTGCAGGATAAGCGCGTTATGACACTTGATCTGTCGGGCATGGTAGCGGGAAGCAAATACCGCGGAGAGTTTGAGGAACGGATCAAGAAAGTGATCAAAGAAGTGATAGAAGATGGAAACATCATTCTTTTTCTGGATGAGATACACACGATCATCGGTGCCGGCGGCGCGGAGGGGGCAATCGATGCTTCCAATATTCTAAAACCGTCTCTGGCCAGAGGAGAGATCCAGATGATCGGGGCGACAACAATCGCGGAATACCGTAAGTATATTGAAAGAGATGCCGCACTGGAGAGAAGATTCCAGCCGGTGACCGTAGAGGAGCCGACGATAGAGGAGGCCCAGAGGATTCTGTTCGGCGTTGCGCACAAATATGAAGAGCATCATAAAGTGATTATCGATCCGGATGGCATCATGGCGGCAGTCGCGTTATCCGCCAGATATATCAACGACAGAAACCTGCCGGACAAGGCGATCGACCTGATCGATGAAGCGGCGGCGGCAGTACGGCTGCAGAGAGCCAAACAGCCTGATAAACTCAGATTTTTGGCAGCAGACATCGAGCGGATCGACAGGCAGATCGAACGCTCGATCAGAATAGAGGCATTTACGCAGGCCGGAGAACTGAAAAAACAGCAGGATGAACTGATCAAGAAGTATGAGCGAGCACTGAAACGGATAGAAAAAGAAGAGCGTAAGAAAGATTACCGCATCGGTGAGAACGAAGTTGCGGAAGTCGTTGCGCTCTGGACAAAGATCCCGGTGAAAAAACTGGCGGAAAAAGAAAGCGAAAGGCTCCTGAAACTGGAATCCATTCTTCATAAGCGCGTGATCGGTCAGGAAGAGGCGGTGTCTGCCGTGTCAAGAGCGATGAGAAGAGGACGCGTAGGATTACAGGATCCCAACAGGCCGATCGGCTCTTTCCTGTTCTTAGGACCTACCGGCGTTGGGAAAACAGAACTCAGCAAAGCGCTTGCGGAGGCAATGTTCGGTTCCGAAAATGCACTGATTCGTGTTGATATGTCGGAATATATGGAGGGGCACTCCGTGTCCAAAATGATCGGTTCGCCTCCGGGATATGTAGGATTTGAAGAAGGCGGACAGCTCAGTGAGAAGATCAGGAGAAATCCTTATTCTGTCGTTTTATTCGATGAGATAGAGAAAGCGCATCCCGATGTCTTCAATATTCTGCTCCAGGTATTGGATGATGGGCATATTACGGATTCTAAGGGGCGCAAGGTCAGCTTTAAGAATACGATCCTGATCATGACTTCCAATGCCGGTGCGCAGCGGATCATGGAACCGAAGAATCTCGGCTTTTTATCAGGAGAGACCGAGAAACAGGACTATGAGAAAATGAAGTCCAATGTCATGGAAGAGGTGAAAAAGATCTTCAAGCCGGAGTTTATCAACAGGATCGACGAGATCATGGTATTCCATCCGCTCAACCGCGACAATATGAAGCAGATCGTATCGATGCTTTCCAGAAACCTGACGAAGCGCTGCAGAGATCAGATGGATATTGAACTGACGATAACGCAGGGATTAAAGGACTATATCATAGAAAAATATATGGATGTTAAGATGGGCGCAAGACCGATGAAGCGGGCGATCCAGACGGAGATCGAAGATACGCTTGCGGAAGCGATCCTTTCCGGGACGGTAGAAAGATTTGACAGTGTTTCAGCCGTTTTAAAAAATAAAAAAGTAACTTTCAGAGTACACGACAGCGAAGATTAAACAATAAAGGACTTAGGAGGAAAAACGATGGCTGTAGTAGAAGAATTGCTTCGTGCGGAAGCAGATGGTGCGATCAGTTTTGGCAATCACAGATTGGATGCCAAGGCAAAAGTGGAAAATTTCGAGCATAAAGGGGATCTGTTAAAGGTTAAGACCTATAAGAGCATCACGAAGCTTGAAAAGAACGGTATGTTTTCTTATGAATCCGTGCCGGGTACGAGTGTGAATCACTTTGTGGAGAAGGAAAACGGTGTGGAGTTTCAGGTGGAGGGTGACGAAGATGCGCAGATCACCGTAGGACTGGAAGATGAAACAGAATATGACGTGTTTGTAAACGATACGGACATCGGCAGAATGAAGACCAACCTGGGCGGCAAATTGAATATCAGCGTGGAACTGTCCGGAGCGGGAGAGGTTACGGTAAAGATCGTAAAATAAAACGCGGGACAGGATCAATCTATGGCAAAAGCAAAAATAACAACCGTATTTTATTGCCAGAACTGCGGTTATGAATCTTCCAAATGGATGGGACAATGTCCGGGATGCCGGGAATGGAACAGTTTTGTGGAAGAAAAAGTTAATACGAAGGGTACCGCCTCCAAAGCGTCGCAAAAGGCGGCGGGAGAGGCCGGGAAGCCCTCCAGACTTTCCGAGATTACCCTGCGGGAAGAAGAAAGAATGTCCACGCATATCAAAGAACTGGACAGAGTGCTTGGCGGCGGTATCGTTCCCGGCTCGCTGATCCTGGTCGGCGGCGATCCGGGCATCGGCAAGTCTACGCTGTTATTACAGGTGTGCCGTCATATGGCGGCAGATAATAAAAAAGTGCTGTATATTTCCGGAGAAGAATCGTTAAAGCAGATCAAGATCCGGGCGAACCGTATCGGAGAGTTCGGGGAAAATCTGTTTTTGCTCTGTGAGACCAATCTGGATACCATCGAAGAGAATATCCGGCATCTGATGCCGGATATTACGATCATCGATTCGATCCAGACGATGTACCAGGACGCCGTTTCGGCCGCTCCCGGCAGCGTTTCCCAGGTCAGGGAGGCAACGAATGTTTTTCTGCAGCTTGCAAAGGGCCTTGGCGCTTCTATTTTTATCGTAGGACATGTGACCAAAGAGGGAACCGTGGCGGGGCCGAGAGTTTTGGAACATATGGTGGATACGGTGCTGTATTTTGAAGGAGACAGACATGCTTCCTATCGTATCCTGCGCGGCGTAAAGAACCGCTTCGGATCCACGAATGAGATCGGTGTTTTTGAAATGAAGGAGCAGGGACTTACTGAGGTCGCCAATCCGTCGGAATTTATGCTGGAAGGCAAACCGGAGGGGGCAAGCGGTTCCATCGTTTCCTGTTCTATGGAAGGAACAAGGCCGATCCTTTTTGAGATTCAGGCGCTTGTCTGCCGCAGTAACTTCGGTTTTCCGAGAAGACAGGCGATCGGAACCGATTTTAACAGGGTCAATCTGTTAATGGCCGTTCTTGAGAAAAGAGTGGGACTGCAGATGTCAGACTGCGACGCATATGTCAATCTGGCAGGCGGTATGCGGATTGTGGAGCCGGCGATCGATCTCGGCATAGCGATGGCGGTGGCTTCCAGTTTTAAGAACCGCCCGATCTTCGATCGTATGGCAGCGTTCGGGGAGATCGGATTGAGCGGAGAGGTCCGCGGGATCAGTATGATAGAGCAGCGCATTCAGGAAGCCGTCAAGCTGGGATTTACGACCTGTGTCATTCCGAAAGTATGTTTAAGGCAGATCAGGGAAATGAAAGATGTGAAGATCATCGGCGTGGCGTCCATTCAGGATGCAATCGATCTGATCTAACAGGATATGACAGCCAAAAAAGAATATTTTATTAATAAACTGTTAACAAACACCCGCTATATATTTTCAAACGGCCTTTTTTATGTTAAGATAGATTGAAAATCAAAAAGACGTAGAAAATCGCGGGAATTACAGGTCAATTTCCGCAGTGCAAGCCATGAGGCCTGTATTTTTTATATTATGGGAAATTGCGACAGCGTAAAGAATAGATCGTCGCTGCCGGGCGGCGGTTTTTACGTATAAATGCGTTTGGCCGGTGGGCAGGCGTGCTGCAAATAGAGGAGTCACTATGAATGAACAGATGCAGAATTCTCAGACGGAAGAAAAGGGTCCTTCTGAGAAGGCAGGAGAAACGGCTGCCGTCAGGAAAAAACGGCGTTGGAGCATTCCCCTGCTGATATTGGAAGTTTTTGTTTTATTTATAGCAATCGGCGTATTGTATGTTATTACCACAACGACAAAGGAAATAGAACGTACGGATATCGATACGGAAAATATTGTCATAAATGAAGAAGTTGTAGAGACGAAAGTAGAGCGTGAAGAGGTTCAGGAACTGAAAGGTTACAGGAACATCGCGCTGTTCGGCGTAGATGCCAGAGACGGGGATCTTGGCAAAGGAACCAGAAGCGATACGATCATTATTGCCAGTATCAATCAGGATACCCATGAGATCAAGCTGGTTTCCGTATACCGCGATACGTATCTGAATCTCGGCAATGACAGTTATAATAAATGCAACGGCGCATATGCCAAAGGCGGTCCGGAGCAGGCGATCACCATGTTGAATATGAACCTGGATCTGGATATCACGGATTATGTAACAATCGGTTTCAGCGGTCTGATCGAAGCGATCGATGCACTTGGCGGTATTGAGATGGAGATCACGGAAGCGGAGATCAACCATTTGAATAATTATCAGCTATGTATGGCGGAAGAAATGGGCGTCGATTATATACCGGTGACAGAGACCGGCGTGCAGACGTTAAACGGCATGCAGGCAACGGCGTATTGCCGCATCAGATATACGAAGGGCGACGATTTCAGACGGGCGCAGAGGCAGCGTGACGTATTGGGCGCCATGATGATTAAAGCGCAGGATGCTTCGTTGGCGACACTCAAAGATGTAGTGACGGCGGTACTGCCCTCTGTCAATACATCTTTGAGTGTCAATGAGATCATCAGCGTTCTTAGTTCGGTTGCGGAATATAATGTTGTTGCTTCGGAAGGGTTTCCGTTTGAAAGAGAGCGGACCAACGCGACGATCGGCAGCAAGGGGGACTGTATTATCCCGCTTACACTGGAAGAGAATGTGGAACTGCTGCATGAACTGCTGTATAACGGTGAGCGCTATACGCCTTCTAAGCAGGTTACGCTGTTAAGTGAGGAAATAGCGGAACAGACGGAAGAATATACCAATTAGCAAGATACGGAATTGTATGATAGAGAAAGAAGTCGCTGCAGCAGTTTGATGATAAGTTAAGCTGCTGTTTTGATGTAAGAACCGAAAGGATTTGGCCTGGTATGAAGAAATTACTTGTATATTTAAAAGATTATAAGAAAGAAACTGTTTTGGCGCCGCTTTTTAAGATGCTGGAAGCGGGATTTGAACTGTTTGTGCCGCTTGTTATGGCGGCAGTCATAGACCACGGTATTGCAGATGCGGACATTCCTTATGTGCTGCGAATGGGACTTTTGCTTGTTCTGCTTGGACTGATCGGACTGACATGTTCTATTACCGCGCAGTACTTCGCAGCCAAAGCGGCGGTCGGCTTTTCAACCAAACTAAAACATGCGTTATTTAAACATATTCAAACGCTTTCCTTTTCGGAAATGGATATGCTCGGTACCTCGACGATGATCACGCGAATGACGTCTGATGCCAATCAGGTACAAAACGGCGTGAATATGGTACTGCGTCTCTTCTTACGTTCACCGTTTATTGTCTTTGGCGCAATGATCATGGCTTTTACCATCGATGTGAAGGCGGCATTTATTTTCGTTATAACGATACCGCTTCTGTCCGTGGTTGTTTTCGGAATCATGATGATAACGATGCCGCTTTATAAAAAAGTGCAGGCCGGACTCGATAAGATACTCGGTAAAACAAGAGAAAATCTGACCGGTGTCAGAGTGATCCGGGCATTCCATAAGGAAAAACAGGAAACGGAGGAATTCGAGCAGGGAAATGCAGAACTGACACACAGGCAGCTGTTCGTTGGAAAATTGTCTGCTTTGACTAATCCGGTCACTTTTGTTGTAGTCAATGCGGCGACAATCGCCCTGATCTATACCGGCGCGGTCCGGGTCGATACGGGATATATTACGCAGGGTGAAGTTGTAGCGCTCGTCAATTATATGTCGCAGATTCTGATCGAACTTGTAAAGCTTGCGAACCTGATCATTACGATCACGAAAGCGCTTGCCTGCGCAAACCGTATCGAGAGTGTTTTCGAAATACAATCCTGCATGGAATGGAAGGAAAACACCGGGAGAGAGAAAGCAGGCATTTCAACCGCCGGTGAGGCGCCCTGCGCCGTGGAATTTGATCATGTATGCCTGACCTATCGCGGGGCGGGAGCGGAGTCATTGAGTGATATCCATTTTAGAGCCGAAAAGGGACAGACCATTGGAATTATCGGCGGCACCGGCTCCGGAAAATCTTCCCTGGTTCATCTGATTCCCCGCTTCTATGATGTGACGGCAGGTTCCGTCAAAATAGACGGTATCGACGTAAAAGACTATGCAATGGAAGAACTGCGGGAAAAAGTCGGTATGGTCATGCAGAAGGCGGTTCTTTTCCAGGGAACCATAAGGGAGAATCTGGCATGGGGAAAACCGGACGCATCGGAAGAAGAGATGAACAGCGCCCTGGAAATTTCTCAGGCAAAAGAATTTGTGGATGCCAAACCGGGCGGTCTGGATGAAAGAATAGCACAGGGCGGCAAGAACCTGTCCGGCGGTCAGCGCCAGCGTCTGACGATCGCCAGAGCCGTTGTCGGACGGCCGGAGATCCTGATTCTGGACGACAGCGCTTCGGCACTGGATTATGCGACCGATGCCAGACTGCGTAAAGCAATCCGGGAGATGGAAGGGAACGCCACCGTCTTTATCGTATCGCAGAGAACTTCCTCCATTCAGCATGCGGATCAGATCATCGTACTTGAAGATGGGAAAATAGCAGGAATCGGCAGGCATGAAGAACTGCTTGAAAACTGCGAAGTATATAAAGAAATCCATTATTCACAGGCCTGAAGGCAGAAACGCCTGTAGGAAGCGCCGGGCGATAGCGGCAGGAAGCCGACAACAGGCGGTGATGCCGGTAAGAGGAAAGAGAAGCAGGAAAGGAACGAACAACAATGGAAAAGGCACGCGGAAAACAGAAGGAAACCATTAAAAAAGTGCTGCATTATATCAAAAAATACTGGCTCTATCTGGCAGTGTCAATCATAGCCGCAGCAGTTACCGTAGCATTTACGCTGTATCTGCCGATTCTCACAGGATATGCGATCGACCTGATCATAGCCAAAGGACTGGTAGATTTCGCCGGGATACTGGCAATCCTGAAAAAAATGGCAGTCGTTATTTTAATTACGGCATTTGCACAGTGGATCATGAACGTATGCAATAATAAAATGGCATACTGTATCGTACAGGATATCAGAAACGAAGCGTTTCGCAAGATCGGGATCCTGCCGTTAAAATATATTGACGGGCACTCCTACGGAGAGATCGTAAGCCGCGTGATCGCCGATGTAGACCAGTTTTCGGATGGTCTTTTAATGGGTTTTACACAGTTTTTTACGGGTGTTATCACGATTCTCGGAACGCTTGGATTCATGTTGAGCATCAATGTCGGCATCACGGTTGTCGTCGTGATCATTACGCCTCTTTCTTTCCTGGTAGCAAGCTTTATTGCCAGAAAGACATTCACGATGTTTAAGCTGCAGTCCGAAACGAGAGGAGAACAGACGGCTTTTATCGATGAAATGATCGGGAACCAGAAAGTCGTGCAGGCTTTTTCCCATGAGGATGAGTCGCTTGAAAAATTCGATGAAATTAATGACAGGCTGCAGGCTGCGTCTTTAAAAGCCATCTTTTTCTCTTCCATAACGAATCCTTCCACCCGCTTTGTCAATAACCTCGTATATGCGGGTGTGGCGATTACGGGCGCGGTGCTTGCGATCCGCGGGGGCATCAGTGTAGGACAGCTTTCCTGCTTCTTAAGCTATGCCAATCAGTATACGAAACCTTTCAACGAGATATCCGGCGTGGTGACGGAACTGCAGAATGCGTTGGCCTGTGCATCGAGAATATTCGACCTGATCGAACAGGAGCCGCAGGTTCCGGAACCGGAAAATGCGGTGGTCCTGCGGGAAGTCGATGGTACGGTTGCGCTTCATGACGTCAGCTTTTCCTATGTGCCGGAGAAAAAACTGATCCAGCATTTTAATCTGGCCGTGAAGCCGGGACAGAGAATTGCGATCGTCGGTCCTACCGGCTGCGGAAAGACAACGATCATTAATCTGCTGATGCGTTTCTATGATGTGGACGAGGGCGCTATCTGCGTGAGCGGGCATGATATCCGGGAAGTCACGAGGAAGAGTCTGCGGGAAAGCTACGGTATGGTGCTGCAGGAAACCTGGCTGAAGACCGGAACCATACGGGAGAATATCATTATGGGGAAACCTGATGCCACGAACGAAGAAGTGATCGCGGCAGCCAAAGCGTCCCATGCGCACAGCTTCATCAAACGACTGCCAAACGGTTATGATACGGTGATCACGGAAGATGGCGGGAATCTTTCTCAGGGACAGAAACAGTTGTTATGTATTGCGAGAGTTATGCTCTGTCTGCCGCCGATGCTGATCCTTGACGAAGCGACATCCTCTATCGATACACGAACCGAAATTAAGATCCAGCAGGCTTTTGCAACCATGATGAAAGGCAGGACCAGTTTTATCGTAGCGCACAGGCTGTCTACGATCAAGGAGGCGGATGTGATCCTTGTTATGAAAGACGGTAATATCATCGAGCAGGGAAATCATGAGACGCTGCTTGCCATGGGCGGATTTTATGCGAATCTGTATCAGAGCCAGTTCGCGAAGGTATAAACGGCGAACGCCTTATGTGCATTATGCCGGATACAGCTTTAAAAAGCACCTTTTGACACCCTAAGCCTTTAAATAAAAAAACAACTCTGCATGATCTGTAGAGTTGTTTTTGTTATTTTTCCAGTTCTTCGTAGTAAGAAGCATCTTCGTTGTAATCCATATATTCCGAATGGATATTGGTGATCACGCCGTTTTCCCAGCTAAAGATTATGTAATGATAAGCGACGGTATGATCCTGCAGATATTCTGCCGAACTTAGAAGCGGCAGAAGTTCGATCCGTTCAATATCGTTCGCTTCACATATCTGTCTGATCGTCATGGGAAGTCCGTCAATGAAAAATGTCGGCAGAATGGTTTTGATAGAATCCGTAAAAGGAATCTCATCATTCGGGATAGCCTGATAAGGACCGTCGTCTATAGTCGTCTCAATATTATAATCGCCATAGGCTTCCAAAAAAGCCTCCGGTGTTGCACCAATGCCGATTCCCTTACTCGTAGTATTAGATTCCAGATTCAGTTCATAATCGGCTTCCGTTAACAGCAGCGTTTCTTTCCCGCAGCCTGTCAGCATGATCACCGAAAGTAATAGAATAATAAATGACTTTTTCATAACAGGGGCAGTAGGAATCGAACCCACATCGATGGTTTTGGAGACCACTGTTCTACCTTTGAACTATGCCCCTATGCGCGGTAGATTAAATGAGATTTAATCACCGAGCATTATTATAGCATAGTTGGTCAGGATTAGGCAAGAACTTTTTACAGGATTATCATTTGTATGATAGAAAGCATAATTTTGGTAAAATTTCGGGATGTATGTTGCGGGCGGATGTGTTATGATATATATGGATTTCAGGCACTTTTTGACATCTTAGCCAACAGGTTACGACAATTGAGGACAGGTAATGAAAGCGGCAGTGTGGATGCGGACGGTAACGCGCTTCTATGGAAAAAGAAGAAAGCTTGATATTCAAATATAAAAGGGGGATGATTTAACAATGAAGAAAAAATTAAATTGTTTTTTAACATTGATTGGACTCTGTATGATGACCGGACTGACCGGATGTGGAAACAAGGGAGAAGGAACAGCAGCGGAGGATGTACAGACTGCGGAGAATACAGCAGGGGGCGATACGGCAGACAGCGACGCAGATAACGCTTCGGATGATCAGACGGCGCAGAATACTGCAGGGACAGAAACAGCGGATAATAAAATATCGGCCGTTATATATGAGCTGCCGACGGAACCGGAAGAGGCCGGGGTCTATGTGGAACCGATCGAAAATCTGCCGGAAGATTTTATCAGAGGCGTGGATATCTCCAGTATCATTGCACAGGAAGAAAGCGGCGTTGTCTATTATAATGAAGAAGGGCAGGAACAGGATATTTTTCAGACGCTGGCGCAAAACGGCGTGAATTATATCAGGGTACGTGTATGGAATGATCCCTATGACGAAGATGGCAACAGTTACGGCGGAGGAAACAATGATACGGCGACGGCGGCCGAAATCGGCAGAAGAGCGGCGGCATACGGCATGAAGCTGTGTGTGGATTATCATTATTCCGATTTCTGGGCGGATCCGAATAAGCAGCAATGCCCGAAAGCCTGGGAAGGCATGGAAATCGAAGACAAATCGGAAGCACTGTATCAATTTACCAAAGAAAGCCTTGGACAGATCATCGATGCCGGGGCCGTAGTCGGCATGGTGCAGATCGGGAATGAAATAAATAACGGCATGTCGGGAGAGATCGACTGGGGAAAACGTCGTCAGTTAATGCAGGCCGGTTCAAAGGCCATTCGTGAAACGGCGGCGGAAACGGGACAGGATATTCTGATCGCGGTTCATTTCACGGATGTTTCCGATAAAGAAGGGACGCTTGCTAAGGCACAGAAACTGCTTGATAAAGAGATCGATTATGATATTTTCGCCGTTTCCTATTATCCGTTCTGGCACGGCACACTGGAAAACCTGACCGATACGATGCGTGCCGTTTCCGAAACCTATGGGAAAAAGGTGCTGGTAGCGGAGAATTCCTATCTGTATACGACACAGGACGGAGATGGTTCCGGCAACAGTGTGGATGCAGGCGGCGTTGTACCGGAGTACCCGGCAAATGTACAGGGACAGACGAATGAGATCAGAGATGTCTGTGCGGCGGTTGCCGATGTCGGAGAAGCAGGCATGGGACTTTTTTACTGGGAGCCGGCCTGGATCCCGGTAGGCGTTTATGATGCTTCGGCTTCCGATGCGGCGGACGTACTGGCAGCGAATCAGGAACTATGGGAAAGCAAAGGCTCCGGCTGGGCGTCAAGTTATGCGGGTTCCTATGACCCGAAAGATGCCGGCAAGTATTATGGAGGAAGTTCCTGGGATAATCAGGCGTTATTTGATTTCGAAGGCCATCCGTTAGAATCTTTGAAGACATTTAAATACCTGCAGTGCGGTACGATTGTTGAACAGGCTGTGGAGAGCATTCCTACGGTGGAGGTAGCTGTCAGCCTCGGTGCAGAGCTTGCAATGCCGGAGAAAGCGACGGTCTTTTTTAACGACAGAAGCAGCGCGCAGATGGATGTGATATGGAATGAAGAGGAACTGGCCGTTATTGATACTTCCGTAAGCGGAGAGTATGAAGTGAGCGGGACTTTTGCGGATATAGGGACTGAAGTGGACGGAAAAGAGCTGACTTCGACAACACAGGAACTTTTAAAAGAAGAAGCTGTAACGGCTGTTATACTTGTGAATCAGATCAATCTGATCGCCAACGGCAGTTTTGAAGAAGCAGATACTTCGATGTGGGAGATTGATTCCGAGGGCAGCAAGGTAACAGATTTCCAGGACAAAGAGTCGGATGCCTACAGCGGTACCATAGCATTGCATTTCTGGTCGGAGAGTGAGATCGCCTTTACGGCCAGCCAGACGATCACCGGATTGGAACCGGGAACCTATGAGTTCGGATTATATTTACAGGGCGGTGATGCGGGCAGCAATGCACAGATGTATATTTTTGCAGATAACGGCGCGCAGGAGCTTACGCAGGAAACGAAAGTCGATGGCTGGTGCAACTGGCAGAATCCGGTCATCCCGGATATTACGGTAGGTGAAGACGGTACGCTGACAGTCGGAGTATCCATTCAGTGTGCAGCGAAGGGCTGGGGTACTTTGGATGATTTTTATCTGTATAAAAAATAGAGGTGACAGAGTCTGTACAATAAAGCGTATTGATGGAAAGCAAGATATGGCAGTAAAAAGCATGATAAATATTATAAAAGAGGCAGTACCGGTATTTTCCGGTCCTGCCTCTTTGGGTGTCTGCTATCTGCTTTCCAGAATTGCAAAATCCCATCCGTTCAGTGTTATGGTATCTCCGTCTTTCATTTCTTTCTCCTGCATTAATAAATAACAGTCGTTTCCATGATAGGAAACAGTCTGTACATCATCCGAGTAATTGAAATAGTAGGTGATCTCTCTGCCAAAATCGTTGATGCCTTTTTTGATAATGATGGGGAACTGTTCCTTAGCTGGCGTTATGCCTGCGTCCCGGCACAGGAAGCGGAGCAGTTCTTTTAAAACGGAGGGGGCAAAATAACATCCCGCATAAGCGGCGCTTCCTTTGCCGAAATGATTGTACGTGACTGCGCTGTAAGCATTCCAGTGAGGATGCTTATAAGATGCCAGGGTAGAGGCGGTGGAAGGTTTCAGCAGTTCCATCCAGTATTGCACCGCATGATCAGCGTCTTTGTCCTGTGAAAAAGTCATATCCTGCAATCCTACATTGACCGCATTCGTGTACTGGTCATAAGTCATGCCGAATACATCGGTCAGTCCATGCGGCTGGTCATCATGATAAATTTTTAACATGGGATCGGAAAACGCTGTTTTGAAGGTGGAAAACAGGTGCCCGCCCTGCTCTACGAAGCTGCGCAGTGCCTGAATGAGCTTATCGGAAGCGCTGTAAAGCGCCGGGGTAATCAGTAAAGAATACTGACCAAAACGGTCAATATCTGTATCACATAAAATGTCGCATTCTACGTTCATTTGATAGAGTGCATCGTAGATCCACCTGACCACATCGTTATATTTTAAATTTTCATGGATAGAGAACCACTGCAGTCCCGTAAGCGATTCGTTGGAAACTACGAGCGCTGCGGGAGATTTCTTTTGCAGATTTTTTAAATGTGCCCCGTACCGGGCAAATTCCTGTCCGATAAGACTGGCTTCTTCATAAGTTGCATTTTCTTTTAAATTATGGCTTAGGATGCCTTTCCAGTAGGACTCAATGGCGTTGTGGATAGAATGCCAGTGCCAGTACATGACGGAATTGGCGCCGGATGCAAGGTGGCTGAAAGCCTGCATGCGCAGTTGTCCCGGATAGTGAAGCCAGCCGAGGTTGCCCTGTGCTTCCGTTTCCAGAATAAGATAATTGTCCTTTTTGAGAGAGCGTGCGATGGCGCCGCCCAGGGCAATTTCCACGCCGGTAAGGTCCTGCGCGGAAGGATGATAGATGTCGCATCCGGCCACGCTTACGGCTCCTGCAGCCTTCCACTGATCGACTTCGGGCTGCAGTCCGTAAGAGAATCCGCGCCAGTCATAGTCGAAATTCTGGGTAATAAACTGGTCCGGACGGGCATATTCTTTCACAATTGCGCTCTGCCATGCAAGGAAGTCCGTTACAAGCTTCCGTTGAAATTTCTGATATTCCGCGCCGAGACTGCCGTTTATGGTACCGCGCACATCAGGGAAATCTTCCCAGGCGTTGATGCGGTTGCTCCAGTAATCCAGACCGAACGCGTGGTTGAGGTCGTCTAAGCTGTCATGAAAAAGTTCCTTCAAATAATCGACGAATTTGGCCTGTGCGTAGACGCTGCATGTATCATAGGATTTGGTTTCGTTATCTAACTGAAAGCCGATCACGTGTTCATAAGGACTTACTTCTTCCATCAATCTGCGGATCAGGCGTTCTGCATATTGTAAATAAACCGGATGGGTAATATCCATATTCTGTCTGCGTCCATACCGCTCCGGCGCACCGTGTGTTTCTGCGATGATATCCGGGTATTTGGCGGCGAGCCAGGCAGGGATCGCATAAGTGGGCGTTCCCACGATAACCTGAATGCCATGTGCGAGGGAAGCCTGTAACATACGGTGCAGATGGGTAAAATCAAACACTCCATCCTGTACTTCCCATGTACTCCATGTGGATTCCGCAATACGGATCACGTTGATATGCGCTTTTTCCATAAGCGCCATATCGGTTTCGATTCTGTCATACGGCAGATATTCGTCATAATAAGCCGCCCCGAACAATAATTTTTCTGCTTTCATTTACCCTTCTCCTTCAAGATAGACAATGTTTTTAAGTATGATAGCAGAAAAAAGGCATTCATGCAACAATCCGCCCATCTTCGATGCGCACGATTCTGTCAGCCATCTGAGCGATTTCCGGGTTATGGGTGATCATTACAATGGTCTGTTGAAATTCTTTGCCCGTCATTTTTAAAAGACCGATGACATCATTGCTTGTTTTGGAATCCAGGTTGCCGGTCGGTTCATCAGCCAGAATGATAGAAGGTTTGGAGGCGAGCGCACGGGCGATCGCCACACGCTGCTGCTGCCCGCCGGAGAGGTTGCCCGGCAGCGCATCCAGTTTATTTTCCAGACCCAGCAGTTTCACAACCTGCATGATAAATTGCCTGTCGGGTTTTTGTGCGTCGAGTGAAAGCGGAAAAATAATATTTTCCCATACGGTCAAAACCGGTATCAGATTGTAATTTTGAAAGATAAAACCGATCTGTTTCCGGCGGAAAACGGCAGCCTGTTCGCTGTTTAAACCTTCAAGTTCCGTATTGCCGATGCGGATGCTGCCCTGCGTCGGGGTGTCCAGACCGCCCAACATATTTAAAAGCGTCGATTTTCCGCTGCCGGAAGTTCCGATGATCGCGGTGAATGTACCGCGTTCGATCTCCAGATCGATGCCATCCAGCGCTTTTACCATAGTATCGCCGCTGCCGTAATATTTTTTTAAATTAGTTGCCTTTAAGATATTTTCCATAGCCGTTTCTCCTGTTCTGAAATAAATTATGAATATCATCATGCCGCGCGAAGCTGTTCCACAATACTGCCTTTGTGGAAAAAGTGCAGTGTCAGGACCGGAACGATGCCCGCTATGAGAAGCAGTAAAAGGCTGACCGCCAGCGCGGGCAGCAGGGTAAATTGAAAAGTATACTGCCACATGGAGGCAAGAATACTTCTTACCAGGGTCAGATTCAGTATGACAGACAATATCAGGCCGGATAGGCATGCGCCGGCCGCATAGTAAAGACTTTCCAATACCATCATTTTCGCAAGCTGCCTTCTTGTCATACCGATACTCTGCATCGTTGCGAATTCATGCCGCCTGATCAATATGGATGTGATCAGGGTATTGATCAGGTTCAGGATACCGGCGATACCGAAAATGATACTGACAAGACCGCCGACGAAGCGGATCGCTTTCCTGCTTGCTATCGCGCTTTCCCGTGCGGTCCGGGAAGAAAGATAATGAATGCCCGTATCGGTCTGTTTCCTGTAAGCATCCAGAAAGGCGGCTATATCATCCTGGTATTCTTCGTCTACATTGAATGAATATTTATAAATAGACGGTTCATCGTATAATTCCAGCCAAATATCGGCCGGAAGGTAGAGGAACAGGCCGTCTCCGCCGACTTTGTTAGGACCGCTGCAAGTATAACCGATTTCCATATCGTCGCCGTTTAGAGCCGCTTTTGCGAGCACCGGCAGTTCCATAACAGGCGTTCCATTCTTATAAACCGTGATGACCTCACCGATTTCCGCAATGTCCATTATTTCAAGGAACGACATATCTACACGGTTGATATTGACGCCGACAAGCACCCCTTCTTGCTTCTCCATTTTTTCATAGAGTTTATGTGCGTCGGTCTCTCCCTCCCGCAGATCCATTCTGGCAAGGGCCGTTTCTTCCATGCCATAGACATTGCATAACGGCCGGCCGTCGCATCCGAGTCCGAAAACTCTGCCGGAATCATCACTGCAGAAAGTAAGGTCGTTATAGAGATAGAGATTGTCCGAAGTCAGTTCGTTAGAGGCGTGCGGGAAATCGTAGGTGACATTGACGTCATCCGCGGTATTTTTATAAATGGGCGATCCGTCTGTCACGCCGGGTTCTGACGAAATATCCGCGATCGTCTGCAAAGACAGCGCTTCGCTGCGGCGTGAAAATCCTTTCTGGTTGTTTGTGCTGACTGCGTTTACAACGGCAAAATCCGTACGCATCATATAAGCAGTCTGTTTTTCAATATCCATGCTGTTTGCGGCTGTTTCTACACAGTTTAGAAGAACAACGCATAGCATCAGTGAAAGGATGATGAAAATACTGCGGCGTTTGCTGCGGCCAAGGTTCGACCATGCCAGGCGTGAAATATTTGAAAAAGCGGCGCTTTTTCTGTCCGTGCGTTTAAAACTCTGTCCTTCCGTATAGCGGAAGGCTTCAATAGGAGGTGTGTCTGCCGCTATACGGACAGGCTTGCGGGTACTTAAAAATATGGTCAATGCCGTTAAAAAAGCCGAGATCAGAAAGATTACGGGGGAGGGCGAAACATCTGCGGTAATGTTCTGGTATTCGGTGGAAAAGGTGTTCATAATGTCCGGCAGAGCGGCTTTGCCGATAAAGAAACCGATAAACAGGCCAAGCGGAATGCCTGCACAGGATAACCAGAGCGTCTGGCGGTTCATCAGTTTCTTTACCTGACGTCTGCTCATACCGATGGTACGGTAAAGTCCGAAACGGCGGATCTCCTGCATCACGGCGATGTCAAATACGTTGTAAATAAGCAGATAGCCGCAGAAAATGAACAATAGGATAAAGGCCGCTCCCATAACGAGGATTTTAAGGTCGATCGTCTGATGCGTAACATTGTTCATAACGGCATGCAGATAGGCAGGATTTTCATGCTCCGGTGTTCCTTCCAGGCTGCAGGCCAGCGCATTCATCTTTTCCTGCAGCCGGATCGGACTATCGGCAAGGATATCGGACCAGTACGTTCCGGCCAGCTCAAAGTCGTCAGGATAGGTATATGCAAAGATATCCGGATGCTCATGAACGAATGCACTTGCGCCCCACATGACGCTTAACTGGTCATTTAAGGATTCATACCAGCCGCTTACGGTCATGGGTATGCTGTATTCTCTGCCATGAGCCGTAAATTCAATGATCACTTCCGCACCGACCTGCGGTTCCACGCCAAGATCACGCAGCGCCATGTCGGAAGCTACGATCTCATCAGCTTTTTCCGGTACATTTCCGTGACTGGGCATACAAAATGTCAAGTCTGCCTGTACTTCGTCCAATATATCAAATTCTGTATTATGAAGTGATGCGTTTGTCAGAAAACCGACCGGCATCCGAAGGCCGGCCGATTCGATGAAATCTGCCTGCCGCATGGTTTCGAACTGTTCCTTGTTCATATTGCGGAAATCGCCATCGGATCTGCTGAGTTTCTGGATCTGCTGCATCAGCGTCATAGACTGCATCGTACCGACGCCGATCGAGATAATGGAAGTGAAAAGAGAGGCAGAAAGAGTGATCGCCGCTGCGGCGATCAGATTCCGCAGCCTGCCTGCAGCGAAACTGCGTTTGGTAAGAGTCATTAACATTTCCTGCATTTGTGTAACCTCCTGAATTTTCTATTCAGAGCATACCATATGAACGTTACATCCGCGGTACGAAAAAGGTACATTTTTGTGCCTTAATTAAAGCTGTTTTCGACGCGGCCGTTCTGAAGGTGTATGACACGGTCTGCAAGCTGGGCCAGTTCCGGATCGTGCGTGATCAGGATCAAAGTCTGGTGAAATGTTTCGACAGTCATTTTCAGAAGTCCCGCTATATTCTGGCTCGTTTTGGAGTCAAAGCTGCCGGTCGGTTCGTCTGCCAGAATAAGGGAAGGTCTGGTAATGAAGGCGCGTGCGATCGCGCTGCATTGCTGTGCGCCGCCCGAAAGCATATAGGGATAATCGTTTAGCCTTTTCCGTAAGCCCAAGAGCGTCGTGATCTTTTCAAAAAATGCTTTATCCGGACGCGAATCATCCAATGCGAGCGGAAACAGAATGTTTTCTTCTATGGTCAGTTCGGGTATCAGATTATAATCCTGAAAGATAAATCCCACTTTTCTGCGGCGGAAAACAGTCAGTTCCTCTTCGGTCAGTGAAGCTAAATTGACGCCATCAACGAAAACGGAACCTTCCGTTGGTTCATACAGGCCGCCTATCGTATGCAGAAGCGTAGTTTTGCCGGAACCGGAGGCGCCGGTAATGGCGGTGAACTTTCCTTTTTCGATGGAAAGATCGATGCCGTCTAATGCTTTAACCAGATAAGTGTCTTTGCCGAAATATTTTTTCAGGTTATGCGTTGTGACGATGTTCATTTAATGATCATGCCTTTCCTTTAAGAGAAATACGGAAAATGTGCTGCCTTTACCGGGTTCGGACTTTACGCTGATATATCCTTTCTGTCTGGTAATGATGCTTCTTGCCAGGTACAGTCCCAGTCCGACGCCCTCTTCGGAGGATGTTTCCGGTGTTTTGTAGAAACGTTTGAAGATATCATGGTAATGTTCCGGCGCAATGCCGATCCCTGTATCCGTAATGTCGATGCGGGTGTAAAACTGCCATGGACGGACGCTGATATGGATGCCGCCGCCTGCCGGTGTATATTTTACGGCATTATCCAGAATATTTTCCAATGCTTCCGCTGTCCATTTGACATCGTGGATGACGTTAAGATGTGCGTCACAGTCAACGTCGATCTGAATGTTTTTCATATCCGCCCTGGCCCAGATACCGTTGACGGCCTGTGCGATCGTATGATACAGGCTGTTTTCTTCCATATGCAGCAGGAAAGTACCGGTTTCCAGACGCGACATTTTGATGAGAGAGTGCATCAGAAAATCCAGCTTGTCAATCTGCGCTGACATGGCGGCAAGGAATTCGTCCTGCTTTTGGGCGGACAGTTCATGCTGCTCTAAGATATTGGCGAACATGCGGACATTGGCGATCGGTGTCTTTACCTGGTGGGAAATGTCACTTACAAGTTCCTGCAAGGTCTGCCTGTCCCGTTCGCTCTGTATCTGGCCTTCGTGCATTTTGTCATAATACTGCAGAAGTCTGCCCTGTACTTTGGAGACCTGGGAATCTTCATAAGGCCGGAAATTCTCCGGGGGCCGCCCGTCCATGAGCGCATCGATCGTCTCGCAGATATCATTGGCGAAATCGGACAACTGTCTGCTTTGCCTCCGGTTCCATGAAAACAGGGATTTGATTTTTTTCATATGAAAACCTATGCCTTTCTTTCAGCCTGCGGTATTTGTTTGCTTATATTATGCCTTTTGGAGTGTCCGGTACATTTCATTTTTGGGATATCCAGATATAACCCATGCCCCGGACTGTCCGGATATAAGAGCGCCCGGGGGGTTCTATTTTGCCCCGCAGCCTGTTCATGGTCACGGTAAGCGTATGGTCGTCAATATAGCTGCCGTTGCAGTCCCACAGTCTTTCTAAAAGCGTCTGTCTGGTGACGATATTTCCGGCATTGGTCAAAAGGAGCCGCAATATTTTATATTCGTTGGGCGTGATGGCAAGCTTCTCACCGTTTCGGATGGCAGATAGCGTTCGAAGATCCAGATGAAGAAATCCATCGTTGAAGCAGCAGATATCCGGGTCAGTGTCGGAAGGAAGGCGGCGCAGGGCAACTTCTATGCGGCGCTTTAAGATCTGCATGTTAAAAGGTTTGGTGATATAATCATCCGCACCGAGATCAAAACCGTTTAGCACATCCTGTTCCAGGTCATTTGCGGTCAGGAAGATCACCGGGAGTCTGGGCAGAATTTCTTTTATCTCCAGACAAAGATCGAAGCCGCTGCCATCCGGCAGATTCACATCCAGAATGGCCAGGTCAAAGGTTTCGCACTGCATAAGCAGGCGTGCCTTTTCACAGTTATAGGCGGATACCGTCAGATAACCGTCCGTATCCAGTTCAAAACATAACCCTGCATGCAGGGCCGGATCGTCTTCCACAATTAATATTTTAAACATCTGCTCATTGCTCCTGTAAGCGTTCTTGAACTTATTATACTGATTTCTGTCTGTTTGTAAATATATGAGAAAAGAAATCGGCGGCCATCCGGCAGAGAAGGAAATGCCTTGACTGTATTCCACAAGTAGAATATAATATAGGCAGTCAGGAACAGACGCAGGAAGAAACCTGCAGACCGGGAGAAAGGCAGGGTAATAATCATGGATCATACACAGGACAGAAAGGGTTTCAATGCCAATCAGCTGAAAATGATCGCAATCGCGGCTATGACGCTTGATCATGTGATATCGGTCGTTTTTCCGAATTATCCGAAAGACTGGTGGATTCTCGTCTGTCATATGATCGGCAGGCTGACCGCGCCGATCATGTGGTTTTTTATTGCCGAAGGCTATCATTACACACATAATGTCAAAAAATATGCCTCCAGACTATTCCTTTTTGCCGTGTTTTCCCATTTTGCTTATAATTTTGCATTCGGAATTCCTTTTCTTCCGTTTCAGACTTCAATATTTAATCAGACCAGCGTGATCTGGCCGTTGGCATGGGGACTGACGGCGCTGGCCATTATGGACAGCAGCGCATTAAAACATTGGATGAAAGTACTGCTTGTTGTAGGGATCTGTCTGATCACTTTCTGCGCTGACTGGAGCTGCATTGCTGTTATGGCAGTCATTTCTATCAGTCAGAACCGCGGTGATTTTAAGAAACAGATGACAGGTATGGTCGCCTGGGTTGCTTTTTATGCCCTGGTTTATGTTCTGTTTATCGATAAGGTGTACGGAATCCTGCAAATGTTCGTGATATTGTCCATTCCGTTCTTAAAAAAATACAATGGAGAGCGCGGTTCATGGAAAGGCATGAAATGGTTTTTCTATCTCTATTATCCGCTGCATCTTATCATTTGCGGTGTGATCCGCGTGTGCCTGCACGGAAATGCCGGTATTATGATCGGCGGATAAATGCTTCCCAATTTTCCGCATATCGGTTAAAATGGAATCAATAAAAGAAATCGGGAAGGGTATGGGATGTTAAAACACGGGATTCTGGGATTGTTAAATTATCGCGATATGACGGGATACGAAATTATGGAAGTATTCCGGGATTCCCTGCGTTTTTTCTGGAATGCCCGGACAAGTCAGATTTACAGGGAACTACAGGGACTGGAAGGAAAAAAGTGGGTCAGTAAGACCCTGGTGGCACAGGCAGGAAAACCGGATAAAAAAGTCTATTCTATTACGCAAGAAGGAAAAAAGGAACTGCTTTTGTGGCTTGCGGATGAAAAGATAGGATTTACGCAGAGGGTGCCGCTTTTGATGAAGACTTTTTTCTTAGGAGAGCGGAGCAGAGAAGAGAATATTGCTTATTTTAAGGGGATTATAACGTATTGCGAGATGTTTTTGAAAAATCTCGCACCGGTGCCGCAGAGCATTGATGCCTACGGCAGTAATCTTGATGATCAGGAAAAAGCATTATATTGGAAAATGACGGTGGATTACGGACGACGGAATATGATGATGTGCACAGACTGGGCAAAAGACTGTATAGAACAGCTGGAAAAGCTGCCGCGGCAGAGCGGGTGAGAAATCATCCGAAATGCCGCGGTTTTGTTTAACAAAAGAATGACTCGCGAAGCGCGGCATTCGTTGTTTTTTAACGGCAGATACATTTTAGAAGTCCCTGCAGACGGCAGATGCCTTCCGCCTGCGAAACAATGATCGATTCTAAGACTGGCTGCAGCTCCGGACAGATTTGGCATTGCAGTGTGATCTCGGAAAATGCAACGGCGCCCTCGTGATGCGGAATCATTTCCCGCAGGAAGTTGCAGTCTACGGAGTTTACGGATGCGGCATCCCGCATACGCCGGAACATGGTTTGGAAGACTTTATCTGCGGCATTTCGCCAGGAGCATAGATCTTCTTCGCAGTTACATTTTTCACTGCAGCAGGCAAGCATATTTTCCATGTCGGCAATGCTTTTCGTCTGTTCTTCTATGATATGACAGGCAATCTGCTCTATCTCGGGGTTGGTCGTATACTTTTCAATATTCCTGGCCATTTGAATGGCCGCTTTATGATGCGGGATCATCTGCACGATAAAATTGTGGGAAATGCTGTCGCATAATCTGGCATGCGTCATGCCGCGGATCATTTCATCGAGGATACAGCGGTAAGTGTTCAGGTAATTCTGTGTATTGCGGCTGAGAGGAACGTTTTTATTGCAGGATCTGTTTACTCTGTTCATGAGTCGGAGTTTCCTTTTCGACATTTTTTTCATTATGTAATATGTTATGCGGGAGGGAGCAGGGGGGTGAAACGGATAGCAATTGAAACTTATGTACTTTATTCCCGCGGGTCATTATTTGTCCCGCTGCCTGCGGCGGGGACTTTGACTTTTGTTATCAGCTACGGTATTCTAGGAGAAAGAACTGCTGGAATCTGATGGGAAATGAAAAAAGATATGCGATTTTAGCATTGAGAGATCAGAAGCCGGTTTGTCTGGTTTCGCTCCAGTAGGGGTATGTGCGGATGTCGGATGAGGGAGACATTTTGCTTAATGTGGAAGATTACGATGGCATGTATGAGCCGTATGATGATGGCGGCAGAGCCATGATGCTGCATACGTGGAAAGATTCCTATCTGTATTATGAGGACGGTGCATATAAAGAGTATGGCGCAGCCAGAATAACAGAGACAGAGTTTTTGTCTTATCAGCATGCACAGACATTGAAAGAGATCATTGAGGAAGAATTGTATGGGAACCGAATGAGGAAATTGAAGTGGTGTATTAACAGGGAATGGAGAATCTATAGAGATAGGATGTACTTTTATGGAGGAAACAAAGATGACAGACGATAAAAATCTCACGATCGGCGATATTGCCGAAGAACTCGGGGTATCCAAAACGACCGTTTCCCGTGCGATTTCCGGCAAAGGACGGATCGGAGAAAAAACGCGGGAGAAAGTTCTGCGCTATATCAAGGAGCATGATTACAGACCGAACGTTATCGCCAAAGGACTGGCCCAGTCCAGGACCTATAATATCGGCCTTGTGATTCCGGGCAGCTATCATCTCGTAGAGCTTCCTTTTTTCCAGAACTGTATGCTCGGTATCGGCAAAACTGCCTCTATGCTCGATTATGATGTGCTGATCTCCGTCGTGATGCCGGATGATATTTCAAGGCTTCGCCGCATTGTGACCAATCATAAAGTAGACGGTGTTATTTTAACCAGGACCTTACTGGAAGATGCTTCGGTCGCATATTTGAAAGAAGCGGGCATACCGTTTGTGACCATCGGAAGCACCGGGGACGATGCAGTCGTGCAGATCGACAACGATCACAGAAGCGCCTGCAGAGAACTGACGGAAAGCATGCTGGCACAGGGTCTTGACAGGATCGCTCTGATCGGCGGCAGTCAGGGATATGTGGTAAACGACAACCGTCTGGGCGGTTTCCTTGACGCATATGAAAAATCCGGTCAACAACCCGTAAGAGAACAGATTTTTCTGGATGTGGAAAAAGGAGAGGAAGTAGAGGCGATTGTCGGCAGTCTGCTGCAGAAAGGGATAGAATGTATCATTACTATGGATGATTATCTGTGCAGCTGTGTATTAAATACGCTGCGGCAGAGAAGAATAGAAGTACCGGGGAGAGTGAAGGTAGCCTCTTTCTACGACAGTTCTCTGCTGGCGAACAATATTCCTTCGATCACGTCCATTCAGTTTGATGTGGAAGAACTCGGAGAGAGAGCCTGCAAAACACTTTTGCAAATGATCGAAGGAGAAATGACAGAGCCGCATGCGCTGCTTGGCTACCGGATATCTTTGCGGGAATCGACGGCATGATTTGTGCAAAATAGATAATTTGGTATGTGTGAAATAGGCAAATATACACATTGACAACAATAGGTGCGTCTGTTATTCTAAGCACATGAACAACCGATTGCGCATCGGTAAAATCAAGGGAAAAAGCGAAAATGGAGGGCAATATGGAGAATAAGTTTATTGTAAACATTATCCATCGTCCGGAAATGGTTCCTGAATATGCAGAGAAGGTGACCGGACACGGGAAAGAAGAAGATATCAGCAGAAAAGCATTGTTGACGGAGTCTTTGGACATTTTTAAAACACAGCAGGCGATCGCGCATAAGAACGGCCTGAAAACGACGATTCAGATGACATATGCTTCCCTGTTCAATGACGAGGCGGTTGCGCTTGCCAAAGCAGACCATGAGAAATACGGAGACGAGATCGCTTTGTCTTTGCTTGGACTGCCCTGCAAGGAATTTCGTGAAAAATATAAAACAAAGGATTTCTGTATCTGGATGTTTTCCATGGAAGACAAGATCTCAATCGTAAATGACGTTTTCGGCAAGTTCCATGAGCGTTTCGGTTTTTATCCCGAATCTACAGGTTCTTATTATATGGATGCCGATCTGGTAAATTATATCAAGGAAAAATATCCGATGGTGAAATGTGCCGTTGCAACCTGTTGGGAAGAGGGGCCGAAGGCATATCATACATGTAATAATTCCTGGTATACTTTCATGGATGGCGGCCCGTGGGCGCCGTGGATCCCGAGCAAACAGAATGTGCACGCTCCGGCAGCCAATGAAGCGGAAGACAGCGGTATCGTGGCAATCCCTCACTTATCGCGTGACCTGATCGCATGTTATGACGGAAACGGCTCCAATTTCGGCACGCATCCGCAGAACGTACTGCGCAGCATGAGCTATGACAGCAAGACATGGGAATATCCGTATTTATATAATCTGATCGACCAATATCGTGACCTTGCAAAATATAACAATGGTTATGCTTACAATATGATGTTCGTAGGCCCCGGCTGGATGAATAAAATGGGCCGCTGGGAAGCGCCGTACGAGCTGTTATTAAAGTCTTATGAGGACGGCATGGCATATTACGGGCAGCTGAAAAAGGAAGGTAAGCTGGACGATATGACAATGGCCGAGTTCGCTGACTATTTCCGTGGTAAGAGGACGCTTACCGAGCCGGAATGCGCTCTTTGGAGAGATATCTTATATGGTTCGGACAAACAGTTATTCTGGTACTGTGATCCTTATATGAGAGTCTGTGCGAATATGGATCAGGGCGGCGCGATCGTTGATCTGCGGCCTTACGCGGCGAAACTGGAATGGCCGGTGGGAATCGGCACCAAACATGTTACGGATGCATCCTATCCGTTCCTGATTCAGGAAAAATACAGGGCCGGATACTTTACGCACTATGCAGGAGAAGGCACGGTAAGAAGCGCCAAGCTGACATACAAAGGCGAGGAAGTGGATCTGTGTCTTTGCAGGACGAAAGCGCATTTTTCCGAGGAGGAAAATGCTTCGGGAGAAGGGAAGACGAGAATCCTGACGCTTGATCCGGTGGATATCGAATTCTATGATCTGACCGTGAAACTGCAGACGAAGATGTATTTTGAAGAAGGCAGTTCCGCTGTTAAGATTGAAAGAACTGTTCTGGAAATGAGCGATCCGAATGCGGAAGTGGAGATCAACGAGTATATGGTAGCATGCTACGGCACAACGGAATACTCCGAAGATATGAGCAATATCACCCTTACCTGTACAAACGGTACGGACAGCAAAGAGATCCGTTATGCATATAAATGCCGTGAAGAGCAGATGGAGGGCGCGTCGGAAGTGATCTCTGTGATACCGGAGATTCAGACAAGAGTTTCTTTAAGCTGTGAGAAGAAGGAAGCAGTCGGCTATATCAAGGAAGGGTATGCTTTCTCACCGATGTTTACGTTAGGATATACGACCAAGTTAAAAGATAAGGAGGTATTTGCGACATGGCTCAATCTGGCAAAGGCAAATTAAATTACAGATGTCCCTCCTGTTTTATGAGAGATCTGGATATCGATATGTTTTATGATAAAGACAAAAAGGAATATCACTGTATCCGCTGTCAGTATGTTGGAACGGAAGAGGATGTTCTGGAGAAAAACGAGATGGTCAGGTTCCGTTATAAGGATGCAATGAAAAGGTTTACGAAATTTGATTTTGATTAAATCAAATGTTGTCCAAGCTGAGAAAAGGACTCAGCATCAGTATAGATAATGGATGGAGATATGATAACGGATGAAATTTTTAAAGGGTATGGATATTTCTACGCTGCAGGAAGTGGAAAGCCTGGGAGGCAGATTTTATGATCATGGCGTAGAAAAGGATGTTTTGGATATTCTGAAAAGTTATGATGTGAATGCGGTGCGCCTCCGGCTGTGGAACGATCCGTATACGGAAGAGGGAAAACCCTACGGAGCGGGTACCAATGACCTGCCGACGACGATAGCGCTTGCAAAGCGGGCGCTTGCAAAGGATATGGAAGTGCTGCTTGATTTCCATTACAGTGATTTCTGGGCCGATCCCGGGAAGCAGAGAGTTCCCAAGGCGTGGCGCGGCATGGATCTGGAACAGCTGGAAGAGGCAGTGTATCGCTATACCAAGGAAACTTTAGAGACGATGCGGAAAGAAAATGCGTTTCCCACACTGGTACAGGTAGGCAACGAAGTGACAAACGGACTGCTTTGGCCGTATGGGCAGGTGCCGGATTACGACAATCTGGCACGGCTGTTGAATGCCGGCATCAGAGGCGTCAGAGCGGTAGACGATAAAATTCCGATCGTTATTCATCTGGATAACGGCGGGAATAACGCACTTTACCGGGAGTGGTTCGATCACTTTATGGAAAAAGGCGGGGATTTCCAGATCATCGGGTTGTCATACTATCCATTCTGGCACGGAACCATGGATGATCTGCGTAACAATATGCATGACATTGCGCTCCGTTACGGGAAAGAACTGATGGTGGTGGAAGTGTCCATGGGATATACAATGGAAGATTATGCCGCTTATGAGAAGCTGGAACCGGAGGAGCGAAAAGGTATGGCCACAAAACCCGAACTGGCCGAAAAGATAGAATATCCGATGACAAAAGAGGGACAGAAACGATTCATGGAAGATTTCTGTAAGCTGTTAAAAGAAGTGCCGGAAGGAAAGGCAAAGGGATATTTTTACTGGGAAGCCGCATGGATTCCGGTTGCCGGCTCCGGCTGGGCTACGAAAGAAGCGATCGCCTATATGGACGAAAAAGGCCCCGGCGGCAATGAATGGGCGAATCAGGCGTTGTTCGATTATGATGGCAACGCACTGCCGGCACTCGAAGCGGTCAGGGACTTTGCAGTCTGATACAGCAGGACTGCCATATCAGCATAGGAAGGGTTCGCCGCGTGTAATATCCGATGTCTTGACGGGCCCGGTGGAATTTCTGACAATAAGCTGGGGACGCAGCAGATTTTTGCAGACGGATACATGGTTGATTGCGGAATGCAGGGTGTAAAAACCGCATTTGCCAAGCTCAAGGCGTTCCTGTCTGACAGTCGTTAAGGGCGGTTCCAGCCGTGCAGAGACAGGAATATCGTCGAAACCGACGATACTGACATCTTCCGGGACCCGAAAGCCGTGTGCCTGACATTCGTCCAAAACGCCCGAGGCAAGCAGATCGTTTCCGCATACAATCGCGGTAACGCCAAGGGAAAGCAGCTTCATTACATGGGGTTTGGCAGCGGCGGCCACGTAATAACCGTAAGGCATCCATTTTTCGTCAATTTCCAGATCGTGAGCCGCCATGCTTTCAACGTAGGCCTGTCTGCGCTGCTCTGTGATCATGGAATGCCAGGAACCGCTGATCATGGCGATCTTACGGTGGCCGAGGGCGATCAGATGTTCAATGGCGTCGTCGATGCCTTCAAAGCTGTCGGTGCCGATATAGCTGACATTGGGATTTTTGCGTACGTAATTATCGAAAAGAGTCGTCGGTATCGTGGTGGTCTGAAACTGCTCCATCCATGCGTCCTTCAGAGCAAATCCTACGATGAAAGCGCCGACGTAGCTGTTTTTCAACATGTAGGTATCATATTTCTCCGAAGCCTGGAAGGCGGGCGTGACAGGTACGACAGAAACGTCGTAATTAGCGGGATAAGCGGCCTGCTTGAACCCGAGGATGATATCATAGCCGAACTGCTCGACAGTCTGATAGTCCATGTTTTCGATGAAGATACAAAGTCTTTGGTTTTCTTTGGTACGCATCTGTCTGGGCATATAACCCAGTTCTATGGCAGTATCAAATACGGCCTGACGGAGCTGTTCGCTGATGTCGCTGGCGCCGTTTAGTCCTTTGGAGACGGTACTGACCGAGATGCCCAGTTTATTTGCAATATCTTTAATGGTAGCCATAATAAATTCTTCCTTGCATATAATATTTTTTTCAGTTTCCTAAAAATAAATATATAAATAAATATATTAAAAAAAAAAACATTTTTCAAGAAAAACAGATATGATTGTCAAAATTGACAAAAACTCTGCAAAAATAACATGATTAAATGACAAATTTACTATAAATTGAGAAACTATAGTTGACATTTTTCTTTTATAGTGATACATTTAGTATATCACGAAAGTTTACGAAAATATTCGCGATATATTTCAGTTGTATATCTTGCCAGAATTTATTTATTATGATATAGGATGTGGCAGCACATTTTATATAAAAAATCACAGGCGTTATACAGACGTCAAAAAAGCAACAAGGAGAGAGAGGAAAAAGTTATGAAGAAAAAAGTATTAGCAACAGTACTTGCAACAGCAATGGTTGCGGCATCTCTTGTTGGTTGTGGAGGCTCTTCCAACGAAACCGGCGGAGACAGTACACCGGCAGCAGATGATTCTGCAGCAGCAACAGATGACAGCAGCGCAGCAGACAGCAGCGCAGCAGACAGCAGCGATGCAGCGGCAGACAATGGCGATGCGGCAGCAGACGGCGGCAGCGAAGCCGTTGAATATGGTTCCGGCACGATCACGATCTGGGTGGCTGAGAACGTTGTTGACTTTACAAATGAGAAAGCAGCAGAATTCTTTGCAGCAAATCCTGATATGGCAGGTTATACGGTTACCGTTGAACCTGTAGGTGAAGGTGATGCAGCAGGCAACATGATCACTGACGTTGAAGGCGGTGCAGATATGTACGGTTTTGCACAGGATCAGATCACACGTCTTGTTTCGGCAGGCGCTCTGTGTCCTATCACAGGTGACAATGCAACATTCGTATCCGAGCAGAACGATGCAGGTGCGGCAAGCGCGGCAGTAGTTGGTGATATGACTTATGCATATCCGATGACATCCGATAACGGTTACTTCTTATATTATGACAGCAGTGTTGTAACAGATCCTACTTCTTTAGAGAAGATCGTTGCTGACTGTGAAGCGGCAGGCAAGAACTTCTATATGGAAATCAACTCCGGATGGTATCAGCCTGCATTCTTCTTTGCTACCGGATGTACATTAACTTATGATACAGACAATGACGGTAACTTTACAGCATGCAATATCGATTATACGTCTGATGCAGGTTTGGTTGCACTCAAAGAGATCATTGAACTGGCTTCTTCCAAGTCCTTCCAGAATGGTTCTTCCATTTCCAGCGGTACAAACATCGGCGCTATCGTTGATGGTACATGGGATTCCGAAGCAGCAAAAGAGATCTTCGGCGACAACTATGCTTGTGCAAAACTTCCTTCTTTCGAAGGTTCTGATGGAAAGACTTATCAGCTCAGCGGTTTCGGCGGATTCAAACTGTTAGGTATCAAACCGCAGGAAGACGCAGGCAAACTTGCAGTATGTCATGCACTTGCTCAGTATTTAACAGGTACGGATGTACAGCTTGCACGTTATCAGGCAGCAGGCTGGGGTCCTTCTAACGTAACGGCACAGCAGGATGCAGCAGTTCAGGCAGATGAAGCTTTATCCGCACTGGCAGAGCAGCTTGCAAACACAATTCCGCAGGGCAACTACCCTGGAGATTACTGGAACCTGGCAACAGCTCTTGGTGATGACATTATTTCCGGTACTTTAAGCACATCTTCAAGTGATGACGACTTAAAGGCAGCACTTCAGAACTTCCAGGATACCTGCATTTCTTATGCACAGTAATTATGATCATTAAGTGATTATGATAAATGATATCCGGCAGGGAGCATGCTCTCTGCCGGGTTATTAAATGAATTTACTATATAATTTATTTCATAAATAAGTTAGGCATTACTTAGTCGGGAGGGATTTGAGTATGGGAAAAGATGCGAATTCCGGTAACGCTGGCAAGAAAAGCAAAAAGAATCCGGTTGGCAAATTTTTCAGTGGATTGGGAAATGATTTAAAAGAACTCGGTCTGACCTTTACAGAGGGAGACTGGAAGACAAAAGTATCTTATCTGATCATGGGATTTGGGCCCCTGATGCGTAAACAATTTGTAAGAGGTATTGCTTATCTGGCATTGGAAGCAGTGTTTATCTTCTATATGGCTTCTTTTGGAGTACACTATCTGAAAGACCTGGGGACGCTTGGAACCATTGCAAGGGTTTTGAATGATAACGGTACCTATTCTTACAATGATAACAGTTTTTTGATTCTGTTATATAGTATTTTAACGATTATTATTATCTGTGCTTTTATTTTTGCATGGAGAATGAATATCCGGGAGAACCGGAACGAAGAGAAGCTGCTTGCGGCGGGAAAGGCACTTTCTTCCCCGAAACAGGATCTGTATTCTCTGCTTGATTCTCATTTTGATAAAACATTATTGGCATTGCCGGTTCTGGGTATTTTCCTCTTTACCGTACTGCCGATTATTTTCATGATTTGTATTGCTTTTACGAATTATGATCAAAAACATCAGCCGCCGACGAATCTGTTTTCCTGGGTTGGCCTGGAGAACTTTCAAAACCTGTTTTCTTTTGGCGCGCAGGGAATCGGTTCCACGTTCTTTACGGTACTTAGCTGGACATTGATTTGGGCGTTTTTTGCAACATTCCTGACCTATTTTGCAGGTATGGGTGTTGCGATTATGATAAATAAGAAGGGAATCAAATTCAAAAAGCTTTGGAGAACGATCCTTGTTATGACGATCGCGGTACCGCAGTTTGTTTCTCTGTTATATGTTTATAAAATGTTTGCAAACGATGGTTTGATCAATACGTATCTGATGAGATGGGGCTGGATCGAGTCCCGCATTCCGTTCTGGTCAGATCCGCTGTTATCTAAGATCGTTATCATCGTGGTCAACCTTTGGATCGGTATTCCTTATACGATGCTCATTACAACGGGTCTGCTGATGAACATTCCGGAAGACTTATATGAAAGTGCAAGAATTGACGGCGCAAGCGGATTCCAGATGTTTAGAAGCATTACGCTTCCTTATATGCTGTTTGTAACGGGACCGTTCTTACTGACACAGTTTACCGGTAACTTAAATAACTTTAACGTTATTTACCTCTTAACGCAGGGTGGACCATATTCCATGGAACTTTCCAACAAAGCGGGATATACGGATCTGCTCGTTACCTGGCTGTATAAGATGACGGTCAATGATACAAATTATCGAATGGCCGCCGTGCTCGGTATTATGATATTCGTTGTAACCGCAGTAATTTCTCTTGTTGTGTACAGTATGCTGCCGTCCGTAAAAGATGAGGAGGGATTCCAATAATGAGTAAATCAATGAAGACAAAAAGAACTATCGGTAATGCGATTACCTATATTGTATTGATCGTGATCAGCTTTGTTTGGTTATTCCCGTTCGTATGTCTGTTTCTGCAGAGTCTTCGTTCCTATAATGAAGGCGGAGGCGGTATGGTAGAATATCTGCTGCCGAAACAGTTTTCGCTGGATTCCTACGCATTCCTGTTAAGCGAAGAGAGCCAGTTCATCCGCTGGTACGGCAATACGCTGATTATTGCGGCTTTTGTGGCATTATTCCAGACGATCGTTGTATTGTGTGTAAGTTATGCACTTTCCCGTATGCGTTTTAAAGGCCGTACGTTTTTGATGAAGTTCTGGTTGATTCTGGGGATGTTCCCCGGATTCCTGACCATGATCTGTCTCTACTTCCTGTTAAAGCAGTTTGGTCTGACGCAGGCAGGTGCGATTCCGGGATTGATCCTGATTGCAGTGGCAAGTTCCGGTATGGGATATTATGTAATAAAAGGATATTTTGATACGATACCGAAAGCGCTCGATGAGGCGGCAAGAATCGACGGTGCGTCCAGAGCGAGAGTGTTCTTTACGATGATCATTCCGATGTCCAAACCGATCATTATTTATGCGGCGCTCGTTGCGTTCATGGCGCCATGGTGTGATTATGTATTCGCTTCCTATGTTGCATTCGGTTATTCCGACAGCTACAACGTAGCGGTAGCGATGCAGCGCTGGGTATGGACCAATGACTATCAGGGATATTTCACAAGATTCTGTGCCGGCGGTATGCTGATCGCCGTACCGGTTACCGTTCTCTTCATATGCTTGCAGAAGTACTATGTTGAAGGTGTTACCGGCGGTGCAGTGAAAGGTTAAAAAAGATTTTTCCGTTCGCCGGAAATGGAGGCGTAAGAAGGAAACGTCAGAAAAGTATAAAAATGCAGGCTGTCCCGTGACGGTCTGCATTTTTCAGACATATGCGGCGAAGCGCCTGTATTGTGCGGCGGACGGTCTGCGGGCAGGAGCAGTTTAATGATGATAGAAGCGAAAGAAAGGAAATGGACATGGCTATCAGGATGAAAAAAGCGGCAGCGCTGATACTGGCATACTGTATGATCTGTCTGACAGCATGCGGAAACGGAGGCGCGCAGGGGAATGGAACAGATTCGGCTGATACGGCGGGAACTGCCGGAGAAGTCGGTATGGACAGCGCGGCGGAGAATACAGCTGAAACAGGGGAGAGTACAGATACGGACAGTGCGGCGGAGGGGGCGCAGGAAGCTTCCGATACAGCACAGGAGCCGGATATTACCGATATGATTCCGCTGCAGGTGATCGACGACAATTACCGGACTTATTATGAGGTGTTTGTCTATTCTTTTTATGACAGTGACGGCGACGGGATAGGAGATCTGCAGGGTTTGATTTCCCAACTGGATTATATCAACGATGGGGACGATACAACAGACACGGACCTGGGATGCAACGGTATCTGGCTGATGCCGGTGAACCCTTCGCCTACTTACCATAAATATGATGTCACCGATTATTATGATATCGATGCCGCATATGGAACGCTGGAAGATTTTAAAGAACTGCTTGCGGCCTGTGAGGAAAGAGGGATCAAAGTGATCATGGATCTTGTGTTAAACCATTCCTCATCCGAACATCCGTGGTTCGTAGAAGCTTCTTCCTATTTAAAGGCATTGGGGGATGACGAACCGAATATCGAGGACTGTCCTTATTTTGACTATTATCATTTTACGAAGGAACCGGCTTCGGGGTATGAAGCGCTGCCCGGGACAGACTGGTATTATGAGGCGCGTTTCTGGAGCGGGATGCCGGATCTGAATCTGGATTCGCAGGCTCTGCGCGGCGAGATCGAAGATATCTGTAAATACTGGCTGGATATGGGAGTCGGCGGCTTCAGACTGGATGCGGTCAAAGAATATTATACGGAAAGCATACCGGATAATGTTGCATTTTTAAGCTGGCTGACTGATACAGTCAAAGCTGAAAAGGAAGACGCCTACCTGGTTGGAGAGGCATGGTTGGATATAAACGGATTTTCACAATATTATGCCAGCGGGATTGACAGCCTTTTTAATTTTTCCTTCGCCGGTGCGGAAGGACTGATCTGCAAAACCGTCAAAGGCTCTTCCACTGTGCGCTATGGAGAGACCATAGCCTCTTTGGACGAAACATTCGGGCAATATAATGAAGATTATATTGATGCGCCTTTTTATACCAATCATGATATGGCGAGAAGCGCAGGCTACTATGTAGGAGAAGATGCCGTAAGTCAGTTAAAGATGGCGGCTGCAATGAATCTTTTTATGAACGGTTCGGCATTCGTTTATTACGGAGAAGAGCTTGGCATGAAAGGGTCCGGAAAAGATGAGAATAAGCGTGCACCGATGTATTGGAGTAAGAATGCCGATATGGAGGGGATGTGCGACGGCCCCGCCGATATGGATGCTTTTGAGATGAAATACGAGAGCCTGGAAGAACAGTCCAAAGATCAGGATTCGATTTACTGTTATTATAAGAAAGCGATCAGGATCAGAAATCAGAATCCGGAGATCGCAAGGGGGAAGGTCGAATATTTAAGCGGGATTTCCAATGAGCGTTTCTGTATTCTGAAAAAAACATGGGAAGGCTCCGAGGTAGTTTTGATCTTTCATACGGGAGCCGAAAGCGGAGAATTGGATATCGCAGGTCTTACCGTGAATGGAGAAACCGTTACACCGGATCATATATGCGGCAGTCTGGAAACCGGAGAAGAGAAGTGCAGTATAGCCGATTCCGTACTGACAATGCCGGGATATTCTGTTCTTGTATTAAAATAGCGTGTCGCTGAAAACAGCAGAGCGTAGAAAATAGCATGTATGAAAAATAAAAGACAGCACAACAAAACCCCCGAAGTTAATAACCTCGGGGGTTTCGTTGTGTAAAAGGGGAATTCTTCCGGAATTGCTATTACCCGACTTGACTTCCGTAATCAAGTCTATCTCTATAATATAGATTAAACAGATAAAAGTCTACGAATATATTGCAAAAAAATAACACTATATTAGCATTTCATGTCGAAACCGGGAGATAAATGAATGCAATATAGAATAAAAAGAAGTAATTTCTTCCAAAACTTTACGAAATATTGCGGGAATGCAGTCGTAAAAATAAGATTGAAATTTGCATCTAATTAGTGTAAAGTAGTAGTAGCGTATTCGTGATAAAATCAAGGAAATATGCGAATACAAATATAAAGTGTAAAGGAAGATGGAGTATGGGAGAGAGTGCAAAAGATAAGGGCGGTTGGCGCACGAATAAGTGGGTCCGTGCGGCAATTCCCGCGTTACTGCTTCACTGCAGTATCGGTACAGTTTATTGCTGGTCAATTTTCAGCCAGGAGATTGCTGATTATATCGGCTTTACAAAGGGAGCGACAGAATGGGCATTCAGTTTTGCCATTTTTTTCCTTGGTATGTCTGCAGCGTTTCTTGGCAATGTCGTGGAAAAGGATATTCACAAATCCTCTTTGATCGCGGCAATCTGTTTTGCAGCCGGTATGGCCGGAACAGGATTTTTCATTTACTACGGCGGTCAGCATCAGGCCAGTCCGATAGCGCTGATCGGAATCTACATATGTTATGGTTTTATCATGGGTGTCGGTCTCGGAACCGGATATCTGTCACCGGTTAAGACATTGATGCTCTGGTTCAAGGACAGAAAAGGTCTGGCAACAGGGCTTGCCGTTGCAGGTTTCGGCGCTGCAAAGGCGATCGCAAGTCCGATCATGCAGGGTATGCTGGACGGTCTTGGTGACGGCGGTATTTATAAGATGTTCTTTATTCTGGCGGGCGTTTATTTCGTTATGATGTTCGTCGGGCATCTGCTCCTGAAGAAGCCGGATGATTGGCATGAACCGCAGAGCAAAGATAAGAGCCAGGGTATTATGGCGGTTTTGAAAAGCAAACCGATCACAAATTATATCGGTATCTGGCTGATGTTCTATATCAATATCACGTGCGGTCTGGCGCTCATTTCACAGGAGAAAATGATCGTGAAATGCATCGGTCTGGCAAGTTTTGCAGGCATTATTTCAACGGTATCCGCAATCTTTAATGCAGGCGGACGCCTTGGATTCTCCGCATGGGCAGACAGCATGAAAGACAGGAATACGATCTATAAGCTGATCTTCGTTTTGTCTATCGCATTTACGGCAATCGTCATGCTGACAGGCGGTATCAAAAACGGAGAGGGCAATACATTGCTGATCATCCTTGTTCTGGGACTGATCTTTGTTGTTAACGCAGGGTACGGCGGCGGATTTTCCAATGTACCGACGCTGCTTTCCGATCACTACGGTATGGGAAATATCAGTGCGATTCATGGTATCACGCTTTCTGCATGGGCTTTTGCAGGATTGACCGGTAATCAGATGGCAACCTGGATTGTCAGCAAATTCGGTGCTCCGGTAGATATTGAACATGCGCTTGCCGACGGAACTGTAGAGACTATCACAGTTAACCCCACAGGTTATCAGACCGTACTGTATGCAACGATCGTGTTATATGTTATTGCGCTTGTACTTTCTATGGTTTTGGTAAAACCTACAGGGAAAGAAAAAGCATAAAAAGATCTGAAAAAATGAAAGAAAAATAATAGAGCAGGCGGAAAAACATTTGTTTTTCCGCCTGTTGTTTTAAACGGTATCTTTATAAGGCATACATGCGTTTATCAATCATATGACAATTATTTCAGCAGATAGGCTCTCTGTCTTGTAATTTCCTCCGGTATTTCCACGCCTGTATTTTTCAGCTTCTGGCAGAGGTTATTCATATGATGGACTTTCTGGGAAAGTTTGATATCGTAACGATCCATTGTTTCTTTATATAATGGGTTGGCTTTGAGCTTATCCCGGATTTCTTTGGCAAACGGACAGTGTGTGAACAAAATGGTACGTGCCACTTTGTTCAGACGAGGTGAACCGGCGCCTTCATAGATGATCCAGGACTCATAGTCACGGATAAACATTTCCTTATAACTGTTCTTGGCTTTCTGCATGCTGAGTTTGACTTTGTCTTTCGCATCGGCAGAGAGCTCTCTGTTTTTCTTATAGAACTGGATGTAATCGAAATACTCACTGGTAAGCGAAGGCTCGGATACGTCGTTCCACCTTGCGCCCTGGATACGTTTGCACATTTCCCAACGGTATTCTCCGGTCAGACGGACAAGGATGTTGCCCAGGTCTTCCATCTGGAAGAGAGAAAGCATCATACGGGACGGCGTCGTACGTTTTCTTCCTTCGATCTCCTGCCACATAACGCCGCGGATACCGACATTGGGCATCAGAATGACATCAGGCAGGATTTCCACGCCGATGGATTCTTTGGCGATACCGATATCCGGATTGCTGTACATGGTGTCTCTGTAATAGGCGCCGAAATCGGTAGCGCGGATCTTTTCAAAGCTTGCCGCGATCTTGTCGGCAGAGACAAGTGAATCCGGAAGGTCTTTCAGGACATTGCTTTCCGAGAAAATAGGACAGAAAATACTGATACGTCCAAAGGTTATTTTGTTAACGGACTGGAACATATTATCCAGTTCGAACTGTACCTGTTTGTTCCGGTCCGAAAGCATAGGCGTTTCTTCAGCGGCAGTGATCTTGCCGGTTACTTTCAGTTCGTGTACATATGCCGCATAGTCATTGTCGAATTCGTTACGGCACGGCGCTTTTTTGCCTTCGTAAACGGCTTTCAGCCACTCATAGGCAGTATAGACGTTTCTGGAAGGATCGCTTGGCAGCGAGTCTACGATGGAATAAAGATAAGCGGCATTTTCAAGTCCGGCCAGATTCTCGTCCACATATCCGAAATTGAAGAACATTCTCACAATCTTAGGCACATTGGAGTCGGTGAGACTCTTGAAAAATGCATTGGAGTACACTTCGTAGAACAGTTTGGTAAGAGTCAGGCGCAGCTTCCTGCAGGCGTCATCGGAAGCGTTTTTGTCTGTCAGCTTGCTGTATTTTTCAATGTTGGCCTTGAATGCGGAATTCGTTTCTTCGTCACACTGTGCATAGAGCAGTATCGTATGTAAGGATCCCGTCAGATCCGGTACATCGTCTGCAGCGGCCTGATCAGCGGGCGCATCGCCGGCCTGACTCAAAGCCTCCAGTTTTTCTTTATATTCTTTGACACGGCTCTGGTACATATCTTTGTCGATCGAATCCTGGCTTTCAAGCTGGATCATCATTGTACCGAGCGCTGCCGTAATAGCAGTGGAATCTTCGCTGTGCGCACCGATCTTGTAGAGTGTGCTTGCGTACAGATCAAAGAAGTCGAGGCGGTTCTCGCTCATCAGCAGATTAACGATATCAGCCTTATAATCATAAAGCTCACGGGATACGGAAATGATACCGTAGACATCCTGACTTGCTTTTAAAAGCATACCAAGAACAAAATCCGCGATCTGTGATTTGGCGGATATACTTTTCATAATACGCTGTAACTGTCCGTAATATTGGTGCAGCCAGGCGGGTACGTCCTCTTCAAGAACCAGTTCCGACATGGTTTCCAGACCCGGAAGGACTCTTGTGGCCAGTCCGTGTTTTGCTGTGAAACGGCAGTATTCGGAATAACTTTTCATCAAATATTGATAGAAATTATCGCAGTCGAAGCGCATCAGCTCATACTGGTCAAGAATATCCTGCAATTGTCTGAATAATGAGGATACGATCAGATTGGACAGATCGGATTTGGTCCGAAGCAGTTCGGACAGACTTCCGTTTGCGCATGGATAGGATGCAAGCGCAGTATCCTCTGTCGCCTGATAGGATATAAAGTAAGAATCGTAGAAGAGCTCGCAGACTCCTATGACATCTCCTTTTTGTAGATAAAACTCACCGCCCGGGTAGGAAGCGCGTACGGATCCCTTGGCGATAACGTGCAGGGCGGCGATAGCCTGCTCACTCTGGATCAACTGGCTTCCCGCCGGAAATTCTTTCACTGCCATAAAAATAACCCCTCTCTATTTATACTCAAGTTAACCTTATTATAAGACGTTTGCAGGATAAATACAAGAAAAAAGAAAGGAGTTGGCAGGGATAAAAAAAGGCGGGAAGAGAGGGGCATGCCCTCCCGTATGCTTACCAGTTCATAAGGGTCTTTATTTTCTGTGTTAGCAGCCAGGCAGCTTTCTGGTGTGTCATCATGCATGGATGATAGTTTACGACGTAGCCGTCTGCGTCAGTCTGCATGGGAAAATGCAGGACATCGATCTTCGCATCGTGATTTTGTTTCCGGAAAGATGCTACGGCTTTATCAAGATAGGGGTGCAGCCGTTCGTTCATAAGTCCGTAAGTGCATAATATGACGGCTTCCGGGTTCCGTGCACGGATTTCTTCAAGAAACTGCCGATAAGATAGGGCAAACTCTTCTTGTCGCTTTTTGATATCCTGACAATAACTGTCGTCGTTCGTGCCGAGGTTTATGACGATCAGGTCAGGAGAAAAGTCGTTAAAATCCCATAAGGCGCCGGTAACAGAGCGTGTCTGATAAGTGCCGTGGGAGAAACCGACAAGCGGATAGAAGGGCGGCAGGAGGGCATCGGTATTTTTTTCATTGCTTTGCGTGTATCCTGAGATGACGCCGTGCCCGCTGTAGGATACCAGACTGTAGTCGGCATGGAGCGCCTCAGCCGTTAAAGCGGCGTAAGCTTTTAAAGCATCTTCCGTTCCGGTCGCAAAAGGATGCGCCGGGTCATCGTCGTCTATGCCGTAACCGCAGGTGATGGAATCCCCGATAAATTCTATTTTCCGGTTTCTTTTTACGGCAGGAGTACAGGAGGCATTCTCATCAGCCGTAAGTTCCTTAATGCCGAGAATGGACATGGGAGCTTCCGACAGTTTTACGATACGAACATGACAGGTTATGGGAGTCTCATTGTCGATCAGAGTGTATCGGGTTTCAGGCTGTGTCATCAGTTCGTCGATTACGCGGATCCCATCGAGGAATACCGCAAAACGCGCTTTCTCTTCCTGCGTTTGCGTACCGGCGCTGTCGTCTCCCGCAAGCAGGAGAGAAAGGAGACTGCCCTGAAAAAGAAATTCGATGCCGCTGCCGGAAAGAGCGAGCCAGAGAATCCCATCATAAGATAATGTTCTGCCGAGATATTTGACATGCCGGATATCCGCGCTGATGCTTTGAAGTTTGTTTGTTGACTGTACATCGTTTGAAGCGTTCGTGTAAAAATGATTCATCATGATACTGCCTTTCTGTTTCAAATCGGTTTCGGCCGGTCTGCCTGCAGGATGCCTGCGGACCGGAACATTTTTACTAATTGTAGCACGTATTTTACGCAAGGGCAATTTTTGTACTGTACTTTTAACAAATATATGATAAAATATTTATGACATATCTGCTTTTTATGGAAGTATCATGAAGCGGCAGGGAAAGGTAACAGTGATCGATATGGCGATGGAAAAGGAAGATATTGAATATAGAAGACAGATTGTACAGGAATATAAGCCTGATGTAGAGGCACTGATCCGTTATCTGCCGTGGCTTGAAGAGAAGGCAGGCAGTATTGTTTCGGAAACATTTACCGGTTCCGGCATCAAGGAGCATTCTATTGCATTTCCCGTTTATGATTCTACACTGCTTAATTTTGTCAAGACGGTGCAAAGAACAAGACTGCTTGACAGAAATTACCGATATATCTATTCCAGGCATGGACTCCGCTCGGCCAAAGAAGAACTGCAGGCAGTTTCGCGTTCGGACATTACGCATATGGACGTACTGAGAGGTATTTTGTCCAAGTATGTAATGGGCGGCATGACCAAAGGAAGAATGTGGACCGAGGCGGTAGAAAACGGCGTTTTTCTGCATGTCGTACGCAAAATGAAAGAAAATCTGGAGTTTTGGGACAGGCCGATGGGATAAGCATAAGATATAGTAAAGAAGAATGGGGATTACGGTTATGGGAGAGAAATCACTACAAAAGAAACAATACATATTAGATACTGCTAAGAAGGTATTTGTGGAAAAGGGTTATAAGAATGTGACTATGAAAGACATTGTGGCGGCCTGTGATATCAGCCGCGGCGGCCTGTATCTGTATTTTGGCAGTACGGAAGAGATCCTGCTTGCGGTATTGGAGCAGGATGCGAACGAAACCGACGATATTTTCATGAAGAGCATTACCGAGGACGATTCGGCGGCCAATATTCTGACGCTGTTTTTGAAAGAACAGAAAAAGGAGCTTCTGCGCAAAAAAAATAATCTGGCGATGGCGGTTTATGAGTATGCGTTTGAAAATAAGGACGGAGGGGCCGCGATGCTTCGTAAACAGTTTGAAGCGGGGGTAAGGGTCATCGAGAAGCTGATCACGTCCGGTATTGCGTCAGGAGAGTTCTATTGTGAGAATCCCAAAGGCGCCGCCAATAATATTATGTATGTTCTGGAAGGAATGAAAGTCAATTCCCAGACAATGGGGATTACGGAAGCAATGGTAGACGAACAGCTTCTTTATATAATGGAAGGCCTGGTCATAGATGTAGAATAAACACGGAGGAATCAGATTCATCATGGGAAATGTAAAGCGTATTTATGTAGAAAAGAAACCCCCTTTTGCGGTAAAGGCAAAGGAACTGAAGGAAGAGATCGGCAGCTATCTGGGTATTACGGCTGTAAAAGACGTCAGGGTACTGATCCGTTATGACGTCGAGAATATCTCCGATGAGATTTTTGAAAAAGCGTGCAGGACCGTCTTTTCCGAACCGCCTGTCGATATTCTGTATAAGGAAGAAATTGAGGTTCCCGCGGATGGAAGAGTCTTCGGCGTGGAATATCTGCCCGGACAGTTCGACCAGCGGGCCGATTCTGCCATGCAGTGTGTGCAGTTTCTGAAAGAAGATGAAGAACCGGTGATCAGAACTGCTGTCACTTATTTAATAATAGGACAGATTTCCGAGGATGAATTTGAGAAAATAAAAGCATATTGTATCAATCCGGTGGATTCAAGGGAAACGGATATGGTAAAACCGGATACGCTGATCACGGTTTATGACGAGCCTGCCGATGTGGCGGTCATGACGGGATTTACCACGATGCCCGAGGCGGAGTTAAAGAAACTGTATGATTCGCTTGGACTGGCGATGACGTTTAAGGATTTTGTTCATATACAGAATTATTTCACGAAAGAAGAACACAGAGACCCGACCATGACGGAGATCCGTGTGCTCGATACGTATTGGTCGGATCACTGCCGTCATACGACATTCTCTACGGAATTAAAAGACATTACGTTTGATGAAGTGAAAGAAACTAAAGATGGCAGTAAGAAAGTCGATTACCGGGAGCCGATCCGGGAAACTTATGAAGACTATCTGAAAACGAGAGAAGAAATTTTTGCAGGCAGGCAGGATAAATTCGTCTGTCTGATGGACCTGGCGCTTCTGGCAATGCGTAAGTTAAAGAAAGAAGGGAAACTGGACGATATGGAGCAATCGGATGAGATCAACGCCTGCTCTATTGTCGTACCTGTGGAAATGGATTACGGTGACGGTCCGGTAAAGGAAGAATGGCTTGTCTTTTTCAAAAACGAAACGCACAATCATCCGACGGAGATCGAGCCTTTCGGCGGGGCGGCTACCTGTCTCGGCGGTGCAATCCGCGATCCGCTTTCGGGCAGAGGCTATGTCTATCAGGCTATGCGCGTGACCGGTGCGGCCGATCCGACGGTGCCCGTAGCGGAAACTTTAAAAGGAAAATTATCACAGAAGAAGCTGGTACGCGGTGCGGCAGGCGGCTATTCATCATATGGCAACCAGATCGGTCTGGCAACTGGTTTCGTAAAGGAGATTTATCATCCCGATTATGTGGCCAAGAGAATGGAGATCGGTGCGGTCATGGGTGCCGCGCCGCGCAAAAACGTGATCCGGGAGACATCCGATCCGGGCGATATCATTATTCTCCTGGGCGGCCGTACAGGGCGTGACGGCTGCGGCGGCGCCACGGGATCTTCCAAAGTGCATACGGAAAGTTCCATAGAGACATGCGGGGCGGAAGTACAGAAAGGAAATGCGCCGACAGAGCGTAAGATACAGAGACTTTTCCGCAGAGAGGAAGTCAGCAGACTGATCAGGAAATGTAACGATTTCGGCGCCGGCGGCGTATCCGTAGCGATCGGAGAACTGGCTGATGGACTGATCGTGGATCTGGATAAAGTTCCGAAAAAGTACGCGGGATTGGACGGCACGGAGCTGGCTATTTCGGAATCACAGGAGAGAATGGCAGTCGTTGTGTCTGCCAAAGATGTGGATGAATTTTTGGAGTATGCGGCACAGGAAAATCTGGAAGCCGTGACGGTTGCGCATGTGACGAAGGAACCGAGACTGGTGTTATTGTGGCGCGGTAAAGAGATCGTCAATATTTCCAGGGCATTTCTGGATACGAACGGCGCACATCAGGAGACTTCGGTACGTGTGGACATGCCGGTACCGGAAGACAATTATATGAAGAAGATATCTTCTCCCGCAGTGGGAAAAGCGCTGCAGGAGAACGATGTAAAGAAAGCATGGCTGACGCTGCTTGGTGATCTTAATGTATGTTCCCAGAAGGGACTTGTGGAAATGTTTGACGCCTCTATCGGTGCAGGCAGTGTCTATATGCCTTATGGCGGTAAGTATCAGCTTACCGAAACACAGGCCATGGTGGCAAAACTTCCTGTTTTAAAAGGAAAGACGGATACTGTAACGATGATGAGTTACGGATTCGATCCGTATCTGTCCAGCTGGAGTCCTTATCACGGCGCTGTTTATGCGGTGACGGAGTCCATGGCCAAGATCGTTGCAAACGGCGGAGATTATAAGACGATCCGCTTTACCTTCCAGGAATATTTCAGACGGATGACAGATGATCCAAAGCGTTGGAGTCAGCCCTTTGCGGCGCTTCTTGGCGCATATAAGGCGCAGATCGCATATGGACTGCCTTCTATCGGCGGCAAGGATTCTATGTCCGGTACCTTTAATGATATAGATGTGCCTCCGACACTCGTGTCATTTGCTGTGAATATTTCCAGGAAACAGAATATGATCAGTCCTGAGCTGAAACGGGCCGGCGATAAACTGGTACGTTTCCATATTCCGAAGGATGAATATGATCTTCCTGATTTCAAAAAAGTGATGGAAGTATATGATTTCATACTGCAGCTCATGTCGAAAAAGAAAGAAGCGGCTGACGGTTCCGATAACAGAAGTGTGGCAGCGGCTTATGCGCTTGATGCAAAGGGCGTGGCAGCGGCAGTCAGCAAGATGGCATTCGGCAATCAGCTCGGCGTTGCGATAGAAAGCAGTCTGACAACAGAGGATCTTTTCGGAAATGCAATCGGAGATATCATCGTGGAAATGACTGCGGAAGAATATGCAGAGTTTGACCAGGAGAGTATGAGAGCTAAGAGGCAGCTGCTGTTTGGAAAGGAAATAGCTTCGCTTGTCGGTACCGTAACGGAGACGCCTGTTTTCACATACGGCGATATGCAGATCAGCATGGAAGAGGCTTTAGAAGCATGGACTTCCAGGCTTGATAAAGTATTCCCTTATACGGCTTTGAAAGATAAGAGTCCGGTGGCATCGGAGCTTTACCGGTCACAGGATATTTATGTCTGCAGGCATAAAGTGGCAAGACCCACTGTATTTATCCCCGTTTTCCCGGGAACAAACTGTGAATACGACAGCGCCAGAGCATTCGAGAGTGCCGGTGCGGATGTTGTTACGAAAGTATTTAAAAACATGACAGCGAAAGATATCACAGAGAGCGTAGAACTCTTTGAAAGTTCCATCAGGCAGGCGCAGATTATTATGTTCCCCGGCGGCTTTTCGGCCGGCGATGAACCGGATGGCTCCGCGAAATTCTTTGCAACGGCGTTCCAGAATGCCGGGATCAAAGAAGCGGTCATGGATCTGCTGTACAAAAGGGATGGTCTGGCGCTTGGCATCTGCAACGGCTTCCAGGCTCTGATCAAACTGGGGCTTGTTCCTTACGGCGATATACAGGGACAGAAGGAAGACTCACCGACGCTTACCTTTAATACCATCAACCGTCATATATCCAAGATGGCTTATATTAAAGTGGTATCCGATAAATCTCCCTGGCTGCAGGGAGCCGTGCTCGGCAATACTTATGTAAACCCGGCTTCTCATGGCGAAGGCCGCTTCGTAGCTTCTAAAGAATGGATCGATAAGCTTTTTGCAAACGGGCAGGTCGCTACGCAGTATGCCGATGCAGACGGTAATGTATCCATGGATGAGAACTGGAATATCAACGGTTCGTACGCTTCCATAGAAGGCATCACATCTCCTGATGGACGCTGCCTGGGTAAGATGGCGCATTCCGAAAGAAGAGGGGATGGCGTAGCCGTAAATATTTACGGAGAGCAGGATCTGAAGATATTTGAATCCGGGGTCGCTTATTTTAAATAGGCACCCGGACAACAGGTAAACGGTGTTTTTCTATGTCTGCTGAAACGAAAACGATTCGAAGAACAGAATTTACAAAAGCGATGAAAAAAACACATACGATTTGGCTGCCGGATATGTTGCATTATCATAATGAACTATTGCAGGCAGCCTTTTTTTCGTGCGGTTATCGGCTGGAGATCATGCCTGAAGCCGCAGGTCTCGCCAAATACGCGCTTCCGTTTATCAGCAATGATTATTGTTATCCGTCCATATTGATTATAGGGCAGGTTCTGGCGCTTGCGGCATCTGAGGATTTTGACATCGCACATGCGGCATTTATGGAGCCGCAGACAGGAGGAGCATGCCGGGCAGGCAATATCTATCATTCTATGATCCGGTGTCTGGAAAGGACCGGGTATTCAGAAGTTCCCGTAATTTCACTGAATCCGTTTGGAGAGGAAAAACATAAAGGCTTTACGATCACGCCGAAGCTTCTGATGTGCGCTGCTTCGGCGGTCTGTTACGGTGATCTGCTGATGATGCTGACACAGCAGGTCCGTCCATATGAAAAACAGGTCGGGCAGGCGGAAACATGCAGACAGAAATGGATCGGTCTTCTTTCCGCAGAGATTCGCAGAGGCCGAAACATTTCACGGGCAAAAAGAAGAGAAAAATATCGTGAGATCGTGTATGATTTTCAAAAGATTCCGCGGGAAAAAAGGAAGTTAAAGAAAGTCGGCGTTGCGGGGGAAATCTATATGAAGTTTTCACCGATCGGCAACGAACATCTGGAAGATTTTCTAAAACAGGCAGGGTGTGATTACCGCCTGGGCGGTTTTTTGAATTATGTGATCTATTTAGTCGACAGCGAACTAGGGAAAGAGTGTGCACAGGGTGATCGGAAAATCTATAAAAAGGTTTATCGGGAGATGATCCGCTATCTGCAGAAAATACAGGAAGATTTGTACCGGGCCGTAGACGCTTCCACAGTGTTTAAACGGGACGCACTGTTTGCCGATATGAAAGAAAGCGCATGCCGGCTGATCAACAGCGGCTGTAATGTCGGAGATGGCTGGCTGATAGCCGGTGAAGTGATTGACCTGATTAGTCAAGGGTGCGGACATATTTTGGTCCTGCATCCGTTCGGCTGCCTTGTCAGTCATGTCTGTATCAGGGGAATCATGAAGAAGCTGCATGCGCAGTTCCCGGACATCGATATTCAGGCGGTGGAGTATGACTATGATTCTTCGAAGACACTGCGGGAGAGCAGGATCCTGTTGGGACTTGGAAAGTGACAGGGCGGATTTAGAAGGTATATAACACTTCAAAAATATATCGTTTATGCACGATACAGCATGATTATTGCATAATTTGTGTTTTCAAAAGTTCCGGCATTGAAATCACACAAGGTCTTGTGCTATAATAAAACGATTACGCAAAAGAAGTATGGCCTGCAGCAGTTTATGACGAACAGCAGCTTACAGGCCGGGAAAGGATATAGGTATTCAATGAAGGCATTCTTAATTTTGGAAGATGGCACCGTATTTACAGGAAAACATATCGGTGCGCAAAAGGAGATCATCAGTGAGATCGTTTTTAATACTTCTATGGCGGGGTATCTGGAAGTGCTGACCGACCCTTCCTATGCAGGACAGGCAGTCTGCATGACTTATCCGCTTATTGGAAACTACGGGATCTGCCGTGATGATATGGAATCGAAAAAGCCATGGCCGGACGGATTCATCGTCAGGGAACTGAGCAGGATTCCCAGTAATTTCAGATGCAATATGACAATTCAGGAGTTTCTTGCGGAAAACGGCGTACCGGGAATTGCGGGGATCGACACAAGGGCGCTGACCAAGATTTTGCGTGAAAAAGGCACGATGAATGGGATGATCACCACCAATGAAGCCTATGATTTAAATGAAATTCTTCCGAAATTAAAATCATATACGACAGGAAAAGTAGTAGAGATTGTGACCTGTAAAGATAAATATGAATTAAAAGGCGTAAAAGATATCGCAGAAAACGGCCCGATCTCGGGAAGTTCGCATTTTGATGCAAAAGCGTATGCCGGCAATGTGCCGGAGAAGAAGCCGAGTATGGTGCGCAGTATCAACGGGCAGGGACTAAAAGTGGCGCTGCTTGATTTTGGCACCAAAGACAATATTGCAAAATCACTGGCAGCAAGAGGATGTGACGTTACCGTTTACCCGGCGCTTACGAAGGCGGAGGAGATTATAGCCGCGAAGCCGGATGGTATTATGCTCAGCAACGGACCGGGGGATCCGAAAGAATGTGTGAGCGTGATCGCAGAAATTAAGAAATTGTATGATACGGATATTCCGATCTTTGCCATTTGCCTGGGGCATCAGCTTATGGCGCTGGCAACGGGTGCAGATACGTTCAAGATGAAATACGGGCACCGGGGCGGCAATCATCCGGTGAAAGATTTATCGAGCGGACGGGTATATATTTCTTCCCAGAACCACGGTTACGTAGTGGATATGGACAAACTGGATCCGCAGGTGGCCGTACCGGCCTTTGTCAATGTCAATGACGGTACGAATGAAGGACTTGCTTATACAGGGAAGAATATTTTCACGGTGCAGTTTCATCCGGAAGCATGTCCGGGGCCGCAGGATTCGGGGTATTTGTTTGACCGGTTTATAGAAATGATGATAGAGGCGAAGAGTAACGCTAAGCAAGCATAGGGCGAAAAACAGAGAGAATCGTAAGATGGAGGAGAAAAGATGCCGAAGAATCCGAATGTGAAGAGAGTGTTGGTGATTGGTTCCGGACCGATCGTAATTGGGCAGGCGGCGGAGTTTGATTATGCAGGGACACAGGCATGCCGTTCGCTGAAAGAAGAAGGAATGGAAGTTATTCTGGTTAATTCTAACCCGGCGACGATCATGACGGATGGCGATATTGCAGATAAAGTATATATTGAACCTTTGACGACGAAGGTACTCGAGCAGATCATTATCAAAGAAAAACCGGACAGTCTGCTGCCTAATATGGGCGGACAGGCAGGATTAAACCTTGGTATGGAGCTTGATGAATCCGGATTTTTGGCGGCCCACGGCGTGACATTGCTTGGAACGACGGCCGCAACGATCAAAAAGGCGGAAGACCGTCTGGAGTTCAAAGAGACTATGGAAAAAATCGGAGAGCCTTGTGCTCCTTCGCTGGTCGTGGAAAATATAGAAGACGGCGTTACGTTTGCCGAAAAAATCGGTTATCCGGTCGTTTTACGTCCGGCTTACACCCTTGGCGGTTCCGGCGGCGGAATTGCCGATAATCAGACCGAGCTTGAGGAGATCCTTGCCAACGGCCTGCGTCTTTCCCGGGTGGGACAGGTTCTGGTGGAACGCTGTATTGCCGGCTGGAAGGAAATCGAGTATGAAGTTATGCGCGATGGCGCAGGCAATTGTATTACCGTATGTAATATGGAGAATATCGATCCGGTGGGCGTACATACGGGAGACAGCATCGTAGTAGCGCCTTCGCAGACGCTCGGTGATAAAGAATATCAGATGCTCCGCAGCTCTGCGCTTAACATCATCAATGAGCTGGAGATTACGGGAGGCTGCAACGTACAGTTTGCCCTGCATCCGACCAGTTTCGAATACTGCGTGATTGAAGTAAATCCTCGTGTGAGCCGTTCTTCTGCTTTAGCTTCCAAGGCAACGGGTTACCCGATCGCTAAAGTTGCGGCCAAGATCGCGCTTGGTTATACGCTGGATGAGATCAAAAACGCGATTACAGGCAAAACATATGCAAGCTTTGAACCCACTTTGGATTATTGCGTCGTAAAGATTCCGAGACTTCCTTTCGATAAATTTATTACGGCAAAACGTACTTTAACGACGCAGATGAAAGCAACCGGCGAGGTTATGAGCATCTGTGATAATTTTGAAGGCGCACTGATGAAGGCGCTCCGTTCCCTGGAACAGCATGTGGACTGTCTGCGCAGCTACGATTTCTCAGAGATGTCAAAGGAAGAACTGTTAGAGCGCATGAAGATCGTGGATGATCAGAGAATCTATATCATTGCCGAGGCGGTCAGAAAAGGCATAACGTATCAGGAAATCCATGATATTACTATGGTGGACGAATGGTTTATTGATAAGATTGCGATTCTGACAGAGATGGAAGCGGCGTTGGAGAAAGAGCCGCTTACGATAGAATTGTTAAAAGAGGCAAAGCGCCTGGAATTTCCCGATAATGTTATTGCAAGGCTGAGTGGTAAAACGCAGGATGAGATTAAGAAGATGCGTTATGAGAACGGCATCACGGCGGCTTTCAAAATGGTAGACACCTGTGCGGCCGAGTTTGCGGCCAGCACGCCGTATTACTATTCCGTGTTCGGTTCCGAGACGGAAGTAGAAGAGACGCATCCCAAGAAAAAGGTACTCGTGCTTGGTTCCGGCCCGATCCGTATCGGACAGGGAATCGAATTTGACTATTGTTCCGTTCATGCGACATGGGCATTTTCCAAAGAAGGGTATGAGACGGTCATAATTAATAACAATCCCGAAACGGTCAGCACAGACTTTGACATTGCGGATAAGCTCTATTTTGAACCGCTTACGCCGGAAGATGTGGAGAATATTGTCGATATTGAAAAACCTGACGGTGCGGTCGTACAGTTTGGCGGACAGACAGCTATCAAACTGACGGAAAGCCTGATGAAGATGGGCGTGCCGATCCTTGGCACCAGGGCAGAGGATGTGGATGCCGCGGAAGACAGAGAGCTGTTTGACAAGATTCTGGAGGAAACGGAGATTCCGAGAGCAGCGGGCGGTACGGTCTATACGGCGCAAGAGGCCAAAGCAGTGGCAAACAGACTCGGATATCCGGTTTTGGTCCGTCCTTCTTATGTGCTTGGCGGACAGGGGATGCAGATCGCGATCTCCGATAAAGAAATTGAAGAATTTATGGCGGTCATTAACCGATACGAACAGGATCATCCGATTCTGGTAGATAAGTATCTGCAGGGAAAGGAACTGGAAGTCGATGCGGTATGCGACGGCACGGACATCCTGATTCCCGGTATCATGGAGCATATCGAGCGGACGGGCGTCCATTCCGGCGATAGTATTTCTGTCTACCCGGCGCCGACTGTCAGCGAGAAGGTGAAAGAGACGATCGCGGAATATTCCAGGAGACTGGCTAAGGCTCTGCACGTGATCGGTTTGATCAATATACAGTTTATTGCGGTAAACGACGAAGTTTATGTGATCGAAGTGAATCCCCGTTCTTCCCGTACGGTGCCGTATATCAGTAAAGTAACAGGCATTCCGATTGTAGATCTGGCGACGGAGGTCATTATCGGCAAAAAGATCAGGGATCTCGGTTATGAACCGGGATTACAGCCGGCAGCCGATTACTTTGCCATCAAGATGCCGGTATTCTCTTTTGAGAAAATCCGCGGGGCAGAGATCAGTTTAGGACCGGAAATGAAATCCACAGGCGAATGTCTTGGTATTGCAACCACCTTTAACGAAGCGCTCTATAAGGCCTTCCTTGGTGCAGGCATCAATCTGCCGAAATATAAGAGAATGATCATTACCGTAAAAGATGCCGACAAGGGAGAAGCGATCGATGTCGCGCGCCGCTTTGAGAAACTCGGCTATAAGATATATGCAACCAGAAGTACGGCGGCGGCTTTAAATGATGCCGGTGTGAAGGCGAGGAAAGTAAATAAGATCTCACAGGAATCACCAACTGTCATGGATTTAATTTTAGGACATGAGATCGATCTCGTGATCGATACGCCGACACAGGGGCGTGATAAGAGCCGTGATGGCTTCCTGATCAGAAGGACTGCGATCGAAACAGGAGTTTACTGCATTACGGCCATGGATACGGCAGACGCATTGGTATCCAGTCTCGAAAATGCGGCTTCGCAGGGAGAACTCAATCTTGTTGATATCGCAACGATTGCGAGGCGGACAGGCACAAAATGAAAGCCGTCAATGCAGGAGAGAGCAATCAGACAGAATGGTCTGCAGAATGGACGGATGGCGTTAAAGTAAATGAATGCGGTAAGAAATTATCAGAAAGAACTGGATAAAATAATAGAGCAGATATCAGAACTGCCCGGAGAGGGCGTACAGGATATTTCCGTACCGACTCTTTTTCTGCACAGCTGCTGCGCGCCGTGCAGCAGTTATGTGTTAGAATATCTGCGGACCTTTTTTCGAATCACCGTTTTTTTCTATAATCCGAATATTACGGAAGATACGGAATACCGTAAGCGTATGGAGGAACAGAAACGGCTGATTGCCTGTTATAATGAAAGTCTGACATCACAGTCGCAGGAGATTTCTGCGCAGGGGTATCCGATCGGCATTGTGGAAGGCGATTATGATCCGGACTGTTTTTACAGAATCGCCAAAGGACTGGAAAAGTGCCCGGAAGGCGGGGAACGCTGTTTTGCCTGTTATGCACTGCGGCTTAAAGAGACTGTATCGCGCGCAGCAGCAGGGGGCTATGATTACTTTACAACGACGCTGACGATCAGTCCGCTGAAAAACGCGGCCAGACTGAACGAGATCGGAGAAGCGCTCGCGAAGGAGTACGGCGTTGACTGGCTGCCCTCCGATTTTAAGAAGCGGGGCGGTTATCAGCGTTCCATTGCATTGTCAAAGGAGTATGATCTTTACAGACAGGATTATTGCGGCTGTATTTATTCCTATAAGCAGCGGCATGGATTGCTATGAAAAATAAATCAGATTAAGAGAAAGGCAAGGTTAGTGTGAAAAATAGATTTTCACACGCGAATTTGCGCCTGAGGCGCAAATATCGCAGGTTGAGAGAAAGGCAAGGTTAATGAATGAAAAAATTTTTGGATCTGATTTCGGAGGAGATGCAGAGTGCATTTGAAGCGGCAGGCTATCAGGCCGATCTGGGTAAGGTGACGCTGTCAAATCGTCCGGATCTGTGTGAATACCAGTGCAACGGCGCTATGGCAGGAGCCAGGCAGTACCGCAAGGCGCCGATCATGATCGCGAACGAAGTGGCGGAGAAATTAAAAGAAAGCATGGTCTTTTCGGAAGTTACGGCAGTGCCGCCGGGATTTTTGAATCTCAAGGTAACGGAAAGCGTGATAAAAGATTATCTGCAGGGAATGTGCGGAGCGGAAAAATACGGTTTGCAGATGCCGGAGCAGCCAAAGAAGATCATAATTGATTACGGCGGACCAAACGTTGCGAAATCTCTCCATGTGGGGCATTTGCGGCCGGCCATCATCGGCGAGAGTATCAAGAGAATCTGCCGTTATGCCGGGCATGAAGTGCTTGGAGATATTCATATGGGAGACTGGGGTCTGCAAATGGGCCTGATTATCACGGAATTAAAAAAACGACATCCGGAACTGCCTTATTTTGATGAAAACTATCAGGGCGAATACCCGGTTGAAGCGCCTTTTACGATAACAGAGTTAGGGGAAATCTATCCGACTGCCAGCGCAAAATCCAAAGAGGATGCGGCCTATAAGGCGGAGGCTATGGAGGCAACCCATAAACTGCAAAACGGCGAACGTGGTTATCGTGCGCTCTGGAAGCATATCATGAATGTGTCTGTGGAAGATTTGAAGAGAAACTACAGTAATCTGGAAGTGGAGTTCGATCTTTGGAAAGGCGAATCCGATGTGCAGGATCTTATTCCGAATATGGTGGATAAGATGAAAAAGGGCGGTTACGCCTATGAGAGCGACGGCGCATTGGTGGTAGATGTAAAGGAAGAAACCGATACCAAGGAAATGCCGCCCTGCATTATCCTGAAGTCGGACGGAGCGGCTTTATATAATACGACTGATTTGGCAACGATCATGGATCGTATGGACAAATATCAGCCTGATAAAATGATTTATGTAACGGATAAACGTCAGAACCTGTATTTTGAACAGATTTTCCGCTGTGCAAGGAAAACCGGATTGGTGAAGCCGGAAACGGAACTTCTGCATATCGGATTCGGTACGATGAACGGCAAGGGCGGCAAGCCTTTTAAAACAAGAGAAGGCGGCGTTATGAGCCTGGAAAGCCTTATTTGTGAGATCAATGAGGAAATGTACCGTAAGATTACGGAAAACCGTGCCATGAGTGAGGAAGAGGCTAAGGAGATTTCCGGGATCGTGGCGCTCTCGGCTGTGAAATATGGCGATCTGTCTAATCAGGCTTCGAAGGATTACATTTTTGATATTGACCGCTTTACCTCCTTTGAAGGTGATACGGGTCCATATATTTTGTATACGATCGTCAGGATTAAGTCCATTCTGCATAAATATTTTGAACAGGGAACAGGCCAAAAAGATACAGATACAGCCGGATGTGTCAGTGTATTAAAAGATGACGGAACTCCCGATCCTGCTGCGCTGAAAACTGCGCAGAGTCCGTCAGAAAAGGCACTGATGCTTGAACTTACCCGTTTTCATGGGATGATAGAAGCCGCATATGAGGAAGCTGCACCGCATAAGATATGCGCTTATATCTATGATCTTGCGAACGCCTTCAATCATTTCTATCATGAGACCAAAATATTGACGCAGGAAGATAAGGTAAAGCAGACCGGTTGGATAGCATTACTTATGTTAACCAAAGATGTTCTGGTAGATTGTATTGATCTGCTTGGTTTTTCCTCGCCGGAGAAAATGTAATAAGAAGATGAAAAAAGTACAAGAAACCTCTTGACAAAACATGTCAAACAATTGTATACTAGCAAAGCGGGTTGCGAAATGGACGACCCGCTATCGAATGGGATCTTAGCTCAGCTGGGAGAGCATCTGCCTTACAAGCAGAGGGTCATAGGTTCGAGCCCTATAGGTCCCATT